>Ga0207952_1000077_pt1 | contig 107358 bp, 85 predicted proteins | sample SubbioR12Aug_8Ca_FD_184831 | JGI IMG/M metagenome (GOLD analysis project Ga0207952, IMG submission 184831) | Serpentinite rock and fluid subsurface biosphere microbial communities from McLaughlin Reserve, California, USA - CR12Aug_8Ca (SPAdes) | ecosystem: Environmental > Terrestrial > Deep...
CAGGTCAACGATTTTTTCGGCCACGGCGAAGGCGACAAAGTGCTGCTGGAAGTCGCGCAGCGCTTAAAACGCTGCGTCAGAAAAGTGGATAACGTTGCACGCTTGGGAGGCGATGAATTTGTGGTCGTTTTGAACGGCACTTCCATTGATATGATTGCCGTTACCGCTCAAAGGATCATCGATTTTCTGACCCTGCATATCAAAGATCAAACCCGCGAGATACAAGTTTCCGCCAGCATCGGCATTTCTCTTTACCCGCGAGACAGCAAAAATCCATTAGTTTTATTGAAGTATGCCGACAAAGCCATGTATAAAGCCAAAGCTAAAGGTAAACGGCAATTCCGCTGGCATTTGGAAACATAATAATTAAACGGCAACCAGTCCCATATTCAATGACAAGAATTAGAACGCTTACAAATTTGTCCTGCATCCGCGTGCTGTATGTCGAAGATGATCTGGAAACTCGGGAAGAACTGCAATCCATTTTGGAATTGTATGTGGCTGAGTTGTATACGGCAAAAAATGGCAAGGAAGGGCTGGCGCTCTACAAGCAACATAAACCGGATATTGTGGTAACCGATATTCAAATGCCGGAAATGAATGGCTTGTCCATGGCGGCAGACATTAAAACACTCAATTCCGAACAACAAATTGTCGTTTTGAGTGCATACAATGATGTGGAGTATTTATTTCGGGCTTTGGAGTTGGAGATCCAGCATTACATTACCAAGCCTATTAGTGTGGAAAGGCTGTTGAATAAACTGGCTGAAATGACCGAGCAAATGGATTTGGCCAGGAAAGCCGCCAAAGACCATAAGTTATTGGAACAATACAAATTACTGGTGGATGAAAAAGCCATCGTCGCCAAAATAGATTTAAACGGTAATATTAGTTACGTCAATCGGCATTTTTGCGAATTGTCCGGCTACTCCGAGGCCGAATTATTAGGCCAACATTATTTATTTAGTTTCGACGGTACCGATCAGCAAGATATTTTGAGCGATTTAAAAAAATCGGTATTAGAAACCAAGAAATGGAAAGGGTTGCTCAAAAAAAGAACTAAAGCGGGCGATATTTATGTGGTGGATGTTAGCGTAGTTGCCGTGGTCGATACCGATAACAACATTGAAGAGTTTGTCGCCTTGATGGTGGACATGACGGAAGTGTATGAAAAATTCGAACGGCTGGCGCTCAATTTAAAGCAAGATTTAAGCGAACAAAAACATTATTTACAGGAATACGAGCGCGCGCTGGAGTTAGGAACTTCCTTGTGCGTGGCCGATACGGACGGCAATATTATCAGCGCCAATCATAATTTCAGCGCCACTTTAAATTATAGTGCCGAAGAATTGGTCGGGCAGTCTTTGTATGATTTGGTGCAAGATTGTAATGATTTTAAAGAGCGGGTATTGAAAAAGATTAACGAGCAAGGCTTTAGTTCGCGGGTAATCAAAATTGCCGGCAAGGGCGGTATCCGGCGCACATTAAGTACGGTGATTGTGGGTATTCATAATCAACAGGGCGGCATTCATTCGTTAATGAGTTTAAGCCATGATATTAGCGAAACTATCCAATTAAACGAAAGCATAATAGAAAATCAAAAGGATTTGATTTATGTGCTTGGCGAGGTGGTTGAAAACCGTAGCCAGGAAACAGGCTTGCATATTAAACGCGTCGCGCTTATTTCGGAGTTGTTGGCACTGAAATACGGCCTGAGCGAAGAATATGCCGCCATGATAAAAGTCGCTTCGCCGCTGCATGATATTGGCAAAATCGGTATACCGGATAATATTTTGAATAAGCCTGAAAAGCTATCGGAGGCCGAATTCAAAATTATGAAAAAGCATGCGGACCTGGGTTATCAATTACTCAATAAACTGGATAAGCCGCTCATTAGAATGGCTGCGACGATAGCCCATGAGCACCACGAATACTATAACGGCGCCGGTTATCCCGCCGGCTTGGTCGGCGAACATATTGCCATTGAGGCCCGAATCGTCAGTCTGGTTGACGTTTTCGATGCGTTAAGCACCCGGCGCATTTATAAAGAACCTTGGCCGGACGAGGAAATCATCGAGTATTTAAAGAATAATAAAGGTGTCCAGTTCGACCCGGAGTTAGTGGATTTATTTATAGAAAACCTCGACGAAATCCTAGGCATTCGCGATTTGTTGAAAGAACAATAAAACCATGACGTTTAGAACCACTCTCCTGGCGATGGTCCTGCTTTTGTGCGGCGCATTTGAATTAAGGGCGGAAACTGTGCAGCCGGAAAAGTTAACGCTGGAAGACTGCATCCGTATCGCCTTGCGGAAACACCAAGCATTGAATGTGTCGGCCGCGAATATTGCCATGGCCGAAGCCATGTATCAGCAAGCCATGTCGGCGTATTGGCCGCACATTGCCGCGCAGGTGAACGCATCCCGGGCCGATCAGGACAGAACGTTTACCATGGATGGGCAGTTCAATTTGCCTGCGAGTATGACAAATGCTCTCGGTCCGGCCGGAGCTGCGCTAGCTCAGCCCATCCCCATCAACATGGATATTAAGCTACTCGACAAGGATCTGGTGCAATCCTCGTTGAATTTGACTTATCCGGTCTTCACCGGTTTGAAACGGGAGGCGCTGGTTGCGCAAGCGGAGAAAGGCATCGAGATGGCCGAGCAAGGCCAACGCAAAACCCAGCTGGAAATCGTCCGCGATGTCAAAAAATATTATTACGCGGCCCAGTTCGCCCTGCAAATGGAAAAGCTGGCCGGCGACACCCTGGAGCGTTTCAAGGCTCTGGAAGATTTAACCGAGCGCCTTTATCAAAACGGCTCGATGAAAGTGAAAAAAACCGACTATTTGCGTACGAAAACCACCACCGCGGTCACCCGCACCATGCTGAGCGAAGCCCGTTATGCCCGCGAAATGGCGCACGAAGCGCTGGGGAATGCCATGGGGCAGGAATGGAGCGAGAACGTTGTGCTGGCGGAGGCCGATCAAGCCGCGCCGCTTAGCGAAGGTCTGCGGGAGTTAGTCGAATCGGCGCAAAACTTCAATCCGGATATTCAGCAGCTCAAATTAGCGGTGCGGATCAGCGATGACCAAATCACCGAGGCTCGCAGCGGCTATTTCCCGATGATCGGCATTCAAGCCGAGGTCCATGATATTCAGACGCCTTATCGCGGCGGCCTGACTAACGCCGCCAATCGGGACGGCTGGACCATTGGGGTGGGCATGCAATGGAACCTGTTCGACGGTTTCCAAACCGCCGGCAAGGTGAATCAGGCTAAAGCCCTGCAACGCAAATTGGAAAGCCAACAGATACTGCTGGACCAAGCTATCGCATTACAGGTTAAACAGCAATTTTTAAGCATTCGCAGTGCCGACAAGCAAAGCAAGGATAGCTGGGAAGCGGTCGGTTATGCCAGTGAAAACCGTAAATTGCATGTGCGCGCTTATCAGGAAGAGTTGGTGGAAACCAAGGATGTGATTGAAGCCCAGGTTGTGGAGACCTTTGCGCAAAGCACGTATTATCGGGCCCGCTATGCCCTGGAAATGGGCCTGTTGTCGCTGGAGTTCCTGATTGGGCAAAATGTGCAAACGCTTTAATCGGATGGATTTTTTCCCTCGATGATCGCCGGGTTTTAATATGAATTCAGTACCGGCTGTATTTCAGCATCTCTTAATAACACTTTCAATATGTGAATATTCGTAGCCGCCTAAAGTTATTGATTATCATGATACAAATACAATGTTTTCTGGGTATTTCGGCGTTTGCCGATACCGACGCCGCAGCCGAAAACAAGCTACGGGTAGGATATTACGCCAACTCCTTTCCCGACTTTTCATTAGCCGATATACAGATATCCGTAAAATTATTCGCCGAGGAATTAGGCGAGTCCATGGGTATTCCGGTAAATGTCATGGCATATGCGGATATTGACCGGATGAGTAACGATTTTTCTCAGGGTAAGCTTGATTATGTCGGCGGCTCATCGCTTATTTTAGCGACAAAGTTTGATACGGGTTTATTCGCCGATGGATTTAGTTTGATACGTAAAGGCGATTATACGAATTCCCTGATAGTTTTAGCGCAAAAACAAGCTGGAAAGATAGAATTAAAGGATTTGCGCGGCAAACGGCTGGTGCTGGCGGAAACCGATCCATTGGTTGATTTATATATCGACTATTTATCTAGGTCGGTATTTAAGCAAAGCTATAAAAATGTTTTTAAAGTTATGCCAAGAGAGAAAAAAGCACATCAAGTGATATTAAAGCTGTTCTTTGGCAAGGCGGATTTAATTTGTGTGCATAATTATTCTTACAAGCTCGCTATCGATTTAAACCCACAAATACAAGATAGCTTACAAGTCGTCGCTAGATTAGATAATATTCGCGAAGGAACCGGATTTTTTCATAAAAATACCGAGCCGGAGTTTCGTGAGTATGTCATAAAAAAAGTGATGGATTTACCCAATACCGCGCGAGGGCGGCAATTCCTGGAGATATTTAAATCGGATGGAGTTGTAAGATCCGGCATGCCGGATCTTTTGCCGGCAAAAAAATTGTTTGATACCAATCAACAGCTGATCAACCGTGATATACACTAATAATTTATGGCAAGCATAGTGGAATGTTCGAGAGCGGAGTTAAAGCCATTCGATCAACTCATTCAAGAGCGTCAAGCCTTGGAAAAAGGGTTGTAGCCGTGAGGCATCGGTTAATGCGAGTGAATTGGGTGCTCATTGCTTTGTTAAGCAATGGGATTATGTGCCTGGCGCATTCCGAGGAACAGGAAGCGAAATCAGGCCGGGTTAACATGGGGCTATACACTAAATCGATTACCGAGCAAGCCAGTATCAGTGATATAGAAATATCCATGAATTTTTGGGTTAAAGATGCTCTAGCCTTTGAGGCGCGGAAAGCCGGGATTGAAATTCAATCGACCGGTGCCTTTTTATACGAATCCATGCAAGACATGCGTGCCGATTTCGATCATGGCAAACTGGATATTATCGTGGCGCCACCGCTATTGATTTCCAGGTATTTTAAGCGCGATGAAATTACCGATGGTTTTTCCGGTATGCTGGAAGGTAGAAAACCGGACAACTTATTACTGATCGTACGTACGGAGAGTAATATTCAAAGTATTCGGGATTTACGGGGGGAACGCATCGCCATGCTTGAGGGTGACGAATTGGCGGAAATGTATATGGATACGCTTTTTCTAAGAACATTTAAACAAGGCTATAAAAATATGGTCGCATCAATACAGCAGCAGACTAAAGCAAATCGTATTGTTTTGGATTTATATTTTAATAAAGCAGACGCAGGGTTGGTTTATGTTAATTCCTATCAGGTAATGTCGGAGTTAAATCCGGATATTAAGAATAAAGTTAAAATTTTGGATACATTTGAGGTCAGGAGTAAAAATTACAGTTATATACGTAAAGGTTATCCTTTGGCGAATGAAATGCGACAAATTGCCTTATCTTTTTATAAAAGCGCGCGCGGCAAGCAAATACTGGATATTTACAAGACCCCGGAGTTGGATTTTCTCAAAGTCGACGAACTGGATACCGTGGATCAACTGGATAGGGAGCATGCGCGTTTAATGGCAGGTAAAAACTAAAAACGGCAACCGGAACGAACGCATTAACCGCGAATTCGTTTGATCCAGTTAAGGAGAGGGATTTTTTCGTTATTCGAGGCAAACAATACCTCATACGGCGCAACATCGAAACCTTTTCGACGTAATAATCGACCGGCGTAGCGCGGACGCCGCGGCAACCGCCTCGCCCCCAAACAATCTCCCGCCCGGTGAATCGGTGGCGTCCGCGCTAAACGGTTTCATTAGGCTTGCGCTAAGGGTTTTTCAGCGAGCCGACATATTCGGCCAAGGCCTTGATATCGTCTTCGGACAAGGTTTTGGCGATGGCGTTCATCTGGCCGGCTTTGCGGGCGCCGCTTTTAAAATCCGTTAGTTGTTTGCCGATATATTCCGGATGCTGGCCGGCCAGTTTGGGGAATTGGCCGTTGCCCTGCAAGTTGTTGCCATGGCAGCCCATGCACATGGCGGCTTTTTCCTGGCCCGTCCGCGCCAGGTTGGCGTCTCCGCCCGCCGATTTTCCCGGCAAGCCGGCATAGTAGGCCGCCAGATTCTGAATGTCCGCATCCTTTAAATCCTTGGCCATGGCATTCATGGTGGCGTTGGCGCGCTCGCCGGCGCGGAAATGCTTCAATTGCGTTTCCAGATAAGCGCTGCTTTGCCCGGCTAAACTGGGGAACATGCCGCTGTTGCTGACACCGGCGCTACCATGGCAGCCCATGCAAGCCGAGGCGCGGGCTTTGCCGGCGCCGATGTCCGCGGCCCGAGCGGGAAAGAGCAGTAGCGCCAAAACTAGGCTGAAGCCGATTTTATAAGTAGTGTTCATAGTGATGACCTCATGGGCTTGTTGTACAATCTGTTAACGATAGCGCCTTGGCTGATTCGCATCATAAGCAGCGGGTATCCTATTTAGCAAACAGTAATTTCAACTTGCCGAAAGGTTTTAAATGCTCTGGATTGTCGATTTGTTCCAGCGGGATTCCGTGCCTCACGCCATGCTTATTATCAGTCTGGTGGCGGCAAGCGGCTTGGTACTGGGTGGGCTGAAGGTGGCGGGCATCCGCTTGGGGATTGCCGGCGTGCTGTTTTCCGGTTTGATATTCGGCCATTACGATTTAACGATCAACGCCGAGGTCATGCATTTTCTGCGCGAATTCGGTTTGGTGCTGTTTGTCTATGCCATCGGTTTGCAGGTTGGACCCAGTTTCGTCAGCTCGTTTTTCAAATACGGCCTTAAACTCAATGGGCTGGCGGCCGCCATCGTGGTGTTGGGCGCCTTGATTGCGGTGGCGATTAGCGTGGTGGGCGATATCCCTATGCCGGTGGCGGTCGGTCTGTTTTCCGGAGCCACGACCAATACCCCATCGTTGGCGGCCGCGCAACAGGTGTTAAGCAGTTTGCCCCATGTAGACGGCGAAACCCTGAAACTGCCCGGTCTGGCCTATGCCGTGGCCTATCCGTTCGGCATCGTCGGTATTATTTTGTCCATGATGCTGGTGAAACGGTTGTTTAACATCCAGGTAGATAAAGAAGCCGGGGACTTTGCCCGGTACCAGCAGCAACATGCGCAAATTCCGGTTTGGGAAGATTTGGTGGTGGAAAACCCCAATTTGAACGGTTTGACCATCGCGCAAATTCCCTTTTTCGAAGGCATGGGGGTGGTGATCACCCGCATCCTGCACAAGGGCGAAACCGATGTCGAAATCGCCGGCCGCGATACTCCGTTGATGTTGGGCGATACCATCCGGCTAGTGGGCGAGCGGGAACCGCTGCAGCGCCTGAAAATGCTGATCGGCCCGGAGGCCGCAATCGACTTGCGGGAAATCGCCCAAAACTTGCGCAGCAAACGCTTGGTGGTGACCAACAAGGCGGCAATCAACCAGACCATCGGCAATTTATGCGTGCGCTATGGGGTGACTATTTCCCGGGTGCAGCGGCCGGATGTGGAATTTACTCCGACCAACGCCATGCATGTGCATTTCGGCGACGAATTGAATGTAGTCGGCAGTCAGGCTGCCTTGGACGACATCGAAAAAGCCTTGGGCAATTCCCTGGAAGAACTCGACCATCCGCAAGTCATGCCGATTTTTATCGGCATCAGCCTGGGTGTTTTGCTGGGAAGTTGGCCGTTTTACCTGCCCGGCGTGCCAAGCGAATTAAAGTTGGGCATGGCGGGCGGCCCGCTGCTGGTGGCCATTATGCTCAGCCGGGTGGGTAACTGGGGCACCATGACCTGGTATTTGCCGAAAAGCTCCAACATCATTTTAAAAGACATCGGTATCGTGCTGTTTCTGGCTTGCGTCGGCCTGCATTCCGGCGACGAGTTTCTGGAAACCCTGTTCAACGGCAGCGGCTTTTACTGGATGGCCTGCGCCGGTTTGATTACTTTGTTGCCTTTGCTGATGGTGGCCTTGTTCGGACGCATCGTCTTTAAGCTGAATTATTTGTCACTGTGCGGCCTGTTGGCGGGCAGTATGACCGATCCGCCCGCGCTGGCGTTTGCCAATAACCTGCATGGTTCCGCGGCGGTGTCGGTTGCCTATGCCACCGTGTATCCCTTGGTAATGATTCTGCGGATTTTAGCCGCGCAGTTGATTATCGTACTGGTCAACTGAAAGGTTACGATTGCAATTAGCCGCACTCGCAAATTTATTGGCCTCCGACGGCGAGTTATATTACTGGCCGCGTTTTTATCGTGCGGAAAAAGCCGACGCTTATTTCGATAGGCTTTATCGGGAGCTGGCTTGGCGGCGGGAACGGTTATTCATCTACGGCCGTTGGGTAAACGTACCCCGTTTGATGGCTTGGTACGGCGACCCGTCCGCGCGGTACCGGTATTCCGGCGTTGACCACCGGCCCTTGCCTTGGACGGCGGATTTGCAAACCCTGCGCGGCGATGTCGAAACGATTTGCAACGCGGCTTTTAACAGTGTGTTGGCCAATCTGTACCGGGATGGCCGCGATTCCATGGGCTGTCATGCCGACAATGAAAAGGAGCTGGGGCAAAATCCGCTGATAGCCTCGCTCAGCTTCGGCGACAGCCGCGTGCTGCGCTTTAAACATCTCGAAACCGGGCAAAAACTGGATCTTGAATTAAACCATGGCGATTTGCTGGTCATGGCCGGCGAGTTGCAACACCGCTGGCGGCACGAGTTGCCCAAAACCCGCAAACCCAAACAGCCGCGGATCAATCTGACCTTCAGGCATATTGCCGCTTAAGCGCACCGGTACCGGTCGCCGGTAGGCGCCCGCAATGCCAATCGCGGTTTTTAGCGGTATGCCTAACATACCGATTATGCCGTTCCAGCTTATGCCGTTAGCTTAACCGCGATGGCGCTGTAGTTGTCCGCCGGCTTGCCGGTACTATTTTGTTCGGCGGCTCTGGGTTCCAGCAATTGTTGTAATCCGGCCAGCCAGTGGTTGGCGGAGTGGCTGTTTTGCCAGCATTCCAGCAACTCGATATCGTTTACCAGTTCCCATACCCCGTCGGTACACAGCAAAAATCCATCGCCGGCTTGCATGGACACCGGGCCGTGAAGGCAAAATGCCGGGGTATCGTCTTGGCCCAAGGCGTGCAGAATCAGATTGCGTTGCGGATGATGGTTTATGTCCGCTTCCGGCAAGGCGCCGCATGCCACCAGCATGTTGAGCAAACTTTGATCCGCTGTGCGATGCATCAAGCGGCCGTCGCGGAAATGGTATAAGCGGGAATCGCCGACATGTCCCCAGATGGCCCGGTTTTTGGCCGTAATCAGCACGGCCGCGGTGGTCGCCATATTGGCGCCCGCCGTGTTGGGTCGGCGGGCGGTAAAAACCGCTTGGTGAGCGGATTCCAACAGCCGGCGCAGGTTGTTTTCGGTGCAGGCCGGGGTGTTGCGGAAGCCCGTCAAAATGCTGTCGACGGCTAATTGCGAGGCGATTTCGCCGGCCCCACGTCCGCCCACACCGTCGGCTATCACCCAGCAACCCGCTTGAGCATTCGGCACGGCATAAGCCAACGCATCTTCCTGATTGTCTCGGCCGCCGATGCCAATCAACGTCGCCGTCTCGATGCGATAGGCGGGTTTGCCGCATAAGCGGTTGTAAAGAAACGTCAGCATGCAAGGCCCATTCGTTAAAATCGGTTAACCGGCGCCTCGTTGAGCAAAATCCGTTTGATTTTCTGAAATTGCGCGGAACTGCCCGGACCGTCATTAAAGCCGGGAGCGTTTTCCAACAGACGGGCCAAGGTTTGAATTCTGATGCTATCCACCCAATGCGCGCCGGCATCTTTAGGCAAGCGCCTGGCCACCCGCAATAAGGTGTGCGGGTTATAGCCGGAGGCAAGCAGTAAGGATATGGCGATTCTATCGGCCTGCTGTTCCTTGATAGGGTCTATGGTTTGCGGCAGCGAGCCGAGATGGGCAATTTCTTCGCGGCGCGAAGGCAGCGTATTCCCCAGTAGGTAGTCGAGAAAGTTGCCGGCGGGTTGCTGCCTTTGATTTTGACAAAAATGCCCGGCCAATTCGTGCCCTATCTCGTGGGCGATAATGGCGATTAATTCCTCTTCGCTTTCGGCAAAGGTCAAAGCGCCTTCGTTGATAAACACGAAGCCCCCGCCGATGGAAAAGGCGTTTGGGGATAAATTGCGTACCAGATAAATCCGCCAAGGGATCATGCCGGCATTAACCGAATACCGCGAGGCCAAACCCATTGCCAATTGCTGAGCGAATTCTGTCGCTTCGTCGTTTACCGGCCGCAACGGCCATTCGTCGAATATTTTCTGCCGGGTCGCTAAAGCGGCTTCCAGTTCGCCGGGGCAAAAATTATTGGCAAAGGCCGCGGCATCGCCGGCTAACGTGGCCAGAAAACCGCAGGCAAGAATAAAGCCTCTCACCTGATCAGTTGATTACATCGAAAGTGGACAAATTAAGGTCATAGCTGTTGCCGGATTGCACCTTGTGTTCTATCACATAGGTGCCATTGGCGGCACCGCTGGGAATCGGGATGACGGCATTGGCGTTCCAGCCGCCGGAGGCGCGCTGGCTTTCTTGTTGGGGCAGGGCGGCCAAAACCTGGCCGTCTTTTTTTAACGTCCAGCTTTCCGATACCGGGGAGACCGTTTCCGTGCTGGGTAATCTGATCGAATAGTCGGTCGATATTTGCACGGAGCCGCCGGGTCTGACGGGGCTTGGCGTCGACGAGGTTTTGTTGATTTTGACTTGCGCGGTGTCGACGGACTTGGCCAATCCGTATAAACGCTGGTCTTCATTGACGGATCTGACTTGAGATGCCTGGTATTGCTGATATTGAACGGTTCCCCAACCGACTACCGCGCCGCTGACGGCGCCAATGGCCGCGCCTTTCGCGCAGCCGCTGCCGCCGCCGGCCGCGAGACCGATTGCGCAACCCAGGGCCGCGCCGCTTAAGGCGCCAAGGCCGGCGCCTTTCAATAAATCGTTTCCTTGCGTATTGGCGCAGCCGGATACGATGAATTGGCTCAAAATAATCAACAATAGGGGTTTATGTTTTAACGCGAGTTTCATATTACGCTGTCTCCTGAGTTCGAAGTAGTCTGGTTTAAACATTTGGCGGCAAGTATAGGATTGCAAAAAGCCGCTATTCGGCATGATGGATAATCGTTTCTCCGGCCGGATGCCCACATGGAAATAGGTCCTAGAGCAATGCGGGAGCCGAGGCCACGGTGCTTCGCGCTTTGCCGTCCGAAGTTTGCATTAATCCCTATTCCGCCATCAATGGGTTTGCTTGGTACTGCCCGGAATAATAACCCACGATTGTTGAGGGGTAGAAGTTATTTCGTCGGGCGGCTGTTGTTTACGTTTAGGTTTGTTTTTGGCCGGCGCGGCGGCCTTGGCCGATTGCGAGCTTGTCGGCCGCGCGGCCGTCGTCCGTGCCGCGGGTTCTTGGGGTTTTGCGATTTCCGGCAAGTTATCCGCGCTGTCCGGTTTAACCGGCAACTCCGATAATGGCGGAGTATCGGCGGCGGGCGGCGGTTGGGTAGCGGTATTAACAGCGGCCGGAACGGGCGGGACGGCTGGTATTGCCTGAACCGGCTTGCTCTCTTCGTTGGGGGCAATCCGTTCGGTCAGCGGCGGCGGAGCGGTTTCCGGGACGGACTCTTCCTTGGGTTGTTGCAGATAAAACCAGCCCGAAGCCGCGGCGGCCAAACAGACGCCGGCGGCAATCAGCGGAATTTTGAGTTTGCCTTGCCGTTGGCTTGCGGAATCGTTCCGGGTGTCGGAGACAGTCCCCGGGTTAATGGCCACGCCGTCGGGGGTGAATTTGATGCTGCGGGACTGCATATTTGCCGACGGCGGTAAACTGTCGGTCAGCAAGGTACGCTCGGCAAAACCGCCGGCCGCTGCCGGTTGAGATGGGCCGGCAGCGTCAACCTGGGCCATGGCGGCGGCGAACTCCCGAATCGATTGCTGGCGGTTGTTCATGTTTAATTCGAGCGCGCGCAGAATGGCATCTTCAATCGCTTGCGGCAAGTTATTCACAAATTCCGAGGGCGGTTTTAACGCCTTGCCGGCAACGCGTTCGTGCACCGGCGGCGGGTTGCATCCGGTCAGCAGGGCGTAAAAGGTCGCGCCTAACGCAAAAATATCCGCGCGTACGTCCGTGCCGGTGCCCATGACCTGTTCGGGGGGACTGAAATGCAGGCTGGCCGCCCGTCCCAAGGTGCGGGTCATGTCCTCGGCGACCACTTCCTTGGCGATGCCGAAATCGATCAGCATGATCCTTTCGTTTTCGTCCAACAGAATATTGCCGGGCTTGAGATCGCGGTGAATGATGGGCGGATTTTGTTCGTGCAAGTAAACGAGCACTTCGCAAAGCTGCTGAATCCAGGGCAATAGCTTTGCTAACGGAATTTGATTGCCGGGATAGCTCCTGCGCGCACTGGCTAAGGTGCTGCTGCCGCCGAATTTCAGCACCAAATAACACATGCCGTCGACGGTGCGGCGGTCGATAATATCGGGTATGGCCGGATGGTCGAGGCGGCTGAGCAGCGATGTCTCATACTCGTCGAACATTTGCACGGGTATTTCTTTTAAGGCTCTGTGCTTACCGCTCAAGTCCAGATCGTCCGCCAGGTAAGCGGCCCCAAAGCCGCCTTTCCCCAGCACGGACTTTATTTGGTAGCGATTTAAAACCACATCGCCAGGAGACAGCATCCAGCCGAAAATGCCCCTGATTGCGCCGCTCTGCGCGTAATCGATGTGGGCGACTTCTTTTTGGCAATGATCGCAGGTGTAAGCGCTCAGCAGTAACCGAGAGACCGGGTTGCGCTCTCCGCAAAATGGGCAGGCGCGGTATTCGGCCTGGGTTTCGAGCGGGCGCAATACGGTCCGGTCCTCGGGTTTTAGTACGGTTTGGTCGTTTTGATCGTTCATGCCGGGCGGTCCTTCCGTTTAAGGCCGGCCACGGCGATGAGTATGAACGCCAGCCCCAGCAGGGCAACCATGGCGAGATCTCTTTGCAGGTTTTCGGTTAACGGTACGGCCGGATTGCCGGTTAAATCCTTAAGTGCCAAGGTTTTTTGCGGTAAGGTATTTTTCATTGCGTCTAACGCCCAAAAAGAGATCATGCTGGATTTCGCCACCCATAGACTGGCCTTTCCCAATGGAACGACGGCATTGGATAACACCACCTGGGGTACCAATAAAATCGGCGCTATGGCAACGGCTTTATCGTTAGTGTCGACAAATGCGCTAACCGCCAACCCCATGCAGGTGGCGGAAAAGGCGGCGAGAAACAGTGCGGCCAAACTGCCGGGCAGGCTAAATGACAACGACAGCATGGTGTGCGCTATGCCCAATAACATAATGCATTGCAGCAGGCATAATAAGGCCAATGGGAACAATTTGCTAACCAAATAAGGCACTATCCCCAGGTTGACCGAGCGTTCGCGCAAGTATATGGGGAGTTCCTTCACCACTTCGCGGGCGGAATTGAGCGTTCCGAACCAAATGGCCGACACGATCAACAAAAACGCAATGGTAGTTTCTAAATGGGCCTTGGCAACCGCGTCGCCTTCAAGCTGGCACACCAGGCCGAGTAACACCGCGATCAAGGGCGCCTGCAGCAAGAGAATCAAAAGATTTTTGCGGTCCGACAACACCAAATCGAAATAACGTAAAGTCAAGGTGCCGGCTTGCCTAAGGTCAAAACCGAACAGCGGTTTTTTTTGCGGCGCCAGCGCGGCGCTATCCGGCAAGCCGGTGGTTTGGGCCATGCGGCCAAGTACATAGCGCGAATAGAGCGCCGATGCCCGGTAACGTCCGGCCCATTCGTCCGCGCTAACCTGCTCGTCTTCCAGTAAATCGTACACTTCGCTGAGCCGCTCGAGGCCAAAATACCCGCATGCCTCGCGCGGCGGGCCGAAAAAAACCAAGCGGCCCTTATGCAGCAAGACTACCAAGTCGCAAACGTCGATGTTTTCCAAACTATGGGTGACGCAAACCACGGTTTTGGCATCCGTCGCCAATTCGGCAAAAAGCTTCATCATATGCTTGTCGGTGCCGGCATCCAGGCCGCTGGTGGCTTCATCCAAAAACAATATATTCGGATTGGCCACCAGTTCGACGGCAAGGCTGACACGCTTAAGCTGGCCGCCGCTGAGCGGCGCCGGCGTGTCGATCGGAGAATTCAGTTTGTCGGCCAGTTTGACTTTGCCTAAAACTCTGTGAATGTGGTTATTAATCTCGTTCGAATCGGTGTCTTTCGGCAGCCTTAACTTGGCGGTGTAAGCCAGCGCCCGGCCCGTTAGGATTTTGCGGTGCACAATATCTTGCTGCGGGACATAGCCGATGGAGGCGCGGAAGCTGTCGAACGAGGCATATAAGTCGGTGTCGTTATAGAGCACCCGGCCGCCGCTTGCCGGCCGGCGGCCGTTCATGGCGTCCAATAAGGTCGATTTGCCGGAGCCGCTGGTGCCGAATAAGACCACGAACTCGCCGGGTTCGATCACTAAGTCGATACCATCCAATAAGCGTTTGGTTCGCCGGGTGGCGTGGTCGACAACGTCTTTGTAGAGCCCTTGCACCACTACTCTGACTTGTCCGGACGAATCCACCTGTTTTAATTCGTCCCCGGTAAAAACGAATGAAAAGGCGGCAATGCTGACCCGGTCGCCTTTTTGTAACGCAACCCGTTTTTCCAAGCGCCGGCCGTTGACAAAGGTGCCGTTTGTACTGTCGAGGTCTTCGATAAATATGCCGCCCGATCCGCATATAATATGGGCGTGTTCTCTGGATACCAGCGGCGAGGGTAGAGGGAAGTCGCAGTTCGGCAGCCGGCCGATAAGCAATGTTTGTGGTTTGGCCGAGTCGTTTGCCGTTACATGGGCTTGACTGGTGCCGCCAGGCCGGGTATGCGGAGTTTGTTCGGGCAGTTTGATTTGAAACAGCGTTGTTCCCAATGCCAGCCAATCGCCATCCGTAACCGGGCTGGGCTCATGAATGGGCTTGCCGTTAATGGAAACGGCGCCGGCGCCGGCGGGCGACACCAGAAAGCCATCGTCGCCGAACCGAATAGCGAGATGCGTTTTATGCACATCGGGGCCGTCAAGGATGATGTCGCCAGCGGTACCCGCCGTTACATTTTCCCGCGCTTCAAAACGGCGGGCTGTTTTTTTACGGTCCAGCGAGCTATGGAATTCTATCGTCCCGGTATTCTGAGCCATCGCGGTGCTACCAAGTTAAATTGAAGGCAAAAACTTTGTATGAGGATATACACAAACAAATTAATGTTTGCAAACTGCCGGATTGATTTTTTTCGCCTATCTGCGCGGGATGGTTCATTATTTGTTCGATAAGCCGGCTGGCATCAAGCGATAGGGGCGGCGGGTGCGCGGAATGTTAAGCCGGAGATAAGCGATGCGCTGTAGTGTCCGGGTCTGCATTCTTTTGCATTGGAAATTGGCGTTTAACGCTATCAGTTTTGCCGGTTCAAGTGTATTTGCCTTATCTGCGTTCGGGAGTTGTTAAAATGAAAAATCATGTTTTTTCCTGGCTGGCGGCGGGCTTGCTGTTGATGGCCGCCGCCGCGTCGGCGGGTCCTCATCATCACGGCCATTGGCGCGGCGGTTTTCACGGTTATCATGCTTATCCGCGCTTTGGGTTGTATTTGGGGCTGCCGGTATACCCGCGGCCTTATTTCTCATACCCTTATTATCCCTATTATCCGCCTTCGATCGTCACCGTGCCGTCCAGTCCGCCGGTGTATATAGAACGGCCCGCGCCGCCGGTGCAACAGCAATTTCCGGCCGGCTATTGGTATTATTGTAATAATCCGGAGGGTTATTACCCCTATGTCGCGGATTGTCCGGCCGGTTGGCGCCAGGTCGATCCCATTCCTCAACGCTAAGGTTATCGGTCATGAATCGCGGAATATTGCTTGTTGGGTATGGAGTGCTTGGACTATTAACGGGGTGTGCCCATCTGCCGAGCGGCCCCAGCGTCATGGTTTTGCCCGGGTCAACGATGTCGTTCGAACAATTTCAGCAGGATGATTATACCTGCCGGCAGTATGCATCGGGCCGAGTCGGCGCCAGCCCCAATCAGGCGGCGGCCGATAGCCAGATAGGCAGTGCCGTGGCCGGCGCGGCGGTGGGGGCTGCGGCCGGCGCCGCCTTGGGCGGAGGCGGCGGTGCGGCGATAGGGGCCGGAACCGGGTTGGTTGCCGGTAGCATGGTCGGCGTGGGCGAGAGTAGGGGCGCGGCCTATGCCACCCAGGAAGGATACGATAATGCCTATATCCAATGCATGTACGGCAAAGGCCACCGTGTGCCGGTATCCGGCCAGTTTAGCGATGTCTATCGAATACCGGCGGCAAGATCGAACGAGCCTATTCCGCCGCCGCCTCCGGGCACGCCCCCGCCGCCGCCCGCGAGATGACGGGCCGGCTATTCTCCGCCTGCATGACGAAGTATTGGATATACCTGTAATAAGTAATCGATGGTTTTATTTTAAAGATATGCCGAATATAAAAAATTCCAGGCTAGTGGCCGATTATGCCGGTTAAGCCTAGGCGTACGATTTTTTTACGCGTTTTCCTGTTCTTTGCTTTTTTCGTTTTGGCTATTACTGTGTTTTTTGCCTTTATGGTGATACCGATGCAGAAAACCGCATTGCAGAAAATCATGTATGCGCAAGCGGAAACGGTGTCCAAATCCATCGTTCAGGCTACGTCCGATGCGATCATCAGTAAGGATTTCGGATTCATCGTGGAACACAACGTGGAGGTGTTAAAAAACAACGCTAGCATTCATTACATTATTATTTCGCCTAAACAAGGCGATAAAATATTTGTTAATCAGCGAAGTTGGCACATGCTGAATAGGTTCGATGATAAAATAGCGGCCCTTCAATCGGATTATATTAGTTTTAAGGTGACGGACTTCGATAATATAAAAAACGTGTATCATTTTGTTTATCCCATCGGATTTTCGGGTATAGAGTGGGGGTGGCTGCACATCGGTTTTTCAACATCGGAATACGATGCATATATTCACGATATGTATTATCGTATTATTTATATTATTAGCGCATCCCTGGTTTTAATTATAATTGCAGGTTATTTCTTCGCGCGTTGGATATCCGCTCCCGTCTCCGCAATCAGTCAATTGGCCACGCAAGTCGCCGCCGGCGATTTAACGGTTAGATCCGCCATCAAGCGAAACGATGAGATAGGCGCGCTCTCGGATAGTTTTAATAAGATGATTGATTCCCTGATGCTGTCTAATCAATATCTTGAGCATTACAATCAGGAGTTGGAAAGCAAAGTGAGCAAAAGGACGCAAGAGTTGGCGGATTTGAACGTGGATCTGGATAAAAAAATTAAAGAGGAAGTGGCGAAAAGCAAAAGGCAGGAAGCCTTATTGATCCACCAATCCCGTTCCGCCGCCATGGGCGAGATGATAGGTGCAATCGCTCATCAATGGCGCCAGCCTTTAAATGCATTGGGCTTGGTGCTGCAAAATCTGCAATTAAGATATAAATTGGGAAAGTTGGATGACGACTTCATGCGGTCAAGCATGGAGAAATCGGATCGGCTGGTTCACAAGATGTCCACCACCATTGACGACTTCAGGAATTTTTTCAAGCCTAATAAACAGGTCGAGCCGTTTAATGTTAAACAAATGATTCAATCCACCTGCGAGTTGCTGGAGGCTCAGTTAAAAAACCATAATATTCAGCTGAATATACAATGCGTTGACGATCTGGTTATTAATGGTTTTGAAGGCGAATTCTCCCAGGTTATTTTAAATTTAATCAATAATGCTAAGGATGTTTTGGTTGAAAATAAACCGTTACAACCGGTTATCGATATTTCCGCGTATAAAAAAAATAATGAAGTAACCGTTGTTATTGTAAAGGATAATGCGGGCGGTATACCCGAGTCTGTTTTCGATAAAATTTACGATCCTTATTTTACGACCAAGGATCAAGGTAAAGGTACCGGTATCGGCCTTTATATGTCGAAAATTATTATCGAGAATAATATGGAGGGCTCCTTGCATGCATTTAACGATGGCGAGGGCGCCAATTTTGTTATCGAATTAAAAAGTAGGCCTATCGTTAAAACCAGGCCGATTTTATGACGAATTGGGCGCGTTCATTCTATTTGGCTTGTTTATATGTCTGAAACCGAGTCGGTCGATGTGCTGGTGATCGGCGCCGGGGCGTCGGGTTTGATGTGCGCAATAGAAGCGGCAAAAAGAGGCCGTAGCGTACGCGTGCTCGACCATGCGAACCGGCCCGGTAAAAAAATTCTGATGTCCGGCGGCGGCCGTTGCAACTTTACCAATTACACCGTCGAGCCGGAACATTATATTTCCCATAATCCGCATTTTTGTAAGTCGGCCCTAAAGCGTTTCAATCAATGGGATTTTCTGGCATTGGTGCAACGCTATAAAATTCCATTTCACGAACGGCTGCACGGGCAATTGTTTTGCGACAACAGTGCGAAAGACATACTGGACATGCTGCTGGCCGAAGGCCGGCAACAGGGTGTGGAACTCAAAATACCCTGTGCCATTCAACAAGTATCCCGTGCGGCGGGCGGCGGGTTTCGCCTACAAACTTCGCACGGGGGCATGCGCTGCCAGTCATTGGTTGTGGCGACGGGGGGCTTGTCTATCCCCAAAATGGGCGCTACGCCGTTCGGTTATCAATTGGCGGAGCAATTCGGCATTAAGGTTTGGCCGACCCGTGCCGGATTAGTGCCCTTGACGTTGCAACCCGTCGATAAGGACGTGTTTTCCGCCTTGACCGGTATTGCCGTGCCCTGCGAAGTAAGCTTTCAAAATCGCTGCTTTAAGGAGAGTTTGTTATTTACCCATAGAGGACTCAGCGGTCCCGCTATTTTGCAAATTTCCTCATATTGGCAGCCTGGAGAACCTTTGCGGATTAACTGTTTGCCCGATATACAATTATTCAAATTATTGAAACAGCAGCGCGGCCAGGGCAATAAGCTGAAACTTAAAACCTGGCTGGCCGAGCATCTGCCTAAACGCTTGCTGCAGGCTTTGTTACCCGAGCCACTACTGGAATGCAGTTTGGTTGACTGTTCCGACAAGCAATTGCAGCAGGTGACTAATCATCTCCAGGCTTGGCATATCAAACCGAACGGCAGCGAAGGTTACCGCACCGCCGAAGTAACATTGGGGGGTGTTGATTGCGATGCCTTATCGTCAAAAACCATGGAATGCCTGCAGGTGCCGGGTTTGTACTTTATCGGCGAAGTGGTGGATGTAACTGGCTGGTTGGGCGGATATAACTTCCAATGGGCGTGGTCATCCGGCTGGTGCGCCGGGCAATATGTCTGAATGCGGCCTTAACGCCGGTAACTGCGCATTTGCCCGACCAATACCCCCTGAATTTCCACCTGGGCCGGCTGATAACGCATGGCCTGCATGCCGGAATTGGCGGGGATCAGCAAGGTTTCGTGCGGATATTGCTCGATGAACTTTAAGGTGGCTTCGGTTTTGTCCACCAACGCCACCACAATTTCGCCGTTACGGGCATGGCAACGTTGTTCGATAATGACCCAGTCGCCGTCGTAAATGCCTTCTTCCATCATCGAATCCCCTTTTACCCGCAGTACATAGCAGGGGTTAGCGGTTTTGATTTGGCTGGGAACGGTCATATATTCCTGGTTTTCAATGGCTTCAATCGGTTTGCCGGCGGCAATGACGCCGACATAGCGCAAGAGATCGGCATTGCCGCTATCGGGCTGCGCCATTTGTCTGGCTTTATCGCTCAGGCGCACGCCGCGATGTTTTCTGTCCATCGGCTCAATGAAGCCGGCTTCCACCAAGTCCTGAATAATACGATGTAACGAACCGCGGGATTTCAAGCCCAATGCCGCGCACAACTTATCCAAGGAAAGCGGCGGCGCAAAATTGTGTTGATTTTGCAGTAAAAAATCGATGATCTCGCGTTGCTTGCGGGTAAGATTGTCCATTAGGCCTAATTGTTTTTGAATTGTTCTCTTAAAGTTAACATAAGTTATGTCACAGAACAATAGCAGAACAATTCTGTATGCCTGTTTTTCCGGGCAACCCTCGCGAGTCTAATCGATAGGTTCAACCCACCTTTGACGACCGAACCGGTTATGGCATGGGTTATTGCAAATGCTTTGCCGATGCTGCCAAAGCTAAAGTAAATTAGGCTACGTGGTGCGCGAGTAATCGCGGCGAAATTCCCAGCGGCAAACCGAGCGATGATTAAAAAAATCGATGTCACCGACCTTAAGCCCAAAATGTTTATCCATGACATTAATTGTCCTTGGTTGGATCATCCGTTCTTGCGTAACCGTTTTTTGGTCGAGTCCGAGCTCGACATCGAGAGAATCGCGGAATACGGCATTCGCCAAGTCTATATCGACACCGAGCGCGGGCCGGATATGCCGGAAGCGCCCAGTGCCGAAGAAGTGCATAGGCAACTTGATAACCGCATGCAACGCTTGGGTCAAAATCTCAGGCGCGAGCCGCCTCCGGTTAGCGTAGAGCAAGAACGGGTGCAAGCCCGGCATCTTTGCCGCGAAGCCAACCGCATCGTACATAATGTGTTGCAGGATTGCCGCTTGGGCAAGCAGGTTGAACTGGAACTGGTGGAGCCGGTGGTATCCGGCATCGCCGATTCCATTTTCCGCAACCCGGACGCCATCGTCAGTCTGCTCAGAATCAAGCAAGCCGACAAATACACCTTTCAGCATTCGGTAGCGGTCGGTACGCTGTTGATCGGCTTCTGCCGGGCACTGGGTATTGACCGCAAAACCATCGAACTGGTCGGCCTGGGCGGATTAATGCACGACATCGGCAAAATGCAGGTGCCGAATGCCATCCTGAACAAGCCCGGCAAACTCACGGAAGCCGAATTCGAGATCATGAAGCAGCATGTCCGCTATGGCAGTTTGGTATTGCAAAAGTCACCGGGAATTTCGCCGATCGCGCTGAGCGTCGCCGCCGAACATCACGAATGCTACGACGGCAGCGGTTATCCGCTCGGACTCAAGGGCGACCGGATCAGTCTCTATGGGCAAATGGCGTCGGTGGTGGACGTGTACGACGCGCTAACCTCAACCCGTATCTATCATACGGGCAGGGAGCCCACGGAGGTGTTGAGAAAATTGCTGGAGTGGAGCGGCCACCATTTTAATGTGACGTTGGTACACCAATTTATCCGGTGTATAGGCATTTATCCGGTCGGCACGCTGGTGCGGCTGGAAAGCGGCTATCTGGCGGTCGTCGTCGAGCAGCACCACGAAAATTTGCTGCATCCCAAGGTCAGGGCGGTGTTCAACAGCCAGTCCCGCGCGTTCATGCCGCCGCGCGATTTCGATCTATCGAAACCCGGCTGCCATGACCGCATAACTTCGTTTGAAGTGCCGTCGCGCTGGGGGATCGATCCGGGGCGGTATATTTAACCGCCTGTTCCGATACGATTATGCGGGTAGTAATGCCGATTTTTTGAACGGGCAAATTGTCGTTATCGATCCCTCGGAATTTCGTTACAAACAACGCGCACTTTGAGAGGCTTTTGCGACGCCCTATTTATCAAAGAGGGGGGCTTACCGACGAGCGATAAGGAACAATCCGAATTCCCGGCAGTTATTTATGGCCATAATCTAACCAGACATTCGCCCCGGTAGAAGGCACTCCGGCGCAACATTGGCAAGCTCAATAAGGAAAACGCTGCGTATCCCGAATCTCGAGTCCGAGGCAAGACAAATGATTGGCGTCAATGAATCTACCTCACGGCCTACCCTCCGGCTTGGTGGCGATGATCTGTATGAACGGTACCGGCCGGTGTATTGGTCGCCACGACTTGCCGAAAGGCGATTTAAGCCCGGCAGCAAAATCAGCCTTATCCATTACAATGACAGCCGTTGCCAGCACACATCTTTCGTCTCATGTTTGAACGTCTATTGAACAAATCGCCGCGCTTATCCGTCATTGCAATGGCGGCCGTTTTCGCGGCCTGCGGCGCTACGCCGGAGCGCCTCCATGCGCCAGCGCCTATGTCGCGGCAACCGCCGTCCGCGGAACGGCAACCCCGTCTTGGCCCCCCGCTGGCGCTGAAAAACGAGCCGACGGTGCAAATTTTTCCGACCGAGTTCAACGAACTGCCGGGCTGGCATCAGGATAACCACGGCGCGGCATTTCAATCGTTTCAACGCTCCTGCGCCGCTTGGCGCGTCCAACCCGACGACAGGCCATTGAGCGGCGTTTTCGGATTGGGGCGGATAGGCGATTGGAAAAAACTCTGTAACATCAACGTTCAGCGGGGACAGGAAAAACAGTTTTTCGAACGTTGGTTCAGGCCTTACGCCGTCGCCAACAGCGGCAATTTCGACGGCCTGTTCACCGGCTATTTCGTGCCGCAACTGCGCGGGTCCCCGCGGCCCGGCCCGCGCTATTGGGTGCCGGTTTACGGCATGCCCAAGGATTTGGTCAAACGCAACGGTCAAACCGGCCGTCTGCTCGACGGTCGTTTGGTGCCTTATTACGAACGCGCGGAAATCAACGCCGGCGCCTTATCCGGCAAGGGTCTGGAATTACTGTGGGTCGATAGCGACATCGATGCTTTTTTCTTGGAAATTCAGGGTTCGGGTCATGTTTTGATGGAAGACGGCACTGTTCGCGCGTTGAGCTACGCCGGCAAGAACGGCCGCGCCTATTACGCCATCGGCAAAACCTTGGTCGATCGCGGCGAAATCGCCCGCGACGCCATTTCGATGCAGAGCATCCGCGACTGGATCATGCGTCATCCAAAGGAAGGGCGCGAGTTGATGCTGCAAAATCAATCCTACGTGTTTTTCAAATTCGCCGATGCGCGCGCGGCCGACGGCCCGATCGGTTCGATGAACGTGCCGTTGACGGCCGGCTACAGCCTCGCGGTGGATAAAAACTATCTGCCGCTCGGCGTGCCGTTGTGGCTGGATGCCGAACATCCGGCAGGCCGGCAGCGGCTCCGGCGCTTGGTCATGGCTCAGGACACCGGCGGCGCAATCAAGGGCGTGATACGGGGCGACGTTTACTGGGGGGCGGACAAACAGGCCGGGGAGCTGGCGGGCGTCATGAAATCGCGCGGCCGTTATTTTTTGTTGGTGCCCAAGCACGTGGCCGTCGGATAATTCCAACGATGTTGTGGATCATGGCCGCCGCGATTTTTGCCTGACTGGCGTTTCGGGAAGTCCGGGCGGCCAGGGTGCCGCGGCGCGGCTATTCGCAACCCCAGCCTGTCTTCAAACCCTATCTGATCGCTTGTATTGCATTGTCGGCGGGATTCGCCTGGCAGCCCGTCAAATATTGGCGCTTCGAGCGACTGCTGTCCGCCAATGCCACGCAACTGGCCGATGGCCGGCCTGCGCGGGTGCACTGTAACAGCGTGGCCGATACGATGTTCGACGGCGAACAGTTCGCCGCCGGTCATGCCAATATCGAAACCGGGCAAATCGTGTTTCAACACGGCTGGTGCGCCACGCTGATGGACTACGTCGGCAACCCGAAAACCGCCAACCCGGAAGACTTTTTTGCACTGCACATGTTCACCCACGAAAGCATGCACGTGCGCGGCGAAAGCAACGAAGCCCGCACCGAATGCCAGGCCATTCAGCGCGACGCTCGCGCGGCCATGCTGTTGGGCGTGCCGGAAGCCTTGGCGCGGAAGCACGCGCTGGATTTCTATTTCAACAGCTACATGGGGCGCCGGGGCGACGGCTGGATGAGCGCGCAATACTTTTCCGACCAATGCGCCCCCGGCAAGGCCATGGACGAACAACTCAGCGACTCGACCTGGCTGCCCTTTTATCGGACGGCGGATGACCAGTAATGAAAACGCCGATAACGGCAACCGTAACTAATTCCCCGCCATCGCCAACTTGCCCCTTTGCGGGTAAAGTCGACCCCAAGGGCACGGTGGTTTCCGGCAGCCGGTCTCGCCGCCTCGCGACTTCAATCTGTCGAATCCGGCCGCCATGATCGCATTACCTCATGTGAAGCGCTGTCGCGTTGGGGGGAATGGCGGCTTTATTGAAATGACGAATGGTCGTGATCGACCCATTCCGGTCTCTTGAAATAAAAACTCAGCTCATCGGTTTGTTTTACATTCGTGACTAGCAGGCACCCAGCTGATAGGGTAACCTAGCCTCAGCATAATCCCCCATAAATGGAGAAAAAATTAGGCCATTATTTCTTAGCAAACTGTTTACTGTTGTTTGGCTTACTTGGAAATGTTCGGTTGCATCTTCAATAGCTGATTCACAAAAGTCACTCTGTAAAAAATCCTTTAAGGCATCAATCGGGCAAAGAAATTCGGCAGCAAAGGCGCGTTGAAATTTTTGCCTTGAAGTTGATAAATCTGTGCTGGTCAACCATTGACCTTCCGTACTTCCTGTCAAAATGTAGTCACCGAGCAGGCGCGCCAATTCAAAGCGTTTCGCCATAGGATGCGCTTTGCGCGGTACAAATTTGAACCGTTTGTTTTTGTCAGGGATGGCTATAGCCGCGTTGTTACGCGTGGTAGGCTTCCACCCCTCTACTGCTGGGGTTGAGAGCCCCAATAAATCGTAAAGTTGCTTGTTGTCTATCACGCCATCTCTTTTACTCAGAGATTCCCGCAATTCGCGCGCGACAGCAACGCCACGTTGCCAAGGTGCATCTCTTGTGGATTTGGCTTTTTGTAGCGTTGGCATGTTAGGTGTTCCGGCCAAGCCCGGGCTATCGATAATGTCCTCAATGGCATTAAGCGATGAGTCGCCAGCAATTTTGCCATATACAGGTGCGAGTTCGGAAAGCGCCTCGGTACCCATTTGTTGTTCTAGCGTTTGCGCCTTAATCATAATTGTTTCAGAACACTCATCGGGATCGTAGCCTAGTTCGGCTTCAAGACGCCGGTAATTTAAACTTTGTGGATCGGAACGTTCTTCTTGTATCAACTGCCAAAGATTCCACAGATCGGTATTCCTACAACCAACTGCGTCGAGACGGCTCAATACAGAGCCGATAAATTTCTCCAGACTGCGCTGAAAGTCGGCTAATTTGATGGAAGCCGGTATATCCAATCCGTTCAAATATCTGACGGATTGCTGGGTATTAGCGCTCGATGAGACTCCCCAAATCTGCATAACTTCACAATCCGATGCAAACAGGACTTTGGGCCAAACAAAACCGTGATTAACGGCGCCCATTTCATGAGCCATGCGCCAATCGGTAGACGGAATCACCCCATGAACAGGCAAAGGTTCAAAATTAAGCCTCCACCAAGAAGATGCTAACCACATTGCAAGAGGGTAAGCAGATACCAGAACGGAGTCCCGAATTGTCTTGGCCCAGATGTCTTCATTTTGCATCAGGTTAACATTACCAATATGCAAAGCTAAATTGGCCATGGTATGAAAGATTTCCGGATTGTCGTGTCCGGCTGCTGTCCAGTCGTGGGTAAGTTTAAAACTGGTCATTTAGGGTTTCCATAACTTGGTTATCTCGGTTGCCAGAGGATCCGATTCAGGCATTGGGTAACCGTGATAAGTGCCGGTTTCTGGATTCTCAAGTTGGGCTTCCAATGCAACACCTTTATTAGTGACAGACCAAATGTTTTGAGGCCATCCTCCATTACAACGCTCACTGATAAGTCCTTGACGCAAGCCAGCCTGGAGATATTCCAAAGCGATTTTTTTTGAAAATATTTTGACTGAGTCGCATAGGGACTTTCCAGGCCGTGGGCCGCTTGGCGGTGTAAGCCCAAAATCACCTGGGTTCATTTTGTGTTCTGGATTGCCACCGTAGCTAACCTTTTCAGCAAGTTCTGAACAATGATGCAATTCGACATCTGTCAGTTTTTTGATTTTTCGCTTGCTATTGAACTGGTGGTATCTTTTCTTCATTTTGCCAGTCTATCATGCGCGTGCGGTAAATTATTGATACCAATAACCGATGTTTTTTAATTTTTGATGAATCGCAAGCCATTGCACTATACCAGACATCAGTTGTAGACCCAAACGGCTTCCAAAGCGCACAAAGGGGGCAGCTCTTGCAATCAAGCATCCATAGCTAAACTGACAGGCAGGTATCCATTCAACAATTGTCACTGATAGTCGAAATGTAGTCGTCCGCTGCGAGGCCCGGAAAGCAAAGCGCTAGCGAGCGAAGGCCGAGTAGTCCCTGGAAGCCGTAGCGCCGGGCGGTTTTTCGATAAGAAAAACTGCAAGGCATCGCGAAACGGCGTCGAGTCATGCGAGAGCCAAGGCTTTGATCCCCTTGCTGGGTCAAAGCCGAGGTGACGCGGACGGCCAGGGCCGCCGAAGGCAATCACCGTGACGGTGGAGTCCCGATTTTCGTCCCATGGATGGGCGAAAATCTTTACGGACGGAAGCCGTCACTCGCCGACGCAATTCGCCGATCCAAGCCACTCAAAATCCAACTCGCGTAGATTCTGTCAGCGATAGCGTAAGCTTATGCATGGGGCGGTTCTGTCCTTTTGCCGGATAGCTTATTTTCCGCCTCGGGTTAAGCGTTCGCCGCCAATCTTGTCAACAACTTCTCCAAAAACGCCACCTTGTCTTCCATGTCTTTAAAGGTGTGGGTAAAGCGTAACTTATCCGCGCCATCGAATTTATACACCTGCGACTGGCTTTGAATCATGTTGATCAATTCGGCGGTATCGATTTTCGGTGCAACCCCGAATACAATTCTGCCGCCGGTGGCATAGGCTTCGATTTTCTTGACGCCCAAATGAGCGGATTGCTGCTTCAATTCGGTGATGGCGAACAAGGCCTTGACTTGATCGGGCAGCAAACCGAAGCGATCTATCATTTCTATCTTCAGCTTGCGTAAGTCGTCCTCGCCGTCGGCGCTGGCGATGCGTTTGTATAGCACCAGGCGGGCGTGGATATCCGGCAGATAGTCTTCCGGAATCAGCGCCGCGACTTGCAAATCCACTTCCGGGCCGGTTTCCAGCGGCGCATCCAGTTCGGGTTGCTTGCCCGATTTTAACGCCGCGACCGCGCGTTCCAGCAACTCGGTGTACAGGGTGAAACCGATTTCCTGAATCTGGCCGCTTTGTTCGTCGCCCAGCAACTCGCCGGCCCCGCGTATTTCCATGTCGTGCGAAGACAGCATGAAACCGGCACCCAGTTCGCCGGAGGTTTCGAAAGCTTCCAGGCGCTTGATGGCGTCCTTGGTCATCAGCGATTTGGGCGGTACGATGCAATAGGCGTAGGCGCGATGGTGCGAACGGCCGACCCGGCCGCGCAGCTGATGCAGTTGCGCCAAACCCAGTTTGTCGGCGCGGTTGATGACGATGGTATTGGCGCTGGGAATGTCGATGCCGCTTTCGATAATGGTGCTGGCGATCAGCAGGTTGAAGCGCTGGTGGTAAAAATCCAGCATGATTTGCTCCAATTCCCGCTCCGCCATCTGGCCGTGGGCGATCTGGATACGGGCTTCCGGCACCAATTCCGCCAGTTCGCGGGCCATTTTGTCCATGGTCTTGACATCGTTGTGCAGAAAAAACACCTGGCCGCCGCGCTTGATTTCGCGCTGACAGGCTTCCTGCACCTGCGAGTCTATCCATTCGGTGACGAAGGTTTTGATGGCGTGGCGGTTGGGCGGCGGCGTGGCGATGATGGAAATGTCGCGCAGACCGGCCATGGCCATGTTCAAGGTGCGAGGGATCGGCGTGGCGGTCAGCGTCAGCATGTCCAGTTCGTAGCGCAACTTCTTGAAATGCTCTTTTTGGGTGACGCCGAAACGGTGTTCCTCGTCGATGATCACCAGCCCCAAGGCTTGGTATTTCATATCCTTGGACAGCAGTTTATGGGTGCCGATGATGATGTCGACTTTGCCCGCCGCCAGTTCGTCGGTCACGGTCTTTTGCTGTTTGGCGGTGACGAAGCGGGACATCACTTCGATGCGTACCGGCCAGTCGGCGAAACGGTCGCGGAAGTTCTGATAATGCTGTTGCGCCAACAGTGTGGTGGGCACCAGTACGGCGACCTGTTTGCCGCTTTGCACCGCGACGAAGGCGGCGCGCATGGCGACTTCGGTTTTGCCGAAGCCGACATCGCCGCAGACCACCCGGTCCATGGGTTGGGTGGCGGCCATGTCCTGCAGGATGGCGTCGATGGCGCTGAGTTGGTCCGGGGTTTCCTCGAAAGGGAAGGCGGCGGCGAAGGCGTTGTAGTCGGTGTTGTCGACGTCGAAGGCGAAACCCTGGCGGGCGGCGCGTTTGGCGTGAATATCCAGCAGCTCGGCGGCCACGTCGCGGGCCCGTTCCATGGCCTTTTTCTTGGCCTTGCTCCATTGTTCGGTGCCGAGTTTATGCAGCGGGGCGTTTTCGGCGGAGATGCCGCTGTAACGGCCGATCAAATGCAACGAGGACACCGGTACATACAGCTTGTCGTTGTTGGCATACTCCAGCATCAGAAATTCGGCTTCGATGTCGCCTACCGTCAAGGTCTGCAGGCCCAGATAGCGGCCAACGCCGTGTTCCTGATGCACCACTGGCGAACCGATGCTCAGCTCGTTGAGGTTGTTGAAGATGTTTTCCAGCTCGCGGGCCGCCGATTGCCGGCGTCTCCGTCGCTGTTGGGCCTTGGCGCCGCTGAGTTGGCTTTCGGTGATGATGGCCATGGGCGGCAATCGTTCCGGACGATTTGCCGCACTTCCGCCATCCATGGCGGTCGCGGTTTGATCCAGCCAAAGCCCCTGATCCATTGGCGCAACCACAATGCAGGTAGACTCGTCGCTTTGTAGGAATTCCGCCCAGCTTTGCAGCGGTTTGACGCTCAGCTTGACGCTTTTCAGCTTGTCGATCAGCCCTTCGCGGTGGCCGGCGGTTTCGGCGACAAACAGGATTTTGCCGGCAAAGCCCTCGATGAATTGGCGCAAGTGTTGCGCCGGCTCTTTCAGGCGACTGTCGATAGCGAGGTCGGGTAGGCTTTTGCAATGAAACGAATGCCCTTGTTCGGCCTGATTATCGAGAACGATGCGGCTGAAGCCGGCGGTGTGCCGTTGGATTTCATCGGCGGACAGAAACAGTTTTGCCGGCGGCAGCAGCGGCCGGTCGATATCGTATTTACGTTGCTGATAGCGTTCTTCGGCTTCGCTGTAAAAGCGTTGGGCGTGCTCGGCAAAGCCGGCCGGCAGGACGAACAAGGCTGTTTTCGGCAAATAGGCGAACAAGGATTCGGTATGGTCGACGAACAGCGGCAGGTAGTATTCGATGCCGGCCGGGGCGATTTGCTTGGAAATATCGACGTACAGCGGATTTTTGGGCGACGACTCGGGGAACTGCTCGCGAAAAGCCTGCCGAAAATGTTTGACCGCCTCGTCGGTAAACGGAAACTCGCGGGCCGGAAACAACTCGATCTTGCGCATTTTTTCCCGCGACATTTGCGTGTCCGGGTCGAAGCCGCGGATCGATTCCACATCGTCGTCGAATAATTCGATGCGGTAGGGTTGTTTGCTGCCCATCGGGAATAAATCCAGAATCGAGCCGCGCACGGCGAATTCGCCATGCTGATAGACTTGCGACACGCATTGATAGCCGACCGCTTCCAGTTTGGCGCGGGTGAGTTCAAGGCTCAAGCTGCCGCCGACTTCTATCGCAAAGCTGTGCGCCAACACATGTTCGCGTGGCGCCAGCCTGTGCATCAAGGTGGACACCGACAGGATCAGCGCGCCGCGTTTGGTGTCCGGCAGCACTACCAGTGTTTTTAAACGCTCCGAGATGATTTCCGGCAGTGGCGAGAATACGTCGTAAGGCAAGGTCTCCCAATCCGGAAAGTGCAGAATGGGTAGCTCGCTATTCAGAAAAAAGGCCAGCTCGTGTTCCAGGCGTAATGCGGTCTGCGTGTCCGGGGTAACGATGACCAGTAAGCGATCTTCCTGGTGAATGGTGTTGGCTAACGCCAGGGAATCGCCGCAGCCTTTAAGGCCGGTCCAGTAAATAGGCGTATCGGCGGATTGGGGAAGAGCGGCTTGGGTAAAGGTTGAAGACGACATTACGATCAAATTAAGCGGAAAACGGCTCAATTATAAACGCGATATACCGCGATGCGGCAGTAAGCTGGTCGATTATCGGTTTTTAGCCGTCTCGGGTTGGGTTAGCCGGCGTTCTTTTGTTGCAGCTCGATTTCCTGCATATAACGCTGGATGCTGGTTTCAAAATTGGTGGGCATGCTTTGGAACAGGCAGCCTATCTTGTCCTGTAAAGTCAGCGTGCCGCTGCGGACCTTGACGTTATTTTTGATCACAAATCCCACGATGGCATGATTGCCGTTATTGAGGTACAAGTTGCAATCGATAAATTGGCAGTCGGGTTGTAGCCGTTCAGCCCATTTAGGGTCGGGGTTGAGAAACGCAACTCCAGTCATGCTGAGATCGTATAACTGGAATTTCAACGTTTCCAAAGTGTCGTCCTGTTCGGATTTAAACGTTATTTGGCAGTAGCTGCCGTTATGCGAGTAAGGAATTTTGACGCGATAATATTGACGGCGCTGCATCCAAAAAATGCTGTCGGGGATGGGCATGGACAAAACGGACTCGCCGCCCGATTGGATTTTCTGGATGTTTTTGGCGCTAAACGAAACCTTGATGCCGTTATATTCGGTGCGAAACAGCACCTTTCCGGAGGCCAGTAATTGCGAGTCGACCGATTCGGAGGGGCCGCAGTCCAGGTGCAGCAGCTTTTTTTTAGGATCCAGCTCGACGATCGTCGTCAAAAAGGAGGTGTTCCTGTCGCCGAAATGCGCGGAGATCAGGCATTTCTTAGCCACTAATTCATTGAAGTGGTTAAATACCATTTTGGCGTTTTTAACGATGTATTCGGATTCCGTTGCCATTTAATTAATATGTTAAATGTTGCTGTGTAACAAAGCGGCTATTGTAAAATAGCTGGAATTATTATGCACACAAAAGGCTAAGTCGATGGGATGGTTGTTATTATTTACAGCAGGTTGTTCGGAAATCGTTTTCGCGTTAAGCCTAAAATACAATGAAGGATTCAGCAAGTTATGGCCTAGCGTGGTGACTTGCTTTTCCGGCGCCGGCAGTTTTTATCTGCTGATGCTGTCTTTAAAAACCCTGCCATTGGGTACCGCCTATGCCGTTTGGACCGGCATGGGCGCCGTCGGCGTGGCGATTATCGGCATATTTCTGTTTAAGGAATCGTCGGATTGGATACGTTTGACTTCCATCATGATGATAGTGATCGGTATCGCCGGCTTGAAACTGACTCACGTCGAATAATGTTGCATCTGATCGCCGAATCCACGCTGTCGCAGGCATTGGTGGAGCGCATAGCCGGCGGAGATGACGTGGTATTGCAAGCAGGCACGGTTTGGGCTGCATTTGCGGGGCACCGGGACAACGCCAAACTGAGCGGCTTGTTAGCGAAAGGCTGCCATGTTTATGCATTAAGCGATGTGCTGGCCATGAACGGCATCGGTCATCGGCAGTTATTGGCGGGGGTTGTGCCTATCGATTACGCGCAATTTGTCGGATTGACGGTGAAAAACCCGGTGATTCATACATGGTGCTGATGGTGGACGGCGTTGAGCTGGAAACCACGGACGACGGTTTTTTGCGGAACGCCGGCGTTTGGAACGAACGGGTTGCCGAAGCGCTGGCGCGCCGAAACGGTATTGAAATCAGCCCCGCGCATTGGGAGATCCTGTTCTTCATCCGCGATTATTACCGGCAATATCAGCATTTGCCCAATGCGCGCATGTTTGCCGCGGCGATTCGAAAAACCTTGGGCGACGACAAAGCCAATAGCCGCTACCTGCAACAATTATTTCCCGACGGGCCGTTGAAATACGCCTGTAAATTGGCGGGTTTGCCCAAACCGCCAACCTGTTTGTAACCCGATTTTAAACGTTTTGAGAGTAATACATGAGTAACCCCCGCGTTGGTTTTATCAGTTTGGGCTGCCCGAAAGCCCTGGTCGACAGCGAGCAGATTTTGACGCGTCTGCGTAGCGAAGGCTACCAAGTCTCGCCCAATTATAAAGATTCGGATTTGGTGATAGTGAACACCTGCGGTTTCATCGATGCCGCAGTGGAAGAGTCGCTGGATAGCATAGGCGAGGCCCTGGCGGAAAACGGCCGGGTGATTGTTACCGGTTGCCTGGGCGCGCGGCAGGATGAAATTTTGGCCCGCCATCCGCAGGTATTGAAAATTACCGGCGCGCATGCCACCGACGAAGTGGTGAGCGCGGTGCACGAGCACCTGCCGCCGGCGCATAATCCGTTTATGGATTTGCTGCCGCCGCAAGGCGTCAAGCTGACGCCTCGGCATTATGCCTATCTTAAAATTTCCGAAGGTTGCAACCACCGTTGCACCTTTTGCATCATTCCCTCTATGCGCGGCGACTTGGTCAGCCGGCCCATCGACGATGTGATGCAGGAGGCCGAGCGCCTGGCCGATGCAGGCGTCAAGGAGCTATTGATCGTTTCGCAAGATACCAGCGCCTACGGCGTGGATTTGAAATATCAGCATCGGCGCTGGCGCGGCCAAGACCTGCAAACCCGCTTTTACGATTTGGCCGCCGCGTTGGGCGAGTTGGGAATTTGGGTGCGGATGCATTACGTCTATCCGTATCCGCACGTGGACGAGGTGGTGCCGTTGATGGCGGAGGGTAAGATTTTGCCTTACCTGGATATTCCGTTTCAGCACGCCAATAGCCGTATCTTAAAGCTGATGAAACGGCCCGCGGCGGCGGAAAACAATTTGGAGCGCATCAAAGCTTGGCGCAGGATTTGTCCCGATCTGACGATTCGCAGTACCTTCATCGTCGGCTTCCCCGGTGAGACCGAGCAGGAGTTTGAAGAGTTATTGGCATTTTTGACCGAAGCGCAAATGGACCGGGTTGGTTGTTTTGCCTATTCGCCGGTGAAAGGCGCGGCCGCCAACCAGTTGCCGGATTCGGTGCCGGAAGACGTCAAGCAAGAGCGCCTGGCCCGCTTTATGGAGCATCAGGCCGTTATTAGCGCGGAACGCTTGCAGCGCCGAGTGGGGCGAGTCGAAACAGTATTGGTCGACGAAGTAGTCGAGGAAGGCGCGGTTGCCCGCAGCAAAAGCGATGCGCCGGAAATCGACGGGCAGGTTTTCATCGATGGGGCTACCCATCTTAAAGCCGGCGATTTCGTCGAAGTGGAAGTCGAAGAAGCCGACGAATACGATTTATGGGGCAAGCTTATATAACAGCATGCCCAAAACGCATAAAAGACCCGCCGCTTAGCGGCGGGTCTTTATTTATAGGCGTTAGCTTATAAAGGGTTTACGTTTTCAGCTTGAGGGCCTTTTTGACCGTTGGTCACTTCCATGGTGACTTTTTGGCCTTCTTTCAGGGTTTTACGGCCGCTGCCGACAATGGCGCTGAAATGTACGAATACATCTTTACCGCCGTCTTGTTCGATGAAACCGAAGCCTTTTTCATCGTTGAACCATTTTACTTTGCCTTCTACTTGTGCTGACATAAATCTCTCTTTCTAAAAAGTGCCGAAACCGGCGTTTGTGTTACGGGTGGTGAATAAAGCGGGTAGTGGAAGACGTGTAAAGCGACAACGATTACCTAGCTAAATCAGTGACATTATACATAGCTATGGCTATACACCAAGAAAAAAGATGGATTCGGCCTGTTAAGGTTTTATGACTCGTTGAAAATGGCCGCGTCTCGCGGGGTTGTCGATTTGGCTGAAATCATTAAGCTATTGTATTTGCTTATAAAATTTAAATATTTTCGGCGAAAATATTTTAACGGCTGTTTGTCCGGATCGAATTGCCGGCTTGAAATCGGCGGTAAAAAAGCCGGGGATTTCCGATGAATATTCCTATGAAAGCGGCATAAACCTAGGCCTTGGGCCGATTGGGTTGGGGAGGCGGCATAGGATATGGTTGGAAACCGCTTACCGAAATATATTTCCTTTGTAGGGGAGCTTTAGCCGCGATGAGTACCTGCTCGTGGCTAAAGCCCCTCCTGCCGGCAACAATCCCCGAAAATACGGGGATGTTTTTTTGACGAAACCCTTAATGCGATTTTTGCTCCAGTTCATGACGCAGCATGATGTAGAGTTTGCTGGTGATAATCTCGTTTTTATGCAGTTTATCCAGGGTATCTTCTTGCAGCACGGCCAAGGATTGAGCGGCGGAGGCTTCGTTGACCTGGGACAGCAGTTCCTCGTTTTTATGAATCACGGCCAGCATTTTTTCATGGGTGTTCTGCTGAATGTTTTTATACAGGGTTAATAATTTTTCCAAGGCGGTTTTATCGTCAAACACCGCGCTCAGACTCGAGCCTTCCACCGCATTGAGTTCTTTGACGACTTTGCCGCTGATTTTGCTCAAGGCGCGGTAATAACGGTACAGTTCTTCGTCCTTAAAGCTGTGATCGCGCCAAAAAGCCAACCGGCTGACCAGCAACACGAAACGCTCCAAGCTGTCGATGGGGAAATGCTCGTTAACCGAAGCGATTTGCTGCTGCCCGCGCTTGATGCGCTCGGTCTGGATGCTGAGCATGTTGGTGATTTTTTTGTAGGTTTTTTCCTCGATTTCACCGCGTAGAAAAATGTCTTTCAATTCTTCTTTTTGAATGCCCAAGGCATAGGTGCGCAGCATGTTTTCGATCAGAGTGTCGGATTCGCCGATGGCGTTTTTACATTCCAGGCAGGCGATTTGATAAAGGCTTTGATAGCGTTGTTTCAGTCTGTCGTATTGTTTTTGAGTCAGCTGTTGATCGTCCAATAACGCATCCAATTTTTGCAAGGTTTTATCGTAAATTTGCGCTTTGCTCTTGTGGTAACCGACTTGCTCCATGCCGGTCAAGGCATCGATACCCAGTACATGCATGACTTTACCGATGGTGGTGGCTTTTACCAGCAGGGTGAAATAAATGCTGCCTATGGTGACGGCGGCCACGAAGTCCTTGACGCTGAAATTAAAGTGCCAATTCGGTACCGTCAAGTCATCCGGAATCAACAGCACCATGATGACGGCCAGCGAGCCGCGCAAACTGCCCCAGGCCAGTAAATGCATCCAGTTGCGAGGAATGGGGCGTTCCTTGCCTAATTTATTCAATAGCCACATTAAGGGGTAAACCGAGACGGCGCGGCCGATAACCACCGACGCGATACCCAGCAGGATGGGCCACAAGGCAATATTCAGGTCGATGGCCAAATCGGCGAACAGCAGTCCCATCAGAATAAAGACCAAGGAGTTGGTGACGAAGGCAAAATAACCCCAGAACTTTTCCATGTATTCCTCGACATCCGGCGACATTTTATAGCGGCCGAAATTGCCGATTACCATGGAGGCGGTTAGCGTGGCTATGATGGATGACAAGCGGATTTCATGGCCGGCAATGGTCAAATGTTCGGAAATTACCTCCGTCAATATAAAGGTAAAGTGGGCGACCAGCAGGGTCAGGGTGATTTCCAGGTGTTCGTTACCGTGCACGGTCTCAATCAGCTTGGCAAACAAAAAGCCCATTATCAGGCCGAAAACGATCCCGCCGCCCAGCATGGTGACGAAGGAAAATAGGGCCGAGGCTGCCGAGGTATAGCCGTGGTAGCCTTGCGTAATCAGGTCCAATACCACTAAAAAGGCTGCGAAGCCCGTGGCGTCGTTGAACAAGCTTTCGCCTTCAAAAATCAGCGTCAGACGCTGTGGCGCGCCGTATTCCTTAAACAGGGCCAGTACCGCCACCGGGTCGGTCGAAGAAATGATGGCGCCGAACAGCAACAGGACCAGCATGGGAATATCGAAGCCGGCCAACTCGAAAGCATAGAAGCCGCCGATACCGACGAACAGGGTGGAAATCAATAAACCCACGACGGCCAGCGAGCCGATGGAGTAGATGTTTTCGGTCACATTGCGGATATTCATGTTGTACGCCGACTCGAAAATCAGAATCGGTAAAAACACGAAAAACAGCAGTTCCGGCGTCAGTTCGAAGCTGGTGATAAAGGAAAAAACTTCCAGATGGGAAATAGGCACCAATAAAGAGCCGGCGATCACCAGCAATACGGTATAAGGCAGTTTGAGTTTTTTCGACAGTAAAAAAACTGCCAGAGAGATCAGCATCAGGCTGAAAAGCGATAAAAACACGTCAAGATTCATGGGCGATTCTCCAAAATCTGTGTTGCGGCATCAAAGCACCCAGGCAGTCGGATGAATTACCGCAACTGCCTGGGTCAACCATTAAACCCTGATTATTCAGGTTTGCTATTGTTTTGACAATCACGCCGGGCGCGCTGCCAACATAAAAAGCGGGTCCCGGATCAGGCGTTTTCCAACAGATAAGTCAGCCACAGGGACGATAATTTTTCCTGGACCGTATTCTGCCGCAAACGTGCCTGCAGATTGGGGAAATCGACATAATCCAGCGCCTGATCCTGGTTGTAGCAGGAATACATGAAGCTGGCTTCGCCCGACTCCGGATCGACATGCTTGCATAGACACTGGGCGCAGACGCCTTTCATCATGCATTGCATCGGCGAGTTGATGGAGCCTATGGCCTCGTGCTCCGGTTTTAGATAAGGTTTTAAGGCATCGAAGCGGGCCGCTTTCACGGCGGCCATCATGCGATCGGAACCGATCACGATCAAATGGTCGACGTCTTGCAGTTTCAGTGTCGTTTCGCCCATTTCGCCGCTGCCGAACGCCACCATGGCTTCGACGATGTTGCCGACAAAGGTTTTATCCTGCGGCCGGGTAACCGGAATCGCTTCGTTACCGGGACGATTATCCACCGCCCAGACAATCAAGTCCGATGCTTCCTCGATTTCCGCTACCTTGAATAAATCTTCCCGGTTGCGATAACCGGCAAAGTAAATCACCTTATTGCCGGCATTGCGCATGGCTTTGCCGATGGAGAACAATACCGCATTGCCCAAACCGCCGCCCAACAGCAATACGGTTTTACCGGTCGGAATTTCGGTCGGCGCGCCGGTGACGCCCATCAAGACTAGCGGGTCGCCGGCTTTCCAGGTGGCGCACAGGCGGCTGGAACTGCCCATTTCCAAGGCAATCAGCGATACCAGGCCTTTTTCCTTGTCGACCCAGGCGCCGGTCAAGGCCAAGCCTTCCGCGGCCAGGCGGGTGCCTTCCACGACCGGGGCCAGGGATTCGTAGTTTTGTACCCGGTAGAATTGGCCGGGTTCGAAATTTTTCGCCGCCGCCGGGGCCTTGATCACCACTTCGATGATGGTCGGCGTCAAGCGGTTCACTTCGACGACATGCGCCAGGAACAACTCGTCCAGTTTTTGCTGCATGGCTTGCAAGCGGACGTCCCTTTGCGTTTGTTGCGCCGGATCCAGCGCGGCCAGTTCGTTGGCGAACAGTTTGATGATATACGGATAACCGTCCTTGGCGCTGGCCATGGCTTTTACCACGTTGCCGGCATAGACGGGATGGTTGTCGCCGTAGAAAGTGATATAGCGGCCGTTGCTGTTATACGAGGTAAACGGGGCCGGTTTGCCGACCTTGACTTGTGCGTCGTCGGCCATCGGCACCAGTTGCGCTTTGCCTTGCAGCCAATCGGGTTCGTGGCGCTTGTAGAACTTGCTGTCCATTACGAAGGTGCGCGGATGCTCGGATTGGTAAATAGTATTCGGCGCGGTACCGGCGGCGATAAATAAACCGCGTAGTTTTACTTCCACTTCGTCGGTCTTGCGCCATTTGCCGTCCTGTTCGGCCAGTTTTTCGAAACGTACCGCCCGCAGATGGCCGTGCCGGTCTTCAATGGCTTCCAGCGGGCTCATGCCTTCCGCCAGATAGATACCTTCCGACAAGGCTTCGTGTATCTCTTCGTGGTTTTGCCGGTAAGCCGGCGAATCCTTGATGCCTTTACGATAGAACAGCGTCACGCCGCCCCATTGTTTCAGGAGCGGCAGGAAGTTCGGCGTTTCGCCCGCGGCGGCGGCGCGTTCGCGTTCCTGTTCGATGATACGGCCATGCGCCAGAAATTCTTCCAGAATTTCCAGTTCTTCCGCGTCGTAACGGCTGCGTACCGTTTGTTCGCCGTATTTGGCAACCAGTTTATCGTAACGGTTGACGATTTTGCTGACCTGGCCGGGATAATAAGCCAGCAATTCGGTCGCGGTATCGATAGCGGTCAAGCCGCCGCCGATCACGCCGGCCGGCAAGCGCACCTGCAGGTTGGCCAGCGAGGATTCCTTGGCGGCGCCGGTCAATTGCAAACCCATCAGGAAATCCGAAGCTTTGCGTATGCCGCGGATCAGATTGTTTTTCAGATCGATAATGGTCGGTTTGCCGGCGCCGCTGGCGATGGCGATATGATCGAAACCCAATGCCCAGGCTTCATCGATCGAAACGGTGCCGCCGAAACGCACGCCGCCGTAACATTTGAAGGCGGCGCGGCGCAACAGGGTCAGGTAAATCACTTTCAGGAAGTTTTTATCCCAACGCACGGTAATGCCGTATTCGGCCACGCCGCCGAAGCCTAGCATCACCCGTTTGTCCAGGTCTTCGTACAGGCTTTGGAAGTCCATGATCGGCATCGGCGGGTTTTCGCGGTCGCCGGTCAGATGCAGCGGCAGCGGCTCGATTTTCAAGGCGTCTATGCCTACCACGCCGAAACCTTCGTTCAACAGATAGTGAGCCAACGTGTAGCCGGCCGGACCCATGCCGGCCACCAATACGTTTTTGCCGTTATAGGGCAGGGCGGTTGAACGTTTGACGTTGAGCGGGTTCCAGCGGGTCAACAGGCTGTAAATCTCGAAACCCCACGGCATGAACAGCACGTCGGTCAACACATTGGTTTCGATTTGCGGGATATTGACCGACTCGGTTTTTTGGTAAATACAGCCGCGCATGCAATCGTTGCAAATCCGATGGCCGGTACCCGGACACATCGGATTGTCGATGATAATCATCGCCAAGGCGCCGATATTGTCGCCCTGGCGCTTAACCACATGCATCTCGGAGATTTTTTCTTCCAGCGGACAGCCGGTCATCAAGGCGCCGAGATGGTTGGTTTTAAAGGTTGCGTCTTTTTTGTTTTTGATGCCTTTGGAGCAAGAGTCGTTATCGCGGTCGTGGCAATAGATGCAATGGTCTACTTCATATAAGGTTTGTCTTTGGTTGAAACGTTTGTCGGTCAAGGCAAAACCGTCGCGGCGGCGGTGATGGTGTTCGTCGCAAGCCCAGACATCGTAACCGTTTTGCGCAACCGAGGCGTGCTCGACCAAATTGTCGAGATTGGTCTTTTCCGGCACTTTAAAACTCAGCCATTTGGCGACCACGGCTTGTAGTTCCGGTACTTGCTTGGCGGCAAAGCTCCAGCGGCATACAACGTCCAGTAGACCGGCTATCAAGGAAGCGGCGCTGTCATATGCGATGTTCAGTGCCGGTTGTTCGCTGACTTGGCTTTTCAATACCGCAACGTCGGTATCGCTCAGATCGGTTTGTTGCGACAGGCGCCAGAGTTCGGCGCCCAATTGGCCGACGGCCAGTTCCGGGTCTTCGGCGAATAACGATTGTTTGCCGGTTGCCGCCAGCAAGGCATTCAACTGGGCATTCAACTGGGCGATGTCCCAGCCTTCAATAGTTTGCCCCTTGAAGCGGCCGGCCAGCTTGCCGACGATTTCGGTGCGGTAGACGAACACGGCGTCGAATTCGCCGCGAATAGTGCCGATTTGTTGTTCGCGGACATCGGAGACGTTAAATAAACGGGCGACAAACGTACCCACCAGGGGCGCCATTCTGACCAGTAGCTCGGAAATGTCCTCCGGTTTCATGCCTTCGCCGGCGCAGGCGCGGTAAGCGCTGATTTCCGCGAATAAATCCGCATCGTGTTGCTGTACCGATTGGTCGAAAACCTCCAATAAATCGGCCAGGCGTTTGGCGTCGTACAGGTCTTTATATTCAAAGCCGGGTATGCCGAGAGTCAGTTGCGTAAATTGGCTGGTATTAAGCTTTTGGGTCATCAAGTTGTTCCGTTAGTAGTCGCTTGTGAGATATTTGAAAGGGGTGGGTTAGGGCAAGTCGTCAAGTACGCTTTCTTTTTGCGTGACCAGCAGGTCTTCCTTGTTGAGCCCCAAGGCCAGCGCGATGGCGCTGGCCACGTAAATCGATGAGTAAGTGCCGACCACCACGCCTATCAGCATGGCGATCGCGAAGCCGTGTATGGTTTTGCCGCCCAGAAATACCAGCGCCAATACGGTCAAAAACACCGTGAAGGACGTCAGGATGGTACGGCCCAGGGTTTCGTTGAGGGCGTTGTTGGTGATTTCCGCAACATCGGCGTTGCGGCTGCCGCGGAACGTTTCGCGGATGCGGTCATAGACCACGATGGTGTCGTTGATGGAATAACCGATGATGGCCAGAATCGCCGACAATACGGTCATATCGAACTCCCAGCGGAATACCGAGAAAAAACCCAGCGTGATGACGGAGTCGTGCACCAGGGCCAGTACCGCGCCGACCGAGAACTTCCACTCGAAGCGGATGCTGACATAGATCATGACGCCGATGAAGGCGAACAATAATGCCAGACCGCCGTCGTCGAGCAACTCGTCGCCCACTTGCGGGCCGACGAATTCGACCCTGCGCATTTCGCCGGGTGCCGCTTGGCTGGCATTGGCGGCGTCCAGAATTTGTTGGCTGAGTTGATCTTGTTTGATGTTTTCGATGGGTTTCAGCCTGAGCAAGACTTCCTCGGAACTGCCGAAATGTTGCACATTGGCATCGGCAAAGCCGCGTTCCGCCAGGGTTGAGCGCATTTTGTCCAAATCGACGGATTGGTTGAAATGCATTTCATAGACGCTGCCGCCGGTGAAATCGATGCCGAACGACAAACCGTTAACGAAAAACGATATCAGCGAGATTGCAAGCAATAGGCTGGAAAAAGCGAAGGCCAGCTTTCTTCTGCCGAGAAAATCGAGTTGCCGTATGGGTTTCATGCACAAATCCTGAGTAATAATGTAATTGAGTGGCGATCGATAGCCGCCGCATTTAGGGTGCGGCAGGTAGCGAAACCGAGAATTGTACTATTTTCTCCAGAAAGTAGGCGTAAAAAGCACAACCAAGGTAAATACCTCCAGCCGTCCCAGCAGCATGGTGATGGCGCAAATCCAGGTTTGAAAATCGTTTAAGCAGGCGTAATTGGTCGCCGGGCCGAGTTCGTTCAGGCCGGGGCCGGCATTGTTGATGCACGCCAACACGGCGCTGAGCGCGGAAATAGGATCTATGCCGGTAAATATCAAGGCAAAAGTCATTGCCACGACGGACATGAAGTATAAAAAAATAAAGGCCAGTACCGCAAAAATGATTTTATTGGCGATGGGGGTGTTGCCGATCCGGATGGGATTGACGGCGCGGGGATGCAGCAGGCTGAATAATTCCCGCCCCGCCTGTTTCCATAACAGCAAGGCGCGAAACATTTTGATGCCGCCGCCGGTTGAGCCGGTGCAAATAGTGATACAACTCAGGAATAGCATCCACCAGGGTATGAACGGCGGCCATTTGTCGAAATCGGCGTTGGCGAAACCGGCATCGGTGGCGATCGATACCAGATTGAATGTGACATAGCGCAAACCGGTAAAAAAATCCGGATAAATGGCAAAATGCCAAATGTAAAACGCGCATAGCAGGATGCTGCCGCTTAACAGGCCCAGCATCGGCATGAACTCCGGGTCTTGGGAATAAGACTTGATATGCTTATTATGCAAGGCCGTGTAATGGGTGGCGAAGTTGGTTGCTCCCACTAGCATGAATACGGTAATCACCAGCTCGATGGCCGGCGAGTCGTAATAGCCTATGCTGGCGTCGTGGGTGGAAAAACCGCCCAGCGACAGAGTGGAAAAGGCATGGCAGATCGCATCGAACCAGCCCATGCCCGCCAGCTTTAGCGAAACGATGCACAGCAAGGTGTAGGCGACGTATACCAGCCACAACAGGCGGGCGGTTTCGGTAATACGCGGCGTCAGCTTACTGTCCTTGACCGGCCCGGGAATTTCGGCTTTATACAACTGCATGCCGCCGACGCCCAACAGGGGCAAAATGGCTACCGCCAGCACGATGATACCCAGGCCGCCTATCCAGTTCAATTCATGCCGCCACAGATTCAGCGAAGGCGCCAAGCTATCCAGTCCCGTCAGCACCGTGGCGCCGGTAGTGGTAAAGCCGGACATGGTTTCGAAAAAGGCGTCGGTAAACGTCAAGCCGGGTATGCCCCACATCAGGGGTAATGTCGCCGCCGAGGCCATCAATAGCCAAAAAAACGCCACCAATAAATAACCGTCGCGGGTTTTCATGTCGCCGCGAAACTGCATGGTTACGCTGGCCAGTAAACCGCCTACGCCGATATTCAGCGACATACCGCGTAGAAAGTGTTCGGTCATGCCGTCGTCGAAGTAGATTGAGGTGGCGATCGGCAGCGCATACGTCAGCCCGAAAATCATCAAAATCAAGCCGAGCACAAAGGCGAGAGTACAGAAGCGTTGCATAGTTGGCCTGTTTAGCGGAGTAGGTCCACGGTGTGAGTGAGACTGGTATCAAGCGCAAACCATAAATTGTAGCAAACATTCCGGCAAATTCATGCCGTCACATAATCTTAAACAACTCTTCACAAGACTGTAATAAAGCCGCTTTAAGCTGGCTGCATTGTTTAAAGAGTGCCTAAAAATTAACGGAAGAATGGGTTTTCCAACGCCGCAAAGGGTTGCGGCATCAATCCGGAGAGTGCGATGAAGCTGATGTATTCGATCCACCAATATGATGTGCTGATGTTCAGCCGGCTGAACAATAGCGCGATCCATGCCAGCTTGGTTGGGCTTTGCCGGCTGCTGTCGTGGAGCGGCGATGGCATTTTGTATGTGGCGCTGGCCGCCGGTTTATATTGGCATCAAGGTATAGCCAATCCTTTATTGCAAACCTTGTTACTGGGCTTCGTGCTGGAGCGGCCGGTGTATTTCGTCTTGAAAAACGCCTTTAAGCGCAATCGTCCGCAGCAGGCGATTGATAATTTCCGCAGCGTGATTACGCCTTCCGATCAATTCAGTTTCCCTTCCGGACACACCTCCGCCGCCTTTTTGGTGGCCACGCTGGCGAGTTATTTTTTTCCGGCGTTAACAATCGCTTTATATGCCTGGGCCGTGCTGGTGGGCTTTTCACGCATAGTGTTGGGCGTGCATTTTCCGACCGACACATTGATGGGGGTGGTGCTGGGTGTCAGTATCGCCATGTTTAGTCTTAATAACATTTTATAGATGAAAATTATAGATGAAAATTTTTTATGGTGTGCAAGGCACGGGTAATGGCCACATTACCCGTGCACGTGTCATGGCCGGCGAATTGCAAACGGCCGGATTCGAGGTAACCTTTCAATTTACCGGCCGGCCGGCGGATAAATACTTCGACATGCAGGTATTCAACGGTTATCAAACCCGCGAAGGTTTGACATTCAATACCAGCAAGGGTCAGGTGTCGTATCTGAAAACCGCCCTGCAAGCCAGTCCGATACGCTTCGTTAAGGACATCAACGCTTTGGATTTAAGCGGGTTCGATTATGTGATCAGCGATTTCGAGCCGGTTACGGCCTGGGCCGCCAGACGGCAAAAAAAACAGGTGATCGGCATCGGCCACCAATACGCTTTCGGCCACGCCATTCCTCGCAAGGGCTCCGATCCCTTGGCCGAACAGGTGATGAAATTATTCGCTCCCGCCAGTGTCGGCGTGGGCTTGCATTGGCACCATTTCGGCCAACCCATCCTGCCGCCCATCATCGAAACCCCGGCATTTCCGGAGCAGGTACAAGCCAACAAAATCGTGGTTTATCTGCCGTTCGAGGATCAACAGGCGGTTATGCGCCTGTTGTGCCCGTTCGAGAACTTCGAATTTCACGTCTACGCCCCGGAAGCAATCGAGTCGAAATATCCGCACATCAGCTTCAAGCCGTTGTCGCGGGACGGGTTTCAACGGGATTTATACGACTGTGTCGGCATCATCAGTAATGCCGGCTTCGAGTTGGCCAGCGAATCCTTGCAGTTGGGTAAAAAAATCCTGGCCAAGCCCTTGCATGCGCAAATGGAGCAAATTTCCAACGCGGCCGCGTTGGAACAATTGGGCTACGGCCACACTATGTTCGATATGGATGCTCAGGTCATCGAAGACTGGCTGCACAACCCGCATGCGGTGCGGGTCACCTATCCCAATGTGGCCAAAGTGATCGTCGACTGGCTACGGTCCGGCATGCCCATAATGGATAATGATTTTGTGGAAAACGTCTGGAACAGCGTGGAAGTGCTGCAAGTCAAGCATGGCGAAGCGGTTAAACCCGGCTGATAACGACTTGATTTAATCGTTATCCTCGCTGGGGATCAAGTTTTTCAGTTCTTGCGACAACAAGGTCTGCGCGCCGCGGGTGACGATGTCTTCACCGACCTTAAAGCCTTCCGCCGCAAAATAGCCGCCATTGCCCGGCGTGATGTCGGCTAACAGCCGGCGCTTAAATTCGCCGTTTTCTGCCTTGATATACACAAACGCCTGTCCCAAATGCCAAACCACCGCATTCTCCGGAATCGTCACGCCGCCGGTACCGGGCACGCCGTCGGGAATCCAGGCGCTGACGCGGGCGCCGAAGGAAAGCCGGCGGGCCTCGGTCTTGAAGAAATAACGCTCGCCCTGGGTGACGGGATCGACTTGCGGGGCGGGCGAAATCAGCGTGGCGCTAACGGCTTGATCGCGCCGGCCGTGGTCGTCCACCGCTATGGTGCGGGTTTCGGGGGGCAGCCTGGTATTGGCGGGCAGACTGATTTGCAGCAGCTGGCCGCGGTGAGTTAAAAATTGTTCCGCTTGCGGGTTGTCGGCTTGGGTAAACCAGCCGGTCAGCACATCGCCCCATTGCAGGCGGCCGGCGGCGACAATGGTTTGTTGCTGATAACTGCTGGTGGATAGATTGGCTTTATCGTTGCGCCATTGCGCCTGCTGTTCCTGCAAGCGGCGGGTCGAGACGATGTCCTGCCGATGCAATTGCCGGGTGCGGGATAAATTGGCGTCGGCCTCCTGATAACGGGCTCGGGCGCTATCGCGTGAGGCTTGGGCGGCCAGAAATTGTTGGCGCAGGGCCAGCAAGGGTTGTAGGTCGATGACGCTGCCGTAGGCGCTGAGTTCCGGTTGTTGGACGGCGGCTTGCAAGGCTTGGGTTTCGATGCCGGCGGTTTGCCGAAGGGGTTCGCCGGTTTGCGCCGGCGTCCGGCTGCTTGCGCTCGGCGGGTTGATGTCGTCATCGTCCAAGGCGGCGTAAGGAGCGCTGCCGCAAAACAACAAAATCAGACCGGCTAATGGAATTAAAGCGTGCATTTTTCGAATTAAAGAATGAGGTGGCCGTTGATTATAGGGTTTGCCAAGCCGCGATTTCTAAATTATTTGTTGTGTAAAAAAAATAGCCGGTTATGCTTTCCGGCTTGATGTTTAGGCTAAAAACAGGAATTGCAAATGAAACAAAATCCAGAAAATCTCAAATATGCAAGCACTCACGAATGGGCCGGTCTGGAAGACGGCCAGTTGGTGCGCGTGGGTATCACCGACTTTGCCCAATCGGAATTGGGCGACATCGTGTTTATCGGCTTGCCCGAAGTGGGCCGGGCCGTGGCCGCCCAGGAACAATTGGCGGTGGTGGAGTCGGTGAAAACCGCGTCCGATTTATTCAGCCCTGTCACGGGCACGGTGGTGGCGATCAACGAGTCGGTGGTGGATGCCCCCGAACAAGTTAACGACGATGCCTTTGCCACCTGGTTGTTTTGCATCAAGGCCGATAATCCCGCCGAACTCGAACAGTTAATGGATGCCGACGCTTATCACGCGATGATAGAGGAGTAATGGGAATTTATGGCTAATCAAAATGCAAAAGGCTTGAAGCGACTGATAAACGCTTGTTTTTTTTCGGCGGCCGGTTTTAAGGCCACTTGGCGGCACGAAGAAGCCTTTCGGCAAGAAGTGATGTTGTTCGTCGTCACCACCCCGCTGGCGCTGTGGTTGGGCGAGAGCGCTATCGAAATTGCGTTGTTGATCGGCAGTGTCGTATTGGTGTTATTGGTTGAACTGCTCAATTCGGCGGTCGAAGCCGTGGTGGATAGAGTCGGCTTCGAGCATCACGAATTATCCGGCCGCGCCAAGGATATAGGTTCCGCGGCCGTGATGCTGTCTCTGATCTGGGCCGCCATCACCTGGGGTTTGATTTTGTTATAACGGCGCGGCGGGAGAGAGCCGGAACGGTTCAACTTTTACCTTGTGTCGCAACCCAACATCCGGTACTTTACAGCCCGCTGAATCTGTTAACAAAAGGAAAACAATGAGTGCTTTAATCTGCGGGTCCATGGCCTATGACACCATTATGGTGTTTCACGATAAATTCAAACACCATATTTTGCCGGAAAAAGTGCATATCTTGAATGTGTCGTTTCTGGTGCCGGTGATGCGCCGCGAATACGGCGGTTGCGCCGGTAACATTGCCTATAACCTGCAATTGTTGAAAGAAGAGCCGTTGATCATGGCCACGGTGGGCCATGATTTCGAGCCCTATGCGCAATGGTTGAGCCAATGCGGCATCAGTACCCGTTACATCAAAACCCTGGACGACCATTATACCGGTCAAGCCTATATCACCACCGACGAAGACGACAACCAGATTACCGCCTTCCATCCGGGTGCGATGAACTTTTCGCACCTTAACGATGTGCCCGCCGCGCCGGAAATTAGCATCGGTATCGTCTCGCCGGACGGTAAGCAAGGCATGCAACAACATGCGGCGCAGTTTGCCGAACTGGGTATCCCGTTTATCTTCGATCCCGGCCAAGGCATGCCGATGTTCGACGGCGAGGAACTGCTGCAATTTCTCGAATTGGCCAATTACGCCACCTTCAACGATTACGAGTCCGAACTGATGCAACAGCGCACCGGGTTGACGCTGGAACAAATCGCCGAAAAAGTCGATGCCTTGATTATTACTTTGGGCGGCAAAGGTTCGAACATCTATACCCAGGGCCTATGCATAGAGATCCCTCCGGCCACGCCCAAGCAAGTGCTGGACCCCACCGGCTGCGGCGATGCTTACCGGGCCGGCTTGTTGTACGGCTTGATGAACGACTACGATTGGGACGTCACCGGCCGCATCGCCTCGCTATTGGGCGCCATCAAAATCGAACATAACGGCACCCAAAATCATGTATTCAGCATGGCCGAATTCAAACAACGTTATCAAGAGACTTTCGGTTCCACGTTTTGAGTTTAGTTAAAACACGGGAATTACTGTCCCTGATGGCCCGTCTGCGCGACCCGGAAACGGGCTGCGCCTGGGATGTCCAGCAGGATTTTTATAGCCTGATTCCCTATACCATAGAAGAAGCCTACGAAGTGGCCGATGCCATCGAACGCAACGATTTCGATGATTTGCGGGCCGAGCTGGGCGATTTGCTGCTGCAGGTAGTGTTCCATTCCAGGATCGCCGAAGAACGCGGTTTGTTCGATTTTGAACAGGTGGCGGCCGGTATCTCCGAAAAACTGGTCAGCCGGCATCCGCATGTGTTTGCCGGTGCCAAGTTCGATACCGACGAACAGCGCCAGCAAGCCTGGGACGATGCCAAGGCCCGGGAAAGACAGCAAAAAAATACCGAGAACAAGCCTGAAAGCGTGCTGTCCGGCGTGGCGAAAAGCCTGCCGGCCTTGGTCGCCTGCGAGAAAATTCAGAATCGCGCCGCCAGCCACGGTTTCGATTGGCCGGACACAGAACCCGTATTCGATAAGGTCGAGGAAGAACTGCGGGAAGTGCACGAAGCCTGGCAGTCCGGGGATCAGGCCCATGTTCAGGAAGAAGTAGGTGACCTGTTGCTGGTGGTCGTCAATCTGGCCAGACACCTGAAAGTGAATCCGGAAATCGCCCTAAAGGAAGCCACCAAAAAATTTACCCGCCGCTTCAATTACATCGAAAAGCAGATCGAAGCCTCCGGGCGGCAGTTGCGCGAATGTGAGCTGGCGGAGCTGGATAGCCTATGGCATGAAGCCAAACGCGTGCAAAAAAATACTCGCTCGGGTAACTCATGAAGCATTCGATACCGCCATTGCTGCTGAGCCTTATTGGTTGGCTGACACCTGCCCATGCGGGCGAAGTGTTGGGCCGTATGTCCGACGAATCGGCGCCGGCCGTCGCCGAACCGGTTAATCCGGCGGCGAACGACAGGCGTATCATTTACCGGGTGATCTGTTCGCCGGAAGGCGAGGCCTTACCGGATTGCGAAAAACCCTTTCACGATACCGAGTCGTCGGTAAAACCCGTGCCGCCACAAAACATTGTCGAGCCCGGATCAGTCGAAGAAGCTCAGCCGGTAGAAGAGGCCGCCCAGCCCGCCAAGGCCAAAAAATCGAAAAAAACCGCCGGTAAAAAGAAACAGGCCGTAAAAAAGGCGAAAAAAACCGCCAGCTCCAAAAAGACAGCCGCGAAAAAGAAATAAGGGTTTTGTGTTATTAGGCGAACCGATTACCTATGACCGTCAATATTTTGCCGTTTTCATCAAACTGGTTGAGCATTGGCGCACGCCGGAGGTAATTCAAAGCCTAACCAAACGTGGGTGGGCAACGCTTTTCTGCCCGCCGATTAAAGTTGGAGTCTTCATTTTCGTCTGGGCACAAACAGCAGTGCCCATCCTATTATGCTTTGTGCCGATGAGATACGGAAAAGCACATGCAGATCAAGACGTTTAACGCTCTAAACTTTTGTTAGCATCTTAATGTGTATAACGATCATTGAAATCATCACCGCCCTAAAGACATGACACTTGCTGGTGCGGCAAACGTTGCGGGCGAGTTATATAGCCCGCCCAGTTTGGAAAAGAAAAGAATTTAACTAGCCCGGCATTGCTGCTTTTGCCTTAAGGTTAATAGCGCCACTACAGCCGTGGCGGCGCCCAGACTGTCCGCCAGCCAATCCCAGCCGCTGCTGCTGCGGCCGGGGATGAACGATTGGTGCCATTCGTCCGACAAGCCGTACACACAGCAAAACAGCCAGGCCGCCAATGCCAGTTTGTTGCCTGTGAGTCCGTGATGCCGAATGGCCCGCCAGCTAAACGCCGCCATCGCAAAATAGGCGCCGAAATGCATGACCTTGTCCTGAAATTCGAACAGCGGCGGCATCGGTAGCGTTTGCTGGTTCGATAACCAGAAAATCAAGCCGCAGTAAGCCACTAGGGCCATCCAGTCTAAATATTTAACGATGCGCATGATAAAGATACGGTGATGAAGTTAACGGGTCACTCTCTGACCGGACGCTTTTCCAGCTTCCGTTGCAAGGTGCGCCGGTGCATGTTGAGTGCGCGGGCCGCAGCCGAGATATTGCCGTCGTGCTGCATCAGGACTTTTTGCAGATGCTCCCATTCCAGGCGTTTCACCGACAGCGGGTTGTCGCTGATGGCCACGCTGGCGTCGCCTTCGTTTTTGTGCAGGGCGTTGACGATTTCATCCGGACTGGCCGGTTTGGTCAGATAATGAATCGCTCCTAGCTTAATGGCTTCCACCGCCGTGGCGATACTGGCGAAACCGGTCAGCATGACGATTTGGGTATTGCTGTCCAGCGAGATCAGTTTTTTCACCATTTCCAAGCCGGAGTCGTAACCGATGCGCAGATCGATTACCGCGTATTCGGGCTCGGTTTGTTCGGCTAACTGCATGGCTGTGTTGACATCGTTCGCTACCGTCACCTGGAAATTGCGTTTTTCCAAGGCCGGTTTCAGCACGGAGCAAAAGGTGATGTCGTCGTCAACCAACAGCAGGTTGGGTTTATCCGTAGGTGTGTCTGTCATACATACTCTCCTTAGTTAATATGGGCAGGCTGATTTCCACGCAGGCGCCGCCGGAATCGAGATTATTAAAGTGTATTGTACCGCCCAAGCGTTTGATGGTGGTATAGGTTAAAAATAAACCGACGCCCATGCCCTGCTTATTGCTTTTGACCGGCTTGTGGCCGGCAAAATCGACGAATTCCGGCGGCAGGCCGGGGCCGAAGTCGCGGATTTTCAAATTCAGGATAAAGTTGTCCCAATGGGCGTGAAATTCTATGCCGGCTTGGCTGTCGGTGGCTTCGGCTGCGTTATTCAGAATATTGATCAGCGAATGAGTCAGGGTGCGTTCGGCGATAATATTGGCCGAAGTATCCACGCTGCCGGAGATGAACAAATTCAGCTTGGTGCTGGGTTTATGGGTACGCCACTGGTTCAGCACTTGATCGATGTAATCGCCGACCGGCATCGCCTTGCCCGATTCGGCGCGCATTTCTCCGGCGGAAGCCGACATCACCGACAGGGCTTGCTTGCAGCGGTCTACTTGCTGTTGCAGGATAAGCAGCTTTTGATGGGATTCGGGGAAACGGTGCTCGGGTAGTTCTTCGGCCATTTCGTGCACCAGGATGGCGATGGTGCCCAGCGGCGTACCCATATCATGCGCGGCGCTGGCCGCCAGCGTGCCCAGCGAAACCACCCGCTCGTCGCGCAGCGCGCTCTCCCTGGCTTCCGCCAGACTGCGCTCGCGTTCTTTCAGCGTTTTGGCCAGCGCGATGATAAAAAACGCCACCAGACCGGCGCTAAACACGAAGCCGAACCACATGCCGAACACATGCAGGTTGAAATAACGCCGGTCTTCCAATAACTGCATGCGCAAACTCATTTCCGGGGTCAGGTTGGTCATGCCGTGGTGGTCGGCATGCGGCGCCAGTGCCGGCAGGGGTATGTTATAGGCGATCAGCACGGTGTAGATGCAGGAGGTGATGATCACCATGTTCCAGGCGTAAGATTGCGGCAGCATGATGGCGGTGACGATCAGCGGCAATAAAAACACCCAGATAATCGGGTTGGACGCCCCGCCGGTCAGGTATAGCAAATAGGCCAATGCCAGCACGTCCATGCAGATTTGCGAAAAAATCTCGTGTTCGGTGACGGGTTCCGGGGTGCGCAGGCGCAGCCAGGTGTATAAATTGAGGATGGAAATTGCAAAAATGGCCAGCCAGAGCTGGTTCATCGGCAGCTCGATACCCAAGCCGTGTACCGCGATGAACACTGCAATCACCACGGCAAACAGCATCAGATTTCTGAGAATGTAGAGCCAGTTGAGGTTTTCGCGGATGGAGATTTCGGCTTTGGGCAGGATATGTGAAAGCATGATGAACCAGGGCTAAATAATCGCGGTTATGGTAACGCTGTTTGCGGTTCAGGTATAAAATTTCAACATAAAAAGTGGATTATAAGTTAGCTTCGGCTTGTCAGCCTTTGGGGAGAAAATCATGCCTACCTTGTTCAGTCCCAACAAAACCAGCGGGCGGTTATTGGTGGATTTTGCCGCCGATGCCTGGGGTAAAAGTTCGTCCGAGCCGCTGAAATTACGCTATTTGATGGTGTTCGATTTATTCATTAAAGCCCGCAGCTATGCCATTTTAAATAAACTATTTTTCTGGTTGGCCTTAGTCGCCGGTTTCGCATTATTGGCCTGGCCGGTCATTGCCTTCAAGCTGGATAGTCTGGGCGTCGGCTACAGTGCCATGGTGCAGACCTCGGTAACCGGTTTGGCGGCCTTGCTGTTTGCCCTGTACGGCCATTATAAAAAACGCCAGACCCACGCCGAAAATCTGATGCGGCATGTGATTTTCAGCAGCGAAAGTTTGGAGCTATTGTTCGAAAAAGTGATGAAGGAAATGGAACGCATGGACCAGGGGTTCGTGTTTTCCGAAACGGTGGCTAAAAAAGCCGCCGCCCAAAGCGATGCGGAGCGGCCCGAAGGGTAGGTGGCGTAGTCCGCAAGCTTTCGCCATGCAGCCGCGGGGCGGTTTAATCGATCGCGTCGCCGAAAGCTTGTCATGCCGGCGCCGCCATGCCGCTACCGAGGAAGCCGGTAATCGCAATCGCGGGGATTTTACGAGGTTTCATGCGCTACCAGGTTATGTTCTCAAGCCGTTAATGCAGTCCCATTTCAACCACTTCGGCCTGCAAATCCTCGAAGTCGTATTCGCTTAAGCCGATGTAGATCAATAAATCGTTTTTGATGCGCCCGAACTCATGGTCGACGGCGGCATTGCCCAACATCTTATGGGTTTTACAGGTGGTTTCCGCCAGCTTCAATATCGCCAGCAGGTTTTTTTCGGTTTGCTCGCAGGCGATTTTATCGGCAAAGATCGGCTCGACCTTATGGTGGTCGGCAATGGCTTGGGCGATATAAGCCGGCAATTTCCAGGCCTTGGCGACATAGTAGCCCACCACGGCGTGGTTGCTGGCTATCATTTCGTTTTCTATGTCGGTGATCAATTTAGCGGGTTCCGCGTAGGCGCGGGTAAGGACAGCGGGATAGTGCTCGAATTTATGCATCAGCAACGGAATGCCGCTGTTGTGGAATAAACCCAAGCTATAGGCTTCGTCCGGCGAAGCCACGCCGGTCAATTTTGAGATAGCCGCGGCCGCCATGGCCACATCCTGGGCGTTGTCCCAAAACCGGGTTAATTCGGTAATCGCGTTATCCGACAGCGAATTGCGAATGGACAGAGAATTGACGATATTGATGACATTATTCAATCCCAGCAGATTCAAGGCTTGCCCGATCGATGTGACCTGATTGCGCAATTGAAAACAAGGGCTGTTGATGACCTTTAAAATAGAACCGGAAATACCGACATCCTTGGTGATGATTTTGGCAATGTCGGCGAAACCGGGCTCCGGCATAGCCATTTCCATATGCAAGTCCACCATGATTTGCGGTTGGGGTGGAATCGTGATGCCTTTCAAAAGCGCTTGGGCGGTTTCTTCCGGGATGATGGGTTTCATGGGTCGGTAAACGGTTTTGGAGTGGGTGGTCGGGTCGTTAACGCAAGGCTGTTAAGCAGGTCTCGGCCTGTATGGCAATTTCGAGCTCTTCCTGAGTATGAATGACCAATATTTTAACGGTTGAAGTGTCGGCATGGATAGCCGCGCAGGGCGGAGCGGGGGCCCGGTTTTGCCGAGGGTCGATAACGATGCCCAAAGCGGACAGCCCGTCGCAGCATTGTTGCCTTAACCGGGTGTCGTTCTCGCCGATCCCGCCGGTAAACACCACGGCATCGACCCGGCCCAGCACGGCAAAATAGGCGCCGATATATTTTTTGATGCGATAGGCATACATCGACAGGGCAAGGCTGGCGGATTGGTCGCCCGCATCCGCCAGGGCGTGAATGCCGCGCATATCGTTTTCCCCGCAAACGCCCTTGCAGCCGCTGTCTTTGTTCAGCAAGGTTTCGATGGCTTCTAAAGGCAGGCCGAGATTGCGGCTCAGATAAAAATGCAGGGCCGGGTCGATGTCGCCGCAACGGGTGCCCATCATCAAGCCTTCCAGCGGCGTCATCCCCATGGACGTATCGACGCTGCGGCCCTTTTCTATGGCGGTGGCGCTGGCGCCGTTGCCCAAATGCAAGGTAATCAGATTCAGTTCCCGCAAGGGTTGGCCCAGAAATTCGGCGGCCTGTTTGGCGACATAGCCGTGCGAAGTGCCGTGAAAGCCATAGCGGCGCACGCCTTGGTCGGTATAGAGAGAGGCCGGCAAAGGATAGCGGTAGGCATAATCGGGCAAACTTTGATGAAACGCGGTGTCGAAAACCGCGACTTGCGGCACATTACCCATCAGCCTGAGAGATTCTTCTATGCCCAGCAGATTGGCCGGGTTATGCAACGGGGCCAAGGGGATCATGCCGGCGATTTGGTTTATGACTTCGGAGGTAATCAAGGCCGGTTGATGGAACAGTTCGCCGCCATGCACGACTCGGTGGCCGATGCAGGCCAAGTCGCCGTTGCCGACGGTGTCGCTGGCCGCCAAGCCGGAAAACAGGGTTTGCAGGGCTTGCTGATGGTTGGTCAGCCGCATTTCGACGCTTACCGGTTCGTCGTCCCGCAAACGATAGCGGTGCACCGCCATGGCTTCGCCGATGCGTTCCAGGATGCCGCTTAGCAACACCCGGCGGTCGCTCATGGCAAACAGGCTGTATTTGATGGATGAACTGCCGGCGTTGAGAACAAGGATTTTCATGCGGTTTCGATATGGGTATTGGATACGATTAATTGCATAACGCCAGGTGTTAACGGGGTTTTGATTTGCCGGGCGGCGGCGGGCTGTAGCGGTTGTCCAATACGCCGTCGATTTTATCGGCCAGGCTTTCCACGGCCTTGCGAACCAGTTGGACATTCGGTCCTTTGGATTCGGTAATGATGTTGCCGATTAACGTTCGATTCTCGACCCGAACCAAATGTCCCATCAAATAAGCAAACAAGAAACTGGGTTTGTGCAGGCGTCCGACCAATACGTAATCGGCGCCGAATTGTCGGCCTAGCTCGGCCGCCGCGTCGGCATGATCGAACAAATATCCCACGCCGCCGTCGGCGGATTGTTGCGCGGCTAGGGGAATGTCGACGATGGTGTAGCCGGCGGACGCCAGTTCGCCGGCCAATAAGGGCCGTATGGAGGCGGTACGTTGGATTTCGGCGGGTATGCCGGGGGCCAGGGTGAGATCCCTGAGCTCGAAATCCAAAATGGCGATGCGCGTTTCGGCCGGCGAATTTACGCTCGCCAGACTGAAAAGCAAGCCGATTAATACGCGTATTATCATGGGGTGCCGCTCTCCTGGGCCTGAATGGCGGTAATAATAACGGTGTTGACGATGTCGGGTACCGTGCAGCCCCGGCTCAAGTCGTTAACGGGTTTGTTGAGGCCTTGCAGAACCGGGCCCACCGCGATGGCGCCCGACGAGCGCTGCACGGCTTTGTAAGTGTTATTGCCGGTATTGAGGTCGGGAAAGATGAAAACGGTGGCCTGGCCGGCCACTTCGCTACCCGGCAGCTTGGTTTCGGCAACGCCGGAGTCGACGGCGGCATCGTATTGCATGGGGCCTTCCAGTTTTAAATCCGGACGCAGGGCGCGGGCGATTTTGACGGCTTCGCGTACCTTGTCGACCGCTTCGCCCTTGCCGGAATCGCCGGTAGAATAAGACAGCATGGCGACGTAGGGCTCTATATTGAACATTTTGGCGGTGTCGGCCGCGCTGATGGCGATGGCGGCCAATTCTTCCGCATTGGGGTTGGGGTTGACGGCGCAATCGCCATACACCAAAACCCGGTCTTCCATGCACATGAAAAATACGCTGGAAACGATGGCGGCGCCGGGTTTGGTTTTGATGATTTCGAAAGCCGGCCGAATGGTGTGCTGGGTCGAGTGCGCGGCGCCGGACACCATGCCGTTGGCGAAGCCCAGATGGATCATCAAAGTGCCGAAATAACTGACGTCGCCCATCAGGTCGTAAGCGGTGGCGTAGATGATGTTTTTATGCTTGCGGGCTTCGTAATAGGCTTGGGCGAACAGCGGACGCAGTTCGGAAGTCATCGGGTCGATGATGTCGACATCCGTCAGTTTCAAGGCCAAGGCCTGGATTTTTTGGCGAATTTCGGCTTCGTTGCCCAGCAAGGTGATTTTGACCACGTCGCGCAGCAATAAAATTTCCGCCGCTCTTAAAATGCGTTCTTCCGTACCTTCGGGCAACACGATGTGCTGTTTTTGAGCCTTGGCCCGCTGCAGCAAATCGTATTCGAACATCAGCGGGGTCATTTTATGGCTGGCTTTGGCGAGCAGACGCTGGCGCAGTTCGTTCATGTCGATATTGTTTTCCACCAGGCCCAGAGCCTTGGCGATTTTTCTGTCGTCCTGCGAATGCAGTCGGGCCGACACTTGGCTGACTTGCATGGCGGTGGTGAAGGTGTCGGTGTCCGCGCCCAATACCGGGAACGGTATCTCGCTTAATCCGTCCATTAAGGCTTGCACCTGCGGGCCGGGTTCCTGGTGGCCGGTCAGCAACAATCCGGAAATTTGCGGGTAATTGGTCGATTGGTACGTCAGCAGGCTGGCCAGTATGATGTCGGAACGGTCGCCCGGGGTAATAATCAAATCCCCCGCCTCGACATAATCCAGAAAATCCGGCACCAGCATGGCGGCGACTTTGTATTGGTAGACCTCCCGGCCCAGCGCGTTGTTATCGGAGGTAAACATTTTAGTGTTTAAGGCATGGGCGATATTGCCCATGGTGGGTTTTTCCAGGGACGGCTCGGCCGGGACAACGTACATCGGGTAGCCGCCGGCGTGGTTCAAGCCGGCGCGCAGCGTTTCGATCTGTTTGATCGGTACGCCGTTTATCACCACGGCCAACACCGCGTTATCGTGTTCGTGCAATTCGTGTTTCAGGCTGGACAGGTTGTTTAAAATCTGCAGGTTGTCCAGTCCGCTGCCCGGCATGACCGGCAGCATCAGGCAGTCCAGGTTATTGGCCACCTGGGCGTTGAAGTCGAATTCGAACATCGAATCGCCGTGCCGGTAATCCGAGCCGATGCACAGCACGTGTTCGCATTGGGCTTTTAAGGCGCGGTATTTGGCCAGGATGATTTTATGCAATTCGCCGTATTGCTCATTGGCCAATAATTCTCGGGCTTCGTGGCTTTTGCAGCCGTACATGGCCTCGTAAGGTAAATCCGGTTGATAGCGGTATAGGATGAATTGAATCAATTCGTCCTTTTTGTCGCCGGATTGGATGATGGGGCGAAAAAAGCCCACTTTACCCGCATGGCCGGCCAGCATTTCCATGATGGCCAGCATGATGACGGATTTGCCGCTATTTCTGTCGGTGCCGGTAATATAGATATTTTGCGATATTAACGGTTGCGATTCGGTCGCGGCGGTGGAGGTATTCATCGTCGGTGCTTGGTTGTGGTAGTGGTTTCGATTTTACTGTAATTTTGTTACGTCGAGAGGTTTATGGCTCGGAAGTAATTCTTTCGGCCGCAATTGATTTGAAGGAATAGGCATTCGGCGCTAAATTTGTGATGGGAAAATAATTTCCGAGAAATCGGCAAGGACTGCCGCAACGTCTATACTACAATCCGGTTGCAGGGATTTTTAGAAAACAGTAATGGCAAAATTTACCCTTTATTTTAAAGACAAACCTATTTATTCAGGCATTTACGATGCCGGAGTCGTCCATATCGGTCGCGATGACAGCAACGATATCGTGGTCGACAGTTTGGCAGTCGCGCCAGCCCATGCCGTGGCCGTCATCAAAGAGGGTAGCTGCGTCGTCAAACAACTGAACGAAAAATTTCCACTGTTGATCAACAATCAAGCCACCAAGGAATGGAGCCTGCAAAATAACGATGTCGTCAACGTCGGTAAGCATTACATCGTTTATACCCTGACCGAGTCGTTTTTGGATGCCGAGCCCTTCACGCCGCCGTCTTTTTCCCAGGATGCCGATGTGCAAGCCCTTAACCGCAAGCTGGAACAAGCCGGCAAACCGCAGGAAGCCAATCTGCAAATCATGGACGGTCCGCATATCGGCCGCATATTGCCCCTCAAAAAAGCCCTGACGCGTTTGGGGCACGAAGGCGCCGGCGTGGTGGTGATAGCCCGCCGCAAGGACGGTTATTACGTTTCGGCGCTGCAAGGCCATAGCGGTTTGGCGGTGAATAAGCAGCCGTTGGGCGATAACACCGTTTTACTGCAACATAATGATGTCATCGAGGTGGATAAAACCCCGATGCAATTTTTTCTGGAGTAAGGCCGGATGGCGGAAAGCGAGCGGGAAAAAAGACATTATCAGCGTATTTTATACAATGCCGAGGCGGTATTAAGCGATGGCGATAACCGGACGGCATGCAAGGTTATCGATATATCGCTTAAAGGTTGTTTGCTGGATTTCGAAAAACCTTGGCCGGGTAACCACCTGAATACCTATACCTTGAGGCTGGTTTTATCCGATGAGGTGTCGATTTCCATGATGTTGAAATTCAGCCATGGTTTCGGCAGCCAAATCGGCTTTAAATGCGAGCATATCGATATTGACAGCATTACCAACCTGCGGCGCTTGGTTGAACTTAACTTAGGCGACAGCGAAATGCTCGGCCGCGAATTGGATGCCTTATGCGGTATATCGCCAAAATAAGGCTATTTTAGATCGGTTCAACTTGGTCTTGAGTTATTCGATATTGGTTTTTTCCGTATTTACCGCTAAATTCCAGCCGCGCTTTTTATCCACCCATTTCATACTCAGCCAATACCAAAGCGTCATGGGTACCATCATTGCAAACCATTCCCAATCGTCGATTAAAAATAACTTGGCTACCCAAGGGTTTTCATAATAAATAACCCAGGGGATGCAGTAAATAGTAAACAATAAACTGCTCCAAATTAATATCAAAGCACCGCGCCGAGTCTCGATACTCGAAAACGCCAAAAAAACCCAAAGCGGCATGTTGGAATCTTTTTGCATATTTTTCCTTAAATTTGGATGAATAAATATCGATTCGTCTGTCCCTCATAACCCTTGCCGGACTTAAGCGGGCTTCGGCTTGCGAACGGGTAACAAACTAAAAGTCGAAAAATTATACAGCATTTCGCTTGGCTGCCCATTGTCAAGGCAGGCCGCAAAGCCGCAAGCATTTTACGGATAAAAGGAAAATTCAAAACCTAAGCGTTTAAAGAGGGCTGGGAGTGCAAGTTAGCGGGTATGGGAGTCGGTGTAATAGCGCATCAAAAATCAGTCAAATAACATAGATTAATTAAAAAACGTCGAATTTAGTATATTAACGAATAATTTAAAATTATGATTCCTAGTGTTTTATTTGGTTTTGGCTCGATACCTGTCTTAAAAACCCTGTTAACGCATCCATTGACTCATGAAAGTCGAACGCCTTTCAACTCAATCGATGATTTCAGTTAACGTGGCCACACCCGTCGCGAGGCGGGGCCGGAAAACCACGGTTCTTGAGCAATAACAAGAAGGCCGGGCTGCCTCCTACTAGTGATGGGGAGGATCGAGGCGCTTGCTCTATTAGGGAAACGCCGAGAGCATTGCTGTTAATATTTAATAATTAAACAGTAAACAAGAGGATTTATTTTATGAAAAAAATTATCGCGTCTGTCGTCGTGTTGATAGGAATGGTATTCGCCAGCCAGGCGAATGCGCACATAGGTTACAGAAGCCTGGACGTCAATAACCCGTTTACCGATTCCGTTGCCACCGATTTCGGCTGGTACCAAGGTACCCAACCCACCTTGGGTAATAGCCATGACTTCCGCTGGTTTACTTTTACCTTGGCGCAGTCGTCTTATGTCGACATCAGCGTAGCGGCAACCGGCGCGGGCGAGTTTTTCGCCAGCAGCAGAGATGTTGCCGGCGCGAATGCTTCCGACACGCCTTTTACTTCAGTGGGTGCACTGGACGTGGCGATTTCCTTGTTCAGCGGGGTAGTACCCGCCAGTTCCGTTGAATCGGTAACCGAGGTCAACGGCGTCTTGAACGGCTTTCCGGTTCCCGGCCAAGGCATCACCACCATCGGTACCAATGCCGGTCCGTTCGGCGCGGGCATCATCACCTTAAGCAATACTGGCGGCGATACCAGCAGCATCAGCTATCTGGCCCACGCCAATGACTTCGGCAGCGGTGTGACCGAAGCGCTGAACAATGTTTTGCTGGCCGCCGGCCAATACACCCTGTTGGTGGGCGGAGCGTCGCTGCCGTTATTTGCTGAAGACGGCATCACGCTGCTGAACGACGGCACTTACGGCGTTGTGGCCAGCTTGTCCGTACAACCGGTTCCCGTTCCTGGCGCGGTATGGCTGTTCGGCAGCGCCATGGCCGGCCTGATCGGTTTCGGCCGCCGCAAAAGCCTTGCCGCATAACGGATTTCGAGTTTATGGAAACTCCCCGTATTGGGGGGGATTCCCGCCATCATTACGGATGACTGAGGCGGGAAGCGGTAAAGGAAGCCCGTAGGCAAGGATGCAAAATGATTACCCCCGGAACGCAAAGGACGCGTATCGGGGGTTTTTTTATGTTATTGCAGTGGTCTAAAACGAACATGTCTAAAAAACCCAATTCGCAAACGCCGGCCATCGGCAAACTGGGCTTATTGCTTACCGTGGCTTGCAGCGGCGGTGCCGTGATGATTCTGGAGTTGCTCGGCACCCGGATTATTGCGCCGTATTATGGTGTCAGTCTGTATGTCTGGTCTTCGTTGATAGCGGTGACCATGATCGCCTTGGCGGTCGGTTACTACCTGGGAGGCTTTCTGGCCGACCGTTATCCGCGTATCCGCCTGGCGCACATTTTTACCTTGGCTTCCCTGACCACGGTGTTGATTCCGTTTATCGGCGGACCCGTCATGCAACTGACTAATCCCATGGGGATACGCGCCGGAGCGTTCGCCAGCGCGTTGCTGCTATTCGGCGTGCCGTTGACCGCCCTGGCCATGGTCGGGCCGTTTGCGATTAAACTCGCCGCTCAGGATTTGCGCGAGGTAGGCAGGGCGGTGGGTTCGGTATATGCCGTCAGCACGCTGGGTAGCGTGTTGGCCACCCTATTGCTCGGTTTTTATCTGCTGCCCTTGTTCGGTACCCGGTCCATCATTTTTTCCTTGAGTTTGTTGTTGTTTATCTGGGCAATGCCGTTAATGTGGCGGGATAAAGCCGGTTTTAACAAGGTATCGGCCGGTTTGCCGTTATGGGTTGCCGGTATTGCGGTCGGCTTGCTGAGCGCCAACGGTTACGCCACGCCGCATGCCGCCGGCAAGGGTTTTAAAGTGGTACACGAAGAGGAAAGCGTTTACGGTTGGGTGCGGGTGGTCGACGATCTGCATAACGGCCATCGCTTGCTGCTGTCCGATTCGTCGGTATTGAGTGCCGTCGAGCTTGAACGCGGCCGCAGCTTGCTGAGCTATCAAGCTGTTTTAGGCGGTTTGCCTTTATTCAGGCCGCGGGCAACCGATGCCTTGCTGATCGGCCTGGGGGGCGGTCATGTGGCTAGCGACCTTAAATCGAAAGGGCTGGCGACCGATACCATCGAAATCGACCCTGCCGTCGCCTCCGCCGCGCTGGACTATTTTCATTTCAAGCCCACCGGCGATTTTATCGTCGGCGACGCCCGTTATGAAATCACCCAATTGAAAAAGCAATACGATTTCATCATCCACGATTGCTTTACCGGCGGCTCCGAGCCTACCCATCTTTTGACCGTGGAAATGTTGCGAGAACTTAGCGGCTTGTTAAAAAAACAAGGCGTGCTGGCCTTGAATTACGTCGGCTTTACCCACGGAGAGGGCGCCGAGGCGGTAGCTTCCGTTTACAAAACCCTCAAAACCGTATTGCCGGAAGTCAGCGTTTATATCACTGAAAAAGCGGAATTTACCGACTTCATTTTTTTAGCCTCGCAAGAACCGATAGCGCTCGACCGCAACAACTCCGACCGGCGCGTACAATGGCTGCTGGATCACGCCTACGCTATCGACGACCGGGACGGTATCGTGATTACCGACGATTTTAATCCGCTGGAAAGCATGCAGGTGCGTAAGTCGGAAGAATATCGCAAGCTGTTCATGCAGCGAATCGCGCCGGAGTTGCTGTTTCTCTGAGCGGCGGTTTTTATAAATCGCTTAACGCCGCCAGGGCTTCCTGAATGTTACTCACCGCATGAATCTGCAGGTTTTTGACCGGGTCTTTGGGTTTGTTGCTCTTTGGGATCACGGCGCGTTTAAAGCCGTGTTTGGCGGCTTCGTTGAGGCGGGCGTGGCCGTTGGCGACCGGGCGGATTTCGCCGTTCAGGCCGACCTCGCCGAAAAACACCGTATCGTAGGGAATGATGCGGTCGCGCAGGCTGGAGACCACGCCGACCATAATGGCCAAATCGGTGCTGGTTTCCGATACCTTGATGCCGCCCACCACGTTGGCGTAGATCTCGTCGTTGCCGGTGAAGATGCCGCCGTGGCGCGACAAGACCGCCAGCAGCATGGCCAAACGGTTTTGGTCCAGACCCACCGCCAGCCGGCGCGGATTGCCGTATTGGCTTTCGGTGACCAGGGCCTGAATTTCCACCAGCAACGGCCGGGTGCCTTCCCACAGCACCGTGACCACGCTGCCGGGCGAGGGTTTTTCCGCGCGCGATAAAAACATCGCCGACGGGTTTTTCACTTCCTTCAAACCGCTGCTTTCCATCGCGAAAAAACCCAGTTCGCCGACGCTGCCGAAACGGTTCTTGTCGGCACGCAATACCCGGAAACGCGAGTCGTCGGTGGACGACAGCACCACCTGGGCATCGACGATGTGGCTCAACGTCATCGGCCCGGCCAGCGATTGATCCTTGGTAACATGGCCGACCATGAAAAACGACACGCCCGTGCGCTTGGCGTACTGGGTCAAATAGCTGGCCGATTCGCGCACCTGCGACACCGAGCCGGGCGCGGAATCCGAATCGGCGGTATACATCACCTGAATCGAATCGATGATGACCACCTTGGGCTGTTCCGCGTCCAATACCTGGCAAATCTGCTGTACCGAGGTTTCCGCCAGCATTTTGATGCCGGCGGTTTTCAGGCCCAGCCGTTGGGCGCGTTCGGCAATTTGCTGCAGGGACTCCTCGCCGGATACATACAACACCGGTAGCCGTTCGGCGATATGGCCGATGGCTTGCAGCAGGATAGTGCTTTTGCCCGCGCCCGGCGCGCCGCCTATCAGCACCACGCTGCCGGTGACGATACCGCCGCCCAGTACCCGGTCGAATTCGGCCAAACCGGTGGAGATGCGTTCGGCCTGGGCCAGATTGACTTCGGACAGCAGGCGTACTTCGCTGCGGGCGCCGGCGTAGCCAGAGTTATCCCGGCCCGGTTTGGCGCCGCCAAGCCGGACTTCCTTGATGGTATTCCATGCCCCGCATTGATTGCACTGCCCGGACCAGCCGGGATAATCGGCACCGCACTCGGTGCAGACGAAGGCGGATTTGGGTTTTTTAGCCATGATGCGTTCGAATGAGGGTCAGTGATTCAGCCATAAATGCTCAAAATCGTAAGACAGCTGCTTATGATGTTTGACCGCCAGCATGTAGACAGCATCGGTCAATAAATACAGCAGCAAATAATCTTCCAATAGATATTCGCGAATCTTAGGGTAGAGCGTGCCCAGCTTGTCGATGCGGATTTTGGCCTCGGCGGATTCTGCCCCATAACGGGCAAACGGCCGTCCCATCTCTGGAAACGATTCGAGATTGGGAACTACCTGAGTGCTGAGGATTTCAAGTAACCGGTCGTAGCCGGCCGGGAAGTCGGCTTCACGCCAATAGTTTTCGATGCTGTCCAAGTTGCCGAGGAAATTATCGGTGAACCTCACCAGCATCGCTATCGGTCCGAAGGCGCGCGGCTTTGCCTGATTTGAGCCAGCGCTTGCCGCGCATCTTGATGACGGCCCGCCGCTACATCCGCCAAGCCGGCCTCAATTTCCCGCAGACACAACAAATGAATGTGGGCGCGCTCCAGACGGTGGTAATGATCCAGTCTGTCGGCCGCGATCAAGGCGGCCACCCCTTCGCCATTTTTGGTGATGATTTTTTCCTTGCCGGCTTGAACCTCGCTGACCAAGCTGGATAAATGGGTCCGGGCTTCGGAAAAAGGCACGATGTCGGTGCTGGCAATGCTCATGGATGTCCTCGGTTTGTACAAGATTTTGCGCTATATTAAGCGCGATAAAGTTTCTTGCATAGCGGCAAATAGCGTGTGTAGCTCCGATTAGCGCAGCGTAATCGGAGGAACGAAGATTCAACATGCGTCCGATTACGCTGACGCTAATCGGACCTACGGCTTTTACGAGTTTAATTCCGCGTGGGTACAAAAAGCGTGCCCACCCTACGCAGCTGCAACAATCGTAGGCCATATTGCCGCGATAGCGGTTATATGGCAATCAACTCAGAAATGTCAGGTAACGCTATCGCGCAACCTGACCTACGTGACTTCCATTCGGCGGAACGCCTGCCGGCTTCCGCCTTACGGACTTGCTCACACAATCTAACCTTATTCGTAAGGCTGGTGACATATGCGAAAACCGGTGAGCTACTGATATAAATCTAGGTTGGTTTACTTGATGTATGATGACGCCTTACCCCATCGGATCCGTTCTCATGTGTGAAAAACTCAATTCGCTCATGGCCACGGAGATCGACAATGCCGAGGCGAGCAAGCTCGAGTAGCTTGTAGCTTTTGCCAACCATTGCATCAGGGGCTGATGAGTAGGCTTCGTGAAGCATCACAGGAATAATTGACGTTGGCCATATGCTGACGGCATAGGAGTGATCCTTTAGCGCCCCCTCGCCACCGGCGCAAACTAAGCCGCACAATTCTTTGTCGCTATTGAATACAGCTCCGCCGCTCATTCCTGCGCTAAATTCAGCATTTACTGCAAAACAAGGGAAGCGGATGTTGACACGGTCTCGATAGTCCGCGTGCACGTCGGTGACGACTCCACTTGATAGCGTCGGAGTGACTTCAAAGCACATCTTTAGCATTTCGTTGTCGTTCCTATGAATAGCTAATTTTGTGCCGGGGTATCCAAGTGCTGTCACTGTTGCACCAACGTCCGGAGGGTCGACTGAGATAGGAAGTCGATGAATTGACGTTCTCTGCGCAACTTCATTCCTTGGCTTGATGTTCAAAACGGATATATCAGTTCCTACCCATGTATGCGAGCCACAGACATACCAGCTTGCACCGGAGTTCAGTTGGGTAAGGTAGATGTCGAGGGCTACATCTTTTGAATTCTGGTTGTATCCAAACTGCGCCAGAATTTCCTCAAGCACATGTGCTGCGGTAATTGCAACGCCTGGAGCGATGAGAACAGCCGTGCCGCCAACTACGGCCCGCTCACCACTAAATCCGATCAATGGCGTCACACACCCCGAAATGGGATGCAGAAACTCATCAATGGTAGTAGGTCTGATCATGCTCACTTGGGACATTTGAAAAGCCTAACAAGTTATTAAAATACCAATTGTATATTTACCCAAATTTGCTCATTGATAAGCTAACTTGTTGATGAGCGGATAATTTTTGCTTCCGTATATCATTTTTATCTTACCTTGCTATTTTCCTTGCTCGTCATGACTGCTCGACGATCTGCACCCGCTGGGTGATCCCGCACAGCAAGGTATACGGAATGGTATCCGCGTGACGGGCGATTTCTTCCACCGGCAGGTCTTCGCCCCATAAAATCGCGGGGTCGCCGGGTTGGGCGGCGGGTTGGCTGTTGAGGTCGACGGTGATCATGTCCATCGACACCCGGCCGATCAACGGCACCCGCCGGCCGTTGACCAACACCGGCGCGCCGCTACGGGTATGGCGGTGGTAGCCGTCGCCGTAGCCGATCGAAATCACGCCCAGCCGGGTATCGGTAGGGCATTGCCAGGTGCCGCTGTAGCCGACGCATTCGCCGGCGGCGACGTTTTTGACCGCTATCAAGCGCGAATGCAAACTCATTACCGGTTTCAAGCCGAAATCCGCGCCGGTTTTACCGGCAAACGGCGAACAGCCGTACAGCATCAGACCCGGCCGGACCCAGTCGCTGACCACATTGGGCCAGCCTATGATGCCGGCCGAGTTGGCAATGCTGCGTTGGCCGGGATAACCCTGCACCGCATCGTTAAACAGGTCGATTTGCCGACGGGTTTTGTCGTCCAGCAAATCGTCGGCATTGGCGAAATGGGTAATCAGGTTGATCGGTTGTTTGACCAGCGGGCAATTCAGCAATTGCTGGTAGGCGGCATTGAAATCGGCGCCCTTGAAACCCAGCCGGTTCATGCCGGTATCCATTTTCAGCCAGATCGATAAACCGGCATCGGCGGCAGGTTGCTGTTGCAGCAGGCTGATTTGTTGCGGGGTGTGAATCACGGCATCCAGCCGATGTTGCAGCATCAATTGCAATTCGTCGACGCAGACGAAGCCCTGCAGCACGGTAATGGGCTGAGTAAAGCCGGCCTTGCGCAAGCGCACGCCTTCATCGACGCGGGCCACCGCTAAACCGTCGGCCTGCTCCAAGGCCTTGGCCACCCGGGTGATGCCGTGGCCGTAAGCGTTGGCCTTGATCACCGCCATGATTTTGTTATTGGGCGCGTAGCGTTTGGCCTGCGCCAGATTATGCCGTATTGCGTCCAGGTTCAGTAGTACAAAAGCTGGCGGTGTCATTCGTAATCCTCGCTGCCGGAATAAACCCCGGCGAAATTCTCGAAGCGGGTGTATTGGCCCAAAAAGGTCAGCCGCACGGTACCGAGCGGGCCGTTACGCTGCTTGCCGATGATGACTTCGGCGATACCCTTGTCCGGGCTGTCTTCGTTGTAGACCTCGTCGCGGTAGACGAAGATGATCAAATCGGCGTCCTGCTCGATGGCGCCGGATTCGCGCAAGTCCGACATCACCGGCCGTTTGTTGGGGCGTTGTTCCAGGTTGCGGTTCAACTGCGACAGGGCGATCACCGGCACATTCATTTCCTTGGCCAAGGCTTTCAGACCGCGGGAAATATCGGAAATCTGTTGTACCCGGTTATCGCCGCTGGAGGGCGATTGCATCAGCTGCAAATAGTCCAGCACGATCAAGCCCAACTGGCCGTGTTCGCGGGTCAGACGGCGGGCGCGGGAACGTACCTCTGTCGGTGTCAGTGCCGGGGTGTCGTCGATGAACAACTTGGTTTCGGCCAGTAGGTTGATGGCCGACGTCAGCCGCGGCCAGTCGTCGTCGTCCAGCTTGCCGGTGCGCACCTTGTGCTGGTCGATGCGGCCCAGCGACGACATCATCCGCATCGCCAGCGCCTCGCCCGGCATCTCCATACTGAACACCGCCACCGGCATGCCGCTTTTCAAGGCCACGTTTTCGGCCATGTTCATGGCGATGGTGGTTTTACCCATCGACGGCCTGCCGGCGACGATGATCAAATCGGCGGGCTGCAGGCCGGAGGTTTTTTCGTCCAGGTCGGTGAAGCCGGTGCTGGCGCCGGTGATGTCGCCGTCCAGTTCGTACAGGGTTTCGATTTTATCGACGGCCTTGGCCAGCAGGGATTTGATCGAGCTGAAGCCGCCTTGGCCGCGTTGACGCTGTTCGGCGATTTCGAATACCTTGCGTTCGGCGTTTTCCAACAAATCGGCGGTTTCCCGGCCTTCGGTGCTGAAGGCCGAATCGGAAATTTCGGTGCCGACATGGATCAACTGCCGCAACACCGAGCGGTCGCGAACGATGTTGGCGTAGGCGACGATATTTGCCGCGCTGGGCGTGTCCTTGGCCAACATGCCCAAATAGGCCAGACCGCCCACGTCCTTGAGTTCGCCGGTGCTTTCCAGCACTTCGGACAAGGTCACCACGTCGAACGGATCCTGCTTTTCGGCCAACTGGGCGATGGCGCGGAAGATCAATTGATGGTCGCGGCGGTAAAAATCGGTTTCGACGACTTTATCGGCCACCGAATCCCAGGTTTGGTTGTCCAGCATCAGGCCGCCCAGCACCGACTGCTCGGCCTGGATGGAATGCGGCGGTACTTTCAGGGAATCTACGGCGTGGTCGGGGGCGAAATAATAGTCTTCGGACATCGGCGGCTTAATCAAAAGCGGTGGTTAACGGCAAGCTGGCAATTATAACGCATCGGGCCGGCGGATTTATGGCCGCGCGTTAGTCGCCTCGAGCCAACGCGTAATAATCGTCGGCATGTTCAGCCAGTTTGTCGACCACCGAGGCATCCAATTCTCCAGCACTTACCCGCCGCCGCAAATCGTCCAGTATGTCTTGTAAGGCCATGCTTTCGCGGTAGGGGCGGGTTTGCGCCAGGGCCTGAAAAATGTCCGCCACGCTGATGATGCGGCATTCCAAATCCAGCGCTTCGCTACCGGATTTGAAAGGGTAGCCTTCGCCGCGCAGGTTTTCGTGGTGAAAACCCGCCCAGACCGGAATTTTGCTGTCGGCAAATACCCGCTGCAGGATGCGGTAGGTATCGTAACTGTGACGTTGCATGCTGGCGCGTTCAGCGGCGGTCAATAGGCCGGGTTTATCGATAATGTCTTCCGAGACTCGCAACTTGCCGATGTCGTGCAGCAAGCCGGCGATTTCGACTTGTTCCAGTTCCTGGCCGTCAATCCCGAAATCCGCCGCCAATTGCCGGGCGATTAAGGCCACCCGTTCCGAGTGCTGTTCCGTATAGGGGCTTTTGGCGTCCACCACTCTGGAAAATAACCTGGCCAGTTCGCGCTGTGCGGTATAGCCCAGCGCCACGTGAGCGATATTTTTGCCCAAGCTGCGTAAGTCTTCATCCAGATAGTCCGGATCCATCGCCAGCCAGAAGGCTTGACTGTCGGCGACCCGGGCGAAGGCATCCAGCAGTTCCGGCGCGAACAGGCTGCCGGATAAGCCTTGCAGGCGCGCCACGATGCCGGGGGCGGCGGTCAAAATTTGTTCGCTGTTTAAATAAGGCACTTGCAGCACGTCGATGCGGTCGGCCAGAAACAGCAAATTGGCGCGCAAGCGGGTATGCGGTTTCAGCGGTAATAGCAGCAAGGTTTCCCAGCGGGTATGGTGATAGCGAACTTCCAGCGCCAGATGCGCCAACAACGGGCAAGCGGACAAATAGTCGGCGCCGCGTTCCGCGTGCGCTTCCGCGCCGGACCATTCCAACGTCTCGGTCAGTTGCCGGTGTTCGCGGATTTGGGCCACCCCGCAATCGTGCAGCATGCCGGCATGCAGAATGCCGATTTTTTCGGATTCCGGCCAGTTCAGTTCGCCGGCAATATGGTAGGCCATCATCGCCACGCGTTTGCCGTGCCTGATTTCGTCTATGCCCACCAGATCCAGCGAACAGCTCAAGGCGGTGATGGCGCTATGTAAGTCGATGTCTTGATGGAGCATAACGGTTTTTCCGTTGGGTTAAAAAATCTGTCGCCGGTGCAAGGCTGCCGGCCATGCGGAGCAGCCGTGTTGTTAGAGTTTAGCCTAATACAATGCCGAGTCGGGTTTAATGTCGAAAGCCACGCAGACTCTTTCCCGGTCCGATTGGAACGGAATGGTGCGGTGGAACAGCGAGGAGGGGAACAGCACCAAGTCGCCGACGGCCTGATCCACGATACGGCTGGGAAACTCGTCGTGCAGACGCGGGTAATCGTCGCCGTCGGTGCCGTACTCGAAACTGCCTTCGTGTCCGCCGCATTTGTCGGGTAATTGCAGATATACGCAACCGCTGATCCAGCCTTCTTCATGGATATGCGAAGTCAAATAACCGCCTTGTTGCATGCGCAAATACCAAGAGCTGGCAAATTCCAGCTGCTTGGGAAACAAACGAATCAAGCCGTCCTGGCTGCCGGCAAACTGTTTTTGGTAGGCTTTGACCTTGGCGCGTATCAAGGCAGCCAGTTTTTGAAACGACGGCTCGGCCCGCTGCAGCAGATTGCCGGCGGACTGCTTGCCGTAATACAAACGGCCTTGCTTGCGTTCGGCGATGGCCAGATGGGCGATGTCGTGCAGCAGCTGATTCAGCAGCGGGCTGTCGGGAACGGCGAGTTCGTCGATACGGGTGTGCTGTACGAAATCCATCGGATTTTTGCAAAAACGATAATCGTTTTCCCGCCGAAAATTGATGGCGTAATGGGTGGACAGCGTACCCAACAAAATGGAGCGGTGCGGGGCGATTTTTGCCAGTTCATCCAAGCGCTGTTTAAAGGCATCGAACTGGCCGGTTTTATACAGGCATTGCAATACCCGCTCCTGGGAATCGGCGAAATCGGAGGCGGCAAAGTAGGGCACGGCTTGTTCGAGTTGGCCGCCCAGGCAATAGCATTCGCCGAGGTTGTAATTGGCGCGGGCATGTTGAGGTTGCGCCTTTAAGGCTTGCCGGTAACTGTGCACCGCTGCATCCATGTCGCCCTGGTCGCGGTAAATTTCGCCGATATCGTTCCAGGCATCGGCCATTTGCGGGTCCAGGCTGAGGGCCTCCTCGAATGCCCGTTTGGCCGCCGCGTGCTCGCCTTGTCCGTACAGCGTAGTGCCCAGATTAAAATGCCCCCTGGCGTCGTTATTCAATGCCAAGGCTTTGCGGTAGCACTGCTCGGCGGCTTGCAGGTCGCCGCGCAGTTGCAATACCGTACCCCAATTGGCCCAGGCTTCGAAAAAGCCCGGTTGTTGTTGCACGGCCTGTTGGTAATGCTTGGCGGCTTCCGCCAGCTGGTTTTGCTGTTGCAACAAAGCACCCAGATTAAAATGCGCCACGCAGAAATCGGGCTTCAACTGCAAGGCCTTGCGGTAACCGGCCATGGCGGCCTTGGCATCGTTCAATTGGGTATAAATCGCCGCCAGATTGAAGTGCAACTCGGCAATGTTCGGATCTAAAACCAGTATTTTACGAAAGGTGGCGGCGGCTTCGCGCAATTTGCCTTGGCCTTGCTGGCACATAGCCAACAGGTTCAACGCCGCCGCCGATTTGGGGTGGCGCGCGGACAAGGCCAGGGCCCGATGTTCAGCTAGGGCTATTTGACCGGTTTGGTATAGATGATGCAGGGCCTGCAATTCGCCGGGTTGGGGGTGTTTGGGTAATGGCTTCATTGTATCGGTTGGCAACAAACGGACGATAGTGTTTCAGCATAACGTAAGCTGTTTTAAACGCCAAGCGGCTATTGCCCGGACCGGTTTACACAGGCAGGCATAGACCCGCGCCTGTCCGGCAGGGCACAATACGCGCTAATTGTTATTCGTCGGTTGATACATGCTCGCTACTCTGATTCGTTTTTCCATCCGCTATTCCGGCGTTGTTGTCGCCTTGGCTGTATTGCTGATGGCCTACGGCGCTTACCGGTTTATGAGCGCGGGGCTGGATATTTTTCCGGAATTCGCCCCCAAGCGGGTGATTATTCAAACCGAAGCGCCGGGATTGGCGGCCGAGCAGGTGGAAGTGCTGGTGACGCAACCCATAGAAACAGCCATCCGCCCCTTGATCGGCCTGGAAAGCTTGCGTTCGGAGTCGATACAGGGTTTGTCCATCATCACCGCCACGTTCGCCGAAGACAGCGATATTTACCGCAACCGCCAGCTGGTGGCCGAACGCATGTCCAGTCTGGGCCAGAAACTGCCCGCCGGTATCGGCATCCCGGTGGCGGTGCCGCTATCGTCCTCCTCGTCGACCGTGCTGACCATAGGCTTGAGTTCGGACACTAAATCGCTGATGGAATTGCGTAGCCTGGTGGACTGGACGTTGGCGCCCCGCTTGTTGGCGGTGCCGGGGGTGGCCGATGTGAATGTGTTCGGCGGCGACGTGCGGCAACTGCAGGTGCAGGTGAAGCCGGAGGCCTTGCAGCGCTTTAATTTGACCCTGGACGAAGTGGTTGCCGCGGCGGCCGGTGCTACCCAAATCAGCGGCGCCGGCTTTATCGAAAACGACAACCAGCGCTTTACCTTGCAAGTTAGCGGCCAGCCCGCCAGCCCCGAGCAATTCAAGCGTCTGGTGGTCAAGCGCCAAGACGGCGTCGGCATTACCTTGGCCGACGTGGCCGATATTCGCTATGCCGCCGAACCGCCGATCAGCGCCGCCCAGATCATGGGCAAACCCGGCGTGGTGCTGATGGTGATCGGCCAGTTCGACGCCAACACCTTGTCGGTATCGCGGCGGGTGGAAAGCGTGCTGGCAGGGTTTGGACCGTTGTTCAAACAGCAAGGGGTGGATTTTTACTCTCACCTGTTTCGGCCGGCCGATTACATCGAAACCTCGGTACACAATTTGGCCGGCCATCTGCTGTTCGGCGGCCTGTTCGTGGTGGTGGTTTTGTACCTGTTTTTATTCAATTTCCGCAGCGCGTTTATCGCCGCGCTGGCGATCCCCTTATCCTTGATGTCGGCGGTGATCGTGCTGCTGGAGATGGGCGTCAATCTGAATATCATGGTGTTGGGCGGTTTGGCGATTGCCTTGGGCGAGGTGGTGGACGATGCCATTATCGATACCGAAAACATCTTTCGCCGCCTGCGGGAAAATCGGCTTAAGTCTCGGCCGGACAGCGTGGCCGCCGTGATTCAACAGGCTTCCCTGGAAGTGCGCGGCTCGGTGGTCTACGCCAGCTTTATTGTCGCCCTGGTATTTGTGCCGCTTTTGACTTTGGACGGCGTGGCCGGACGTTTGTTTTCGCCCCTGGGCCATGCCTATATCTTGGCGATTATGATGTCTCTGGCTGTCGCGCTGACGCTGATCCCGGCCTTGTGCCATTTGTTGCTGAATCGCAATTTGTCCAAGGAAACCGATCCGCCGCTGATCAAACGGCTGAAGCCGCTGTATGCCGGTCTATTGCAATGGGTGATGCGGCATTTCAAGGCGGTTGCCTTGAGCTGTTTAGCGCTTTTTCTGCTGGGGGTATTGGCCTTTTTACGCCTGGAACACAAGTTTCTGCCCGAACTGCGCGAAGGTCATTTCATCGTGCATACCGCCAGCGTGCCGGGTACCTCGTTGACCGAATCGATCCGGGTAGGCGGTTTGTTGACCGAACGCTTTCTGGCGGTCGAGGGGGTGGAATCGGTGTCGCAATGGGCGGGCAGGGCGGAGCGGGGCGCGGACACCTACGGCAGCCATTACAGCGAATACGAAGTCCGGCTCAAGCCTTTGTCCGGCGCCGAACAGCAACGGGTTTTGGATGGTTTGCGGCGGATTTTGGACGGTTTCCCCGGCATACATTACGAAGCCAATACCTTTTTGACCGAGCGGGTGGACGAAACCATTTCCGGCTATACGGCGCCGGTGGTGGTGAACATTTACGGCAACGACCTGGCCGCGTTGGACAACAAAGCCCGATCCACCGCAAAAATCATCGAAACCATCCCCGGCGCGGTCGATGTGCAAATGCGCTCGCCGCCGGCCACCGCCATGCTGGATGTGCGATTGAACCTGGACCGGCTGCAATTTCGCGGCATCAGCCCGGCGCAGGTCATGGCCGCGCTGGAAACCGCATACGAAGGGCGCATCGTCGGTAAACATATCCAGGGCAACCGGATTTTCAACGTGGCCGTGACCTTGCCGCCGGAGTTAAAAACTCGCGCGGAATCCTTGCGGCACATCGCCCTAAAAAACGCCGACGGCGAACGGGTGTTATTGGAGCAAGTGGCGGATATTCGCCACGGCGAAGGCCGTTACAACATACTGCATCAAGGCGCGTTGCGGGCACAGACCGTCACCTGCAATGTCGAAGACCGCGATATGGACGATTTTATGCGGGAACTAAAACAGCGTTTGTTGACAGAGCTGGAATGGACTAGCGACAGTTACCCGGAATTTATCGGCGCGGCACTGGAGCAGGCCAAGGCCCGTCAAGCCTTGATCATGCAATCGCTGCTGGCCGGAGCCGGGGTGCTGGTGCTGATTTATATCGCCTTGGGTAGCTTGCGGCACACGGTTCTGACCTTGCTGAATCTGCCGTTTGCGCTGTTGGGCGGCGTGCTGGCGGTGGTATTGACCGACGCCGCCTTGTCGGTGGGTTCCTTTGTCGGTTTTGTAACCTTGTTCGGCATCACCGTACGCAACTGCATCATGCTGATTTCGCATTACAGGCATTTGATCGAGCATGAAGGCCAGAGCTGGTCGGCCGCGACGGCGTTGCGCGGCGCCCAGGAACGGTTGCCGTCCATTCTGATGACCGCGCTGGTGACGGCCCTGGCCATGCTGCCGGTGGCCTTCGACAGCGACAATCCGGGCCGGGAAATCATGGGGCCGATGGCAGCCATTATCATCGGCGGCTTGGTGTCGTCGACGCTGTTGAATCTGCTATTGCTGCCGGCGATATTGTTACGATATGGGCGGTTCGATAAACGCGCCGGTTCGCGGTACCCGGTATGAGAGAGGGAGAATTGAAGTACCCTCTCGCGCCGGTCCCGGCTGTTCGAACGGAGGTCGCTATCGATTCGTGCAGTGCTTCGCCGACCTTCGGCAAGTCCGGCGCTGCTCGATTAATTACATTCAAGCTGGCTTCGATAGCCGGTATCAATGATAAAATAACCCACTGATCGCCCTCCAAGGCCCCGCTTTACATCCATCTTTTGACTTTTCACTCATTCGAACACACTATGAAATTAGAAAAATCCTCCCGTTTTTCCGCTTGTCCCGGCCCCGTTGTTACCATCGTGCTGGACGGCGTCGGCATTTCTCCGCGCGAAGACGGCGACGCGGTCAAGACCGCCCGGACACCGGCGCTGGACCGTTTGATGGCGACTTATCCGATGACGACTTTGCTCGCGCACGGCAAGGCCGTCGGCATGCCCAGCGACGAGGACATGGGCAATAGCGAAGTCGGCCATAACGCCATGGGCGCGGGCCGGGTGTTCGCCCAAGGCGCCAAGCTGGTGGCGGAATCGATCTCCAGCGGCCACCTCTGGCAAGGCCATGCCTGGCATGAAGTGGTGGCGACCGCCAAACAAGGCGGCGCACTGCATTTCCTCGGCTTGTTCTCGGACGGTAACGTGCATTCCCATATCGACCATTTGAAAGCCATGTTGGAACAAGCCAAAGCGGAAGGCGTGACAAAAGCGCGAGTTCATATTTTGCTGGACGGCCGCGATGTCGGCGAGACCTCCGCGCTGGATTATGTCGATCCGTTTGAAGCCTATCTGGACGGCTTGCGCAGCCCGGAATTCGACGTGGCCATTGCCTCCGGCGGCGGCCGCATGACGATTACCATGGACCGCTACGAAGCGGACTGGTCCATGGTCAAGCGCGGTTGGGACATTCATGTACTCGGCGAGGGCCGGCAATTCGCCAGCGCGCATGAGGCGATCGAAACTTACCGCAACGAAGCGCATGTCATCGACCAGGATTTGCCCGGCTTCGTCATCGCCAAGAACGGCCAGCCGTTGGGCACTATCGTCGACGGCGATGCGGTGGTGTTCTTTAATTTTCGCGGCGACCGGGCCATCGAAATTTCCCGCGCCTTTACCGAGGAAAGCTTTACCGCGTTCGAACGCGGTCCGCTGCCCAAAGTCACCTACGCCGGCATGATGCAGTACGACGGCGATACCCATTTGCCGTCGCGCTTTTTGGTCGAGCCGCCGGCGATCGACAGAACTCTGGGCGAATATCTGGCTAAAAACGGCGTGTCCCAATACGCCATCAGCGAAACCCAAAAATACGGCCACGTCACCTATTTCTGGAACGGCAACCGCTCCGGCAAGTTCGACGACGCCACGGAAACCTATGTGGAGATTCCCAGCGATGTGGTGCCGTTCGAGCAACGGCCGTGGATGAAATGCGCGGAAATCACCGACGCCCTGATCGAGGCTATTCGCAGCGGTAAGCACCGCTATCTGCGGGTCAACTACGCCAATGGCGACATGGTCGGCCATACCGGCAATTTCGAAGCGGCGGTTACCGCGATGCAAGGTTTGGATCTGCAATTGGCCCGGCTGATACCGGTTATTTTGGCGGCCAACGGCACCGCGATCATCACCGCCGACCACGGCAACGCCGACGAAATGTACGAACTGGATAAAAAAGGCAACGTCACCCGCAATGCGGAAGGCCGCACCAAGGCCAAAACCTCGCATACCCTTAACCCGGTGCCGTTCGTGCTGGTATCCGCCGAGGCGAGCCCGGGCTATAAACTGCGCCAGGATCTAACCGCGGCGGGCCTGTCCAATCTGGCCGCGACTACCCTGAACTTGCTCGGCTTCGAAGCGCCGGCGGACTACGATGCCAGCTTGATCGAAGCGGTCTAAGCTATAAATCCGCCCGTTGCGGATGTAAAAACATTCCGCGGCGGGCAATTTCAAACTCACGGAAACAACAATCAATAGCATGGTGACGATAGGAATCCAATACGGCAACTCACGACGTTGCTACGAGTTTAATAATTCGTGGCCATTCAGTGAATGCCGGCCGTAACCCAATGCATCGGCTCGATTTCTAAGGCAATAGAGATTAACAAGTTATATATGGTTTGCCGCTACGCATAAGAGGCTTGCGCGCTCCATATTTAGCATTCGCGGCATCAGTCCGGTTTGGAAAGATCGAATAAGGCTTGGTTATTCATGAAGGGGACCGACTCCGCGGCGTGGCACGCCATGCAGGCATTTTTGGCTTTTTCGAATCCGGCCCAGGCTTGTTCCGCGTTTTTACTGCCGAAAGCCTCGTTAACCTCTCCCCACGTCGCGTTCAATAGAATGGCATCCGAATTTGCCCGCCGGGCCGGCCGCTTCAGGTAGCCGTTCTTGATCGTGACCCGAATCTTTTCCCAGTGGTAAGCCGCCAGCTCGAAGTTACTTCGGCCTAATGCTTCGTGAATGGCTCGAAATCGCTCGCCGACTTCCCACATCGGCTGATCGAAACCGCGTAAGTAGGTTTGCAATGACTCGAACCGCTCGGTATCGCTTTTAGCTCCTAATAGCCAGTCGTTCGGCTTTTTTTCCTGAGAATCGGCATGGGTTACCGTAGATGCTAAAAATACCGACAAGCCGAAACCTAACATAATCGCTTTCATGAACGTATCCTCTGTTGTAAATTGGGCGTCAAGTCGCCCGGTAACTTTAACCGGCGGCGGGCATCGAGGCAATACGGCAGGATTGACCGAACGGTTCCATGCCGAATCGTATCATCGATGACAGCGAAAACAGGTTGCGGCATCGCTAACAAAAGATTACCCCACAACAAGGAACAGAGGTGCACCATGAAAACGAAACAAACTTTTATGGCTTCCGCATTGGCGGTAGCCATCAGCGCAATGTTGTCAGTCAGCCCTGCTCATGCCGAAATGCAGCCGACGACCAGCAGCTTTTGGTGGCCGGAGCAACTGGATTTGAAACCGCTACGGCAGAATTCGGCCGAGTCCAATCCGCTGGGCAAAGCCTTCAACTATGCCGAACAATTCAAAACCCTGGACCTGAAAGCGGTGAAAAAGGACATCGCCGGCGTGCTGCATACTTCCCAACCCTGGTGGCCGGCGGACTACGGCAATTACGGCCCGTTTTTCATCCGCATGGCTTGGCATAGCGCCGGCGTCTACCGCATTTTCGACGGCCGCGGCGGCGCCTCAGGCGGTCAGCAACGCTTCGAACCGCTCAATAGCTGGCCGGATAACGTCAGTCTGGACAAGGCCCGCCGCTTGTTGTGGCCGGTCAAGCAAAAATACGGCGCCAAATTGTCCTGGGCGGATTTGATGGTGTTGGCCGGTAACGTCTCGCTGGAAGAGATGGGCTTCAAAACCATCGGTTTTGCCGGCGGCCGCGCCGACGACTGGGAAGCCGAGATCGTCAACTGGGGTATGGAGAAGAAATTTCTCGCCGACGAACGTCATGACGCCAAAGGCGAACTGGCCAAGCCGTTGGGGGCCACGCAAATGGGGTTGATCTACGTTAACCCGGAAGGGCCGGGCGGTAACCCTGACCCGTTGGCGGCCGCCAAGCACATTCGCGAAGCCTTCGGCCGCATGGCGATGAACGACGAGGAAACCGTGGCGTTGATCGCCGGCGGCCATACTTTCGGCAAGGCGCACGGCGCGCATAAACCCGACGAATGCGTCGGCAAGGAACCGGCCGCCGCCGGCATTGAGGAGCAAGGCCTGGGCTGGGCCAACAAATGCGGCAGCGGCCATGGCGTCGATACCGTCAGTAGCGGCTTGGAAGGCGCCTGGTCCACCAATCCGACCCGCTGGACCCACGACTATCTGACTTGGCTGTATACCTTCGATTGGCAACAAACCAAGAGCCTGGCCGGCGCGACCCAATGGATTCCGAAAGACGGCAAGGGCGACAACTTCGTGCCGGACGCGCACGATCCCAATAAGCGCCACCCGCCGATCATGTTTACCACCGATATTGCCTTGAAAATGGATCCGGAGTATCAAAAAATCTCCAAGCGTTTTCTGGATAACTCCAAGGAGTTCGAAACCGCGTTCGCCAAGGCCTGGTTCAAGCTGACCCACCGCGACATGGGGCCTAAAGCCCGTTACGCCGGTGCCGAAGTGCCTGCCGAGGATTTTATCTGGCAGGACCCTATCCCTAAAGTCGACCACAAACTGATCGACGCCAAGGATGTCGCCAAATTGAAAACGGCCATTCTGGCGTCGGATTTGACGATACCGGAACTAGTCAGAACTGCCTGGGCGTCAGCAGCGACCTTCCGCGGTACCGACATGCGCGGCGGTGCCAACGGCGCGCGGATTCGATTGGCGCCGCAGAAGGATTGGGAAGCCAACGATCCCGCCGAACTGGCCAAGGTGCTGGCGCGGCTGGAAACCATCCAGTCCGACTTCAACCGCGGCTTGAAAGGCGGCAAGAAAGTCTCGCTGGCCGACGTGATCGTGCTGGGCGGTTCCGCTGCGGTGGAAGAGGCCGCGAAGAAAGCCGGCGTCAAGGTGCAAGTAGGGTTCAAACCGGGGCGGATGGACGCCTCTCAGGAACAGACCGACGTGCATTCCGCGGCGGTACTGGAACCCAAAGCCGACGGCTTCCGCAACTACTTCGGCAAGGATAATGCGCTGTCGCCGACGGAAATGCTGGTCGAACGCGCCAACTTTCTAACCCTGAGCGTACCGGAAATGACGGTGTTGGTGGGCGGCATGCGGGCGCTGGACGCCAATGCCGGCCATGCCAAGCACGGTATATTGACCAGCCGGCCGGGCACCTTGAGCAACGACTTTTTCGTCAACTTGCTGGATATGTCCACCCAATGGAGCAAGTCGGCTAGCGAAGGCATTTACGAGGGCAAGGACCGGGCCAGCAATCAAGTCAAATGGACTGCAACGCCGGTGGATTTGATCTTCGGTTCCAATTCGGAATTGCGGGCGGTGGCGGAAGTCTATGCCTCGGACGACGCCAAGGACAAATTCGTCCAGGACTTTGCCAATGCTTGGACTAAGGTGATGAACTTGGATCGCTTCGACAAATTCTGAATGTAAATCCAGGGTGCCCAGCTTGACTGTACCCGGTCAGGTTGGGTCGCCGCCCGGCGATAATAAAAAGTATCGATTTTGCGCCCCAAAATAATTAGGTAACATATTGTTTTGCAAAGGGTCCGATCGGGATGTTACAGGCTGTTTTTAGATTCGAAAAAATAATGATAAACCATTGAGTTATATGAGAAAAATTAAGGTTTTGTTTGTGTGCATGGGCAATATTTGCCGCTCACCCACGGCGGAAGGCGTTTTTAATACGTTTATCTTAAACCGGAATCTGGCCGATGTTTTTGAGGTGGATTCGGCGGGGACTCATGCCTATCATGTTGGCGATGCGCCCGATTTGCGCGCGCAAAAAGCGGCCAGAGAACGCGGGATTGAGCTTAAACATATCAGGGCCAGAAAAGTAAACACGGCCGACTTCGAAGTTTTCGATCATATTCTGACCATGGATGAGGAAAATTGCGCCATTCTGTTCGAGTCGTGCCCTGATGAGTATCGGCACAAAATTCGGTTGTTTCTGGACTATGCGCCGCATCTGCGGCAGAGCGAAGTACCGGATCCTTATTATGGCGGTGCCTACGGTTTCGAGCGGGTGCTGGATTTGGTGGAAGCCGCTTCCGAAGGCTTTATCGAGACTCTGCAACGCGAAGGCGTTTTAACTTCTTAACCCAAGAGACGCTTATGGCCATCGTATCCAACACCGTCAATTATCTGGACCAAGACACGCTATTGGAAGGCTTGTTTGCCTATGACGACGCCATCGAGGGCGCGCGGCCGACCGTGTTAATTCATCATGCCTGGGCCGGCCGCGACGCCTTCGTGGCCGACAAGGCCAAAAAGTTGGCCGCGCTGGGTTATCTGGCGTTTGCAACCGATATTTACGGCAAGGGCGTTATAGGCCGTTCGCCGGAGGAAAACGGCCGCCTGATGCAGCCATTCATGCAGGACAGGGGCAAGCTGCAACGGCGGCTGCATGCGGCGCTTGCAACCGTTAAATTATTGCCTTGGGCCGATAATGCCCGTATCGCGGCCATGGGATTTTGCTTCGGCGGCTTGTGCGCGCTGGATTTTGCCAGAACCGGAGCGGACCTTCGCGGTGCGGTCTCTTTTCACGGTTTATTGGTTCCGCCCGGGAATATTCCCAATCCGCAAATCAAAGCCAAAGTCTTGGTATTGCACGGTCACGACGATCCCATGGCGCCGCCCGAGCAGGTGCTGGCGCTACAAACCGAATTAACCCGGGCCGGCGCCGATTGGCAGATGCATATCTACGGCGGCACCATGCACGCCTTCACGAATCCGGTGGCCAACGATCCGGCTTTCGGCACCGTTTATCAGGCCGCGGCCGACAAGCGCTCCTGGCGGGCGATGCAAAACTTTTTCGCGGAGATTTTTGCCTGACTAGTCTGGCGGGCATTTGCTATAATCGCCGGTTTTACGAGCCATGCCGGCGCAAAATGGATTTGATGCGGCAGGCTAACCCGTCGAGCCCAAAATGCTTGGCTGAATTGGAACCACGGACCCATGTCAGACTTCGCTAAAGAAATTATTCCGGTTAATCTCGAAGACGAGATGAAACAATCCTATCTCGATTACGCGATGAGCGTGATCGTGGGCAGGGCGCTTCCAGATGTTAGAGACGGCCTGAAACCCGTTCACCGGCGTGTGTTATACGCCATGAACGAGCTGGGTAACGACTGGAACAAACCCTACAAAAAATCGGCGCGTATCGTCGGTGACGTGATCGGTAAATACCATCCGCACGGCGATACCGCGGTATACGACACCATGGTTAGAATGGCGCAGCCGTTCTCGTTGCGCTACATGCTGATAGACGGCCAAGGCAACTTCGGTTCGGTTGACGGCGATTCGCCGGCGGCGATGCGGTATACGGAAGTGCGGATGTCGAAAATCGCGCATGAATTATTGGCCGATCTGGATAAGGAAACCGTGGATTTCGTTTCCAACTACGACGAATCCGAATCCGAGCCGACCGTGATGCCGACCCGCATCCCGACCTTGCTGATCAACGGTTCTTCCGGTATTGCGGTGGGTATGGCGACCAACATTCCGCCGCATAATCTGACCGAGATCGTCTCCGCCTGTCTGGCGCTGATCGAAAATGCCGATCTGACCATCCCGGAATTGATGCAAATCGTGCCGGGGCCGGACTTTCCGACCGCCGGCATCATCAACGGCGCTTCCGGTATTTACGAAGCCTACACCACCGGCCGCGGCCGGATTTACATCCGGGCCCGCTCGCATTTCGAAGACATCGGCGATAGCAGCCGCCAAGCCATTATCACCACCGAATTGCCGTACCAAGTCAATAAAGCCCGCTTGCTGGAAAAAATCGCCGAGCTGGTCAAAGAGGGCAAGCTGGAAGGCATCTCCGGTTTGCGCGACGAGTCGGACAAGGACGGCATGCGCATGGTGATCGAACTGCGGCGCGGCGAAGTGGCGGATGTGGTGCTGAATAATCTGTACAAGCAAACCCAGATGCAGACGGTGTTCGGCATCAATATGGTGGCCTTGCTGGACGGCCGCCCGCATTGCATGAATTTGAAAGACATTCTGGCCGCCTTCATCGACCATAGGCGCGAAATCGTCACCCGTAGAACCATCTACAATTTGCGCCGGGCACGGGAGCGGGCGCACATTTTGGAAGGTTTGGCGGTGGCGTTGGCCAATATCGACGATATGATCGAATTGATCAAAACTTCGCCGAATCCGCAGGAAGCCAAGCAAGGGCTGTTGGGTAAAACCTGGAGTGCCGGTCTGGTGGCGGCCTTGTTGGACAGAGCCGATGCCGACCGTTCCCGCCCGGAAAATCTGGGCCCGGAATATGGCTTGGCGGACGGTTTTTATCGTTTGTCCGAGGAACAGGCGCAGGCGATTCTGGATTTGCGCCTGCATCGTCTGACCGGGCTGGAGCAGGAAAAGATCGTCAACGAATACAAACAATTGTTGGAGCTGATCGACGAGTATCTGCATATTCTCGGCAGCGATGTGCGTTTGATGGAAGTGATCAGGGAAGAGCTGGAAGAAATCAAAACCCAATATGCCGATGCCCGCCGCACCGAAATCGTTCAGGATTATTCCAACCTGTCGGCGGAAGATTTGATTACCGAAGAAGACATGGTAGTGACCATGTCGCACGAAGGTTATGTCAAAACCCAGCCCTTGACCGATTACAAAGCCCAACGGCGCGGCGGCCGGGGCAAATCGGCTACCGCCACCAAGGAAAACGACTTTATCGACAAGTTGATTATCGCCAATACCCACGACACCATTTTGTGCTTCTCGTCGCGCGGCAAGGTGTATTGGCTGAAAGTTTACGAGCTGCCGGTGGCCAGCCGGGCTTCGCGCGGCAAACCGTTCGTGAATTTGCTGCCGCTGGAAGAGGGCGAAAAAATCAACGCCATGCTGTCGGTGCGCGAATACAGCGAAGATAAATACGTGTTCATGGCCACGGCTTCCGGTACCGTCAAAAAAACCCCGCTGACCGAGTTTGCTTACCAGCTGGCCAAGGGTAAAATCGCCATCGATTTACGCGACAACGACATGCTGGTCGGCGTGGCATTGACCGACGGTCAACAAAACGTGCTGTTGTTCAACAGCGACGGCAAGGCCGTCTGTTTCAATGAAACCGACGTGCGTCCGATGGGCCGCACGGCCGCCGGGGTGCGCGGCATGCGCTTGCAGGAAGGCCAGAAAATCATTTCCCTGATTATTTCCAGCGAAGGCACGGTATTGAACATCACCGAGAACGGTTACGGCAAACGCACCCGTATCGAAGAGTTTACCCCGCATAAACGCGGCGGACTGGGCTTGATTGCCATTCAGACCTCGGAACGTAACGGTTCGGTGGTCGGCGCGGTACTGGTCAACGATAGCGACGAAATCATGCTGATCACCAATGCCGGTACTCTGGTCAGAACCCGGGTCAACGAAATTTCCGTGGTTGGCCGCAACACCCAAGGCGTGACAGTGATTCGGCTGGATAAGGGCGAAAAAGTGGTCGGCGTCGACCGGATCGAAGGCTTGGGCGACGAGGACGAAGAAAACGACGATAGCAATTTAACCATTGATGATGCCGGTCTCGGCGGCGGAGAGGAAGAGTAATGGCCAGGATTTACAATTTTAGCGCCGGCCCGTCTATGTTGCCGGAAGCGGTGCTGATAAAAGCACAGCAGGAAATGCTGGACTGGCGGGGCAGCGGTATGTCGGTGATGGAAATGAGCCATCGCGGCAAGCATTTTATGGGCATTGCCGAAGCCATGAAAAACGATCTGATCGAGTTGCTGGCGATTCCCGCCAATTACAAGGTGTTGTTTTTGCAAGGCGGTGCCAGCGCGCAATTCGCCTTGATTCCGCAAAACATTTTAAACGGCAAAGCCGCCGCTTGTTATGTCAATACCGGTGCTTGGTCGACCAGTGCCATCAAGGAAGCCGGCAAATATTGCGAAGTTAAAATAGCCGCCAGTTCGGAAGTGTCCAAATTCACCACCATTCCCGCCGCCGAGCAGTGGCGAATAGACCCGGATGCGGCCTACCTGCATTACACCTCCAACGAAACCATACACGGCGTCGAATTCGATCATGTGCCCGAAGCGAGCGGGCTGCCATTGGTCTGCGACATGTCGTCCAACATTTTGTCGCGCCCGGTGGATGTCGGCCGTTACGGGATTATTTACGCCGGCACCCAGAAAAACATGGGGCCTTCCGGCGTTACCGTGGTGATTGTGCGGGAAGACTTGGTCGGATTGGCGCCGAAATCCGTGCCGTCCGTGTTTAATTACGAGCAACAAGCCAAAAGCGATTCCATGTTGAATACGCCGGCCACCTATAACTGGTATTTATTAGGGCTGGTGTTGCAATGGTTGAAAGACGAAGGCGGTGTGGCGGCGATCGAACAACGTAATATCCAAAAAGCCGACAAGCTGTACCGGGCTATCGATCAATCCAGTTTGTATAGCAACCCGGTCGCCAAGGATTGCCGTTCGCGCATGAACATTCCGTTTGTGTTGTCCGACGCTACCTTGGACAAGGAATTCTTGGCTCTGGCGGAACAGCATGGTTTAAGCACGCTGGCGGGGCACCGTTCGGTGGGCGGCATGCGCGCCAGTATTTACAACGCCATGCCGGAGGCCGGCGTCGACGCCTTGATTGCCTTTATGGCCGAGTTCGAACGTACCCACTAAAGAGCATGACCAACATCATCCCTTTGTCGGAATTACGCACGCAAATCGATGCGATCGATCAGCAAATCTTGCAGTTGATTAATCGGCGGGCCAAGTGTGCGCTTGAAGTAGCCAGAACCAAGCAAGCCGAAGGCGAAACCGGCAGTTTTTACCGGCCGGACCGCGAAGCGCAAGTGTTGCGCCGCATCAAGGAACTCAATCCGGGACCTTTAAGCGACGATGCGGCCGCCCACTTGTTCCGGGAAGTGATGTCGGCTTGTCTGGCGCTGGAAAAGCCTTTGGAAGTGGCCTATTTGGGGCCGCAAGGCACCTTTACCCAGCAGGCCACCTTCAAGCATTTCGGCCATGCGGTCAAGGATGTGCCGGTACCGACCATCCATGAGATTTTTCAGGCGGTGGAAACCGGGCATTGCCAGTTCGGCGTGGTGCCGGTGGAAAATTCCACGGAAGGGGTGATCGCCCATACCCTGGACCGCTTTATGGATAGTCCGCTGAAAATTTGCGGCGAAGTGGAAATCCGGGTGCACCAAAACCTGCTTGGCAAGATGGATGGTCTGATCGGTATCAGTGAAGTGTTTTCGCACCAGCAATCGTTGGCGCAATGCCGGCAGTGGCTGAACACCTATCTGCCCGGCGTTACGGTAACCGCGGTCAGCAGCAATGCCGAAGCCGCCCGTTTGGCTTCCCTGGATCACGGCAAGGCGGCGATTGCCGGCTTGGTGGCCGCCGAATTGTACGATCTGAATATCATCGAAAAAAATATCGAAGACGAGGCCAACAATACCACCCGTTTTATCATTATCGGCGCCCAACAGCCGGCATCGACGGGTTTGGATAAAACCTCCATCCTGGTATCGACCGGCAATCAGTCCGGCGCATTGCACCGCATCTTGGGGCCGTTTGCCGAATACGGCATCAGCATGGTGCATATCGAATCGCGTCCTTCCCGGCAAGGCTTGTGGGATTACGTGTTCTTTATCGATATAGAAGGCCACAGGGATGACGACGCTGTCGCCAAGGCACTGAAAGTGCTGCAAAACAATGTCAAAATGTTGAAAATATTGGGTTCTTATCCCAAAGCCGTCATTTAACCGATTACTACATGAACAAATTTTTAGAACTTGCGTTGGCCGGTGTTCAGCAACTGGTGCCCTATGTGCCCGGTAAACCGGTGGAAGAATTGCAACGCGAGCTGGGCTTAAGCGAAGTTATCAAGTTGGCTTCCAACGAAAACCCGCTCGGCACCGGCGGCAAGGCAACAGCCGCGATACAGGCTAGTCTGCCCGAGCTGACCCGTTATCCCGACGGCAGCGGCTTCGCGTTAAAAACCGCCTTGTCGCATAAACTGGCGGTGCTGCCGGAACAAATCACCTTGGGCAACGGTTCCAGCGAGATTCTGGAATTGGTCATGCGCACCTTTGCGGCGCCCGCGCACGAAGTGGTATTTTCCCAGCACGCCTTTGCCTTGTATCCGATATTGACCCAAGCGGTCGGAGCGCAAGCGCGAGTTGTCCCAGCCAAGGATTTCGGCCACGATTTGGACGCCATGCTGGCGGCGGTGACCGATAACACCCGGGTGGTGTTTATCGCCAACCCCAACAATCCCACCGGCACCTTGCTGGCGGCGAATGCGGTCGAACGGTTTGTCGCGGCTTTACCGGCCCAGGTGTTGTGCGTACTGGACGAAGCCTATTATGAGTTCGTCGATCCTGCCGTCAGAACGGAATCCTTGGCTTGGCCGCTACGCTTTCCTAATCTGATCGTTACCCGCACTTTTTCCAAAGCCTACGGTTTGGCCGGTTTGCGCATCGGTTACGGCATCTCGTCGCTTGACGTGGCGGATTTGCTGAATAGGGTTAGGCAGCCGTTTAACGCCAATATGTTGGCTTTGGCCGCGGCGGAAGCGGCGTTGAGCGATGCGGAATATTTGGCTGAAACCCTGGCGGTGAATAATGCCGGCATGGCGCAATTGACCGATGCATTTAACAGCCTGGGTTTGGAATGGATCCCGTCGGCGGGTAATTTTGTATCGGTCGATGTCAAGCAAAACGCGTTGCCGATATACCAAGCCTTATTGAAAAAAGGCGTGATTGTGCGCCCGGTAGCCAATTACGAAATGCCTAGCCATTTACGCGTCAGCATCGGCACCGAGCGCGAAAATCGAATATTCATAACCGCTTTGAGCGAGGTATTGCGCGGTGTTTAAACGCTTGTGCGTGATCGGCACCGGCTTGATCGGCGGCTCGATTGCCCGGGCCGCGCGCGAACAAGGCTTGTGCGAGGAAATCGTCGCCTTCGGCCGCGAAAAGAATTTACCCAACCTGCAATTGGCGCGGGAACTAGGCGTCATCGACCGGTTTTATACCGATATTGGGCTAGCACTGCACAACGCCGATTTGGTGATCGTGGCCACGCCGGTAGGCAGCATGCGGAGCATTTTCGAAGCCATCAAGCCGTATTGGCATCCGGAAGCCCTGTATAGCGATGCCGGCAGCACCAAAGGTAGCGTGGTGGAAGCGGTTGAGGCCGCATTCGGCCATGTGCCCAACAACTTCGTGCCCGCACACCCGATAGCCGGGGCCGAACGCAGCGGCGTAGAGGCCGCGCAGGCCGATTTATTTAGAAATCGCCGCCTGATTATTACGCCGCTGGAGAATACCGACGCTGCATTGGTGGAAAAGCTGAGCCGTTTCTGGCAACAAATCGGCTCCAGCGTATCGCTGATGAGTGTCGAACACCACGATACCGTGTTAGCGGCCACCAGCCATTTGCCGCATATATTGGCATTCGCTTTGGTCGGTCTGCTGGGCCGCAAGGACGAACAGCGGGAAATATTCAAATATGCCGCCGGCGGCTTTAAGGATTTCAGCCGTATCGCCTCCAGCGACCCCACCATGTGGCAGGATATTTGTCTGGCCAATAAGCACGAAATCATTCCGTTGATTCAACAATTCAAAGCCGAGTTGAGTCACATCGAACAGTTGTTGGCCGACGACAACACCCGGCAATTGTTCGACACCTTTACTTATGCCAGAAATGCCCGGCAACGCTTTCTCGAAACTTTTGACGATTAAAACTAACCATTATGTCCCAATCCATTACTTTTCAGGTTCAACCCGGCGGCAGTTTGCGGGGTGAAATTCGTGTGCCCGGCGACAAATCCATGTCGCATCGTTCCATCATGTTGGGATCGATTGCCGAAGGCGTCACCCATGTGCGCGGCTTTTTGAATGCCGAAGACGCCATGTCCACGCTGGAAGCCTTTCGCGCCATGGGCGTCGAAATCGAAGGGCCGGTTAACGGCGAAGTCACTATCCACGGCGTTGGCAAACACGGCTTGAAAGCGCCGACAAAACCTTTGTATCTGGGAAATTCCGGCACCTCAATGCGGCTGTTGAGCGGTCTGTTGGCCGGCCAGCCGTTCGATTGCACATTGACCGGCGACAAGTCGCTGGAGTCGCGTCCGATGAAACGCGTCACCGCGCCGTTGGCGCAAATGGGGGCGGTGATCGAAACCCAGGCAAACGGCACCGCGCCGCTGCATATCAAGGGCCAAGCCGGCAAACTGCAAGGCATGCATTACGAGATGCCGATAGCCAGTGCCCAGGTCAAGTCCTGTTTGCTCTTGGCCGGCATGTATGCCGAAGGTGAAACCAGCGTTACCGAACCGGCGCCGACTCGCGATCATACCGAACGTATGCTGATTGGCTTCGGCTACCCGGTACAGCGCGAAGGCAGCACTGCCAAAATCAATAACCTGGGCAAATTGACGGCGACAGAAATCGATGTGCCTAGCGATATTTCCTCGGCGGCGTTTTTTCTGGTCGGCGCCAGTATTGCGCCGGAATCCGACGTGACCTTGAAGCATGTCGGCATCAACCCGACCCGTACCGGCGTCATCGATATTCTGCGCTTGATGGGGGCTAATATCGAGGTTTTGAACCAGCGCGAAGTCGGCGGCGAGCCGGTGGCCGATCTGCGGGTGCGTTCGGCGGCATTGAAAGGCATCGACATTCCCGAGCATTTGGTGCCGCTGGCGATAGACGAATTCCCGGTATTGTTTGTTGCGGCGGCCTGCGCCGAAGGCCAGACCGTGTTGACGGGGGCTGAGGAGTTGCGAGTGAAGGAATCCGACCGGATTCAGGTGATGGCCGACGGCCTGCAGATTCTGGGTGTCGATGCGCAGCCGACCAAGGACGGCATGGTGGTGCAGGGCGGCGGCAACATCGGCGGCGGCGAAGTGGATTCGCACGGCGATCACCGCATTGCGATGTCGTTTTCGATTGCCGGGCTGCGTGCTTCCGCTCCGATTAGCATTAAGGATTGCGCCAACGTCAATACCTCGTTTCCGGAATTCAGGCAGTTGGCGACCCAGTTGGGTTTAAACTTGAGCACACTGTAATTATGAGCGTTCCGGTATTAACCATAGACGGCCCAAGCGGGGCCGGTAAAGGCACGGTCAGCCGTGCCGCGGCCAAGCTTTTGCAATGGCATTACCTGGATAGCGGTTCGATTTACCGTTCCCTGGCGATTGCCGTGTTGCAAGCAGGCGTAGCGTTGGAGGATTTGGCGGCTATCACTCAAATAGCCAAGGCCATGCGGCTGGAATTCGATTGTGGCGAGGTTTTGACTGTTAGATTGAATGGAGTCGACATCACTTCGCAATTGGCGACCGAAACCACTGGTAACGCCGCGTCCATCGTGGCGGCTTATCCCGAGGTTAGAGCGGTTTTATTGCAGAAACAAAAGGATTTTCGACAGCTCCCCGGATTGGTGGCGGATGGCCGGGATATGGGCAGCGTGGTGTTTCCCGATGCCCAATTCAAGGTGTATTTAACGGCCAGCGCGGAAGAAAGGGCGAATCGGCGTTATAAGCAGTTGATTGAAAAGGGAATCGATGCTAACCTTTTGCAGATTACCCGAGAGATTGAAGAACGTGACCGCCGCGATAGCGAACGGGCCACGGCTCCTCTGATGGTGCCGGACGGCGCCGTCATCATTGATTCCTCCAGTTTAAGCATCCGGCAGGTGATAGACGCGGTAATAAGTTTAGTCCGTTAGGGCTTAATTGGCGACTGCCTTGGGGCGGTTTTTTTTAATTTTATTGATAAGAGAAAGCTTGTTTGTGTCTTAACAAGTTTGGGAAAGTAGAGAAATGAGCGAAAGCTTTGCACAGTTATTAGAAGAGAGTTTTGCCAAGACTGAAATGCGTCCTGGCGCCATGTTAATGGGTACCGTGATCGATATCGAAAATGAATTCGTCATCGTCAGCACCCAAGCCAAATCGGAAGGCGTGATTCCGAAATGGCAATTCTTAAATGCGGATGGCGATCTGGAAGTCAATGTCGGCGACGAAATCGAAGTGGCTCTCGACATGTTCGAGGACGGCTTGGGTTCGACTCTGCTTTCCCGCGATAAAGCCAAGAAAAGCAAAGCCTGGGCCGAGCTGGAAAAAGCCTTCGAAACCCAGGAAACCGTTATCGGCCGCATCAACGGCAAAGTCCGCGGCGGTTTCACCGTGGCGGTCGGCGCCTTGCGCGCGTTCCTGCCGGGTTCCTTGGTTGACGTACGTCCTATCCGCGACACCACCTTCCTGGAAAACCGCGACCTCGAATTCAAGGTCATCAAAATCGACCAAAAACGCAATAACGTGGTTCTGTCGCGCCGTGCCGTGGTTGAAAGCGAATACAGCGCGGAACGGGAAGAGTTGGTTAAAACCCTGCAGGAAGGCGCTATCGTCACCGGTATCGTCAAAAACCTCACCGATTACGGCGCGTTTATCGACCTGGGCGGCGTAGACGGTCTGCTGCACATCACCGACATGGCATGGCGCCGCGTACGCCACCCATCCGAGTGCGTGGAAATCGGCCAGGAAGTCAAAGTCAAAGTCTTGAAATTCGACAAGGATAAAACCCGCGTCTCCTTGGGCATGAAGCAAATGGAAGAAGATCCATGGCAAAACATCGCCCGCCGTTACCCCGCCGGCACTCGCGTGTTCGGTAAGGTCAATAACCTGACCGACTACGGTTGTTTCGTGGAAATCGAGGAAGGTGTCGAAGGCTTGGTGCACGTATCCGAAATGGACTGGACCAACAAAAACGTCAACCCATCCAAAGTGGTGCAATTGGGCGACGAAGTCGAAGTCATGGTGCTGGAAATCGACGAAGAACGCCGCCGTATTTCATTGGGCATGAAACAATGCCGTTCCAACCCATGGGACGAATTTGCCGCCACGCACAACAAAGGCGACAAAATCTCCGGCAAAATCAAATCGATCACCGATTTCGGTATCTTCATCGGCCTGGACGGCGGTATTGACGGTTTGGTGCATATGTCCGATATTTCCTGGAACGAGAACGACGAAGAAGCCATTCGCAACTACAAGAAAGGCGATGAAGTCGAGACCGTGATTTTGGCGGTCGATCCCGAGCGCGAACGCATTTCCTTGGGCATCAAACAACTGGAACAGGATCCATTCCAAAACTATATCGCCTTGAATGAAAAAGGCGCCTTGGTTAAAGGTATCGTGAAAGAAGTCGATGCCAAAGGTGCGGTGATTACCTTGGCCGATAATGTGGAAGGTTACCTGCGGGCCGCCGAAATTCAACGCGACCGCGTGGAAGATGCGCGCACGCTGTTGAAGGAAGGCGACGAAATCGAAGCAAAATTTGTCGGCGTCGACAAGAAAACCAAATCCATTTCCTTGTCTATCAAAGCCAAGGATGTCGAGGAAGAGTCAAACGCCATTAAAGATTACTCGCAACAAAGCGCCGGTACGGCGACATTGGGCGATATCTTTAAACAAATGGATAAATAAATCCGTGCCAGGGCGATGTGCCAGCGCATCGCCCTTTTTCGATTACTCAGGGTTGGATGTGACAAAATCAGAATTGATAGAGGTGTTGGCGCGCAAACAGCCGCATCTTCCGCTTAAAGATGTTGAGTTAGCCGTAAGATGCGTGGTCGACCATTTGAGCGACACACTGGCAAGTGGAGAACGTATTGAAATTCGCGGGTTTGGCAGTTTTTCCTTGCACCATCGCTCGGCGCGGCTGGGCAGGAATCCTAAAACCGGCGAGTCCGTCTCGCTTACCGAAAAGCATGTACCGCATTTTAAACCTGGCAAAGAACTGCGCGACCTTGTCGATGCATCCAGGGAGAAGTTTAAAATCGTCGATTAAGTAAATACCCACTTGGAGACAGGCAAAAGCCGTATTATCAACGCTTGTCTCTTTCAATACCTTCAGCCATCACGACCCCACCCATCCGTCAACCGTCGTGGCACACATTCAGCATCCATTTCATTTCGATCCCGGTTACGGTTATACCCTGGAGCGGTTGTTGGCCGTTCAGCCGCCTTCGCCACCGGAAAATTTCGCCGAGTTCTGGCAAAACCGTTATCAAAAGATTCTTTCGTTGCATCCCTATTTCAACATGGGGCAGTGCGGATCGCATGCGGGTTTTAAAATTTTCGATATTCAATACCGCTCCACCGATCATTTCGACATAGGCGGCTGGCTGCTCGAACCCGAACATCAGGCGGTCAGGCAGTGCATTGTTGTCGGCCACGGTTACGGCGGCCGGGATCAGCCCGACTATCATTTCAATATTCCCGAAACCGCGTTTCTGTTTCCCTGTTTTCGCGGGCTTTCCAGAAGCCGTTCGCCGCGCCTTTCCGAGCAACCCCACTTTCATGTGCTGCATGACATCGATGATCCGCATCGCTATGTGCTGGGCGGTTGTGTCGAGGACTTGTGGCTGGGGGTTAGTCTGATGCAGGAGCTGTATCCGCGGGCCGCGGATAAAGTCGGCTACATGGGCATTAGTTTTGGCGGCGGAATAGGCGCCCTGGCCATACCTTGGGATAAACGTATTAGGCGCGCCCATTTGAATGTGCCCACCTTCGGTTGCCAGCCCTTGCGATTAAGCTTGCCAACCATCGGCAGCGGTGCCGCGGTTACCGGCTATGTACAAAAACGGGGTCATATTCCGGCAACCTTGGCATATTATGATGCGGCGATTGCCGCTACTTTCGCCGCGCAGCCGATTCATATTGCGGCCGCTTTGTTCGATCCGATGGTTGCGCCTCCCGGACAGTTTGCCGTCTACAATGCCTGGGCGGGGCCCAAATCCTTGTTTGTCCTGGATGCCGGGCATTTTGAATATCCGCGGCAAGAGCAACAGAATCAGCAACTGCTGTGGTGTTTACAGGCGTTTTTTGGAGATTGGTCAAGTCAGCTATGAATCGAGAATATCATCACTGGTACAGCCCTCGTTTGGGGCGGGACATGGAGTTTCTGGTGTTTGGCCATGCGGGCGCCAAAGTGCTGGTATTCCCCACCCGGGATGGCCGCTTTTATGAATACGAAAACCTTAGAATAGTCGAAACCCTGCAGCACAAAATCGATGCCGGGCATCTGCAATTATTTTGCTTGGACAGCGTCGATCATGAAACCTTTTATTGTTTCTGGTCGCAACCGAAAGACCGGATTCAGAGGCATATTCATTTCGAACAATACATTCTTAACGAAGTCATGCCGTTTATGGACGCCAAGAATCCGCATCCTTGCACCATTGCGCACGGTTGCAGTTTGGGCGCCTACCATGCCGCCAATCTGGCTTTCAGGCACCCGCAACGTTTTCAAAAGTTAGTGGCCTTTTCCGGTCGTTTCGATTTGACGCTGGAAGTGGAACATTTCAAGGATTTGTTCGACGGTTACTACGACGACGACATCTATTTTCATACCCCCAGCCATTTTTTGCCGAATCTGACCGATCAAAACCAGTTGAACCAGATACGGCGCATGGACATCACATTGGTCATCGGTAAGGAAGATCCCTTTTTGCAGAATAATCGGGAACTTAGTCATATTCTCAATCAAAAAGGTATTCGTCATGCGTTTTACGAATGGGATAGCAGAGCCCATCAAGGGTATTACTGGCGGCAGATGGCGCGCTTATATATTTGATATACTCGAATCGGCCGACTTTAAACGTTAACCCCTATAATTCATCGTTATTTTCAATGATTAAACGCATTCTCATCGTTTTATTGCTGACCCTGGTCATTTTGGGCGGCCTCTTCGGTTTCAAGTTTTACCAAATCCGGCAGGCCGAGAGTCTGGTCAAGCCCCCGCCTCCCGCGGTTGTGGCCGCCGCTACGGTTAAGGAGGAGCAATGGCCGTCCGCGCTAACGGCCGTGGGCAGTTTTTCGCCGGTAGCCGGCGTGAATGTCAGCAATGAAGTGATCGGTAAAATCAAGGCCTTGCACTTTCAATCCGGACAATCGGTGGCGGCGGGCCAATTATTGCTTGAATTGGACGCCGAAACCGACCGCGCGGAATTGGAGGGACTGCAAGCAGAGCTGCAATTGGCCAAAGTACGCTTGCAGCGCAGCGAAAAAATGCTCGAAAAAAAATATGTCTCTGAAGCCGATTACGATCAGCACGCCGCCCAATTGCAACAGGCCGCCGCCGCCGTGCAAGCCAAACGCACCCGGATCGATAAAAAAATGATTCGGGCGCCCTTTGCCGGCGAGTTGGGCATCCGGCAGATAAACCTAGGCCAATATCTCGGCGAGGGCGCGGCCATTGTCAGCTTGCAGCAGCTCGCGCCTATTCATCTGGATTTTACCCTGCCGGAAAGGCATATTAGCCAGTTGGCCAAGAACCAGGCGATTGCCGCGACGGTGCAAGCCTACCCCGGTGAAGTGTTTACCGGCAAAATCGTGGCGCTGAATCCCGGGGTGGAACAAGATACCCGCTCGCTGAAAGTGCGCGCCAAATTAGATAATAAAGACAAACGCCTGCGTCCCGGCATGTTTGCGCAAGTGCGCATCGAGTCCGGCAACCCGCGGCCGGTTTTAACGCTGCCGGATACGGCCATTAGCTACAACCCTTACGGTAATTCCGTGTTTTTAATCGAACCAAACGGTCAGGACTTGACGGTGCAAAGCCGCCAGGTGGTGACCGGACAAAGCCGGGAGGGCAGGGTGGAAATCGTCAGCGGCTTGCAGGCCGGCGACCGGGTGGTGAGTGCCGGACAGGTCAAGCTGCGTAACGGCATGCCCGTGACCGTCGACGCCCGGCCCGCGCCAGGCGAGCGGGAGACCGGTCAGTGAAGTTTACCGATTTATTCATACAGCGTCCGGTACTGGCCAGCGTGGTCAGTTTGCTGATTTTGGTATTGGGACTTCGCGCCATTACCGTATTGGAATTGCGGCAGTATCCGGAAACCGAAAATACCGTGGTCACCGTAACCACGGCTTATCCGGGCGCAAACAGCGAATTGGTGAAGGGTTTTATTACCAATCCCTTGCAGCAGGCCATAGCCGAAGCGGACGGTATCGATTATCTGTCCTCCAGCAGCCGGCAGGGCAGTTCGGTCATAGAAGCCCACATGCGTCTGAATTACGATCCCAACGCCGCCGTTGCCGAAATTCAGGCCAAAGTGGCCAGCCAGCGCAACGTGTTGCCGGCGGAAGCCGAGGACCCGGTCATTACCTCGCAAACCGGCGAAACCACGGCGCTGATGTACATCGCGCTATACAGCGACAGCCTGGATGCGGCCCAGTTAAGCGATTACATTTTACGGGTGGTGCAACCCAAAATTCAGGCGGTACCGGGTGTTGGCAAGGCCAAAGTGCTGGGCAATAAAACCTTTGCCATGCGGATCTGGCTGGATCCGGAGCGGATGGCGTCCTTGGGCGTGACGGCCACCGACGTTAGCGACGTGCTAAAGGAAAACAATTATTTATCCGGTGCCGGCAGCACAAAGGGCAATTTCGTCAAAATCGACTTGCGCGCCACCACCGACGCGGTTAACGAAGCCGAATTCCGCCGACTGGTGGTCGGTAACCGTAACGGCACCCTGGTTCGCTTGGAAGATGTTGCCGACACCGAGCTGGGTAGCGAGGACTACGATTCGGTGAATTGGTACAAGGGCAAAATGGCCATTTTCATGGGCATAGAACAGGCCCCCGGCGCCAATCCGCTTACCGTGGCCAAAGCGGTCAAGCTGCAATTGAAAGACATCGAACGCGACTTGCCGGACGCCATGCAAATATTGTTGCCCTACGATGCCAGCCAGTTTATCGAAGACTCCATCAACGAGGTATTCACTACCTTGATAGAAGCCGTGGCTATCGTGCTGGCGATTATTTTTTTATCGCTGGGGTCCTTGCGCGCCGCGTTGGTGCCGGCGGTCACCGTGCCGCTGTCGTTGATAGGCGGAGCTTTTTTGATGTTGGCCATGGGCTTTTCGATCAATTTGCTGACCATGCTGGCCCTGGTTCTGGCGATCGGTTTAGTGGTCGACGACGCCATCGTCATGGTGGAAAACATCCACAGGCATATCGAAGAGGGCCAGCCGCGGCTTCAGGCCGCGATACTCGGCGCGCGCGAATTGGGCCTGCCGGTCATCGCCATGACCACTACCTTGATTGCCGTCTATGCGCCCATCGGCTTCATGGGCGGCTTGGTCGGGACATTGTTTACCGAATTCGCCTTTTCGCTGGCCGGAGCGGTGCTGGTGTCCGGCGTGGTCGCATTGACCTTGTCGCCGATGATGAGCTCGCGATTTTTGAAAGAGGCCGGCGCGCCCGGCCGTTTTGAGTTGGCCGTCGAGCATTTTTTTGACGGCTTGGCGGCCGTTTACCGGCGTTTTCTGCACAAGGCGCTGGAATTTCCCGCCGCTATCGCCATGTTTGCGCTGTTGGTGTTGGTGAGTATTTATTTCATGTTCGCGCTGACCAATAAGGAATTGGCGCCCACCGAGGACCAAAGCATCCTGTTCGCCATGGCCACCGGGCCGCAGACCGCTACCTTGCAATACAACGAAGCCTATGCCCGCGAGTTGATCAAACAATTCGAGACTGTGCCCGAATACAAGGAAAGTTTTTTGATCATGGGTTTCGGCGGCGATACCAGTACCGTATTCAGCGGCTTCAAAATGCCGTCCGCATTCGAACGCCAGCGTTCGCAATCCGAGGTACAGCCGGAATTGCAGGCTAAAGTCGGCCAAATCGCCGGGTTTCAGACCGCGGTGATTCCTCGCCCCAGCCTGCCGGGGTCCGGCGGCGGCTTGCCGATGCAATTCGTGATGGTGACCGATGCCGATTACACGGCGCTGGATCAGGTTGCGGACCAGTTGCTGGACAAAGCCATGCTAAGCGGCAAGTTTGCCTTTTTGATGAAGGATGTCAGTTTCAACCGCCCCCAAACCACGCTGGTTATCGACCGCGACCGGGCCGCGGATTTGGGTATCAACATGCAGGATATCGGTAAAAATCTGGCCACATTGCTGGGCGGGCAATATGTCAACCGTTTTAGTTTGCAAGGGCGAAGTTATAAGGTGATCCCGCAAGTGGACGATCCGGCCCGCATGGATGTCGGTAAATTCGACAACTACTATTTGCGTACCGCATCCGGCGGTCAGGTGCCTTTGTCTTCGTTGATTAAACTGGAAAATTCGGTCGAGCCGGGTAAGCGTACCCAGTTTCAACAGCTGAATAGCCTGACGATCAACGGCATGATGGCGCCGGGCGTCGGCTTGGGCGATGCCATGACCTATTTGGAACAAACCGCGGAGGAGGTTTTTCCGCGCGGCTTCAGTTACGATTACACCGGTGCCTCCCGCCAATATGCGCAGCAAGGCAGTGCGCTGATTGTCACCTTTTTTATGGCGCTGCTGGTCATTTATCTGGTGTTGGCGGCGCAATTCGAGAGTTGGCGCGATCCGTTGATTATTTTGATCTCGGTGCCCTTATCCATTGCCAGCGCCTTGGCGTTCATGATGCTGGGCTTTGCCACGGTCAATATTTATACTCAAGTCGGTTTGATTACCTTGATCGGCTTGGTGGCCAAAAACGGCATATTAATCGTGGAGTTCGCCAACCAATTGCAACAGCAAGCGGGTCTGAATAAATTCAAGGCGGTCGAACAGGCCGCCACTATCCGCTTGCGGCCCATTCTGATGACCACCGTTTCCATGATCGTGGCGATGGTGCCGCTACTGATGGCCTCCGGTCCCGGTGCCGCCAGCCGCTTCGATATCGGTTTGGTGATCGCCAGCGGTTTGGGCATCGGTACTTTGTTTACCTTGTTAGTGGTGCCGGCGTTTTACTTATTGCTGGCGAGAGATCATCAGCAAGGATCGGCCCAATGATTGGTCGGCGAGTCCGAAAAGCGGCGGCATTAAATGATCGCGGTTTTTAACTATTAAAATAGTAAAATAATGGGTATAATGCTATTTAAATGGTTATTGCTGTGGCGCTGATTTTTATCCGGTACGCTTTAGGGCGTAGGTTTAAGTTAGAGTTTGCTTCCAGGTTGAGTAGATGGTCATGCCCAATATCCGAGTCCTTACTTTTTCATTGGAGCACCATCATGTTGACACTCGTTGTGCGAGGCATACCCCCCACCGCTACCGAATCCGGTTTGCATGATTTATTTGCCGAATACGGCAAAGTGTTCGGCATGAAAGTCAATCAGGATTTTTTTACCGGCCAGTTGCGCGGCTTCGCAACCGTGGATATGGAAGGCCATGAAGCGCGGGCGGCCATTTCGGCGATCAACGGCCGCGATTTTCTGGGCAAGACGATTTATGTTGAAGTCGATAAAGGCGTAAAAGGCGGTCGTGGCCGCCGCCGGTAAGGGCATTTTTCGTCATCGTCCGGCTGCGAATTACCTGGGTTTACTGTTAAAATAGTAATTATTCTTTTTTGCGATAATCGGTCATGAAAAAAGCCGCAAAGATTCTTTCGCCATCGCCGCCTCCCGTCGTTGAGCGCATTCCGAGCCAGGAAAACGAGCAAACCGTGGGCGCGCGGGTCCGCTATTATCGCGAGAGATTGGGGCTGAGCCAGGATGAATTGGCGCTTCGCGTCGGCGCGGCCCAGCAAACCATCCAAAGCCTGGAGTCCGGCAAGATCCGTAAAAGTACGTTTCTGCCCCAAATCGCCAAAACCCTGGGGGTCGATTTCGACACCCTGCTGCTGGGTAAACCGCAGCCGGCCAACATAAAGGCCGCCAAGCCATTATTAATGGCAACGGCCCGCAAGGTGCCCCTGTTTGCCACCTGCGATTGCGAATGGGTCCGGGCATTTCTGGACGATCCGGCCGTGCAGTCGCCGAGCGGAAAATGGGTGTCCATGGATTATTCGCTGCCGTTTGCCGAATCCGGTTCCCGCTTGTTTGCCTTGAAATTGGGGTTGAGCGATGAAGCCTTTTTACCCGAGTTTAGACCCGGCGACCAATTGGTTATCGACCCGGACGCGCCGATTCAACCCAGCGATCCGGTGGTCGTGTTCAAACCCGGAAGCGAGCGGCTCAATTTGAAGCGATACCGGGTACTTTCGCAGTCGGATGCCGGCGTCGATTATGAACTGGCCTCTATCCACCCGGATTTTCCCGGTTTCGCGGGCGCCGAGCTGGCAAGCATGCAAATCCTCGGGCCGGTATTGCAAATGCGCCGGCCGGTTTCCAGCCGGGTGCGGCTGGCAGTGCTGGAAGAGCAATACCGGTAACGGCGACTAATCGCCAAACCATCTGTTTCACCCTTGTTTAATTTCACCAACATAAAAATCCAATGAGTAATCTACCTAATTGCCCCAAATGCGGCTCGGAATACACTTATGCCGACGGCAGTATGTACATCTGTCCGGAATGCGCGCACGAATGGCCCGCGGACGGGCAAGCGGAAAATGCGGCCGACGACCGGGTCATAAAAGACGCTAACGGCAATTTGCTGCAAGACGGCGATACCGTGACCGTTATTAAGGATTTGAAAGTCAAAGGCTCTTCCTTGGTCGTTAAAGTCGGCACCAAGGTCAAGAATATCCGGTTGGTGGATGGCGACCATGATATCGATTGTAAAATCGACGGGATAGGTGCGATGAAACTGAAATCGGAATTTGTTAAAAAAGTGTAAACAATACGGCCGGGATGCGTGCGTTCGGCCCAATATTGCCCAGTTATGAAAAAAAGCGACTTTAACTATCATCTGCCGGCCGAATTAATTGCCCAAAAACCCTTGCCGCAAAGAAGCGCCAGCCGGCTATTGCAATTGAATAAGCAAACCGGGGCATTGCTGGACAGTCAATTCAGCGATTTTATCGGCATGCTCAACAGGAACGACTTATTGGTATTTAACGATACCAAAGTGATTCCGGCTCGTTTATATGCGACTAAGGCCACGGGCGGCAAAGTCGAAATTTTGATAGAGCGCATCGAAGGCCGTTGCCGGGCGTTGGCGCATATTAAAGCCAGCAAAGCGCCCAAGGCCGATTCGCTGCTGCACCTGCAAAACGGTACGCTATGCCGGGTGCTGGGCCGCGAGCGCGATTTATTCGAACTGCAATTCGAGATTGAAGCGAGCGTGCTGGAACTATTGGCCGAAATAGGCCACATGCCGCTGCCGCCTTATATCGACAGGCCGGACGATATCGAAGACCTGGACCGTTACCAAACCGTATTCGCCAAACAGGCCGGCGCGGTCGCGGCGCCGACCGCGGGTTTGCATTTCGATGCGCAAACCATGCGGATGTTGGAACAAAAAGCCATACCGCGCTGTTTCGTCACCTTGCATGTCGGCAGCGGCACCTTTCAGCCGGTGCGGGTGGACGATTTAAGCCGGCATGTCATGCATGAAGAATATTTTCAGGTGCCGGAAGCAAGCGTCGAGGCCGTCAAACAGGCCAAGGCCCGCGGCGGCCGCGTCGTGGCGATAGGCACCACGGCGGTGAGGGCGCTGGAATCGGCCTCCGCCTCGGGCGAACTGGTTGCCGGGTGCGGAGATACCCGGCTGTTTATTACTCCAGGCTACGCCTTCAAAACGGTGGATGCCATGCTGACCAATTTTCATTTGCCGGAATCCACCTTATTGATGCTGATTTCCGCCTTCGCCGGTTATCGGGAAGTCATGAACGCTTACGGGCACGCCATAGAACAACGTTACCGGTTTTTCAGTTACGGCGATGCGATGGCAATTTTTTAAACCCCGGGGTTTTCGAGCAGCCGGTTTGGTTTTTTACAAAGAGAATGGCCGGCATCGGTACCGGCATATCTTCAACAATGCCGTAAAAAGTTTACGGTTCGGCCGCAATTATTCTCGGCGAAGCGAGCGAATGCTCTGATTAAACTAAGTTAACCGCTTATTTCTACGAATAAGGTAACTACTCGCACCCTATTGAAGCCGCATCCCCCCGCCATGCGATTTGAATAGCGGTATCCCCGGTTAGCCATGGATTGTGGACAGCTGGATGGCGGCGGCTCTCTGTATGGGATAATGCCGCAAACGATACCATCCGGTCGATAGCGGCCTGAAAGCTTGCCGAAATCCGCCCAGCCAAGACTAACGCCATTTCCGGTAAAAAGGGATGGACATGGTTGGCAAGACGAGGCAAAATCACCGGCGTCGGCTCATAAATGAAGTTAGAGTCGAATTCAGTTGCATCCCGACTGAATATCCGCAACCCATATCCATTAGCAGCTCAGGATGGCAACACCCCGCCGAATGTCAACACACAGCAACCGGAGCCGCGCATGAAAATCAGAAACGCTGCCGCAAGGGGTAGTTTGGCTAACGCAAGCGATTGGCTTGGAAAATGTCAAGGAGATTGATATGCATTTGAATAATACCAAAGAAATAGAAATACGGCGCAATGCCCGGTGGTTATTTCGCCTTACGGCCTTGGTAAATCCGGGCAAACGCGGTGTGTCCTCTACACTTCCATGCGATGCGAAGATAAAGAACCGATGGCCGGTAAGATTGGGATTCAGTCGAAATGGGTTCACCGCTATACCATTAATGGCGAGTTTCAAGTTTAATTTTACTCTGACTCCAGTTATTCTAAATTTGTTCAGGAGTTGATGGAGATTTATATGAGTTTGCATAATGTGCAAGAAATAGAAATACGGCGCAATGCCTTTATGTCCAATTGGGTGCTCCGTTTATGATCGCTTTACTTTATTTTATATTTTTCTTTTTTATCTATTTCCCACTCTCGTTTTGGATTATTAGGAAAAGCTATTTTTTCGCAAAACGGAAATATCAACACGGTTGGGCAGGTGGGTTAATAGCGGTATTAATTATGTATAACCTGGTGTTTTGGGACTGGATTCCAGTGATATTGATTCATAATCATCTTTGCGAAACCGAAGGCGGATTTTGGGTTTTTAAAACGCCGGAACAGTGGGTAAAGGAGCATCCTGAGGTGGTGGGGCTAGATTGGAGCAAACAAAGTTGCTGTAAAACTGAATATATACGAAATAATTATAATGATACTCAATACAGAGAAAGTTATGGAAATTATTTGTACACTGAGTTTTCGCTCAAAAGAAACATTGATTTTACAGGAACCATAAATTCTCTTCATATAAGGACTGTAGATTTTAAAACAGGTGAAGTCGTTTTTGAGGTTATAAATTTTCAAATAGCTTCTCCATATAAAATCTGGTTAGCGCCATATAGAGATGATTGTAAAAATGTAAAGCAATCTGAATACGCTCAAGAGTTAAACAATCTTATTAATCTGGTTAAAGGGGAGCGAAATGACAAATAATATTAAATTTACTTCAGATATGGCATCTTTAGCAGAAGCTAGTTATATGGAGTTTGAAAAATTCCCAACTAGTGAAAGCGGAGTAGTAAGTGGCCTCATAGCCAAGGGTTTTTCTCAAACACAAGCCAACGACTTCATCCAGCATTGGTCAGTAGTTGGAGGCAGCCATCAAATCAACATGCCCAGCGGTTTTTCCGCGACTTTGTTTCAAGGCAAAGCCAATTCCGGAGAACTTTCCGACCAATATGTGTTAGCCATACGCGGCACGGAGCAAACGTTAATCGATTTGGTTGGCGCTGACGGTGGCGACATCCTGCTAGACGGCCTTGCTGTCGATCAAATCATTGACCTTTATAACTACACGCAAAAACTGACCCACACCGGTGCATATCAAGCCGCCAAACTCATCAAAGTGGATGGCGTAGACGGCGGCCCCATTGATGCGTTTTATGCCAAAACCCACGGATTGTTGTTTCTTGACGGCGTCGAGACTGGCATCTACCGCATCGACTTCGAGACACACAACGACGGCGCAGGCTTATTACCCGTCGGTGCGCAAGTTCATGTCACGGGTCACAGCCTGGGAGGCCATTTGGCGGCAGCGTTTTCCCGCTTGTTTCCCAGTTTAGCGCTGGACGCAACGATGATTAACGGTGCCGGTTTTACCGAGGATTTTTCCTTGTTGACCAATGATTTCAATGTTAACAATTTCTTCAATATGATAGGTGGGGCCAGCCAATTTGATTCCTCCAAGATCACCAACTTCATTGGTACGGCAGCCATGGATTTTGTCGCCGAAGACTGGTTTGTTGGTTTGGAGCAGCCGGGCGGTGTCGAGCACATAACGACAGAAAGTCTCAGCCTCACCAATACCGTAGGTCACGGTGCCGGGCAGATGACCAATACCCTGGCGGTTATGGCCTTGTTTGGACAACTGAGTGTGTCGGACACCTTGTCGGCATCGGACATGAACAGCTTGATGGACAAAGCGGCCAACAATAAAATCGAAACTTTCGAGCAATTGGTTAATGCATTAAGCCGCATGTTGGACGTTCCGGCAATTGTCGACACGACAGCCGACAGCACCACCGATGGTCGCGAAGCCCTGTTCAGCAACATTGTCGCCATCCAAAACTCTTTAGGCTTCAAAAACCTGATAGGTCAAGTCAGCATAGTTGCACCTGCCACATCAGCCTCAGAAGCCCGTGCAGACTTTGGCGCCTTTTTAAGTTTGGTGTACTTAACCCCGTTTGCGTTGAAACCCAACAGCATCGAAGCGATGGTATATCTGCAAACTGCTAGTTTGACTAATACGGAATTGGCTTTGCGATGGGAACAAGATAACAGCTTAACGCCAGAACAACGTTCTAACGGACAAGGTAATTATTCCGATATGTGGCTCAATGACCGTGCTCAAATGTTAAGTCACTTATTGCAACGTAACCATGACGATACCAATTTCGCTAGTTCTATCTCCGCCGACCAAATCTTCGAAGACTATGCACTACCCGGTATTTTCGACGACACTCATTTGATTCTCACCGGCCCCGAAACGTTGGCAGAAAACAGCCGCCAAATTATTTTCGGTGACGACAACGCTCAACAGATTACCGGCGGCAATAAAAACGACCACCTCTATGGCGGCGGAAGCGACGACGTCATGACTGGTGGAAAAGGTAACGACTACCTGGAAGGCGGCGCCGGCAGCGACATCTATGCCTTTATCGCCGGCGACGGCATGGACACCATTTTGGACACCGACGGCCAGGGTAAAATCACCCTGGACGGCATCCAAATCAAAGGCCAGACCGGCATCGACAGCGCCGAATGGCAACAGCTTAGCTCCGCCACCTGGCAAGACCAACAAAACCACATCACTTACCGCCTGCAAACCGAAGCCGGCAATAGCCAAACCCTCTACATCCTCAAAGACAGCGACGTCATTAAAATCCAAAATTGGCGGCCGGGCGCAATCGGTAGTTTGGGAATCACCTTGGGCGAAGGCGGCGCGCTTGCGTCCGCTGTGCGCACCTACACCGGCGACCAGCGCGCGCCATTGATTGGCGTTGAGGTCGACCTGAATATCGACGCCAGCGATCCTCGCTACAACACCTACAAATGGAGTGCCGCCAGTTGGAACGCGGACGGCACGCTCGGTAGCGGTATCGCCGAAGCCGATTTCAACGACGTCATCACCGGCTCCGCCGATGCGGATAAAATCGACGGATTGGGCGGCAACGACGCCCTGGACGGCGGGGCGGGTGACGATCAAATCGACGGCGGCGCGGGTAACGATTTGATCGCCGGCGGGGTCGGATCGGACATCATTCACGGTGGCGCCGGCAACGACCAAATCCTCGGCGCCACCGGTCTCAACACCCCGCAACGCGGCAAAGCGGACGATAATTGGCAAGACAGCTACTCTTTGGCGGCGAACACCTCAGCCTGGATACACGGCAGCACCTGGGGTGTTGCCGCCAATCAAAACGGTGGTAACACCATATACGGCGGCGGCTCTCTAATACAGGATAATGCCGCCGATGTTGTCTACGGCGATGCCGGGGAGGACCGGATAATCGGCGGGCGGGGAAACGACTATCTCGACGGTGGTAACGACAACGATACATTGCGGGGCGTCGGCGGCAACGACGTTATCGTCGGCGGCACGGGCGACGATTACCTGGAAGGTGACGGCACCATCGAAGCCGGTTTCTATTCCACCACGCCCGCTTCGTCCCACGGCAACGACTTTCTGGACGGTGGCGCCGGCAGCGACCAACTCTATGGCGGCGGCAAAAACGACATTTTGCTGGGCGGCGGCGAAAACGATTTTCTATGGGGCGACGATCTAAATGAAACACAACTGCCCGGGCAATACCACGGCCAGGATTATCTGGACGGCGGCGACGGCGACGATCAGTTAATCGGCGGCGGCGGAGACGATACCCTGATCGGCGGGAGCGGCGTAGACATCCTGTTTGGCGACGACTTTGAAAGCGATCTATCCGCCCAATACCACGGCAACGACACCCTGGATGGCGGCATAGGCAATGATTACCTATACGGCAACGGCGGCAACGACACGCTACTGGGCGGTGCCGACGCCGATACGCTGGACGGCGGCGACGGCAACGATACCTTGATCGGCGGTACCGGCAACGACGTGTTATACGGCGGTGCCGGCTTCGACACCTACATCGTCAACGCGGGCGACGGTGTCGACACCATTATCGATAGCGATCCGGAAAAAAACAGCAAAATCATCTTTGGCCAAGGTGTCGACTCGGACGATATCACCTTGCGTTTGGGCTCGCTGATGCTGGATATGGGAAACGGCAATGCGGTGCATATTGAGGGATTCGACCCAAACGACGTGTTCAATAGTTCGGCGGTCGGCAGCTTCCAATTCGCCGATGGTACCGAGCTCAATCTCGAGCAACTGCTGGCCCGAGGCTTCGATTTGGACGGTACCGAGCAGGACGACACCATCATGGGCACCAACACCACCGACCGCATCAACGGCTACGGCGGAAACGACAACCTGTTTGGACAGGCCGGCAACGACACCCTGGACGGCGGTGCGGGCGCGGACTATCTGGCCGGCGGTGCCGGCGACGATGACTACCTCAACGTCTATGGTGAAGATACCATCAACGACACCGAAGGCCACAGCACCATCCGGCTGACCGCCACCGGCTTGGGCGCGGCGGGTTTGTCGGTCGCCCATTACGGTCCGCAAAACCAATACCTGCGGCTGGACATTGCCTTGGGCAACGGCGAAACCCTCAAACTCGAAGACGCCTTTTACGGCACCGACGCCACGCTGGCATTTGCCGGCGGCAACGCATTGGACTTGGAAACCTTGGTCGGCACGCAACTGAATACCGCCTTGAACCTGCAACTGGGCGATACCGGCGGCATATTGTATGGCGGTGCCGGAGCTGACGGCCTATCCGGCGGTATCGGCGCGGATAGACTCAGCGGCGCGCTAGGCGCGGACAAACTCTATGGTCGTGCCGGCAACGATATTTTAAACGGTGGTGATGGCGCCGACATTCTGGATGCCGGCGAAGGCGACGACACCCTGATCGGCGGTAGCGGTCGGGATTTGCTGCTGGGCGGCATCGGCAATGACGAGTACCACCTGGGCGCCTATGCCGGCGGTGATTTGATCACCGACACGCAGGGCCAAAATCTGCTTAAATTCGCTACGGACATCAATGCCAATGATTTGACTGTTCGCACATCGACTCTGGCCGGTAACGCTGCATTGACATTGAGCGTGGACGGGGCCGAGCTGGCCACCATCACCCAAGGCTACCGTAGTTTCGGCTTCGAATTTGCCGACGGCGCGCGGCTGACGGCGGACGAACTGCTGCTGGATTACCGCCTTGAGGTGGACAACGACTATGCCGGTAGCGGTGCGGACACCCTGTTGGGTAGCCGGGGCGCGGATCGCTTATCCGGCTATTTCGGTAACGACACGCTATGGGGCGGCAAAGGAGACGATGTTTTAGAGGGCGGTCTGGGTTCGGACGATTACCGTTACCGGCTGGGCGACGGCCAGGACACCATTTTAGAGTTCGACGACAGCGAAGCCGGCCAAACCAGCCAGGACCGGGTCAGCTTTAGCGATAATATCGCTTTTGACGATGTGATGTTCTCGCGCCGCGCCAACGGCGACCTGTCCGTGAATGTGGCCGGCCTGAGCGATGCCATCACTGTTGCCGGCTGGTATAACGATCCGGCCAACCGGGTGGAAAGCTTCGTCTTCGCCGACGGCCAAACCGTTACTGCCGATACCTTGTCGGCCTTGCCGATAGCCCCGCAAACCGGCGGCGCCGGCGACGACACGCTGCTGGGCACCGAATACCGCGACGTTCTGATTGCCGGGGCTGGTGATGACGTGTTGATCGGTAACGGCGGCGATGACGATTTGCAAGGCGAGACCGGTATGGATACTTACCGTTTAGCGCCCGGTAGCGGCGCAGACCGAGTATTTGAACTAAGCGGCGAGAGCTCGGTAATCGAGATTGGTGGGTATGATCTAACTCGCTTGACAGCCGAGCGAATCGGCGATGATTTAATATTGGGCATAACGGCTGCCGCCGACAGCCTGAGGTTGACGAATTACTACGGCATGCCGCATGACTGGCGGGTGACCGCAAACGAGAGCGGTGTTTGGCTAAATTTGGCTACCGTTCTGGCCGATAACGCCGCGGCCCGTGCTGGGCAAGGCGATCTACAACGCCTGGAAGATAATTTTCTGGCCCAAATCGGCGACGAGGTTGCTCAATGGTATGGCGAACAAGGCATGGTGCGGCAAGCGGACGGCAGTTGGCTAAGCGATCTGCGGCTCGGCGTCAGCCAACAGGTTAATACATATTCGCGGGCGGCCGGTTATACCGGCTTTGTACCGAACAACGCCACCCAGTACAGGCTAAGCCAAAATTACGGATTTGCCTTGGGTCGCCTGAACATATCGACATATTCTGCCGAGGAAGCCGCCAATTACGCGGACGAGTCTACCAGCTATCAAACGAAAAACGTGCAAGTCAGCTGGGGCGCGCCACAGGCCGTTTCAGACACGCAACCCTATACGGTCTCGGCTGGGCACTATCTAGTGCCTGAAAGAAAACTCGATTTTTTCATAATTCTGCCGGCTCACTGATCATAATTCCAACAGTTTTTCTGTATCGGTGAGTCCGTTTTTTCTTTTGAGTAGACTCAATGATGAAAATCAGCTAT
>Ga0207952_1000078_pt1 | contig 105447 bp, 94 predicted proteins | sample SubbioR12Aug_8Ca_FD_184831 | JGI IMG/M metagenome (GOLD analysis project Ga0207952, IMG submission 184831) | Serpentinite rock and fluid subsurface biosphere microbial communities from McLaughlin Reserve, California, USA - CR12Aug_8Ca (SPAdes) | ecosystem: Environmental > Terrestrial > Deep...
CCACGACCAGCGGTCGCGATAATCGACTCTTGTTCTCTATCATAGGTGTCCACCTGGTTGTATGTGGACACTATCTTCTGCACTTTTAAGTAGGAGGGATAGACGTGGTTGAAAGGGCGCTTACGTACGATCCTCCAATATGCGCGGTGAGATGATGGCATCGATTTCTCTTCACCCAAAAGGTTTCGGAAAAGGCCGTGGTATCAAGCAGTATGACGGTAGATCGAGGCATTGTTCAATGGCTTGCCGATCAAATCAAGGCAAATTCAACTGCTTGGCTAAATTATGCCGAACCGGACCAAACTCGGCGGCGACATCTAGCGGGATTGCGGCTTTACTTAAAGCTGTCGTCGTTTTAGCTCGCGGCTTTCCGCCGCTGGCTTCGCACGCTTGCTGATTTTGCCAAGCAACCCGGTACCTGATTGGCAAGATGCTTCAGCAAAACCAAAAACGCCGTCATTGCTCGCAGGGATTCCCTCTGGGGCATAAGTGCGGGCATCCAGTGCCATGGAGGGTATCTTCGAGCTATCCATGCAGTCCGGAGTCCGGCAATCCCTGCCGAAATGGCGATTTGCGCGGCTTACCTTTGAGTTAGCTGAAGGCGCTTGCTAATCAGGACCCGGTAAGGGCTTGATTCTGTATTCCCCATCAATAATCGGTGGTTGGCGGCGGCGTCTTGGTCTATGCTTGCAGCCGACCGGAACGGCCTGCCTGTCTTGCCAAGCCGCAAAAATCATCGCATTTCAGCAAGATGCAAAGGAAAAGTCGCTTATGATCACGCCATCGCGCCACGGTTTAATCGGAAGATTAGCCGTTCTACTCTGTTTAATGTCGATATTGCCCGCTTGCCGGGAGCAAACCCACGGCGCGGCGGCGCCGTCCGTCTATCTGCTGAACCATCAACACTGGACCACGGTATTGGTGTTGAATTTTACCGATGCCGTCGCGCCGCCGGAAGACAACGGCGAACCGCTGGCCGAAGCCCTGCCGCAACTGCAGCCGGCCATCGAAGGCGAATGGCGTTGGCAAGACCCGTCCAGACTGGTGTTTTACCCTAAACAGCAAACGCTCAAGCCGGACTCGACCATCAGGATTAATCTGAACGATTTAAAACTGCACCCCAGCTATACCCTGGAACAAACCTTATTGAAATTCCATACGCCCGAGCTGCGGATAATTCGCCGGCAATGTCGTTGGACGGACGCGGACGAAGCGCCGTTACGCCGCTCGCTGGAGTTTTTGCTGGAATTGAACTATCCGTTGGCCAAGCCTGTTTTCAGCGCGGCGTTGGCCAACGGCACCGCCATTGCGATGCATGCCGGCGAGGGTGCCCGCATCGCGGCTGTCAGCGACCCGTTAGTGCGTCCGGCCGAAGACTCCAGCATCAAAGCGGTGTTCGCGGCCGGTACCGTGCAGCTGCTGACCGCCGATCGTAAGCTTGCCGAACCGGCCGAATTGGCCGGCGGCGCGGAGTGCGAATTGCCGGTAACACGCGGCGATTGGGATAAAAGCGATGCCGAGCAAGTGCCCACCGTCAGCGGCATCGTCGTCGATCGGGCAGAGGAAAAACTGTTGGTCTCGCTAAAAGGGCAGGCGCTAAGCGAATCGGCCACCAAAGCCAATGCCGGTAAACCGGTGGCTAGCGGAATCGCGATCAGCCCGGCCGTCGAAGGCAGTTGGCTTTACGGCGAAGCGGCGGGCGGCGCCGATCTGGTATTTACCCCGAAATCGGCGGATTTACTGAAACCCGGCATGCGTTATCAAATAACCCTGGATAAGGCGGCATTCCCGAATTTAAGTTTCGAAAAACCGCAATTCAGCGCCGAACTCAATATGCCGGAAATGAATGCCAATATCCTTTCAGTACAGCTTTACAGCGATCCGCAGGCACCGAAAATCAAGCGCCTGACCGCTACTCTGGAATTTCCTTACCCGCCGCAACGCGACAGTCTGGCCGCCAAGACCGCGCTATGGTCGCGAATTTTGCCGGCCAAAAGCTTCGATAATGCCTTGGCCTTTGAAATCGGTTACGACGATAAACACCCCAAGCTGGCTTATCTGAAATCAGCGCCGCTGCAAATCGGCGATGCGCCCAGCGAAATCAAGCTGGTGCTGGACAAAGGCATAGCCGCGGCAAGCGGCGGCGAACCCAGCAAACGTGAAACCTATCGGGTGCTGGCCATCCCCAGCGCACTGGATTACCTGCAAATCACCGAGCTGGAACTGAACAGCGTCGTCAAGGAAGACGATACGATTGAGCGGCTGATCGTCCTGCAAACCACCGCGCCCCTGAATGACCCTGCCGCATTGGAACAAGCGGTCCAAGTCTATATCCTGCCGGATTGCGCACTTAAAAATCCCGAGCGGCCGAAGTTTTGCGCCCAAAAAGACCTGAGCGAATGGCAAAGCGCCAATCAGGTCGATGCCGAAGTGCTGAAAGCCTCCGCGCCGGTTCCGGTGAAATGGCGGGATGCCGGCAGCGAGGATAAACGCGTGCAACACTTGAATTTCTCCGCGCCGGAGAACAAACAATTGCTCGTTATCGTCAGCAAGGGCCTGGAAAGCATCGACGGCTTTCGGCTGACTAAAGACGGACGCTATCTGAAAGAATTGGGGGCCAATCAGCGGGAATTGAAAATCCTGCACGAAGGCTCCTTATTGAGCCTGAGCGGCGACAAAAAACTCGGCGTCGCCAGCCGCGGCGTCAATCAGGTCAAGGTGCAATTGCAGCGCATCCTGCCGCACAACATGCACCATTTGGCGCAATTCACCACCGGCAGTTTCCAGAATCCGGATTTCAACTTGCCGATAGAGCATTTCGCCGAAACCTTCAGTTACGACGAAATTTTGCCGGCCGGCCGGGACATGCAGCGGCACTATTTTGCGGTGGACTTCGGCCGTTTTAGCAAAAATAACGGTTATCCGCCGCGCGGCCTGTTTATGTTGTCGGTTGCGGAAAAGAAACCGGAGCCGGCCGAGAGTTGCCAGAATCAGGAAGAGGCAGATGACGATGCCGGCGAAAACCAGAACTACGCGGAAGGCGAGGAAGGCGACCCGGAACAGAATGAGTGCGATGCGGATACCGGTTCAGACGTCGATCAGGACAAACGTCTGGTGTTGCTTACCGACATGGGCCTGTTGGCCAAAACCGCTGCCGACGGCAAACAGACGATCTTCGTAATGTCGTTCCGCACCGGACAACCGGTCGCGGGTGCGCAGGTGTCGCTGTTGGGCATGAACGGGGTGGCGGTATTTTCCGGCAAAACCGACGCGCAAGGCCGGGTCGGCTTTCCGACCACCGAAGGTTTAAAGGCCGAGAAAACCCCCACCGTATACTTGGCCGAAAAAGACGGCGATTTATCGTTCTTGCCGTTTAACCGCGACAACCGGCAACTGGACGTGTCGCGCTTCGATATCGACGGCCTGCACGACAGCGCCGACAGCCTGCAGGCGTATTTGTTTTCCGACCGAGGCATTTACCGGCCCGGCGATACGGTCAACATCGGCTTGATTTTGCGCAAACGCGATTGGTCTGTACTGCCGGCCGGTCTGCCGCTGAAAGCCGTGATCCGCGATCCGGAATTGCAGGAAGTCTGGAGCCGTACCATCGGTTTCGGCGCCGAAGGCTTCGAGGAAATCAGCTGGACCAGTCCTGCGGCCGGTAAAACCGGTACCTACCGGGTCGAATTGATCGTGGCCGATAAAAGCAAAAAATCTCTGGGCAACACCCGGGTGCGGGTGGAGGAATTCCAGCCCGACCGGTTGCAAGTCAAAACCGAACTGCTGAATGCCCCGGCCAAGGGTTGGATAGCGCCGGAAGGCGCCAAGGCGCGCATCACGGTGCGCAACCTGTTCGGTACCGCCGCCGAGGGCAATGTGGCCAAACTGGAATTGACCGCCCGGCCTTGGGCAGGGCAGGTGCCGGGCTACAGCGATTACCGCTTCCGCCGCTCGGTGCCGGAAAACATTCCCGACACCCCGCAGGCCTTGGGCGAAGTTAAAACCGATGCCGAAGGCGAAGCGGTTTTCGATCTGCCGCTGGCTAGCATTGCCGAGCCGGTTTATGAAATTTCCCTGGCCGGCGAAGGTTTCGAGAAAGGTTCCGGCCGGTCGGTTATTGCGATGGCAACGGCGCTGGTTTCCAGCCAGAGCTATTTGCTGGGCTACAAAGCGGACGGCAGTCTGGATTACATCGCCAAGGACAGTGCGCGCAAGTTGAATCTGCTGGCCTTGGGCGCCGACTTTCAACCGCGTCGGAACGAAAGTCTGACGGCGGATATCTTCGAAGTTCGCTACGTGTCGACCTTGGTCAAGCGCGAAGACGGCCTGTATCAATACCAGTCGGTGCAACGCCAGGAACTGCGCGGCAGCCAGCCGTTAACCTTGCAAAAAGGTCGGGCCGATTTCACGTTGCCCAGCGATAACCCCGGCCGTTTTTACGTGCTGTTCAAAAATGCAGAGGGCGAAACCTTGAACCGGGCCGACTATACGGTAGCCGGCGACGGCAATGTCAGCCGCAACGTCGAGCGCAACGCCGAATTGAATCTGACCCTGAACAAAACCGAATACCAACCCGGCGAAACTCTGGAAGTGCAGATCGTCGCGCCCTATCAGGGCGCCGGCCTGATTACCGTCGAACAGGATGGCGTAGTGACAAGTCAATGGTTCAAGACCAGCACCACGGCCTCCAGCCAGAAAATCACCTTGCCGGACAACATCAGCGGCAACGCGTATTTGTCGGTGGCTTTCGTGCGTTCGCTGGATTCGCGGGAAATCTACATGAGCCCGCTCAGTTACGGGGTGGTGCCGTTCAGCATTTCCAAGCAGCGTTATACCCAAAACATTAGTTTAAAGGTACCGGAAAAGGTACAGCCCGGTAAAACCCTGGACGTGAGCTATCAGGTCAAGGAAGCTACCAAGCTGGTGCTGTACGCGGTCGACGAAGGTATTTTGCAATTCGCCCATTACAGCAATCCCGCGCCGCTGGATTATTTTTTCCGCAAGCGGGCCTTACAGGTCAAAAGTCATCAGATCCTGGATTTGATCCTGCCGGATTTCGCGCTGGTACATAATCTGTCCGCGCCGGGCGGCGACGAGGATGCGCAGCTGGGTAAGTACAAAAATCCCTTCGCCCGCAAGCATAAGGCGCCGATGGCGTTCTGGTCAGGCATCATTGATGCGCAACCCGGCGAACATACAGTATCCATACCGGTACCGGATTATTTCAACGGCAAGATTCGGGTCATCGCCGTGGCCGTCAATGCCGGTAAATTGGCGGTGCCGGTGTCGCATACCGTCGCCGCCCAGGCCTATGTGATTCAGCCGCAGCAACCTTACGTGGCGGCGCCGGGCGACGAATTCGACATGGGTGTGCTGGTGGCCAACAACAGCGAGCAGGCCGGCAAACAGGACTTGCAAGTCAGCGTCACGGCCGGCGACGTATTGGAATTACTGTCGCCCAACACGCAAACGCTTGCGCTGGAGCAAGGCCAGGACGGCACCTTGCGTTTCCACGCCCGGGTCAAAGATAAACTGGGACCGGTAAATGTGCGGTACCAGGTTTCGGGTGATGCCGAAACGGCTGGTTACAGCGAGGAAATCAGCATCCGTCCTTCTCAACCCTTGCTGACTACCCTGCAAGGCGGTGTGCTGACCGTGGATCAGCAGCGTAAAGGCGAAGTGCGACAATTGGATTTGCAACGCGACATGTACCCCGAGCAGCGGCAAACCGAACTGGCCTTATCGCTGACGCCGGCGGCGTATTTGCGCGGCATCGTCGAGTTTCTGAAAAATTACCCCTACGGCTGTACCGAACAAATCGCCAGCCAAGCGTTCCCGGCGGCGGTGTTGGGCGTTAACCCGGAGCTGGGCTTGTCGGCCAAGGACGTGCAAAAACTGTTGGAACGCAGCATCCACACCCTGCAAACCCGGCAAAAACACGACGGCGGTTTCGGTTATTGGATGGCGGCGGATGAGGGCATGCCGTTTTATTCCATGTACGCCGCTCACATGTTGCTGGAAGCCAGGGAACGCGGCCACAACGTGCCGGAAGCCATGCTGCAGCGGGCGCTGGGCTATGCCGACGAGTTTGCCCAATCCCGCCAATATTCGCCGGAGCAGCACGACGCCAAAGCCTATGCCTTCTACCTGCTGGCCCGCAGCGGCCAAAACGTGGCCGAACGCTTGCGGGCTTTCGAAGCCGATTTGCAGGCGCAAAGTAAAAGTAGCGGCCAGCCGATTGCCAGCCGCACTCGCTTCTTTATTGGCGCAGCCTACAAGCTGCACCATCTGGATCAGGATGCCGACCGCCATTTCGGCGACATCCAGCGGCAATGGCAAGCCGGCGGCATATTGCCCAAGGACATGCAGAACAATCCGGAAGACCTGAGTTTGTATCTGTATCTGGTCGGTAAACACCTGCCGGAGCTGCTGGATACCAAAGATCCGAAATTCGGCGGTTATTTGCTGGAGTTGGGGCAGGATTTGGTCAGACAGCGGATGAACTCCTTCCGCGGCTCCATGGCCTTGCTGGGTCTGGGTAGTTTATGGACGCGCTTTGAACAAGATCAGCAACAAAGTTTTACTGTGTTGGCTGGCACCCCGCTGGCGCAACTGGAGCTGCAAGGCAAATCCATCAAAACCGCACTGTTGACGCCTGCCACCCGACCGCTGGAACTGCGCGGCGAAGGCAAATGGAGCTTGTATTACCAACTCAGCGAAACCGGCTACGACCGCGCGCCGCCCAGCGCCGCCATCGCCAAAAAACTTACCGTCAACCGGCAACTGCTGAGCGACAAGGGCGAAACCATAAACCGCCTTAGCCTGCAGGACAAACTGCATATCCGCATGGCCCTGCATCCGGATCACGCCATGCAGGATGTGGCGGTGGTGATGTTGATTCCCGGCGGCTTCGAAATCGATCTCAGCGAACACGGCCTGGCCGAGCGCAAGTCGCTGCCGATAGACAAGAAGCCCTTGTGGCAGCCGGAATACATCGACGTGCAGGAAGACCGTTTGGTGCTGTTCGGCGATCTGGACGGCGGCGAAAAATACTTCGAGTTTCGCTTGAAACCGCTCAATTCCGGCACTTACCAAGTACCGCCGGTGTTTGCCGAAGGTATGTACGATACCGAGATTCTGTATCGCGGCTTGGGGGATGTGATTAAGGTTGAGGAGTGATGGCGGTTATTCTTCCCATGCTCCGGCGTCCCGTGATCGTGTCTCTATCGCGACGGCTAGATTTAATGCCGGTTCTCGCATCGGCGGCCGAGATACTTTCTTTTGCTTCGCCAAAAGCTGCGATGCTCGGGGTGGAATAACGGGAGAACTTGAAAAACAGATTTCATTTGTAGGGTGGGCACGGTTTTTGTGCCCACGCGGAATCAAGGTATTCGCTCTAAATTTGGTGGGCGGAAAAGCGTTGCCCACCCTACTAAGCTTTCAGCATCTTTGCGCATCGCAATGCCAAGTCGGCAGGATGCACGGAGCGCGTTCCCTGCAAATTCGAAGGCCGAGGCCTGGAAATGTCATGAAACCATTGTCGTGGCAACGTGATCTACAAAACTGGGTAAAACGAGACAGACGGTTTGTCGCCTGGCTCCCAAGCCTGGGGCTGGGTTTTAAGCTGTTTATACTCACTAAAAAATCAAACTTTCGAAAATGAACCGATATATCCAACTGTTAAACATTCATCCGCATGGCCAAACCGAATAAGAACAAAGCGAAAGGCGGGGGTAAGGAAACAGGTAACGGCATGCCGATCGATACGTTTTGCGCTTGGGACGGCGACGTCCTGGTACTGAATGTGCTCGGCACCCCCGCCGCCAAACGGGATGCGATCGGCAAGCCTAAAGGTAATCAACTTAAAATCAGCGTCACCGCTACCCCGGAAGACGGTAAAGCCACCGATCACATGGTGCGTTTTCTGGCAAAACAGTTTCGGGTGGCGGTTAACGATATTGAAGTGGTGTTTGGCCGCTTTAATATCAATAAACAACTGCGTATCAAGGCACCCAAGCAATTGCCGGCGATCATCGGCAAGCAATTAGCGGAAGAGAATTAACCGTTGGGCGGTTTCAACTTTTTCAGCATCGCTTTATTGCCGCGGTCCTATCGGCTTAGGACGTCATCGACAACGGCAGGCAAAACGGTGCGGAGGTTTGATTGGTTGCGCGGGGAGCTATTGAAGTCTGTTAAGGCGTGCAAGGCTGATTTGCCGGGGATCGGGTATCGCCGAGGCTTGCGATTTTAGCTCGGAGCGGCTTAATTTAGCTGCTTTGCCTGTTTTCAGGTCTTGCAAGAATGCTTTGAAGTGCGAGGCGGGTTTTAAGGCGCGAGGAATTGCCTTTTCTTTGTCTTGAGTGCGCAGGCTGAGAGCGATTTGCTTAAAATCGAGAGCACTATGTTGTTCGGTTGGGATAATTAGCCGGAAGTAAAAAAATATTTTTCCGTCTAAACAGATAAGGAATTTTTGCCATTTTAACAGCCCCTTTGTAGCAGTATTTTGTGGCAAATACCGTTATTTTGTTGGGGGTTGTTGTTATCTTTTCCTTTAAATCCAATGACTTAATCATTGGCGGAGAAAGAGGGATTCGAACCCTCGATACGTTTCCGTATACACACTTTCCAGGCGTGCGCCTTCGACCGCTCACTAACTGGTTTTCAATTTCTTCGAAATTTCAATCAGTTAGTGCTCTTCGAGTCGGCCATCTAATTAAGTTAGCTTCAAAAATTGGCACCAATTTTTATCAATTGTGTAACACTTTTGTGTAACACGCAAATAATGCTGAAAAATGTGCTGATCAAGCCTATATCAGTCCTGCTTGTCACGATGTGTGCCTTTATATGCCGGGGTGCGATGTAATGAGTCAATCATCGTGGAATTTATGAATCACACTATCGTAGTGAGTTGATGGGGATGTTGGTTCAGTATATACCGAGCATACCCACATCCCGCATTTAAGATAAATCCTATAAAAACTTACTTCGCCGGGTTTTAGGTTAATTTTCAATTCCCTATCAATAATAAATCCGCCTTGGGATGCATACATTTTATGTTCTCCCGGAGATGCTAAAAACTTGAGTGGTTTTTTTGCACCAAGTATTCCCACTTGATTTCTATCTAAGAACATTGGAACGTCATCATTAAATAGCATTGGCTTTTGATCCATCCAAACCACAACGGTTGATTGATCAGATGATAAGGGTTTGTCGTCTAATGGGATGTGAATGTTATTAGTGCATCCATAAAAAGTTACACTAAGGCACAACAGTAATATTTTTGTTTTATTTTTCATGTGTTAAATGTTTTGGAGAGCCTTTTGTTTAATATTTAGTAATTAAAATTATTCTACAGGAATAGGGCTATCCCTTATGGCTAGTGCCCGGTTGGGTAGTTACCCGCCTAGTCTGAAATCGAGAGGGGAGGAAAAGACAAAATTTTAACGTTGGAACGAGGAGTGTAATACATTGAACTAAAACTGTTTTTTTCTAGGACTATCGGTAGTAACATCAGTTAGATTTCGCTCTTTTGTATTGAATACCGTGATGACATTGTCTTCCAACAATTGTTTAATACACTTTCATTCTTAAATTAGTTATTTTTTACCCAATATTTCGATAAAGGTAGACGTCTGGCTTTGGCCGGTTTAGTCAAAAAGTCCCAATTTTTATTGAGATGGGAGGTTTATTTGGTTTTTAAATATACTTGATGTTTGGTTTGTAACTCGTTGCATTTTGAATAACATTTTAAAGCTTTCTTTACATCGCACAGATATTGATATGCGTTAACCGCGAATTCAGTTGCCAATTTTTAAAAATGAGGCCTTTGATTATATTCTGGAGAATGTCCTTGAGATCTTAACGTTTCATATAGCTTTGCAGGCCCAAGTAACACATCTAATAATCCTCTCCGCACGTTCTCGGAATCTAATGCTTGTTTGCTCATTGTCGTATGAGCGGTGAATGCATCAATGATCGCGTTCATCAGTTCGTTGTTCAAATCGGGGGAATTAGCGAATTGCTCCTTGCTGTTGCTGCGGGCTTGTTGCACCAATATCTCTGATTCCAACAGCTTGCCCTTCAGCACCTGATTGACATAGACCAGCTTGTCATCGTCACTCAACTCGCCCTCGAATAAATCGTTGACCTTAGCGATGATTTCAGCCAAATACGCTTTTTCCTTTTCCCGGACCATGCCAGTGCCTGGATCGGTCATTGGTTGCAACGGCTGATAATCGCCATCGCCTAACGGTAAATCGCGTTTGTTGCCGCCTTTCAGTTTGTGATGGGTCAGCACAACTTTCGAGAAATCAATGGTTTCACGTTCACGGCCGAATTCCAGCAGCGGCAGTAAGCGTTTGAAGAACAGATAGCGTTTCTCGATCGCGGTATTGCCGTAATCGAACATCTGCGAAAGAAAAGCATACAAGCGTTGGAAGGCGCTGATATCGTGCTTGAACAGGATCAGCGCATTCAATTCGTTCTGCGCGTCCGCTACGGTTTTGCCATCTTCTTTTACGGTAGCGATTTTCAAATTCTCCTGAGCAGTTTTGTAACGTAGTAATAAACGCGAGACGACGGGTTCCAATGCGGCGGTCAGATCGCTTTGTTTGGCATGCGGATTGAATTCCACTTCGACTACACGGTTGACTTCGAATTCGTCATAAAATCCGGCAGCATCCAGCTTAGCCCGCAGATCGAATACTAAATGTGGATCGGTGACGTCAACCAGCTCAGCCGTTTCATAGTAAGTCTTGAAGGCCGCTAAAATCTCGTCAGGCTCGTTAACGAAATCCACCACGTAAGTCGTATCCTTGCCCGGATGAGCTCTATTCAACCTGGAAAGGGTTTGCACAGCCGCTATGCCGGCCAGCCGTTTGTCGACATACATGCCACAAAGCAAAGGTTGATCGAAACCGGTTTGAAATTTATTGGCGACCAGCAAGATTTGATAATCGTCCGTGTCGAAGGCCTCACGTATGCCTTGGCCTTTTAAATTAGGGTTCATCGCTTGACTGGTTTCTGTGAACGGGTCAGGGGCGGATTCGGCATCATTCACCTCGCCGGAAAACGCCACCAGCGTGCCGATTTTGTAGCCTTGGCTCTTGATGTAATGATCGATAGCCAAACGCCAGCGCACGGCTTCCAATCGGCTGCTGACCACAACCATCGCCTTGCCATTGCCGTCCAGCAAGGGCGCGACGTTTTCCCGGAAATGTTCGACAACCACCTGCACCTTTTGGCTGATGTTGTAGGGATGCAGTTTGACCCAGCGCATGATGCCTTTTAGGGCTTCGCTGCGCTCGACTTCCTTGTTGTCTATCTCCTTACCCTCGTGCGCCAATTTGAAGGCGAGCTTATAGGGCGTGTAATTCTTCAACACATCCAAGATAAAACCTTCCTCAATGGCTTGCCGCATTGAATAAACATGAAATGGGGCAGGGAGGTTATCAGTGGTGGCAGGCAATTCCGGATGTGGCCTGCGACCGAACAACTCCAATGTCTTGGCTTTTGGCGTAGCGGTGAAGGCAACATAGGTGATGCCGCTTTCCGCCGCCCGGTTCTGCATTTGAAGTGCCAGTAAATCCTCGGTGTCGATTTCGCCCCCGTCGTTCAATTCCGCCAGTTCTTCTACGGATAGCACTGCTTTGAGCTTGGCTGCGGCTTCACCTGTTTGCGACGAATGCGCCTCGTCGGCGATTACCGCAAAGCGTTTACCTTGGGTGGCGGCCAACTCTTGCACGGCTTTTAAGGCAAACGGAAAAGTCTGTATCGTGCAGACTACTATCTTCTTGCCGCCGGATAAGGCCGCAGCCAATTCACCGCTTTTGCTGTTGGATTCGCCCTTGATGGTGGCTACGACGCCGGCGGTGCGTTCGAAGTCGAATATCGCTTCCTGCAATTGGCTATCGAGCACCGTGCGGTCGGAAACGACTAAAACGGTATCGAATAGCTTTTGATGCTCAGCGTTATGTAGATCAGCCAAAAAATGTGCGGTCCAGGCAATCGAATTGGTTTTACCGGAACCGGCCGAATGCTGAATCAGGTATTTGCCGCCAGCGCCTTCTTCTAGCACTTGGGCTATCAATTTACGTGTCGCATCCAACTGATGGAAACGCGGGAAGATGACTTTCCGGATTTGGTTTTTCTTGTCTTTGTGAGTCACCAGATAACGGCCCAGAATTTCCAGCCAACTGTCGCGCTGCCAGATGTGCTCCCACAGATAAGCCGTGCGATGACCGCCGTTTTCGTTGACGGGATTGCCCGCTGCGCCATGGTCTCCGCGATTAAACGGCAAAAACGACGTTGCCGTGCCTTCCAAACGCGTCGTCATCATCACTTCGGTCTGGCTGACGGCAAAATGCACCAACGCACCGTTTGGAAATGACAATAACGGTTCGGCATTGCCTTGGCCTTTCGGTTTTGGATCGCGGTCGAAGCGGTATTGATCCACCGCATCCTCGACCGACTGGGTGAAATCGCTTTTCAGTTCCACGGACGCCACTGGGATGCCGTTTAGAAACAGCACCAGGTCGATGGCATTCTCGTTATGCAGCGAATAGCGCACCTGCCGCACCACGCGCAATCGATTGGCCGCGTAACGGACCAAAATATCCGGGTTCATTGCCAAAGCCGGTTTGAACTGGGCCAAGGTCAACGGCTGCCGCAAGCCGATCAGTTCGATGCCGTGGCGCAACACAGCCAAGGTGCCGCGCTGATCAATGGAAGCGCGCAAGCGGCTAAACAACACCGATTCAGCCTGCGATCCATGATTCTTTTGCAAAATATCCCAGCTCTTAGCTTGGGTAGCTTGTATCCACGCGATAACGTCGGCTGGAAACAAGGCCAGGGTGCGGTCATATTGGGAGAAATCACTGTCGCAATATAGCCAGCCGTGGCTCGCCAAGTATTCACAGATTTCGGTTTCGAAGCGGACTTCCTTGTGTAAATCGTTCATGGATATCTTCGCGTGAGATTAATAAACCGCATCGTGGTCGCCGACGTTAACCGGGATGATTTCCCCATCCTTGATCAGTAATTCCAGCGTTATGCGATACGACAAATTGATTGATACCGAATGCAGTCCTTCCAGCTTGCCGGCCAAAGGGTGTAACCGTAACGAAGGATGAAACGGATTGGCTTCCAGCAGTTGCAGCGTTTTTAAGTATTGCTGGCGTAATTCCGGATGCTTGTTCAAAAAGCGTGCGGCTCGGCGACTGTAACCCTCGGTAAATACCAGGGTGTAAGTCATTACAAACTGTCCAAACGTGCCAGATGCGTTTCCGGCGACTCTTTGACTGCCCGACCCGCCGCCAAATCGGCGTGGGTTTGGGCTAGCGCCGCATCCAGTTCGCATTCGCGTAAATAGTGATAATGGGCAATATCCATGACCACAAATTTATCCTTACCTCGCACCGAGACAATCGCTTCCGGCGCATCGGCCAAGGCGGCTTCGATCGCTGAGACACCTTTGGTTTTTAAATCATTGGCGCTGATATGAGACATGAAAGACTCCTGAAAATACGGCTAGGAACACGCTCAATAATGTGCTTAATCGCACTGATAATCAAGCCGTTCATGCTATGCCAGCATTTCCAGTAACACTGGATGCCATAGCTGCGCATCAATGATGCCTATTTTTCCTAATAGCCGTCGTTTATCCACCGCACGGATTTGATCGAGCAGAATACGGGCGTTGCGGCCATCAAACTTGACCTCGGGGCGACATCCCAATGCTTGGCCTTTGCTCGTCAAGGGCGCGATAATCACGCGCGGCAAGGCATCGTTTAAAACTATCAAAGCCGGACGGGTTTTCTTGATTTCCGTGCCGACCGTTGGATCAAGATTAACCCAATATACTTCGCCACGTTTTACCATTCCCAATCCTCGCTGTCTTCATCGGCCGGCAGCGATGCTAGCGTATCGACGTCGTCTTCCGCCCGATAGCCTTTAAACCAGCCGCTGCGCGGGGCTTTCAATGCTTCGATTACCAGTGTTTTGCCTTCAATCCGCAAGTCAACTTCGTCACCAAAGCCACACGCCTCCAGCAGGGCGGCTGGGATGATGACGCCGCGTGAATTGCCGATTTTTCTTAATTGACTGCGCATGACAACCTCCTTAATTGTGCTAACAATGTTATTACTTTCGGCGTGGGTATGTCTAGCAGGTATGCGCATGATTTGATGCGTTGATCGATTAAACCGCCTGATGTTGGAAATTACCGGTTTGTCCCAGCCTGAACGCCGCGGAAACAACCGCACGCGCCAGTTTGGCGCCGTTCGCGGCGTCGCTGAGAAAGCTGGCCAATTGTTCATCCTCGATATGATCGATCACATGAACCACTTCGTCGGCCTGCAAGATTTCGCGTGTGACTTTCACTGTGCCACCGGTTTGTATCGTGAAATCGTCAAAGTCGATCAGGTAGCCCGCTAGCATGAGCCCTGTGTAAGCAGTTTGAGCCATTTGCCGATCCAATAATCGATAAGTCTGCTTGCTGAACACATCGGTGGCCTGCAAAAATTCGTTGCCGTCGGTTTCATCGACTTGATAAATCGCATAGTGGGCATGGCGCATGTGGCGAAGCAAGGCCAGTTCAAATTCGTCGGCGTCCCGGCTGAACAGGCGCAGATATTTTTCCGCCATATTGAAACCGTGCGGCCGGTAACCATAAATAGCGTAATCGGCAAACAAATCGACTTCCTCGTCGCTTTCCAGAGCAACGGCTTTGTTCCGCCAAACGCCGAGATGTTTGGCGCAGGTTTTGTCGTCATCTTTGGTGAGCTTCTTGAAAATTTTGCTGTGTAGGTCCACGCTACGGCGGCGAATTTCGGTGTAATCGGCGGGGGTGAAAGTGATTTGTGTCATAAGATGCTAAGCGGGGTTGGAATATTCAAGGTTTGGGTTTTGCTGATCAATCCGTTTCCCAATCCTCCAAAATCAAACCTTGAACCCGAGAGAATTCGCGGGTGTTGTGTGTAACCAAAACTAAATTATGGGCGCGGGCAATGGCGGCAATTTGTAAATCATAAGGGCCTATCGGCGTGCCTAGCCTTGCCAGATCGGCACGAATTTTCCCAAAATGACGCGGTGCCTGTCCCGCAAAGGGCAAGCTTGGTAACCATTCCAACAAGGTGGTCACACGCATCTGGTTGCGTTGCTGTTGGGCACTTTTAAAGACGCCATACCACAACTCGGCTTCGACTGGCGCACAAAGTAACAAGGCGGAACTGCCGACTCGCCGAACATGATGCAGAACCCGCGGATGCTCTTTCAGCAACGCAATAGCGGCATTAGTGTCCAGTAAATAGCGCATCAATCCAATTCTCGTCGCGGAGTGTCGATACCTAAATCAGTTTCGTCAATATCATTGGGAAAATCCTCGCTTAAACCACCGGCCAACGCGGAGAGAAAAGCGTCCGTATCATTGGCTTGACGGAGTGAGGGGGAATCTGCAGGTTGCCGCTCGTCCAATAGCAAAATCAAGCGCGCATGGCGACCAAAGACGTTACGCAATGGGCTGGGCAATTGAATATGGCCATCCGGCGTAATGTCGGTTTCGAGTTCGATGGCTTGCATGTTGAAGACTCCAACTAAAGGATGAATATCTAACATCGATCTTACCAGTGACGGCGAGGTGTTCGCAGATTTCATTTTCGAAATTAACTTCCCGGTGCAGATTTCTCATGCGGCGGCTTCCTCCGGCAATGCCGTAGAGACTAGACCGCGCACGTCAATTTTGCCGGTGACGGCGGCGGAAATTAGGGCAGTGCGACGCTCTTGAAGTAGCTCAATGCCTCGTTTGGCTTCGGCAGTGAGGGTGTCTAATTTTTCGGTTTCGTGGTCGAGGAATGCGGCAATAACAGACTGCTCTTCTAGCGGCGGAACCGGAACTGGTATTCGAGAGAGAATCTGAGTATTCAAGTTGTCCATTGTTGACCCAACTGACTCCAATTTTAAAAGTTCTCGCACATACGCCGTTCTTAAATAGATAGAGACAAAATCAGACTCTACCAAACCGTTGAGGCGGACATTCAAACAACCCGTTCCGCATAACCATCCTGATTCTTTATCAGAGACTTTAGCACAACGCCCCATTTCACCTCGCCGTCCGAAAATAATATCTCCCGGCTCAAGTTTATGCTGATTCAATCTTTCAACAATATCTTGGCCCACTGTATTTGACCAATCAGCAACGATTTGACCGTCTTGAATATTAGAAGGGTTAATTACAGGTGTTTCGTCGTCAACGTATTCTTCTGAATGCAACTGGCTGCCAAACGGCCCAGTTTGAATTGCGGTCGTTAAAAAGGCTAAGCGTTTCACCTCCCAATGCTCTGGCACCTCGCCCAGCCATTCGATGCCGGAATCCTTCATCGGCGCATCGAGGTTAAGGCCTTTGGTGACGGCGTGGGAAATCAACGCCTGCCGCTTTTCCTTCAGCAGTTCGACCAGGCGTTGCTGCTCGGCAATCAGCGCGTCAATCTTGGCGGTTTCGCGGTCGAGGAAGGCAGCGATTTTGGTTTGTTCAGTATGACTGGGCTTTAGAATAGGAAATGCCATTAGATCGTCTCTACCCATTTGCAATGAGTTTGGACGAATACCAGTCAGAAACTTGGTGTAGCCCTTGACGTAAATGTCGCTTCTCATCAAGTGATGAATAAAACGCTTATCAAAATCTGGGGAAATCCAATAACTTCGATATGCAGGGCTTACATACCCTTCGTAATCTGATACACCAAGTCCGGCATAGTTAAGCCACATCGTATTCACAACAAGTTGTCCATGACGAACGATTCTGTAACCAACCAGCTCAGAGTCAAGACGGCGGCGATTGTCATCATCGTATTCTTTAATTTCTATTCCTCTGTAGCCAGAAACAGAAAGCATTTCACCGACTATATCGGATTCAATTTTTTCAGGACTTTCGGTAAAGTTGTGACGAAATTTTCCAATGACCCAATGCTCCGGCACTTCACCCAGCCATTCGACGCCGCCCTCCTTGTAGCTACGGTAACGCGGAAAACTCATGCCGACAGCCCCGCAATCATGGTCAGAATGCGGTCGGTGCATTGCTTCAAGTCCGCATCAATCTCGGCCAAGTCGCGCGGCGGCTCGAACACATAGAAATGCCGGTTGAACGGGATTTCATAGCCGACCTTGGTTTTATCGTGATCTATCCAGGCATCCGGTGCATGAGGCAGCACTTCGCGTTTGAAATAGCTTTCCACGTCTTCCGACAGCGGCACGTTTTCGGTATCGCGTAAGCTGGAGTCCGGTTGCGGCTTGCCTTTCAGCTTGCCCTTTTCACCGAGCAGTATTTTGCCGTAAGCATCTTTGAGCGGGCGTTCGACCGTAATGGTGCGATAGCCGAAATCGCTATTCTTGAAGATTTTGGAGATGGGTTTCTTGCCGTCACTGGCTTCAATGAATTGCCCGAACAAGCGGGTGATTTCCGCAATATGCTCGTCCGACAGTTCCTTGCGCTTGGAGCCAAGGCTTTTGCGCATTTTCTGCCAGAAGCCGCTGGCATCGATCAGTTGCAGCGTGCCTTTGCGGTGTTCCGGTTTGCGGTTGGAGAGTATCCAGACATAGGTGGAAATACCGGTGTTGTAGAACATGTCGGTCGGCAAGCCGATGATGGCTTCGACCAAATCGTTTTCCAGCACATAGCGGCGGATTGGAGAGCATATAGTCAAACTTTTTGAGGATATGGCCGTCGTCGGAAAAAGTGTTGCCAAAGACGATATTGGCGACATCCTGCCCCTTAATCAGCATATCGGCTTTGCAGATGGCGTAGGATTCCGGATTGAGTTCCTGCCCAAACATGGTCAAACGCGCTTGCGGATTATGCTCTTCCAGATATTCGCCGGCGACCGATAACATGCCACCGGTGCCGGCCGTGGGGTCATAAATGGTGCGCACCACGCCGGGCTTGGCCAGCACGTCGTCGTCTTCGATGAACAACAGATTGACCATCAATTTAATCACTTCGCGCGGTGTGAAATGCTCGCCGGCGGTTTCATTCGAGATTTCGGCAAACTTGCGGATAAGTTCCTCGAACACCAAACCCATTTGGTGGTTGTCGACCTTGTCCGGATGCAGATCGATCTGAGCGAATTTTTCGGTGACCTGATAGAGCAGACCGGATTTATGCAAGCGCTCGACTTGGTTGTAGAAGTCGAAGCGTTCGAAAATGTCCCTCACCTCGACCGAAAAGCCTTGGATATAGGAAAACAGGTTTTCCTTGATGTGGTCCTGATCGCCCATCAGCTTTTTGATGTCTAGCTGCGAGGTGTTAAAGAAGCTTTGCCCGGCCTTGCGCAACAAAAAGGCTTCCGGGTTGATGCCGAGCTTTTGTTTGTCGGCGTATTCGGCCAGCACCGCGTCTTTGGTTTCTTCCAGCACGCAGTCCAGACGGCGTAATACCGTGAAGGGCAGGATAACTTTGCCGTATTCGGATTGTTTGTAATCGCCGCGCAACAGGTCGGCTACCGCCCATATGAAGGCGGAAAGGGATTGATGATTCATGCGTCCTTGATTTTCGAATGATTGTGGCTGGCGACATTTAGTAAGGATGTGCACAGATTGCCTATCAATGCACTGCGCCAAAGCGTGTAGATTCTAAGGGATGATTACCATTAGTGCCAAACTTATTCACTTTCAAAACTCGATACTGAGCTGGATATTTGCAAATATTTATATTTATTTCATAGTTTATTGGCTTAGTTAATTTGCCAATATTTTGTAGTAAAGATTGTATTTTTGCTGTGTTATAAAAGTGTTTTATAAGTAACAACTATGAAATAGATTAAATCATGAAATATGCATCGAAAGTAAAGTTCAGTAAATACTTGGAAGTCTTGATCAATCAGTCACCGTTTAAGCAAAACGAAATAGCCGATAAAATTGGTTATGTGAATCCAAATATTATCACGCTATTTAAAAAAGGCAGAACCAGAGTGCCAATATATAAAGTGCCTATGTTGGCCAAGGTTTTCGGTGTCGATCCTGGGTTTATGTTAAGGCGTTATTTGGCGGAATACGAGACTAAGTTATTGGATGCCATTGAACCGCATTTAGGTGTGGTCATTACCGAGAACGAGCGTGTGATGTTGGGTGAGCTAAGGCGGCTAACCAATAATAATGACCCAAAAATGTCATTGGTAAAATCAGAAAAAACAGGGTGTTTAATTGTCGAGTTCAAGTTTGATCGTTAATTAATATTTATTTTTATAGTTTATCAATTAAATTTTTAGTAAGAGAGGTTGGGATGAAAGATGTCTTATTATGTGATGTTAATTTGAGGCCTGATATTTTCCCGCAAAATTGGACTTATCCCGCGATGGTTGCTGATACTGTGGCTGAACTTTCTGGTGAAATCAACCCATCCAGCGATTTGATTACCAAGTCTAGTCTGAATAACGCCCAATGGAGCGCTTCTGAATTGACTACGCTCATGAGATCGTTCGATGAAAAATGGAATTTTGATTCCAATGCCATCATAGCGGTTTGGGATGCTAATCAGCCTGAATCAGATGCACCGCTTGGATTTATTGTATTCGGTCGGCTTTGGACTGAGACGCGGACAAAAAAAATCAATACTGCGTTCCTCGATTTACCACTGTTATGGGTTAGGCCTGATAAGAGAGGGCTTGGTGGAACGGTGGTGAGGCATGTGGTTTGTCACTTTTTACACTATTTGAGCGACTGCACATTCGATCACTCCCATGTGTCATCGCGTGGAATGGAGCTATGTTGTCACGCTGATTTCGACTCAATAGGAGGCGAAAAGGCGTTTGCCATCATCAAGGATCATATTTTATTTCTGGAAGATACAGAAAAATGGTATATCAAGGAATTTATTTTTGAGGTTGGTATTTAGTGGCAGCAAGATTTTCAAACTATTCAATATTTGGTCGGTGGCTGAGGGAATAAGAATAGTTATCTATGTGTTATAATAGTTCGCTGTTTTTTGAGGAGGCCATGTAATGGCGGTAGTATTTTTTATTATATTGCGCCAATGGTCTCGACGAATTAACGGATAAGTGTCAGTAGTCTGCTTTAAAAAAATCACTTGTATGATGTTTTGAGTATTTTTATGGTAAGTGGGTATGAACTATCTCGGATGGTGGAGAAGGCTAATCCGGTAATTACATGTAATTAATTTAATATGGAAGGAAGTTTTATATGATAAATGGAATCGATAATGCAAGTGATGTTACGCCTGAAAATATAGCCAAGAGAATAAAAGATATTGAGCGTGAAATAAAGAATTTGGATTTTAACGAGATAGGTGCGTATGGAAAACGAGATAGTTTGGCTCGTGAAAGGTATTGTCTTTCAGAAAAACTGACATATCTAGAAAACCCAGACCTAGACCCAGACCCAGACCCAGACCCAGACCCAGACCCAGACCCAGACCTAGACCCAGACCTAGACCCAGACCTAGACCCAGACCCAGACCCAGACCCAGACCTAGATTTAGACGATCTCGACGAAGACTACATCGATGACTTAGGTCTCGATGACCTTTTTCCATACGAAAAACCACCGGTTAAAGTGGTTGAGCAAGCAAAGCCGACCGGCGGTGAATTTTCTTCGAACTGCTTAGAAGGCGTGTCGAGCGAACTATCCAGTAACTTAACTCGGCTGATTTTGTCGGTCATGCCGGTTTTTAAATCATGCAATAAGGCTTTGAAATTAGCGGCGAGCTTCAAAGCTTTCAGGGTAGCTTCTTCTCGATTTTCCGTCTTTAAGCTGCGGACAATTTCTTGAAAATTTAAAGAGTCGCGATGTTTTGCGGGGATGCGGACACGAAAATAATAAATGTTATTTCGTTTGACGAGGTAGGGGATTTTCGCCATTTTTAAGCCTCTTGTGTAGCACTTTTGTGTAACAAAAGCCGCTTTTTGAGGCTGAATTTGTGTTGATTTTTTTAAAATTTATTTAAAATCAACTGCTTAACAATGTGGCGGAGAAAGAGGGATTCGAACCCTCGATACGTTTCCGTATACACACTTTCCAGGCGTGCGCCTTCGACCGCTCGGCCATCTCTCCGGATCAATATTTCAGCCGCGCATTATGAATGAAATATAGGTTTTATGCAATCCTGTTTATATAATTTAGCCGAAAATCGCTTGATCAAAGCCGGAAATAATCGAATTCCGGCTTGAAGGACTGTTTTTAGCTATGCTTGCAAGCGTTGTTCAAATCGTTTTGGTTCATTGGTAGAAAGGATATGGTATGGACGAGTTGACTAAGCAGCCCATGACTCAGGCGCAACTGTTGCCGGGCATTGTGGCCGAGACAGCGGCAATCGAAGACTTGCGCCGCGATATTCACGCGCATCCCGAATTATGTTTTGAGGAACTGCGTACTGCCGAGCGGGTGGCGGCGGCTTTGCAAGGTTGGGGTATTCCCGTGCATCGCGGTTTGGGCAAGACCGGCGTGGTGGGGACGATACAAGCCGGCCGTTCAGCGCGCGCCATCGGCCTAAGGGCCGACATGGATGCCTTGCCGATTTTGGAACAAAACGGCTTTGCCCATGCATCGGTCTATCCCGGCAAGATGCACGCCTGCGGGCATGATGGCCATACCGCCATGTTGCTGGCTGCCGCACAGTATTTGGCCCGGCATAAAAATTTCGACGGTACGGTACACCTGATTTTTCAACCGGCGGAGGAGGGCGGCGGCGGGGCGGATGCCATGATCAAAGACGGATTGTTTGACCTGTTTCCCATGCAGGCGGTCTACGGCATGCATAACTGGCCCGGTATACCGGTCGGGCAATTCGCGGTTGGGGCGGGCCCGGTAATGGCGGCCTTCGATACCTTTCGGGTCGTTATCCGCGGCAAGGGCTGCCACGCCGCGCTGCCGCACTTGGGTTTGGATCCGGTGCCGGTGGCGGCGCAAATCATCATGGCTTTTCAAACCATACTCACCCGCAGCGCCAACCCGCTGGATGCCGGCGTGTTGTCGATAACCACGGTACATGTGGGCGAGACAAAAAACGTCATTGCCGACAGTTGCGAAATGACCGGCACCTTGCGGACGTTTTCGGCTGAATTGATGGCTTTGATACAGCGACGCATGGCGGATATCGTCGAGCATACTTGTCTGGCGCACGCTATGACGGGGGAGATTGAATTTACCAAAGGGTATCCCGCTACCGTCAATCATCCGGAACAGACGGCATTATGCCGGCAGGTGATGGCGGGCATTGTCGGCAAGGAAAATGTACTGCCGCAGCAGCCGGTGATGGGCGCGGAGGATTTTGCCTACATGCTGCAACAATTGCCGGGCTGCTATTGTTTCATCGGCAATGGCGAAGGCGAGCACCGTTTGCCCGATCACGGCGCCGGCCCATGTACTTTGCATAATGCCAGTTACGATTTTAACGACGCGATATTACCGTTGGGGGCGACTTATTGGGTGAGGCTGGTGGAAACCTGCCTGGCCGTTGCGGAGTAAGCTCAATTCAACATGGCGCGCACGTGTTCGATCTCATCCTTGACCTGGTCGAGAATATTGATGCTGAGGTCGGCGTCCAGATTGCCGGCGGCCAGTTTTTTATAGGCGGGCAACTCATCCATCTTCGGCATTTTCTTGATGTCGACCTTGCCGATAAAGCTATGCAGTTGCGAAACCATCACGATGTCGCTATAGGTGGCCTGCGGGCCGCTGTCGCGATACCAGTTTTCCGCATGGTTTACGACATCTTCAAAGTCGGTCGGAAAGTCCCATCTGCGGATGATTTGCACGCCGATTTCGCTGCGCAGCTCTTTGACGGTTTCGGCAAGATCGGTCGGCGAGGCCAAAATATCCGGCTGCCGATCGGCATAGCCCAGTATCGGCACAATGCCGATGTCATGGATCAAGCCGGCCAGCATGGCCCGGTCCGGGTCGAAGCCGGGGGTTTTATGCGCCAACACCGCGCTGATGGCGGCGACATGGCTGCTGTGGGCCCACAGCTCCTGCATTTTGCGGCGAATAATCCCGGTTTTGGCGTTGAACACGGCTTTTAGCGCAAATACGGTGATGATGTCCTGGGCGGCTTTCAAACCGAGCCGGGTAATGGCTTCCGGGCAGCTTTCTATCTTGCGGCGGCCGCGATACAGCGGGCTGTTGGAAATTTTGATCAGACGGGCGGTAATGCTGGGGTCGATCTGCACCACGCGGGCGATTTTGCTGCTGTTGGCACTGGGTTCGTTGATGGCGCGGCGAATTTTGACGGACACATCCGGGATAGTCGGTAAATCCAGTTTTTCGGATTGCATGTATTTGTAACAATCCAGATATAAGCGGTTTTTGGCAAGTTTGCTGGATTTGGGATTGGGGATGGCCTCGGTCATCGGCATTTGCTTTATTCGGACAAGCGGGTCGGGTTTAGTTTAAAATTTGCAGCCTTTTTATCTGCGGGCAGCACATGACTATCACTTCGCCGGATGTTATCACAACCCTGAACAGCATCAGAGACTATATTCGCTGGGGCGCCAGCCGTTTTGCCGAACATAATGTCTTTCTAGGGCACGGCACGCTGACACCCTTGGACGAAGCGGCGGCCATCGTTTTGCACACCCTTAACCAACCCTACGATTTGGCCGATAGTTATCTTGACAGCGTTTTGACCATGCCGGAACGCCAAGCGGTGTTGACCTTGATCGAGCGCCGCATCCGCGAGCGCAAGCCGTCCGCTTATCTGACCAACGAAGCCCTGTTCGCCGGCTTGTCTTTTTATGTCGACGAGCGGGTGCTGGTGCCGCGTTCGCCGATCGCCGAACTGATAGCCGAACGCTTCGAACCTTGGGCGGATGAAGACCGGGTGTTCAATATCCTGGATTTATGCACCGGCAGCGCCTGTATTGCCATTGCTTGCGCCTATGCTTTCCCCGATGCGCAAGTCGATGCGGTGGAGCTATCCGACGATGCGTTGGTCGTGGCGGCCATTAATGTGGACAAACACGATCTGGCCGAACAGGTGACTTTATATCAATCCGATTTGTTTGCCGAGCTGCCGCGCAAACCCTACGACATCATCGTCAGCAATCCGCCTTATGTGGCGATTAGCGAATGGGAAAACTTGCCGGCCGAATTTCATGCCGAACCGGAAATGGGCTTTACCGGCGGCGACAGCGGCCTGGATTTGGTGATCCGTATTCTGGCGGATGCCAAGCGCTATTTGGCGGAGCAGGGCATACTGATCGTGGAAGTGGGCAGCAGCGCGGAAACGTTACAGGAGCTATTCCCCAACGTGCCTTTCCAGTGGCTGGAGTTCGAACGCGGCGGCGACGGCGTCTTTCTGCTGACGGCGCAACAGGTCAACGATTATCACTCTCTATTTGCAAGCGCGGTATAAAGCATGTCCGGAAACAGCATAGGAAAATTATTTACGGTGACTACTTTCGGCGAAAGCCACGGCCCGGCGTTGGGCGCTATCGTGGACGGCTGCCCGCCGGGGATGGAACTGTCGGAAGCCGATTTGCAGGTAGACCTGGATAGGCGCAAACCCGGCACTTCCCGTCATACCACCCAACGCCGCGAGGCCGATGCAGTGAAAATTCTCTCCGGGGTGTTCGAAGGTAAAACCACCGGTTGCCCCATCGGTCTGTTGATTGAAAATACCGACCAGCGCTCCAAGGACTATTCCAAAATTGCCGAGAGCTTCCGACCCGGCCATGCCGATTACACCTACCAGCAAAAATACGGCTTCCGCGATTATCGCGGCGGCGGCCGTTCCTCGGCGCGGGAAACCGCCATGCGGGTGGCGGCGGGCGCCATCGCCAAAAAATATTTGTTCGAACAGCACGGTATTCGGGTGCGCGGTTATCTGTCGCAATTGGGGCCGATTAAAATAGAGGCATTTGATTGGGAGGAAATCGGCAACAATCCGTTCTTTTGCCCGGATGTCAACAAAGTGGCCGAGATGGAAAGCTATATGGATGCCTTGCGCAAGGAAGGCGAGTCCATCGGTGCCAAGATCGAAGTGATTGCCAGCAATGTGCCGCCCGGCTTGGGCGAGCCGATTTTCGACCGCCTGGACGCCGATCTGGCGCACGCCTTGATGAGCATCAACGCGGTAAAAGGCGTGGAGATCGGCGACGGTTTCGACTGCGTCGACACCAAGGGTACCCGATTTCGCGACGAGATCACGCCGGACGGCTTCTTGAGCAACCACGCCGGCGGCATTCTGGGCGGCATATCCAGCGGCCAGGACATCGTGGCACGGATGGCCTTGAAACCCACCTCCAGCCTGCGCCTGCCCGGCCGCAGCATCAATATCCATGGCGAAGCCATTGACGTGGTTACCGAAGGCCGCCACGATCCCTGCGTCGGCATTCGTGCCACGCCGATCGCCGAGGCGATGATGGCGATCGTCTTGATGGACCACTTGTTGCGCCACCGCGCCCAAAACCTGCATGTCGATAGCGGTCTGCCGATTCTGCGCTAAATGAAGCTGCCGTATTGGCGTTTATCCGGCTTTTATTTTTGCTACTTCGCCACGCTGGGGGCATTTTTGCCCTTTTGGAGTTTGTATCTCAAGCAAATAGGCTTCGCCGCTACCGACATCGGCGAATTGACTGCCCTGCTGGTGGCGACCAAAATCGTCGCCCCCTATTTATGGAGCTGGCTGGCCGATAAAACCGGCCGTTGCCTGCGGCTGATACGCATCACCTCGCTATTTTCGGCCTTGATTTTCAGCGGTTTTTTAGTGCGGCACGATTACCCGTGGGTAGCGGGCGTGACCGTGGCCTTTAGTTTTTTCTGGAATGCCACCTTGCCGCAATTCGAAGCAGCTACCTTGCGCCATCTTAAAACCGAACCGCAACGCTATAGCCGGATCAGGTTGTGGGGTTCGGTCGGGTTTATCGCCTCGGTATTGGGAATCGGCCGATTTTTGGACGATTTCAGTATCGAATATCTGCCCTGGATCATTAGCGCTTTGCTGCTGAGCAACTGGCTGATGGCGCTGGTTACGCCGGAAGCCGTCGCCAGCCATGATCACGACGCAGCCGCCAGCGTGCTGCGGATATTATTCAAACCTGAGTTGTTGGCGTTTTTTAGCGTCTATATGCTGCTGCAAGTCGCCCATGGCCCGTATTACGTGTTCTATTCGGTGTTTCTGCAACAGCATGCTTATTCAACCACGCTGACCGGGTTCCTATGGGCCTTGGGGGTTTGCGCGGAAATCCTGGTGTTCATCTGGATGTATGGCTTGTTCAAGCGTATCAGCCTGCGCGGTTTGCTGTTGGGCAGTTTGGCCTTGAGTACCTTGCGTTGGCTGATGATCGCCCATGGGGTGGATTCGCTGCCGGTGATTGTGGCGGCCCAATTGCTGCATGCGGCGAGTTTCGGCATTGCGCATGTGGTGGCCATGCAATTGTTGCATCGCTATTTCGGCGACAGGCATCAAAGCAAGGGCCAAGCACTGTACAGTAGCCTCAGTTTCGGCCTGGGCGGTATGTTGGGCAGTTTCTATAGCGGCTATTTGTGGGATGCGCTCGGCGGCGGGCCGGTGTTTGTGATGGCGGCACTGGCCAGCGGGGTGGCGTTTTTAATCGCCTTTATCGGCGTGGCTCGGCAAAAGCCTGTTACATTGGGTTAAAATTGCGGCAACTTATTCATGAGGAAACTCTAGGTGTTTGAAATCATTAAAAGCGGCGGCTGGATGATGCTGCCGATTATTTTATGTTCCATTGCGGCGATGGCGATCATCGGCGAACGTTTCTGGTCGCTGCAGCGCAAACGCATCATACCGGCCGAACTGGTGCCTTACATTTGGCAACTGCACCGGGACAACAAACTTGACGATGCCACCATACGCCGGATACGAATGAGTTCGCCGCTGGGGCGGGTGCTGGCGGCGGGTTTGCTGAACCGCAAACACGGCCGGGACATGATGAAAACCAGCATCGAGGAAGTCGGCCGGCAGGTCGCCTTTGAACTGGAACGTTATTTGAATGCGCTCGGTAGTTTGGCCTCGATTACCCCGTTGCTGGGCTTGCTGGGTACGGTGGACGGCATCATACGGGTGTTTTCCGACATCGCCGTCGGCGGCATGGGCGACCCCGGCATCTTAAGCGCCGGCATCTCCGAGGCGCTGATTTGCACCGCCTCAGGCTTGACGGTGGCGATTCCCAGCTTGTTTTTTCACCGTTATTTCGAACGGCTGGTCGACGATCACGTGGTGCGGATGGAAGAAGAATCTCTGCGTTTGATCGACATCATGCAGGGTAACCGAGAGGACGTCTGATGGAATTCCGCCGCAAAAAGCGCGCGCCGGTGGAAATCGGCCTGATCCCGATGATAGACGTGCTGCTGGTGCTGCTGTTTTTTTTCATGGTGGCCACCACCTTTCGCCACCATACCGATCTAAAAATCAATTTGCCGGAAGCCGATGGCGAAGAAGTCGATCAGGCGGCCAAATCGGTTAATTTGTTTATCGATGCCGACGGCAAATATGCCTTGGCGGGCGAGGACGGCAAACCGCAACCTTTGGCGGAACAGAGTCCGGATAGCCTAAAAAGTGCCTTGGCCGGTTTGTCCGGCGATTCGCACCAGTTGCCGTTCATTATCAGCGCCGACGGCAAAACCCCGCATCAGGCCGTGGTGAGTGCCTTGGATATTGCCAACCAACTGGGTTTTCATCATATAACCTTTGCCATCAATCCGCCGGAGCACAAATGAAGGCCAAAATAACCCGCTGGTTCGAGGACGCCTGGTATAAGGAAATGTACATCTCGGCCTGGTTTATGCCGTTGTCGATGTTTTATGTGGATGCGGTGCGTTTGCGGCGTTTTTTGTACCGCACCGGCCTGAAAAAATCGGTTCGCTTGCCGGTGCCGGTGGTCATCGTCGGCAATTTAACCGTGGGCGGTACCGGCAAAACGCCGTTGGTGATTTGGCTGGTGCAGCTGTTAAAACAACAAGGCTACAAACCGGGTGTGATCAGTCGTGGTTACGCGGGCGACGAAAATCAACAGCCGCTGTCCGTAACGGCCAACAGCGATCCGCGCCAGGTGGGCGACGAAGCCTTGTTGCTGGCCAGACGCTGCGACTGCCCGGTAGCCGTATGCGCCGATAGGCCGGCAGCTGCCCGGCACCTGCTGGCGGAAAACACCTGCGACGTGATTATTTCCGACGACGGTTTACAGCACTACGCCTTGCAACGCGACATCGAAATCGTGGTGATCGACGGCCAGCGCCGTTTCGGCAACGGTTATTGCCTGCCGGTAGGGCCGTTGCGCGAGCCGCCCGAGCGGGTCAACAGCGTGGACTTGGTGGTGGTCAATACGCCAAAAGAACTCCTGGAAGGCGAAATCGCCATGCAATGCAAGGGCGACAGTCTGCGCAATCTGCAAAGCGGCGAGCGGCAACCGTTGGCCGCGTTTGCCGGCAAAGCGTGCCACGCCGTGGCCGGCATCGGCAATCCGCAACGGTTTTTCGACCAGCTTGCGGCGGCCGGTCTGAATTGCCAAACCCATGCCTTTCCCGATCACCACACCTTCGCCGCCGCCGATTTGCAATTCAATGACGCCAAACCGGTCGTCATGACCGAAAAGGACGCCGTCAAATGCGCCGCATTCGCGCAAGCGCGGCATTGGTATTTGCGGCATTGGTATTTGCCGATCGATGCCGTGTTGCCGGAAGCCTTTGCCGAAAAATTACTCACACTACTCAAGGACAAAACCCGTGGACAAAAAACTGCTTGATATTCTGGCTTGCCCATTGTGCAAAAGCCCGCTGATTTACGATAAGGACAAACAGGAACTGATCTGCAAGGCCGATAACCTGGCATTCCCGATTCGCGACGATATTCCGGTGATGCTGGAAGACGAAGCTCGCCAACTCAGTTTCGACGAAGCGGATGCCTTGCGCAAATGAACGGGTTCAAAGTCGTCATTCCGGCCCGCTACGCCTCCACCCGCTTGCCCGGCAAGCCCTTGCTGGATATTGCCGGCAAGCCGATGATAGTGCACGTCTGCGAACGGGCGCTGGAAGCGGATGCCGGGCAGGTGGTGGTGGCGACCGACGATCAACGTATCTTCGATACCGTTTCCGCTCTGGGTATACAAGTGGCGATGACCGATCCGAATCACCAGTCCGGCACCGAGCGCATCGCCGAAGTGGCGGAAAAATTGGGTTGGAGCGCCGACGATATCGTGGTGAATCTGCAAGGCGACGAACCCTTGATTCCGCCGGCCTACATTCGCGACGTGGCCGCCGCGCTGGCCGGACAAACCCAGGCCGGCATCGCCACGCTGGCCGCCAAAATCCAGGATGCCGACGAAATCTTTAACCCCAACGCGGTGAAAGTGGTGCTGGATAAAAACGGTTACGCGCTGTATTTCAGCCGGGCGCCGATACCGTGGAACCGCGCCAGTTTTCCGGAACAGCATGTAATCGGCGACGCCAGCCATCCGCATTACCGCCACATCGGCATGTATGCCTATACGGTCGGTTTTTTGCAACGCTATTGCAGCTGGCCGGCATCGCCGCTGGAAAGCGTCGAATCCCTGGAGCAGCTAAGAATTTTGTGGCATGGCGAAAAAGTGCTGGTAAATATCGTCGAACAAACACCGGAAGCCGGCGTGGATACCGAAGAGGATTTGTGGCGGGTGGGGTTGAGGTTAGGGCAGGTTTAGTCAGGTAGGGTGGGCACGCTTTTTGTGCCCACGCGGAATAAATGATTCGCTATCGCGAAGCCAGATTTAACGCCGGTTCGCGGACCGGCGGCCGCGATACTTTTCTTTGCTTGTCCAAAGAAAAGTATCCCAAAGAAAAGACACCCGGATGCCGCGTTGATCCTGCGCGCCGAAGGCTTTGAACGGGGGTTTTCGAAGGGGCATCCTTGCCCCTGCGAAAAACTCGATGCATCCCTGCATCGCCCCTAAAGGGCAAATCCGTTCAAACCCTCCGGTGCTCGGCGCGGCATAACGGGACAAACTCCACGGCCTCACCGGGAAAGCTAAGCATAACTGGGAAATCCGGTAGGGTGGGCACGGTTTTTGTGCCCACGCGGAATAAATGAATCGATAAAGCTTTTGGGTATTCTGTAATCGAAATGAACATCATCAATCTAGCCGCAGAACCCGAACACATTCCAACCCTAGCCGGATGGCATCATCGGGAATGGGCGCATTTGAATCCTGGCGGTACGCTGGAAAAACGCATGGACAAGATGCAGCGTTATCTGGATGACGGCTTGCTGCCGAGTACCTTTGTCTGCAAGTACGGCGGGCAACTGGCCGGTTCGGCGGCGATTGTGGAAAGCGATATGGACACCTGGCCGGAATTGACGCCGTGGCTGGCTAGCGTGTTCGTGGCGCCGGCATTTCGCCGCCGGGGCTTGGGTGGCGAGTTGGTCAAACATGCGATGCGGCAAGCCGCGTTGGCCGGTATACGGCGTCTTTATCTGTTTACTCCGGATCGGGCGGCGTTTTATCGAAAGTTGGGTTGGCAAATCGTGTCCGAGGAAGACTACCGGGGGTGCGCGGTGACGGTGATGCAGGTCGATCTGCAACAGCCCGATCCTTGAATGGGCCCGATCCGTTCGGTTTCACCATGCGTTGGCGGCATCGGTAAACCGGCATGGCAAAACCGCAGCGTTAGGAAAATTAACCGCATGCCGAGACAGAATCGCCGGCCGGGACTAGAATTGCCGATTATTTTCAAATTTCGCGTAGCAACATGAAGCCGATTCTGGCCGGTAAGTCCATATTAATCGTCGAAGATTATCCCGCGATGCGGAAGGCCATCCGCAATATGCTGTATACCCTGGACGCCGACCTGATTACCGAGGCCGATAATGGCGAGAATGCGCTGCTTGCCATGAGTAAAACCAGCTTCGATGTGGTGTTGTGCGATTACAATTTGGGCGCCGGCAAGAACGGCCAGCAGGTACTGGAGGAGGCGCGCCTGCAAAAGCTGATCGGCTATCACTGCGTGTTTATCATTATCGCCGCCGAGCAAAGCGCCAGCATGGTATTGGGCGCCATGGACAGCAAGCCCGATGAGTATTTGGCCAAGCCTTTCAATGCCCAGCAATTATTCGCGCGCTTGGAGCGCAATCTGAGCCGCAAAACCTTGTTGAATAGCATAGAGAAGGAGGTCGAGCGCGGCAATTTATCGCAAGCCATTCAACAATGCGATAAATTGTTGGCCGGTAATCATAAAAAAGTCAGGACGCATTTATTAAAAATGCGCGCCGAATTGGCTACCTTGGTGGGCGATTTCGACACGGGGCGCGGGATTTACGCGGAAATTCTGCAAGAGCGCGATTTGCCTTGGGCAAGGCTGGGCTTGGGCATCATCGATTTTCAAGTCGGCGATCTTGCCGGGGCAGCTTCGCATTTTGAGGACTTGTTGCGCGCGCATCCGTTGTTTTTGGAAGGTTACGATTGGCTGTCCAAAGTGTATGAAGCCGAAGACAAACTGCAAGAAGTACAAGAGGTGGTCAATCAGGCGGTGGACTTGTCGCCGCAATCGATATTGCGGCAAAAGAAGCTCGCCGAAACGGCGGACAAAATCGGCAACGTGGCAGTGGCGGAAAAAGCCTATAAAGCCGCCGTGACTTTGGGAAAGCACTCGATCTACCGGTCTTGTAGCGATTTTACCAATCTGGCCAAGTTGTACACCAAAACCCATGCGGAGGGCGACGCCTTAAAAACCCTGGCCCACATGCGCAAGGAGTTTCATAACGATCCGGAAGCCGAATTGCGCGCCACCACGCTGGAAGCTGAATTACACCAAAATGGCGGCGATACCGAAAAGGCCGGCCTGTGTTTGCAAAAAGCCTTGCTGTTGCACCAGCAACTGGGGGCCAATACGCCCAAGGATTTACAACTGGACATCGCCCGAGGCTGTTTTTTGCAAAACCAAGCCGGGCAAGCGGAAACGATTTTGGACGGTTTGATCAAGACGCATATCGACGATGAACAGTTTCTGGACGATGTGCGCCGCATGCAGTCGAGCGTCGGTCTGGAAAACCATTCGGAGGATTTGATTCAAAATACCAAACGAGCTTTGGTAGCGACCAACAACAAGGGCGTGGCTTTGTATAAGCAGGGCAAGTTTAAGGAGGCGATGGCCTTATTCGAAACGGCCATCGCCAGCATGCCGGATAACAAGACCATCATAATCAATATGTTGAAAATTATTTTGCATGACCTCAAGGCCAGCGGGATAGAGGAAGAAAAATTGCTGAGAGCGCAAGCGCTGTTTAAAAAAGCCCGGCAGATCCATATCGACCGGCATAAATTGGGTATTTTACAAATGGAATTTTCCAATCTGCTGCGGCAATATCACGAGGGTGCCAGAGTATGAACGCCGGTTTAAAAGAAGATGCGCTGTTTCCGGTGATATTGGGGGCCACCGTGCACGACATCAAAAATTCCTTGGGCACCTTGTTGGGCCTGATTCAGCAAATGAGTTTAAAGCAGTCGGCCGGCCAGGTTGACGAGGTCCGGCAATTGGAGTTCGAAGCCAACCGCATCAACCACAGCCTGATGCAGTTATTGGTGATGTATAAAATCGACAGCCGCAAGTTCAGTTTGATGGAGGACGAATACGCGGCGCTGGATTTGATCAACGAGGCGAAAGCTCAGCAAGACCGCTTGTCTCGATTGCAAAATATCGAAGTGCGTAGCGAATGCCGCGACGATTTATTGTGTTATTGCGATTATCAACAGATCAGCAATGCGCTGGGAACCGTGCTGAATAATGCCCAGCGCTATACCAAAAATGCGGTGCTCATCTCTGCAAGCGAAGCGGACGGGTATTTGCGGTTTTGCATTGAAGACGACGGCTTAGGCTATCCGCCCCATCTGCTTGAGGCCGATTTGACTAACCCGGCCGACGTGGATTGGGTCAGCGGTAACACGGGCTTGGGCCTGTATTTTGTAGCGGCGATTGCCGGCTTTCATAAAAACCGCGATAAAACCGGCTATGTCGAGATCGACAACCATAGCCGCTTGGGCGGGGCCAGATTCAGCCTGTATCTGCCGTGAGCGCTTGAAATTTAACTCACGTATCGATTAACTATACATTAAAATTCCCGCGCGTATTCATCCGCCCTTACCTTATCCAGGTTAAGGGCAACACCATAATTAGAACTTCATGACTATTTTAGTAACCGGCGGCGCCGGTTTTATCGGCAGTAATTTTGTTTTGGATTGGCTGGCCGGTTCCGATGAGGCGGTGGTTAATCTCGATAAACTCACCTATGCCGGCAATCCGGAAAATCTGGCTTCCCTGCGGGACGATGCCAGGCATATTTTCGTAAAAGCCGACATCGGCGATTACGAGGTAGTGCTGGACTTGCTGACACGGCACAATATTCGCGCGGTGGTCAATTTTGCCGCCGAGTCGCACGTGGACCGTTCCATCCACGGCCCGGAAGATTTTATTCAAACCAATATTCTGGGCAGTTTCAGATTATTGGAGGCGGTGCGTTGTTATTGGAATGGCCTGCAGGATGCGGCAAAACAGGCTTTTCGCTTGCTGCATGTCTCCACCGACGAGGTGTACGGTTCCCTGGAAAAAGCCGACCCGCCGTTTTCGGAAGCCAACCAATACCAGCCCAATAGCCCTTATTCGGCCAGCAAGGCGGCCAGCGACCACTTGGTGCGCGCCTATCACCATACCTACGGTTTGCCGGTGTTGACCACCAATTGTTCCAACAATTACGGGCCGTACCACTTTCCGGAAAAACTGATTCCGCTGTGCATTCAGAATGCATTGACCGGCCAAGCGTTGCCGATTTACGGCGACGGCCGGCAGATTCGCGATTGGCTGTATGTCAAGGATCATTGCAGCGCGATTCGGCGGGTATTGGCGGAAGGACGGGTGGGCGAGGTTTATAACATCGGCGGCTGGAACGAAAAAGCCAATCTTGAGGTGGTGCATACCCTGTGCGGTATGCTGGACGACTTAAAACCGCGCGCCGACGGCAAGTCTTATGCCGAGCAAATAACCTACGTGACCGACAGGCCGGGCCATGACCGGCGTTACGCCATCGATGCCGGTAAGCTGGAGCGCGAGCTGGGCTGGAAGCCGGCTGAAACCTTTGAAACCGGCATCCGCAAAACCGTGCAATGGTATCTGGACCATCAGGCTTGGGTGAATAATGTGCTGTCCGGCGATTACCAATCCTGGTTGGAAAAAAATTATGCCGGCCGCGGCGTATGACCGATACCGGCCGGATATTTTTTAGGTCAGCATGAAAATTTTATTATTGGGCAAAAACGGCCAGTTGGGCTGGGAGTTGCAGCGCAGCTTGGCGCCGCTAGGCGAATTGATTGCCTTGGACCGGCATAGCCATAGGTATTGCGGCGATTTGGGCAATCTCAACGGGTTGGTCAAAACCGTGCGGGATTTGCAACCGAATGTCATCGTCAATGCGGCGGCCTACACGGCGGTCGATCAAGCGGAAACCGACAGCGAACAGGCCGAGCTGATCAATGCCCGGGCCCCTAAAGTCTTAGCCGAGGCGGCAAAAACTCATGGCGCCTGGCTGGTGCATTATTCGACCGACTATGTGTTCGACGGCAGCGGCAAGCGGCCGTGGCGCGAAGACGATGCGGTCAAGCCGTTGAACGTCTACGGACGGACCAAACTGGCGGGCGAGCGGGCGATACAACAATCCGGCTGCTGGCATCTGATTTTTCGCACCAGCTGGGTGTACGCGGCAAGGGGGAATAATTTTGCCAAAACCATGCTTCGTTTGGCCCGGGAGCGCGAAAGCCTGTCGGTCATTAACGATCAATTCGGTTCGCCCACCGGCGCGGATTTGCTGGCCGATGTAACGGCGCACGCTATTCGTACCGCTTGTTACCGTCAAGACCTGGCGGGTTTGTACCACCTGGTGGCGGACGGCGAAACCACCTGGTTCGAGTATGCCGATTACGTACTCGATTTTGCACGGGACGCGGGGATACCGCTCAAGCTGGCCAAGGACGCCCTACGGGCCATACCGGCCAGCGAATACCTCACGCCGGCCCGGAGGCCGTTAAATTCCAGGTTGAATAACGAAAAATTCAAATCCGCCTTCGATCTCTGTTTGCCTAAATGGCAAACCGGGGTGGAGCGCATGTTAACGGAAATACACGGACACTAATTATGACTCAGCGTAAAGGCATCATTCTCGCCGGCGGTTCGGGTACCCGCCTGTATCCGGTGACCAAAGCCGTATCCAAACAACTGTTGCCGATTTACGATAAACCGATGATTTATTATCCGCTCAGTACCTTAATGCTGGCTGGTATCCGGGATATTTTGATCATATCCACCCCGCAAGACACGCCGTTGTTTCAGCATCTTTTGGGCGACGGTAGCGATTGGGGGATCAATTTGTCTTATGCCGTGCAACCCAGCCCGGACGGTCTGGCCCAAGCCTTTATCATAGGGCGCGGCTTTATCGGCAATCGCCCTAGCGCGTTGGTGCTGGGCGATAATATCTTTTATGGCCACGATCTGCATGTGCAACTTAAAAAGGCCGGCAGCCGAGACAGCGGGGCCACGGTATTTGCGTATCATGTCAACGATCCGGAACGCTACGGCGTGGTCAATTTCGATAGCCAAGGCCAAGCTACCTCGTTGGAGGAAAAACCCGCCAAACCCAAAAGCAATTATGCGGTTACCGGGCTGTATTTTTACGATAACCAGGTCGTCGATATTGCCGGCAATTTAACACCGTCTCCGCGCGGCGAATTGGAAATCACCGACGTTAACAAAGCCTATTTGGCTCAAAAACAACTCAGCGTGGAAATCATGGGGCGCGGCTATGCTTGGCTCGACACGGGCACCCACGGCAGTTTGATCGAAGCGGGCAATTTCATAGAAACCATCGAAAATCGCCAGGGCCTGAAAGTGGCGTGCCTGGAAGAAATCGCCTGGCGAAGCGGCTGGATCGGCAAGGAAAAAATCGAACAATTGGCAAGGCCGCTGATTAAAAACGGCTATGGCCAGTATCTTATGCGTCTTCTTGATCAACAGGTGTTTTAGTGCAAGCAAAGCGACTATCCATTCCGGATGTGATTTTATTCACGCCGAAAGTGTTTGGCGATGAGCGGGGTTTTTTTTACGAAAGTTTCAATCAATCGCTGTTCGAGGAGCTGACCGGGCTGAAGCCGCAATTCGTGCAGGACAATCACTCCAAATCGCAGCAAGGCGTGTTGCGCGGCTTGCACTACCAGTTGCCGCCCAAGGGGCAAGGCAAACTGGTGCGGGCGGTGCAGGGCGAGGTGTTCGATGTGGTGGTGGATATTCGTAAACATTCGCCGACTTTCGGGCAATGGGTGGGCGTCAATCTATCTGCGCATAACAAGCGGCAATTGTGGATGCCGGCCGGCTTTGCGCATGGTTTCCTGACCTTATCGGACACAGCCGAATTTCTGTATAAAACCACGGAATACTATTCGCCCGCTCACGAACGCTGTATCTTGTGGAACGATGCCGATATCGGCGTGCAGTGGCCGGCAGGCATCGCAATACCGCAACTTTCCGCCAAGGACCGGCAAGGCCAACCGTTTTTCGCGGCGGAACTGTATGACTGAGAACGGTTTTTCGCGGCGGAAAAGCACAAAAGCCCCAGTCGGATACTTGTTTTTAGAGTCGTAAAATATTTAGAAGTCGGGCTGGATTAAACTGAATTTGCTAAAATGCGGTTCTTGGGTTGACTACAAACATTTTATGAAACACATCGAACTGCTTTCCCCCGCCGGCACCATCCGCAATATGCGTTACGCTTTCGCTTTCGGCGCCGACGCCGTTTATGCCGGCCAGCCTCGCTACAGCCTGAGAGTCCGCAATAACGATTTTCTGGCCGACAACTTGGCCAAGGGGATTGCGGAAGCGCATCAACTGGGGAAAAAATTTTTTCTGGCGGCCAACGTGATTCCGCACAACGCCAAGGTTAAAACCTTTGTCAAGGATATGGCGCCGATCATTGCCATGCGGCCGGACGCCTTGATCATGGCCGATCCCGGCCTGATCATGCTGACCCGTGAGCAATGGCCGGACATGCCGGTGCATTTATCGGTGCAGGCCAATACCGTCAACTATGCCAGCGTAAAATTCTGGAAAAGCATGGGCGTGGAGCGGGTGATCTTGTCCCGCGAATTGTCGCTGGATGAAATCGCCGAAATTCGCCAGGAATGCCCGGATATGGAATTGGAAGTATTCGTGCATGGCGCCTTGTGCATCGCCTATTCCGGCCGTTGTTTGTTGTCGGGTTATTTCAACCATCGCGACCCTAATCAAGGCACCTGCACCAATTCCTGCCGATGGAAATACGATACCAAGCCGGCCCAGGAAAATGCCGAGGGCGATTATGTGCTGGACGAGCATGCGGTTTTGTCGATGGACGCGCTCAACGAAACCTTGAGTACGGCCAGTTGCGGCGGCGCGGAGCGGCATCCTCTGGCGGATAACATCTATTTTCTGGAAGAGGAAGGCCGTAAAGGCGAGCTGCTGCCGGTCATGGAGGACGAAAACGGCACCTACATCATGAATTCAAAGGATTTGCGCGCCATAGAACATGTGCAGCGCCTGGTGGAAATCGGCGTGGATAGCTTGAAAATAGAAGGCCGCACCAAGTCCCACTATTATGTTGCGCGCACGGCGCAAACGTATCGGCAAGCGATCGATGATGCCTTGGCGGGCAGGCCGTTTCAGCCGGAACTGATCGGCGTGTTGGATAATCTGGCCAATCGGGGCTATACCGACGGCTTCTACCAAAGGCACCATACTCACGAGCACCAAAACTATATTTCCGGCTATTCCAAAAGCCACCAGCAGCAGTTTTGCGGCGAAATCGCCGCCTACGACGCAGCCACAGGCCTGGCCGAGATCAACGTGAAAAATAAATTTAGCGTGGGCGATAAATTGGAATTGATTTTGCCGAAAGGCAATAGCGATATCACCGTTGACCGCATGTTCGATAAATACGGCAACCCCATGCGGGAAGCCTCGGGCGGCGGCTATGAAGTGCGTATCCCCTTGCCCGATGCGGAGTGCCAATACGGCCTGTTGGCGCGTTATTTCTAGATATCCGGGAGCCTTGCCATGCCGATAGCCACCGCCGATCTTTGCGACCGTTTTTCCGAACAGGAAAATTTTCAGATAGCCGAACCCATGCTGAGGCACTTCGGCGGAAAATGCCGGTTTTCCGGCCTTATCACCACCCTAAAGGTGTTTGAGGATAATTCCCTGGTACGTACCACGCTGGAAGAAAACGGCCAGGGACGGGTGCTGGTCATCGATGGCGGCGGCTCCCGGCGTTGCGCTTTGTTGGGCGATACATTGGCCGCCTTGGCGGTGAAAAATGCATGGGAAGGTATCGTGGTGTACGGTTGCGTGCGCGGTGCGGATTTGCTCGGCAAAATGCCCGTCGGCGTCATGGCCCTGAATACGCACCCGTTGCGCAGCAATAAACACGGGCACGGCGATAGGGACAAGATGATTACGTTTGCCGGCGTCAATTTTAAAAAAGATCATTATATTTATGCCGATGGCGACGGAATTATCGTCTCGGATACAAAATTGGATTAAAATCCCGTTGTCTTAACCAAGTAAAATACTCAAGAATTATGCAAATCGTACTCGCAAACCCTCGTGGATTCTGTGCCGGCGTCGACCGGGCAATTGAAATTGTCGATCAGGCCATCGATACCTTCGGCGCGCCTATTTACGTGCGCCATGAGGTGGTGCATAACCGTACCGTGGTGGATGGCCTGAAGGAAAAAGGGGCGATTTTTATCGAGGATTTAAGCGATGTACCGGTGGGCTCGTATCTGATTTTCAGTGCCCACGGCGTATCCAAGGAAGTGCAAAAAGAAGCCGAGGAAAGGCAATTGACCGTGTTCGATGCCACTTGCCCCTTGGTGACCAAGGTGCACATGCAGGTCGCCAAACATGCCAAGCAAGACCGGGAAGTGATCTTGATCGGCCACGCCGGCCATCCGGAAGTGGAAGGCACCATGGGCCAGTACGATAAATGTACCGAGCATGGCGACATTTATTTGGTGGAAACCCCGGAAGATGTGAAAAACCTGCAGGTTAACAATCCAGACAACCTGGCCTATGTGACCCAAACCACCCTGTCCATGACCGATACCAAGGTGATGGTGGATGCATTGCGCGAACGCTTTTCTTCCATCAAGGAACAGAAAAAAGACGACATTTGTTACGCCACGCAGAATCGCCAGGATGCCGTGCACGATTTGTCGAAAATCTCCGATTTGATTCTGGTGGTGGGTTCGCCCAACAGCTCCAATTCCAACCGCTTGCGCGAAATTGCCGAACAGCTCGGCAAGCCGGCCTATTTGATCGATACCTATAAGGATTTGCAACAGGAATGGCTGGACGGCATCGACGTGGTGGGTGTCACCGCGGGCGCTTCCGCGCCGGAAGTGTTGGTGCAGGAAGTGATTGACCAATTGAAAGCCTGGGGCGGCGAAACCACTTCGGTTCGGGAAAACACCGGTATCGAGGAAAAAGTGGTATTTTCGATTCCCAAGGAATTGAAAAAGCATATGGAAGCTTAGTTTTTCAGTCTTTTTATAACCGTCCATAAGGAGGATCAATGGCTTTAACCGCAATGGAGATGGTTGCCAACGCCAAGCAACAGATCAAAGAAGTAGACACGGCAACAGCAATGGGTCAGTTGCAAAGCAGCTTGATTCTCGATGTTCGGGAGCCGGCCGAATATGCCGCCGGGCATTTGCCCGGCGCTATCAACATTCCGCGCGGGGTGTTGGAGTTTAAAATCGATGCCACCCCCGAGTTTCAAGGCAAGCAGCAAGAGTCCATCGTCGTCTACTGTCAAACCGGCGGCCGCTCCGCATTGGCCGCCCTCGCTTTAAATCAATTGGGCTATACCCAGGCGGTCAGCTTGGCTGGCGGCTTTAAAGCCTGGTCGGAGAGTGGTTTGCCGCTTGGCTGAAATATCCGAAATTCGCATCGATAAATGGCTGTGGGCCGCGCGGTTTTTCAAGACACGCAGTCTGGCGGCCGATGCCGTTAACGGCGGCAAAGTCCATATCAACGGCCAACGCTGCAAACCGGGTAAGGATATCAAGCTGGGCGATGTCATTACCGTCACCAAGGACCAATATACCTGGGAAATTCAGGTTACCGATCTGAACAAGCAGCGGCGGCCCGCCAAGGAAGCCGTTTTGCTTTATCGAGAAGATGAAGTCAGCGCTACCCAGCGCCAACAGCAAATGGAATTGCATAAGCAGCAGCAAGCTTTTTTGCATCCCTCGGAACTGGAGCGCAAACCCAATAAAAAACAGCGCCGGCAAATTCATCGTTTCAAGCAAGACGCAGGATAATTGCGCCGGTAGCCATAAAAACATAGCCACAACAACTACTTCAATTTATCATTTCCGGATTGCTTCGCGGCAAGTATTGCATTTGATTGGCGCGAGGTTTGCGTCACTAAACAGGATACTCAATGTCGATACGCCCCGCATTATTGATTCATGTTGCTCTGCTTTCCGGCGGTTTACTGTCCGCCTGCGCCACCAGTCGGCAAATTGCCGTCGATTATCCCAAAACCGAGACCTCGCCCTTGAGCCCTATCAAGGGGCAGCCATCGGTAACGGCGGACGATTATTATGTGCGAATTGTGTCCGAATTTGAATTTAAGGGCGATAACGCGCTGAAAGGCGGCTGTAGCGATATCGGTGCCTCGTATGAGTCGGGGGATTTATCCGCCGCGTTGTTGTTTAACATTCATAACGATGCACTCAAGCTCAAACGCGAAACCAGCGGTTTTTTGTATCAAGCCACCACCGGGAAATGCAATTTCAAGCTGGAAACCAAAAAAGTGAATTTAACCCCCTGGCTAAGACTGGATTCCGCAAAGGATACACAGGTCGAATACAGTTTTTTGACCAGCAATAACCACGAAGCCAATCTGTCCCAATTGGTGGGCGACATCAATGCCGCCAGTGGCTTGATGGCGTTAACCGGCGTGGGCACGGGGATTGCCGTGATGGGTAAACTGGCCGGCAGCTGGGTTGAGGCCGGCGCGGCTCAACCGGCTGTCAACAAGTCGTCCGCTGCCGCCAAATACAGTTCGGAGACCCACAATCTTCCAGCCAGTGTCACCTTGGGCAGCCAGGGCGGTCAACTAAACCAAAGTCGCTTGACGGTCTACGAAGTGGTGGATGGCGGTATGAAGGCCTGGGCCAGCGAAACCAAATTATTGGGTGAAATGCGGGTTTATCCGGAATTGCTGCCGTCTTTGTTACTAAAGTCTATCGTTGAAGGAGTGCCGGATGCGCACGATTTATCGTTGGATGAATTATTACGTTTGCCGATTCAAACCGCGGCGGGCGAAATGCCTTTACGGCAGCTGATCGATCAAGTCGATCAGGCGGAAAAACCCAACTTAAACCCGGATTGGCAACAATATGACGAAGTGGAAAATCAATGTCGTCGCTTGAAACTGGTTTTGAAGGGGCTGGGCTTTAATAAATATGACCGCAATGCAGTGTTGTATTACTTTCTTGCCAAATCAGCGGATTGGAAAAATTTTAATATCACCCCGCAAAAAGCCATGGCCGATGCCATTCGGCCCCGCGTCTTGGAACAATATCGCAGCAAGGATTTTGCCGGCTGCCTGGCCACTGAGGATTATGTCGCCATGCAAAGCATGCGGCTGCCGGTCAATACGGTGCAAGACTGGGATAATCTGAGCAGTAACCGGCAAAAAAAAGAGGGCGTGATCAGTTCCGTGCAATCCGTGGGGCGGCAATTGCTGACAGCCTTGAGCCATCCGGACAAGGAAGAAGTCGCCCGGCAATTGTATCCGCTGCTGACGGCGGACAATGGCGGCAACGGCAGTGTGTTGCTGCAAAATCATCTGGGAAATTTTGGACTGGAAGCTTTATTGCAGCTACCCGCTATTCCCGACGAAGGGGTAGTCATCAGCGCCGCGCAATTCGCGGCTGTGATCGCCGGCTTGAATGTCGATAGTTTCAGTTGCGTCAGGCCGGCCATGAACCAAGGTCAGCCTCTGGCAAACATTGGTATTACCTTATTTGTCGGCAAGCCGGGCAGTCCGCGCGAGAAAGGCGGCGCGCTGGAGTTTGAAGTGGCGCGGGACAAAATTACCCGATTGGCTTTCCAGCATTCATCCTACCGGGATTTTGAACAAAATATTACCGATTATCCCGATTTGGGAGGCTGCCGCATTGAAGCCGAGTTTTTAAAACAATTGCATTAGAGCGGGTGTTTTAATGCTTAAAAAAACACTGATTTTCTGCGCGGTCATAGCGTTATTATTGGCCGCCTATGCGGGAACCGGTTTTTATCTTTTGCCTAAATTGGCTACCGATAAATTGCCGGTGTTGATAGCCGAAAAAACCGGACTCGCCGTAAAGTTGCAAGCCGTGCATCTCAATCCCTTCGAGCTAAACGCGGAACTGCGGGGTTTCAGTGTTGCCTTGCCGGAAGGCGGCAGTTTGCTCGGTTTCGAGCAACTGACTGTCGATATCGATGTCATTGAGTCGATCAAGCAAAGCGGTTTGATTTTGGCGGCCGTGAAATTAACCAAGCCTGTCGCCAGTCTGGAGCGGCGCGCCGATGGCCGCTTCAATTTTTCCGAGGTAATGGAAAAGCTGTCCGCGCCGGCCGCCGAGGATGAGCAACCTCCGCCAACGGCGGAATCCACCGATCTGCCGATATTGATTCATCAGCTTGCCATAGAAGAAGGCCAAATTGGCTGGCTGGATCTGCAAGCCGGGCCAAACGCAGGGGAAAAGGTGAGTCCGCTTAATCTCACCGTGACGGGCGTCGGCACTCAACCCGGCGCGCAGGCAAAAGTCGATCTGAGCTTTAAGCTGGGTTCGGGAGGTAATTTAACGTGGCGGGGGGATTTGGATTTGACGGCCTTGAGTTCAAAAGGGCAGCTCAAACTGGACGGCTTGGCCTTAACCAAAGTCTGGCAGCTTTTTTTAAAAGACCAACTGCCGCTGGAAATTGTCGACGGCCAGTTGGCTTTGCAAACCGATTATGCTTTCTCCAGCACGGACGCCGGTACACAGGTTTTATTGACTAACGCCGGTGTGGATGTCAAACAGCTCAGCCTGACCGAGCCGGGCAAATCGGAAAGCTTGATTAATTTAGCCTCATTGGCTGTCGACGGCATCAAACTGGACTTGCAAAAACAACAGCTGGATATTGCCAGCGTGAGCAGCAGCAATGCGCTGATCAAATCCTGGCTGCAAGCGGATGGTCAAATCAATTACCAACGCTTGTTTGCCGGCGACCGGACTGCCGCAACTGCCGTGGCTTCGGAAAATGAAGCCGTCAAACCTTGGGATATCCGGATCGGGGAGTTGACCTTGGCGAATTATCAAGTCGACTTTACGGATTTTACCCAGCCCAAGCCTCTCCAGTTGCAGCTAAGCGAGCTGAATGCCAGCTTAAAGGATTACCGCAATCAGGACGGTATCAGTTTGCCTTTGCAATTCAGCAGCCGTTTTAACCAAACCGGCAGTGTAAAATTTGCTGGCGACATGGTGCTGGCGCCGTTTTCGACGAATTTGCGCTTGGAACTGCAAGACATCAAGTTAAAAACCTTTCAGAGTTATCTGGAGCCATTTGTCAAACTTGAGTTGGTGGATGGCGATTTCGATACCCAGGGTCAATTAAACGTGTCGGCCACGGAGCCGCTGCAATTGACTTATCGGGGCGATGCCAATATCGATCAACTGATTACCCGGGACAAAGCCAATAACAAAGACTTTGTCAAATGGACCAAATTGGACGTGCAACAAATGCTGTTGGACGTGCCCAAGCAGGATTTTAAATTGGGCAAGGTTATTTTCGACCGGCCCTATATCCGCTTCATGATCAAAAAAGACAGTACCAACAACGTCGCCGACATTTTGGTGGCGCAACCGGCCGCCAAGCCAGACAGCAAAACGGCCGTTAAAGCCATTGCACCACAGCCTAAAAGCCCAGAGCCTGTGGTTAAAATAGGCAAAATCGAAATGAAGAACGGGCAGTCTGATTTTGCCGATTATTCTTTGATTTTGCCCTTTGTGGTCAAGATGAATAGCTTGAATGGCGAGGTGGACGGTTTTGCCTCCAATAGCGACGACGACGTCAAGTTGAAATTACTGGGGAAGGTACATGATTTGGCGACCGTGAAAATCAAAGGCAACTATCGCCTGCAAAGCGGCGATTCCGACATCACGCTGGATTTTAGTCATATGCCTTTAGCATTGGTGACCCCCTATATGGCGGAATTTGCCGGTTATAGAATCGAGAAAGGCCAAATGGCGCTAAATTTGGCCTACAGCATCAAAAAAGGCCAGTTGTCCGCGCAAAACAAGGTATTTATCGATCAATTGGTATTAGGGGAAAAGGTGGAAAACCCCAAAGCGGTTTCCTTGCCTTTGGAATTGGGCGTGGCCCTATTGAAGGACGGCGACGGTAAAATCAATCTGGATTTTCCCATTACCGGCAGTCTGGAAGATCCTGAATTCAGTGTGGGGTCTTTGGTGGCCGATGTGCTGGTCAATTTGATCACCAAGGCGGTTACTTCGCCCTTCAAGGCGCTGGCCTCGTTGTTTGATGACGATAACGATTACAGTAGCGTGAGCTTTGCCGCCGGTAACAGCGATCTGAGTACGGAAGAAAGCGCGAAACTGGACCGGATTGCCAAAGCCTTAACAACCAAACCGGAGTTGGTGCTGGAGATCAAGGGCGTGGCGTACGAGATTCAGGATTGGCCGGTGATGCGCTTCGACGCCTTGAAAGATATTTTGAAAAAAATGAAGTCCGGCGAGCTGCGCGATAAGGGCGAGAAAATTCGTTCCGAATATATCGAATTGTCGGACGACGAATATAAGCGTTTGTTAGCCAAATTTTATGCGGAAGTGTTTCCGCAAAACTTCGACCGCACCTTATTCGGCGCGCCGCGGGTCAAAAGCAATCCGGATGCCGATTTTTATGCGCTGGCCCGGCGGGAATTGGAGGCCATCATGCCGCCGGAGCCGGAACGGTTGAACGATCTGGCTGTCGGCCGGGCAAACCATATCGCCAAATATTTGACCGAAAAGGCCGGCGTGGACAGGAGCCGGATTTACATTTTGGCTACCGAGTTGAATAACAAGGCCGCCGAAGGCGGTATCACGGCCATATTGTCGTTGAATGTGGCGTCATGACCGGTAAGCGACTGTTTGTACTATAATTGCCCATTCATAAAACTAAAATCCCGTATTGTTCGATAGGGGAGTGTGTGGAGATAAAATGAAAACCCGATTTTTCCAAACCTTGGCGTGCGTATCGATGGCCGTATTATTCAATATGATTGCCATGCCCGCATTTGCCGATCCAATGACATCCTGCACCATGACTTATAAATTAAGCGGTTGGTCTTTTGTTTATAAACAATACGATGGCGTGGGGCATGTCAGCTGCAGAAACGGCCAGCGGGCCCAGGTAGGCCTGTCCTCCAAAAGCATAGGCTTTACCATAGGCAAATCCGAAATCGAAGGCACCGGGGTGTTTTCCGACGTGCGGAACCTGAATGAAATTTACGGGCATTATGCGGCGCTGGAAGGACATGCGGGCGTTACAAAATCCGTGGATGGCCAGGTGTTGACCTCCGGTGAAATATCGTTGGCATTATCCGGAAAAGGGCGCGGTATCGATATCGGGGTCACGCTGGGCGCTCTGACCATTTCGCCCCGGTAAGCCGGGAGGGAAAAGCGTGGTCGATTCCGGACGTTGCAACGATCGGGCCCCGCATGCTTTCCCGGCATGCCGGGGCCTTCGTAAAGCCGCCATCGGACGTTTGCAATTAAACCCGTCTTTTTCGGCCGTCGAAGCCTGATCGCATCAATCGGTGCATTTTCAATTACCCGCGAAGTATTTTGATTTTAATGCCGGTTTGAGAACCTTCGAGAACCTGCATGCGTTTCTTGGTCCAAACCGATGCGGAACCGGTCGGCTAATCCATAATCTGGACAGTGTGTGAAAAACTCTTTTTTTCTGGTCATTCCCGAGCGAAAAATCGATCCGCAGTTAGTGGCTACCTTTGCCGAACCCGCCTTGCGGCAATGGGTAGCGGAGCTGCCTACTGCCAACCCCGGTTTGGCCACCCGCTTATTCCAGGATTTGCTCAATGATCTGATTTCATTGGACATGACCACGGCAAACCGCCTGAATGCGCTGGAGGTATTGCGGCCGCAGTTTTTGATGATAGAGGAGTATTTACGTTCCAGGCTGATTAAATCGGGTTTTCCCAAGGGGGAAATTGAAAAAAAAATTTTCGGCCTGGTGGTTTTGGTGGAAAAACAGTTCACCATCGGCTACTGGAGCGTGGCCCGCGATTTGACGCGGCGCGAGGTGGGCTGGCTGCAGGGCAAGAATACCGCATTATCGATACAACGCACCGTCAAAGGTCTCAGCAGCATCGTTATCACGCATTACATCATGAAATATCCGGTCCCGGACTGGATATGGTTCGATCTGCATTCGCTGTATAAATTGGCGGTGAAACTCGGCAAGGAAACCGCCAAGGTCGGCGACCAGGCCGGGCTGTTCAGTAAATCCGGCAGCATTGAAGAAAGTTACAAACAAATATTGCTGTTGAGCCTGGCCTATCCTTCCGGATTGATGCAGAAAGAGTTTCAGTTGGTTTACGATTTCATCGAAAAAATCAGCGACTTGGTGTTGATCGAAAAAAAACCGGTGGCCGACCAAGCGGCCCAATGCCTGATTTTAATGGATGAGGATTTGCCGCCCAGTTTTTCGCTGGCCAGCGAAGGCCAAGACCGGCGGGCCGATTCGGCAAAAATGTATTTGAATCTCGGCCGGCTGCATAAAATCGTCAAACAACCCGAAAAATTTTGCAGCAAGGATGAGGCGCGCTTTAGCTCCCTGGACGCGCACAAAATCGATAACCAAAAATTATCGATCGAATTGTTCGAATACCTGATGCAGCGTTGGGAAGGCAAGGAGCCGCAGGGTACGGCGTATTTCACCGACCGCTTAAGCCGCTATCTGGCCATCGGCTTGGATGCGACGCACGAATTGCAAACCCCGGGTCATCCTGTTGCAGCGGATGTGGAAGTATTGGCGGAAACGGATTCGGATCGCGCCCTGTATTGCCATTTCGAAAAAGAAGGCGTTTTGTCGATCGGCAGCCTAGTCAGTTTTAGAAAAACCGATGCCTTACCGCAGCAGCGTTGTTTGGGCGTGGTGTGTAAAATCCTGCTGCCCAAGCAGGATAGCAAGCTGATTTTTGAGGTGACCGTGCTTGCCGCGCAATCTTATTCGGTCACTTACCAGGAGCCGGACGCGGCGGCGGAATCCGAACCCCGCAAGGCCTTGTTATACGGCATAAAGCATAACGACGAAGAAAGAAGCTATATCATCATCGAATCCTTCATGGTAAAAGACGGCGATATATTGCGCATGTTCATGGGGCAAGAGAATTTCCCCATCATTCTGAATGGCCGTAAAAATGTAGGGCTCGGATATTGGCAGTTTGAATGCCGGCGTATCATGGAGCAGCCCGGCCAGCAACAGGGAAGCAAAAAAGGTTATGATTTTATCTAACATCCGCGGCTGTCATCGGACAGTCACACGCCAATTTCGGCGCACGTTTTATTCACAGAAAATAAATGACAGACATTCAAGATCAGGAAACTGATTTCAAAAACCTCGAAGATCCCCACGCTCAGCGTGAGGCCGAGAAATATGAAAACCCCATCCCCAGCCGCGAGCTGATTCTGCAGCTGATTACGCAAGCGCAAAAGCCGCTGCGCCGCCAACAAATTGCCCAACAATTCGGCCTGGAAAGTCCGGACGCACTCGAGGCATTAAGACGCCGGCTGCGCGCCATGGAACGCGACGGACAACTGGTTTTCAATAGCCGGCAAAAATACAGTCCGGGCGATGGCCACAACACCATCGGCGGCCGGGTACTGGGACACCCCGACGGTTTCGGTTTTTTAAAGCCGGACGACGGCAGCGACGACCTGTTTTTATCGCCACGGGAAATGAAACCCTTGCTGCATAACGACAGAGTGGTTGCGCGCGTTTCCGGTATCGACCGCAAGGGGCGCCGGGAAGCGGCCGTCGTGGAAATCAGCGAGCGCAATACTCACCAAATTGTAGGGCGTTTTTTCGTCGAGGGCCGGGTCGCCTATGTGGTACCGGATAATAAAAAAATCGCCCATGAAGTCTTGATTCCTCAAGAAGATACCGGCGGCGCCAAAAAAGGCCAGATTGTGGTGGCGGAAATCGTCCAGCAACCTACCGCCCATTGCCAACCCATCGGGCGGGTGGCCGAAGTATTGGGCATGCACATGGCGCCGGGCATGGAAATCGAAATGGCGATTCGCTCCTACGATTTACCCAACCAGTGGCCCGACGCCTTGCTGGAAGAGATTAAATCCCTAACCCCGGAAGTGCCGGAACAAGCCAAGCAGGGCAGGGAAGATATTCGCCAATTACCCTTGGTGACGATAGACGGCGAGGATGCGCGGGACTTCGACGACGCGGTTTACGCGCAAAAAACAGCCAAGGGCTGGAAGCTGTTGGTGGCCATCGCCGACGTGTCGCATTATGTCCGCGTCAATACCGCGCTGGACGCGGAAGCCAGAAACCGCAGCACCTCGGTTTATTTTCCGGAAAAAGTGATTCCGATGCTGCCGGAGATTTTATCCAACGGCCTGTGTTCGCTCAATCCGCAAGTCGACCGTTTGTGCATGGTTTGCGAAATGGTCATCAATGCGGAAGGCACTGTATTGCGCTCCCGTTTTTATGAAGCCGTGATGCGGTCGCATGCCCGCTTGACCTATACCCAAGTTGCCAAAATGCTGGTGGACGGCGATCAAAAGCTGGCCCGACAATACGCGGCGCTGATGCCGCATTTACAGAGTTTGTACGGCTTGTATCAGGTCATGCGGCAGCAGCGCGACATGCGCGGCGCGATGGATTTCGATACCCAGGAAACCCGTATCGTATTCGGAGCGCAGCGGAAAATCGAACAAATCGTGCCGGTGGTGCGCAACGATGCGCACAAATTGATCGAAGAGTTCATGATCACGGCCAATACCGCGGCGGCGAAATTTTTAAACCGCAAAAAAATGCCGCGTCTGCTGCGCATTCACGACGGCCCGGGGGCTGAAAAACTGTTGGCCTTAAAAACCTTTCTGGGAGAATTGGGTTTGCATTTGGGCGGCGGCGCTCAGCCGACGCCGCTGGATTACATGCATTTGCTGGAATCCGTTAAGGACAGAAAAGACGCCCATCTGATTCAGACCATCTTGTTGCGTTCCATGTCTCAGGCGGTATACAGCCCCGACACCAAAGGCCATTTCGGCCTGGCTTTGGAGGCCTATACCCACTTTACCTCGCCGATACGCCGTTACCCGGATTTGTTGGTGCATAGGGCCATTCGGCATTGCCTGTCGGGCAAAAAAGTCCACGAATTTCACTATACCCACCCCGATATGGTGTTACTGGGCGAGCATTGTTCCGCCAACGAACGCCGGGCCGACGACGCTACCCGCGATGTGGTCAGCTGGCTGAAATGCGAATACATGATGGATAAAATCGGCGAGGAATTCGACGGCATCATCAGCGCCGTGACCGGTTTCGGTTTTTTCGTCGAGTTGCAATCCATTTATGTCGAAGGCTTGGTACACATTGCCTCCCTGCATAACGATTATTTCGATTTCGATGCCGGTCGGCATCAGTTGTACGGCGAGCGTACCGGTGTACGTTATCGATTGGGCGATTTAGTCAAAGTCAGAGTGGTGCGGGTTAATCTGGACGACAAAAAAATCGATTTCGAACTGTTGCAGAGCGGTAAAAGCGCTAAAAAAACCGGCAAATCGCCCTCTGACAAAAGTCGCGGCAAAAAAAGCGAACCGCAAAAAGAGGCTAAAAGCTCAACCAGACCCAAATCCAAAAGACGCCGGAAACCATGAGTTTAACCCAATTATTCGGCATTCATGCCGTGCAGGCGGCGCTGGATTATTCGCCGCAAAAAATCAAACAAGCTTGGGCCGACCAACAAAGACAGGATGCCCGCCTCAAACAAGTGCTGGACGATTTGTCGGCTTTAGGTATCCGGCCTGAGAAAACCGAACGTAAAAAACTGGACCGCATGGCCGACGGCAAAAACCATCAGGGTATCGTGGTGGCGGTGGAATTGCCGGCCATGCGCGGCGAAGATCAGTTAAAGCGGGATGTGGAGGCATTGACCGAAACGGCTTTTTATCTGGTTTTGGACCAAGTGCAAGACCCGCATAATCTGGGCGCCTGTTTACGTACGGCGGATGCGGTGGGCGCGCATGGCATCATCGTCACCAAGGATAACGCGGCCGGTATAACACCCACGGTCTGTAAAGTGGCCAGCGGCGCGGCGGAAACCGTGCCGGTTTATCAAGTGACCAATTTGGCGCGGGTTTTACGCTGGTTGAAGGAACAAAACATCTGGATCATGGGCGCCGCCGGCGAAGCCGAACAGACCCTCTACGACATGAAGCTGGATATGCCGCTGGCCGTGGTGATGGGGACGGAAGGCACCGGCATGCGGCACTTGACCCGGCAGCATTGCGACTTTTTGGTCAAAATTCCGATGGCGGGCCAAGTGGAAAGCCTGAACGTGTCGGTAGCCGCCGGCGTGTTGCTGTATGAAGTATTCCGGCAAAAACATGCCCGATAAACCCGATGTTGAAGAGGCGTTTACCGGCTTTGTGCCTGATGTGGAGTTTGCCGGTTTTTGCGGAGCTTAATCCGCAACTCTTGGCTGATAATTGCCTAACTTGCCATCAAGATCATTCCGCTTCGGAGCGGGATATACCGTTGCTGGCCGGTTTGCCGGCGCAAAAAATCCAACAGGATCTGTTGGATTTTAAATACGGCAGAAAACCGGCGACGCTGATGCCGCGTATCGCCAAGGGTTTTAGCGACGACGATTTGCGGCTTATCGCCGATTATCTGGCTCGAGATTAAACCGTGAGCGGCATTTCCAGAAGACTTTTCTTGCAAGCCATGGCCGCCGGGACGGGCGCTTTGAGCGGTTGCGAAAACCTGTTCCGTAAAGGTTCAAAAGCCCATGTGGTGGTGGTGGGCGGCGGTTTCGGCGGCGCCACGGCAGCGAAAACGCTACGGAGTCTGGATGCAGGTCTCGACATCACCCTGGTCGAGCCGAAAGCCGCCTATATCACCTGTCCCGGCAGTAACTGGCTGTTTGCAGGTCTGAAGACCCTGCCGCAATTAACTGTCGACTACCAGACTTTGAAAGGCCGCCACCGTATTGGCGTGGTGGCCGATAGCGTGGCATCGATTGACCGCGACCGGCGACAATTACGCTTGTCCGGCGGGCAAGCGTTGCCTTACGACCGTTTGATACTGTCTCCCGGCATCGCTTTTCAATGGGATGCCATAGCCGGCTACACGCCCGCCATGGCGAATGTGTTTCCGCATGCCTGGCAGGCGGGGCCGCAGACAGCCTTATTGGCCCGGCAACTGCAAGCCATGCCGGCCGGCGGCGTGGTGTTAATCGTCGCGCCGCCGGATCCGTACCGCTGTCCGCCCGGGCCGTACGAGCGGGCCAGCATGATGGCCTATTGGCTCAAGCAGCATAATCCGCGCGCGAAAATCATCATTCTCGACCCCAAGCGCGAGTTTTCCAAACAAGCCTTGTTCGAAGCCGGCTGGAGGCGGCATTTTCGCTACGGTAGCGCCGATAGTCTGATCGAGTGGCATTCGTTGGCCGATAATCCCGTCACCCGGCTGGATGCGCCTAACCGTACGGTGATCAGCGATTTCGGCGACCGTTTCAACGGCGATGTGTTGAATATTATTCCGGCCCAGACTGCCGCGGCTTTGGCCATCGAGGCGGGTTTGGCCGATAAAAGCGGCTGGTGCCCGGTGAACCCGCAAACCAGCCAGTCCCTGTTCGACGACTATATTCACGTGATCGGCGATGCGGCCCGGTTTACCCCGATACCCAAATCGGCCTTTGCCGCCAATTCCGAAGCCAAGGCCTGCGCGGTGGCCGTAACGAGTTTGCTGCGCGAGCAAGCCCCGCCGGCGCCGCATTGGCTGAATATCTGTTACAGCCTGATTACGCCCGAGCACGGCATTTCCGTTGCCGGTGTGTATGAGTTGGACAGCGAACACGCGCTTGCCGCCGTGAAAGGCGCGGGCGGCATCAGCCCTACCGGTTCCGCGGATTATCCGGCGTTTGAAGCCGCTTATGCGCGATCGGCTTACCGAAGCCTGGTCGATAATTCATTTCTGTGAGTAATTATTAAAATTAATTATCATGTTATCAATGGCTTATTGGATTGTCTTTTAAACGGATTTTGATTGTGCCTGTTTGCACTTGAAACTAAAAAAGAAACGCAATTTTCATGCAAATTTCCCAAGCATTTGCGGAATCAATGGTCTGGAAACCCAAAACCCCATGATACAATCGCGACTGTTTATTTATTCCGGTTGACTGAGTGAAGAAAAATCCGCTATTTCAAATACTTTTGCTGAGCATGGTGGCCGGCAAAGCTGCTTATGCCGGCAGTTTTGTAGTTGAAGATATACAGGTTAGGGGCTTGCAACGGATTTCGGCGGGAACGGTTTTCAACTATTTACCGGTTACCGTGGGGGAAACCTTTTCCGAGGACAAACAGGGGGCGGCCGTCAGGGCTTTGTTCAATACCGGGTTTTTCAAGGATATTATCCTGGAACGGGAAGGCGGCACCCTGATTGTCAATGTCGTTGAACGGCCCTCGGTAGCGAAGATCGTTATTGAAGGCAACAAGGACATCAAAAAGGAAGATTTGGCGGATGCGCTGAAAAAGATCGGTCTGGCGGAAGGCAAGGTCTACAACAAGCAAATCCTCGACAAAGTCGAACAAGAGCTGCGCCGGCAATACTTCAGCCATGGCAAGTACGGGCTGAAAATCAAGACCGAAGTGACGGAGTTGACCCGTAACCGGGTGGGTATTCATATCGACATTACCGAAGGCAGGGTCGCCAAGATCAAGCAAATCAATATCGTCGGCAGCCGGGCTTTCAACAATGAAGATATCAAGAAAGACTTCGAGCTCAGCACCACCAATTTTTTGTCGTTTTATTCCAAGGACGACCAATATTCCAAGCAAAAACTGTCGGCCGATTTGGAAAAGCTGCGTTCTTATTACCTGGATAGGGGTTATATCAATTTCTCCATCGAATCCACCCAGGTCGACATTACCGCCGATAAAAAGGAAATCTACATCACCATCAACGTCAAGGAAGGCGAGGTCTATACGCTGGAAAAAGTCAAACTTTCCGGCGAGTTGGTGGTCGATCCGGAAGAACTGGTGAAGCTGGTCAAGGTAGGACCGGGCGAGATTTTTTCCCGCAAAAACGCCACCGAAACCTCCAAGGCCATTTCAGACCGGCTGGGCGACGAAGGCTATACCTTCGCCAACGTCAACATGGTGCCGGAAATCAACGAGTCGAACAAAACCGTGGCCATGACGTTTTTCGTCGATCCCGGCAAGCGCGTATACGTGCGGCGGGTTAATTTTAAAGGCAACACCAAAACCCGCGATGAAGTGATGCGGCGCGAAATGCGGCAGATGGAATCCAGCTGGGCGGCCAGCAGCAAGATCGAGCGCTCCAAAACCCGGCTGGACCGTTTGGGTTATTTCGAGGAAGTGGGGGTGGAAACGCCGCCCGTGGTGGGTTCCGCCGACCAGATCGATGTCAATTACTCGATCAAGGAAAAGGCCTCCGGCAATTTGCAGGCCGGTGTGGGTTATTCGCAGGTGCAGGGTGTGATTTTTAACGCCAACGTGTCGCAGGACAATATTTTCGGTACCGGCAAGCGGGTTAACTTCGCCTTTAACAACAGCAATATTTTGACCCGGTACAACCTGGGTTTTCGCGACCCGTATTTTACCCTGGACGGCGTCAGCATGGGCTGGGATTTGGGTTACACCAAACGTAACGGTTATCAGGCCAATATCTCGCGCTATAACACCAATATCGCCAATGCCGGCTTCAATTTCGGTATCCCGTTGAACGAATTCGATAACCTGGGGTTCGATGTCGACCTTAAGCAGACCGAAATTTCCGATACCAGTTTTTCTCCTCAAGAGGTGGTCGATTTTATTCGTGATAACGGCGACAGTTTTCTTACCTTGTCCGGGGGCTTGGGCTGGACCCACGACACCATGAATAGGGCGGTATTCGCCACCAGCGGCGGACAGCAACGAGCTTCAGCGCTCGCCACCGTGCCCGGCAGCGATCTGGAATATTTTAAAATCGGTTATAAACAACAGCATTATTTTCCCTTGGCCAGCGACTTTACCTTTCGGGTGTTGGGCGAAGTGGCTTACGGTAACGGCTACGGCGGTACCAGCGAATTGCCGTTTTTCGAAAACTATTTCGGCGGCGGCCCCGGATCGGTGCGCGGTTTTAGACAGAATACCCTGGGGCCTAGAGATACGCCGCAAGCAGGTAGCGGCCAAACCGCCCGGCCGTTCGGCGGCTCCTCCAAGATATACGGTTCGGCGGAGTTGTTTTTTCCGGTGCCTTTTTTGAGCGATGTTAAATCCGTCCGCATCGGTACTTTCGTGGATGCGGGTACCGTCAGCAAAGATTGGCAGATTGACGACATGCGGTATTCCGCCGGTTTGTCCGGAGAATGGTTGTCGCCGTTCGGCGCTATCTCCGTCAGCGTGGCTCAACCGTTTAATTCCTCCAGCACCGATAACGTGCAAAATTTCCAGTTTAATTTCGGCTCAGGATTTTAGTTTGGGCTACCCCGTTTATGCCTTATAATTCGGCGCAGTGTTTTTGTTTTAAATCCCTCAAAAAATCTAACCCGGAGATGGTTGTACTCATGAAAAATAGAATTTCGTTGTTTTTAATGCTGATGTTGGTCGCCGGCGCGAGCCATGCCGAGCTTAAAATCGGTTTTGTCAACGTCGCCAAGGTTTTGGAAAAGGCCCCCCAAGCCGCTAAAGCCAAATCCCGGTTGGAAACAGAATTTAAACCGCGCGATACGGCCCTGGTATCGCAACAAAAGGAAATTAAAACCCTGGAAGACCGCTTGACCCGGGATGCCGCCGTCATGGGAGAAGAAGAACGCCGCAGATTGGAAAAAGACATTGTCGATAAAAAACGCGACGCCATGCGCGCGCAACAAGAGTTTAGCGAAGATTTCAATATGCGCAGAAACGAAGAGTTGGGTAATCTGCAAAAGCGCATCGTCGAAGCGGTTAGAGCGTTGGCCAAGGAAGAATCCTTCGATTTATTGTTGACCGACGGCGTCATTTACGCCAACGACGAAATCGACGTCACCGCCCGCGTTCAACAAAAACTGGAAACGCTGTCTCAATAATCGAGGCATTACGTTTAAATAAAGCTAACTATTCGGCGAATGCCGGCCGATACGGATCGATCGCGTAGGTTGGGTTAGGCGCCAGCCGTAACCCGACTCATCGGCTTATTGGATTCAATAGCTTCGATTGTCGGGTTACGCTCTATCGAGCTAACCCAACCTACTCCGGATAGTTGCAAATAAAGTTCCAATTCGTGCACTCCATCATGACCGTCAAACTCGATATCTTACAAATTCAGGCCTTACTCCCGCACCGTTACCCTTTTCTGTTGGTCGATAAAGTGGTCGAGTGCGTACCGGGCCAACGTTTATTGGCCGTCAAGAACGTCACTTTTAACGAGCCGTTTTTTCAAGGCCACTTTCCGAATTTGCCGATATTTCCGGGCGTGCTGATCATGGAAGCGTTGGCGCAAGCCACCGCGTTGCTAACCTCGCAATCGGACGAATCGATTGCGGAAGGCACTATTTACTATCTGGCCGGTATCGATAATGCCCGCTTCAAGCGCAAAGTGGTGCCGGGCGATCAATTGATGCTGGATATTCGCTACCTGAAACACCGGCGCAATATCTGGTCGTTCGATTGCCGCGCGGAAGTGGAAGGCGAATTGGCCGCCAGCGCGCAAATCATGTGCGCCGCATCGGCCGGTTAAAATGATCGATTCGCGCGCGGTCATCAACCCAAAAGCCGAACTGGCCGAAGATGTCAAAGTCGGGCCTTTTTCCATTATCGGGCCGGATGTGCAAATCGATGCCGGTACCGAAATAGGCCCGCATGTGGTCATCAAAGGGCCAACTTCGATCGGTAAGGATAATCAGATTTACCAATTTACCTCGATCGGCGAAGATCCACAGGACAAAAAATATGCCGACGAAGTCACCCGTTTGGAAATAGGCGACCGCAACGTGATACGCGAATTTTGCACCATGCACCGCGGAACTCTGCAGGATCAGGGGCTGACCAAAATCGGCGACGACAATTTGTTCATGGCTTACACTCATGTCGCCCACGATTGCATGATAGGCGATCACGTGATCATGGCCAACGGCGCTTCGATTGCCGGACATGTGCATGTCGGGGACCATGCCATTTTGGGCGGATTCACGCTGGTGCATCAGTTTACCCAAATCGGCGAATACAGCTTTTCCGCCATGGGCAGCGCCATCACCCAGGACATTCCGCCGTTTGTCATGGTGGGCGGCCGGCCGACCCGTCCGCACGGCATCAATTCCGTGGGCATGGAGCGCAACGGCAAGTCGCCGGAGGTGATTCGGCAAATCCGTCAGGCTTATAAAATTTTATACAAAAACAATTTGCGTCTCGAGGACGCTATCGAAGAAATGGAAGGCATGGCCGGCGAAAGCAACGAGCTTTCCAATATGGTCAGTTTTCTACGCAATGTTACCCGCGGCATCCTTAGATAATTCCGTACTGATTGCCGGTATTGATGAAGTAGGCCGCGGCTGCATAGTCGGGCCGGTCATCGCCGCCGCCGTGATCCTGCATCCGGATAAACCCATTGCGGGACTGACGGATTCGAAAAAACTCAGCGAAAAAAAACGCCGCGACTTGGCCGCGCAAATCAAAGCCTCGGCCGTTTGTTGGGCGGTAGGGCGGGCGGAGGCCAGCGAAATCGACACCATCAATATCCTCCAAGCCACCCTGGTCGCCATGCAACGCGCTGTCGCCATGTTGGGGCCTAGTCCTGAGTTTGCCAAGGTCGACGGCAACCGCTTGCCGAAACTGCTTTGTCCCGCGCAAGCCATCGTGGGGGGCGATTTGCTGGTCGCCGAAATTTCGGCTGCTTCCATTCTGGCCAAGGTGGCGCGCGACGAAGAAATGCACACATTGGACCGGCTTTACCCGGGCTATCATTTCGCCGTGCATAAAGGCTATCCTACCCAACAGCATCTAGCGGCTTTGCAACAGTACGGCGCTACGCCGCAGCACCGAACCAGTTTTGCGCCGGTTAAAAAAATCCTGCAGGGCTTGCCATGAACCCCGGTTTCATTCATCTGAGGATACATAGCGAATTTTCGCTGGTCGACGGTATCGTCAGAATCAAACCCCTGGTCAAAAAGCTGGCGGATTACGCCATGCCGGCCGCGGCGATAACCGAACAAAGCAACCTGTTTTCCTTGGTCAAGTTCTATAAAGCCGCCCAAGGCGCCGGCATCAAACCCTTGATAGGCGCGGATGTGTGGGTTTTCAACCCGGACGAGCCGGCCGCTCCGCACCGCTTGACGCTGTTGGCCCGCAACAAGCCCGGCTATGTAGCGTTGACCGAATTGATCTCCCAGGGTTACCAACAGGGCCAGCATCAAGGCATACCGATGTTGCAAAAAGACTGGCTGGAACAAAACCGCCAGGGTCTGATCGTGCTGTCGGGTGCCATGGAAGGCGACATCGGTCAGGCCTTGTTGGCGGAAAATACCCAACTGGCCAAGCGTTGCGCCGAATATTGGCGGGATTTGTTTCCCGACTGCTTTTATCTGGAACTGCAACGGGTTGGCAAACAGGACGAGGAACGCTACATCAAGCTGGCGGTCGATTTGGCCACGGCGCTGGAGCTGCCGGTGGTGGCGACCAACGATGTGCGTTTTATCGGCAAAACCGATTTCGATGCCCATGAAGTGCGGGTATGCATTCACCAGGGCCGGGTATTGGACGACAGCCGCCGGCCCAAAAACTACACCAATCAGCAATATTTGCGTACGGCCGAGGAGATGGCCGAGTTGTTTGCCGATATTCCGGAAGCGCTGGAAAATACGGTTGCCATTGCCCAGCGCTGTAACGTCGAACTGACCTTGGGCGAAAACTATCTGCCGGATTTTCCGGTGCCGGCAGGCATGACACTGGACGATTATTTCCGCCAGGCCTCCCGACAAGGCCTGGAACAACGTCTGGCGCAACACGCGCCGGTAGGCAAGGGCAGTTTCGAGGACAACCGCAAGGTTTACGATGAGCGACTGGAAATCGAGCTGGACGTGATCGTGCAGATGGGTTTCCCCGGCTATTTCATGATCGTGGCCGACTTTATTCAGTGGGCCAAGAACAATGCCATTCCGGTCGGGCCGGGGCGGGGCTCCGGTGCCGGCTCGCTGGTGGCATACGCGCTAAAAATTACCGACCTGGACCCTATCGAATTCGATCTGCTGTTCGAGCGGTTTTTGAATCCGGAACGGGTGTCCATGCCCGACTTCGATATCGACTTTTGCATGGAGCGCCGCGACGAGGTGATCGATTACGTGGCCCGCCATTACGGCCGCGATCACGTCTCGCAAATCATCACTTACGGTTCGATGGCCGCCAAGGCGGTTATCCGCGACGTCGGCCGGGTGATGGGGCATGCCTACGGTTTTGTCGACCGCCTGGCCAAGCTGATTCCGTTCGAAATCGGCATGACCCTGGAAAAAGCCCTGAAGGAAAGCGCCGAACTCAAGGCCTTGTACGACAGCGAAGAGGAAGTAAAAGCCCTGATCGACATGGCGCGCTCCCTGGAAGGCATTTCCCGTAACGCCGGTAAACACGCCGGCGGGGTGGTGATTTCGCCGACCAAGCTGACCGACTTTGCGCCGCTGTATTGCGAGCAGGGCGGCGGCAACTTGGTGACTCAGTTCGACAAGGACGACGTCGAGGCGGTCGGCCTGGTCAAGTTCGACTTTTTGGGTTTGCGCACGCTGACCATCATCGACTGGGCCTTGCAGACCATCAACCGCCAGCGCGCCCAGCGCGGCGAGGAGCCGGTCGACATCGCCCAAATTCCGCGCGACGACCTGCCTAGTTACGAGTTGCTGAAAAACGCCCAGACCACGGCGGTGTTCCAGCTCGAGTCCAGCGGCATGAAGGCGCTGATCAAAAAACTGAAACCCGACTGCTTCGACGACATCATCGCGTTGGTGGCGCTGTTTCGGCCCGGCCCGCTGGAATCGGGCATGGTGGACGATTACATCAATGTCAAACACGGCGCCAAGGCCGAGTATGCCCATCCCTTGCTGGAACCGATTCTGAAACCCACCAACGGGGTTATTCTGTACCAGGAACAGGTGATGCAAATCGCCCGCGAACTGGCGAATTACACGCTGGGCGGCGCCGACATGCTGCGGCGTGCCATGGGTAAGAAAAAGCCGGAAGAAATGGCCAAGGAACGGGAAAAGTTCATGTCGGGTTCGGTGGCGAACCGGATCGACGCGGGCATCGCCACCTACGTGTTCGACTTGATGGAAAAGTTCGCCGGCTACGGTTTCAACAAATCGCACTCGGCCGCCTATGCGCTGGTGGCTTATCAGACCGCCTGGCTGAAGGCGCATTATCCGGCCGCCTTCATGGCGGCGGTGATGTCGTCCGACATGGACAACACCGACAAGGTGGTGGTGTTGATAGACGAATGCCGGGAAATGAAACTGACTATTTGCCCGCCGGACATCAATGTTTCCAACTACCACTTTACCGTCAACGATAAAGGCCAGATCGTTTACGGCATCGGCGCCATCAAGGGCGTCGGCGAAAACGCCATCGAGGACTTGATCAAGGAGCGCAACGCGAACGGGCCCTATGCCGGCCTGTACGACCTATGCAAGCGGGTCGATTTGCGCAAGGTCAACCGGCGGGTGCTGGAAGCCTTGATCAGGGCGGGGGCCCTGGATGCCATCGACGCTAACCGCGCCGCGCATCTGGCCGAATTAACCACCGCGTTGCGGGTGGCCGAACAGCACGGCAAGATGGCCTTGGCCGGCCAGAACGACTTGTTCGGCCTGGGCGAGGATGATACGGATGACGGCGAAACGGAAGCCTATGCCAATCTGGTTGAGCCGTGGACGGAAAAAGAAAAGCTGGAAGCGGAAAAGCAAACCCTGGGCTTGTTTCTGACCGGCCATCCGATTGCGGAATATCTGCCGGAATTGAAACAATTTACTCACGGCACCTTGGGCAGTCTGGAAGCCGACGCCGGACGCATCAAAGGCAAAATGGAAGCCAGGGTGGCGGGTTTGATCGTGGATATCCGCACCCGGCAAACCAAGCAAGGCAAGATGATGGGCTTCGCCACCCTGGACGACCGTACCGGCCGCCTGGAAGTGGCGGCGTTCAGCGGTATTTTCGACAAATACCGGGATTTGCTCTCCAAGGACACCATACTGGTGGCGGAAGGCTCATTGGCCATGGACGACTTTACCAACAGCCTGCGCATGACGGCGGAAAAACTCTACGGCATGGAAGAGGCCAGGGAAATGTTCGCCCGCGGTATCGTGCTGAACTGGGATGCGGCGCGCTGGCCGGAACCCGGCGCTTTTGCCGATAGGCTCAAGCAAATCCTGCTGCCGTTTCGCGGCGGCGACTGCCCCGTCGCCATCGAATACACCGCCGACACCGCAAAGGCCTCGCTGCAACTGGGCGACGACTGGCGGGTGCGGCCCGGAGACGAACTGTTGATACGTTTGCGCCGATTGTTGTCGGCGGATGCCGTAACGGTCAAATATCGGAATTGACCGGCTTAGGAAATGGTTGGAAACAAACTGCCGAAATGGATTGACTTATAGGAGCGGCTTTAGCCGTGATGAGCGCCTTGATCGGAGCTAAAAGCCCACCCCACCCCAAACCGGTAATAATCCCGAAGCTGCGAATATGTTATATCTTTTGCTCTTCAAATTTCGGTACATCCGCTCCCTCGCTCTCCGGAGGCTGTCGTAAAAGCCAAAATGTAGGTTGGGTTAGCGCAGTGTAACCCAACAAAATCAAAACGTTGGGCTTCATTGCATTCAGCCGGACTTACCTTTTACGACAACCTCCTCCGGAGGACGAGGAAGGGAATCAAAAAAACCAAATTTGAGGTGCTATGGCTATATTTTTGACCAAAGCCCTAGCGCTGCGGAAAAGTCCACAAATAAGTGTCTTTGGGAAAGCCGGCCGAAATGGCTTGTTGCTGCAGTTTTTTCGCCTCCTCCAGCGTCAGTTGCTCGCCGATAACCACCGCGTAATAGGGGTTGCCGCCGTAAGGTTCGTAAACCTCGGCGGAAAAATTAGGGTAGTTGTCGCGTAACCGCCGGACCTGTTGTTCGGCGCCTTCCCGGGTTAAATGCGAACCGGCAACCACAAACCAGACATTCTTCGGCAACGCGCCGAAAAATCCCCGGTAAATTTGTTGCGCGGAGGTTTCCGCCGGCATGGTAAAGCGTTTGAGCGCCGGCTCGGCTTGCGCATGGGCCGCGGACACGATATGCCAGGAAACCTGTTGGTTTGGGGCCGCCGGCGCATCCGGCAGGGCAACCCGGCCGCCGTTCATGGCGGCGGTTATCAAAGCCGGCGCGGCAATGCCCAGTTGGAAAAGCTTGACCGGATCGCACTCGCTACGATTCAGCCAGCCCACCACGCCGCCGATGGCAAATAAAGCCAAAACCCGGATCAGATACGATAAAACCGAGAGTAGGGTAACGCTTAACAGCAAGGTCTCCAGATCGATCACGATCAAATTCAACAGCGTCGGCATAATGCCGCCCAGCCCCGCAAATAAAAACCGCTGCCGGTCGCTTAGATGGGTATTCATGTCCGCCTCCCAGGTTATACACCGTTTATGCGGGCGCTAAACACTCGGTCTGCCCGCTATCGCCGATTCGACTATAGTCTGTACCGGGAGCTTGTTCAAGATCGCGACCGAAACACGGAGCAGGTATCGGTTTCGCCAACCGCAAACGGCACATCGGATTTGCCGTAAAGAATCGATCTTTCCGTTGCGGCGGCCGCGCTTTACCGGGTGCGGCTGCGCGATGTGTTGCCGGCTTATTCTCAGGGAGACCGGGCGAATGTTGTTAGGCGATCCGCCGTATGGAATAGGGGGCGTACTCCGAGTCTTGCCGGATTTTGCCTCTCTGCATCCGAACGACTGGCTACGGTCGCTCGCCAAAATCCGTATCTGCGTCGAACTTACAGTCACCGACCCAATCGACAGGCAATACGCCTTCTCGCACATAACGATGAAAAGACGAATATGGCCAATCTTTTACGCGGGTGACGTAGCAATGTTTCAGTGGATTCACATGCACGTAATCGATGTGATTAGCGTAATCCCGCTCATCGCGAATCGCATGCTCCCAAAAACGACGTTGCCAAATTCCGCGCTCGCCTTTATTCACGCGAACCATCGAACGGCGCTCGGTACTTGGGATTTTCCGCACAAAGCGAATCTTAATTGCCTTCCACCGGTTGGAAAAATCGTCGTCTCCCGTCGGTAAAGTCCAGACACAGTGCATGTGATCCGGTAACACCGCCCAGGCATCGATATGGAACGGCCGTTCCTGTTTCGTGATTCGCACTGCCTCGCGCAACAGATCGATATGCCGCACCAGCAAATCCAACCGCCGTTCCAGCAAATTCACCGTAAAAAAATACGTACCGCCCGGCACTCGAAACCGCCGATAATCGGGCATCATTCCCTCCGTGGTTCATATCATCGTAGGGCGGATGCCGCTAGGCGATCCGCCAATGAAAATGCCTCCATACGGCGGAACCGCGATGCGTTCCGCCTTACGGACTTTCGTGATTCGCACTGACTCGCGTAACAGATCGATATGCCGCACCAGCAAATCCAACCGCCGTTCCAGCAAATTCACCGTAAAAAAATACGTACCGCCCGGCACTCGAAATCGCCGATAATCGGGCATCATTCCCTCTGTGGTTCATATCATCGTAGGGCGGATGTCGCTAGGCGATCCGCCAATGAAAATGCCTCTATACGGCGGAACCGCTATGCGTTCCGCCTTACGGACTTGCTCACACAATCTAACCTTATTCGTTAGGCGTCACTCAGCGGCGCAGACCAGAGTTGACTGCGGCGAGTAGACAAACAAGGACAAAAGGTGTGAGCATATAGACATACCAGAGCACTCGGGTAGCTCCACCCCGCCATGAGTAGTACACCGTACAGATGAGGACCTGGACCAAGAACGCGCCGAACGGGCCAGCGATTGAGCGATTGGTGTCGCCAAAGGCAAGTGCAAAGGCAACCCAAACAGTTGCAGCAAAAGCGAATAGCAGCGAGTTTACGCGTGGCGCGTCATACCAAATGCCCCGCGAGTGAATGAAGACGCGCATCAACGCGGACACGAAGACAGCTGAGAGAATGACGATATCAGCTTGCCCGCGCGTGAAAGGTAAGCTGAATAGTGAAGATATCAAGCTCCTGAAAGGTTCAGAGACAAAGTCTCGATAAAAGAGAACCGCTTCAAGGATGAATCCCTTCCAGCGAAACACGACATCTGATAGAGACGCGATGGAGCCTGAAGCGAGAAAGACAGATAGGATCAGCCACGCCTTGAGCCGCCACGGATAGGTGGGCCATGCGATCCTCACTTCGTCGATGTCGCTCTTCAGGCCCAAGTTCGCATCTCCCTACGGCGCAGCACGGTGTGGTGTGTGTGACGCCTAACGCAATAATCAGCCGACGCGGTAGCGGTTGGCTGTATTTATTTGTTAGGCATTTTTTCCGATTTTAACTCTTTTAATTTAGATTTCTTGTAAGCAGTCATCGCAATATCCATAATTACCTCAAATGGTGCTATTCCCTCTAATTCCATAGCGACATCTTTGGGATGAAGTCCTTTATCTAAGAGATAATGTACCCTCTCGATTAGATCAAAGTCAGAAAACCTATTTTCAACCCTAAAACGCTCATCTCTCTGCTCAATTTGTCTGATACGTTTTTCCATCGTTCTGGTGGTATAAAGAATTTCGGTCAAAATATCATCAGAGCTTCTAGTCGGCTCTGCATCTACAGCGGTAGGTGCCTTTCCTAAAACATCTTTAAACTGCTTCTCGAATATTGGCCAGTAAGTTTCGAAAACTTGACCCAAAATTCTTTCTTCTAGTGCGCAGTCACCAAGTTCCTTGTTGATAGTAGTCAACAATCCTTTCATGCCCTCTTTATTAGGTAATGTATGGTTAAATTGAGCTAGTGGGTTTCCTAGGTCTGCTGGCGTAAGATCAATTAGAAATGTACAGACCCTATTTACTGATAATCCTTTAGCCAATGCGCCAGATTCAAAAAGTATCCATGGATTTTCTTTGTTTTCCTTTGTTAGGCATACAATTCCGACTTTCGTATCTTTTAATTGGTCGTTAATTTCATTAAACCAGAGAGATCCTTTGTCAATATCTTTAGATGAAATCCACGGCTCAGAAGCTTGAAGAGTACATTTAATCCAGTCCCTCAAAATCTCTGCACATTGTCTACTTAAATCTTTCGACCAACTTATAAATACCTTCATTCAATGTTCCTTCGTTTATGCCTAACGTAGAGCTAACCGGCGCTGCGCGGCTTTATCGCGCAGCGTCCAGCGACTGAAAGGAGCGAGGTTGAGCGCCGGGTTAGACGGCAGTGTCATTGGGCTTTGCCTCAGATAATTCCGCGATGCGGCGAGCAAGCATGGCTACCATACCTGGATTGCCCTTTCCGCAAGAAATTAACCCTTTGGTTATGAATAGCTGTAGCGGCTCGCGTTTGAAACCAGCCGGACTCGCATTTATCGCCGATTCTGGCTCAAATTAACTGCAAATCAAAATCCTGTCAGGCTCAGATTAAATGCAAATGTGCTTGCATTTACTGGCGCTGGCTCGCAATCCATTTCCGCAGGCTCACTTTAATTGCAAATGAAATCCGGCTTCAAATCGGCAAGCCTGCCGCCAAAAATTGCCCTCGCAGTTCGGCCACACGAGTAGCGTCCAAATTGTTGTTGAATAGCGCCTTGATCTCAGCCGGTTTGACATCGAATTGTTCGACCAGGTCTTTGAGGCGATAGCCGTGGCGAGCCAATGTCGGTTCCAAGTCGTCCAATTGACGGGATAATACTGATTCGATCAAGTCGGCGGAAATGGGCGTTTCTCCGGTTTGATAGCCGGCTTCCAAGGCCAGAGCTAGGTGAAGCTGGATTTGTAGCGGCGTCCGCAATCGCGTGGCCAACTGATCAATGGCTTCCGGCGTCAGGATCGATTCAACCGCGGCTTCGCTTTTGGTACAGGATTTCAGTAACCAATGAATGTATTCGCGCTGGCTGCCAGCGATGCCATCCAGATTGAAAACATCGGTGCGGAAGCCAATTTCTTCCATCGTCGGCCGCCGCAAATCATTGCGTAATTTGGGATGGCCGGAAAGTACGACGGACAAGCGTCCTTCGCCGTCCTCGATCACTTCCATCAGCCGTTTCAAGCCGATCAAGGTATGGCCATTCAAATCGTGGGCCTCGTCGACGAATAATGCCACCGGCCGTTTGTTCTTGCGAACGAGTTCGCGCAAGGCCCGTTCACGTTGTTCACCTTTTGGAATCTGTACCTTCTTGTCGGTAGCCAGGTCGTAAAACAGGGCGGCAATTAGCGTGCTTAATTTAACGCTATGCTTTTCGACACTTAGCGATTTCGAAACGGTAATTCTTTTTTCATCCTCCAATTGCTGCTGCAAGCGCCGCATGGTGACCGTCTTGCCGCTGCCTACTACCCCGCATACCGCAATGAGCTTGCCTTCCTGGATAGCACCCTTGATGTCCTTGAGCAATTCCTTGTGCTGCTCGGTTTCGAAATAACCGACCCGACTAAGTGGCTGTGTCAGTCCAAAATGTTGCATCACTTCAACCCGCATATCCTTCTCCTGTTTGGTGTTCACGAAAGTAACTACGCACGCGCGACAACACCACGCTACGTGTCAAAGTTTCGGCTAGAATCAGGTCGATAGCCGCACGCTCCGCCGGCGAGAGCTTTGCCAACGGCATGGCCAAATCGTCCGCAATAGCCAGCTTGGCGGCAATCGCATTGGGAAACTGGTATTCCTGGATAGGGGACTCGAAAGGTTGTTTCGGCAGTTCTATCGGAAAAGCTGTCGGTGTCAAACGGATGTCATCGCCGGCCAGCGCCGAAATTGGCAACCCCAGTTGATCGGCCAATGCGCGAATACGCTCGGCGCGTGCTTGGGCTTTTCCTTGCTTGAAGGCGCGGTACCGATGTAGCGGGATAGGGCCGGATACCGGATAGTAAGGGCCAAACTTTTCGCCTTCGAACTCGACATACATTTCGTCGTCGAATAGTCCCCACAATAAGATGACGGTTTCACCCGCCATATCGGGTTCCACTTCATACTTCGTGCCACCGGGCACCGAAATCCGAGCGTCAACACCCACTTTGCGGGTTTCCGGTTCCCGCGCGAAACGGCAGAATTGCTCCCAGCTACACATTTCGCGCAGACCTTCTGCGGGCAAGTGCGTCAGCCAGTCCGTCAAGCGGGAATGTTTCTCGGTACGGTGATTCTGATCGTTGTAGCGGAGCAGATAGCGCAGCAACCATTCGTTGGCCTGCTTTTCGGTTTCCGGTTTATGGAAGTGATACAGAGTTTCGTGGGCCTCTTTGACGGTTCTAAAGGGTCGTTCGACTTTTCCTTTTGACCTGGCGGTGGTGCGCGTACCATCTTTGCCGGCTGGTATGTGGGTTTGCCATTCAATACCCAATGCCAGCATCACATTCTGAAAGACCAGGCTCTTGGCAACCGGGCCGTTATCCAGGTAAATCATCTTGGGGCGGCCTTGAAAGGGAAACCCGGCATCGGCTTTGGCTGCCATGGCATTGAACAGAAAGCGCAAGGCCGATTCGGCATCTTCGCATACACGCAGCGGTATTCCTGGTAACAGACGCCGCTACGGTCATCGACCGAGCTGAACAGCATCAAGGTGGGTTGGCCCTTGGCCGGATCGATCCATTCTGGCTTGTCGATATGCTTGAGATCGGATGGTGACATATCGAATTGCCAGCAATCATTACTGTATTCCGCCTGGAAGCGTACGGCAGGCGGCTCTCGTAACAATCGAGGATGATCCAGATGGTTCGCTGACAGATAGCGGTTGATCGTCGCACGTTTCAACAAGCCTTTGGGTGACTTGACCAACCCTTGCGCGGTTTCCACGCCATAGTCTTCCAAGAGCCGAATGGCTTGCTGGGTGGATAAGTGCCGGCCTTGTTTGTTGGTGGTTCGTAGTTTCAATGCCGCAATCAGTTCGCAATAACGTTCCAAATCGGCCGCCGGCAGCAAGCGGGATTTTCCGTAATCTGCGCGATGCGCGGCGTGGGGTTTGCGGAAGTCGCTTAATGCCCGATAGACGGTTGTGGTCGAAACGCCGTACAAATCCGCGACCGCCGCAATCTGGTTGGCACGTTCCGGACTTTTAGGCGGCAAATGGTCGAGCCGCTGCCGTAATTGCAGCAGGGAATCGACCGGAATAGCCTTACGTTTCTTGTCCACCGCTAGCCAATGCGCGATACACCGTCGCGCGGCCAATGCCCAGTCTCCGGGCGATTTCGGTGGCGCCTAGTTTTTCGGCGTGGCGCAGACGCTTGATTTCGGTAGTATCGACCGAAGGTTTGCGGCCTCGATAAACGCCGCGCGATTTTGCGGCGGCGATGCCTTCAATTTGCCGCTCGCGGCGCAGGTTGGTTTCAAATTCGGCGAATACGCCTAGCATATCCAGAAACGCTTTGCCGGCCGCCGTGCGGGTGTCGATGGGTTGCTCGGTGGCTTTTAAGGTGACACCTTGTTCCTTCAATGTGAAGACAATATCTTGAAGGTCTTTGATGCTACGCGCGAGCCGGTCGATGCGAGTAACAACCAAGGTATCGCCGCTACGCAAGAAATCCAATAATACTTGGAGTTCTGTGCGCCCCATTCGACTGGTACCGGTGGCTTTCTCCGCCCGAATGACTTCGCAGCCGGCCTCTCGAAGCGCCTGTTCTTGTAGGGTGAAATCTTGATCGTTGCTGGAAACGCGAGCGTACCCGTAGAGTGCCATAAACCGTTACTGTCTCATTAGCCTTTAGATGCTTGAACAGTAGCATATCAAAATAAGCAAAACAACCCTATTGAGACAGATAAACCGTCTCATTGAGCTGACTCGTACGGGTATACCTAAATAGGACAGTGGTCAGCCATAAGCTGACCTTTATCCCTTAAAAAACCAGATCAACCAGTGGCTCAAATCCGACCTGCGCAGTCCTTTCTTTGCCCATCTTAAGTTTAGGTGGCTGCTACCCTGATTTTATTTTTGTAAAATAACTTACATATATGTATAGTTATTTACATGAATAAATGGTCCCTACTGATAACAAGCCTGCCCACCGAAAACGGCACCGCGCGAATGCGCATTTGGCGATCCCTGAAAGCGTCCGGCGCTGCCGTGTTACGTGATGGCGTCTATTTGATGCCGGATCGAGCGGATTGCCTGGAAACCTTCGAAAGCCTAGCCGTAGAGGTCAAAGCATCGGGTGGCACGGCCTTTGTTTTGAAAACCGACGAGCCGGCATCTGACAGTTTCGTTGCACTTTTTGAGCGTAGCGAAGAGTACGCGTCGTTATTGGCCGATATTTCTAAGCTGAGCGGTGATCTGCTTATTGATTCTGCTCAAGACCAGCTCAAACAAGTCCGCAAACTGCGCAAAGCGTTTACCAGCCTTGCTGCCATCGACTTTTTTCCTGGCGAAGCGCAACAACAAACTGAAACGGCGTTACGCCAACTGGAACTGGCAATCGCCCGCATTCTGTCACCCGACGAACCCCATCCCGTCGATGGCTCTATCACCACATCATCTATTGCCGATTTTCAAGGCCAAACATGGGCAACTCGCCAACGTCCCTGGGTGGATCGATTGGCCTGTGCCTGGTTGATCCGACGTTTTATCGATCCTCAAGCGCATTTGCTTTGGTTGCCTTCTCCCGATGCTTGTCCGAAGGATGCCATTGGATTCGATTTCGACGGCGCGCGCTTCAGTCATGTCGATGGCCGTGTCACGTTTGAAGTGCTGCTGGCCAGTTTTGACTTGGATACACCGCACCTCAAGCGTTTAGGCAGTTTGGTGCATTTTCTGGACGTGGGCGGCGTACAACCGCCGGAAGCGGCAGGTATCGAATGCGTGCTGGCGGGATTGCGCGATGCCATTGCTGACGACGATCAATTACTGGCAGCGGCCAGCGCGGTGTTTGACAGCTTGCTGGTCACCTTCGAAAAAGGAGTAACTCGTTCATGACAGCACAAGATTCACTTTCTACTGATAACGGGCAAAACCGGCCTGATCCGGTGGGCTTTTGGCAAGCCTTCCGCTTTTGGCTGAAATTGGGTTTTGTCAGCTTTGGCGGCCCCGCCGGACAAATCGCCATCATGCATCAAGAATTGGTGGAGAAACGGCGCTGGATTTCTGAGCAACGTTTTCTACATGCTTTGAATTACTGCATGCTGTTGCCGGGGCCGGAAGCGCAGCAATTGGCGACCTATATAGGTTGGTTGATGCACCGCAACATCGGTGGCATCGTGGCGGGGGGGTTGTTTGTCCTGCCATCGCTGTTGATCCTGATCGGCCTGAGCTGGCTGTACCTGGCCTATGGTCAGGTCACGGCTGTCGCTGGCGTCCTGTATGGCATCAAACCCGCAGTAACGGCGATTGTGCTGTTTGCCGCCTATCGCATTGGTTCCAGAGCCTTAAAGAACTCGTTATTGTGGGCAATAGCGGCCGTGGCGTTTTTAGCCATCTTCTTGTTGAGTGCGCCGTTTCCGTTGATTGTGCTGATTGCCGCCATACTGGGTGCCATGGGCGGCAAATGGCTGCCGGGCAAATTTGCGCTGGGCGGCGGTCATGGTTCAGGCAAGCAGAGTTATGGTCCGGCGTTGATCGATGACGATACGCCGACACCAACCCATGCGCTGTTTTCCTGGTCTGGTCTAATCAAAGTCACCGTAGTCGGCTTGATGTTATGGGGGGCTGTCATCGGCTGGTTATGTGCCGAATACGGCTGGAACGGTGCACTGACGCAAATGGGTTGGTTCTTCACCAAAGCGGCCTTACTGACCTTTGGCGGCGCTTACGCCGTATTGCCTTATGTCTATCAAGGCGCGGTCGAGCATTTTCACTGGCTGACACCGCAGCAAATGATCGATGGTTTGGCCTTGGGCGAAACCACGCCTGGCCCCTTGATCATGGTGGTGACTTTCGTCGGCTTTGTGGCCGGTTGGGGTCAACAAGTTTTCGGTGCCGATTCTTTGCTGCTGGCGGGCGCGGTGGCGGCCACTGTGGTGACCTACTTCACCTTTCTGCCCAGCTTTTTGTTCATTCTGGCCGGTGGCCCGATCGTGGAATCGACCCATGGCAATCTGAAATTCACCGCGCCGCTGACCGGCATTACTGCGGCCGTGGTGGGCGTCATCCTGAATCTGGCGGTATTTTTCGCCTGGCATGTGTTCTGGCCGCAGGGATTCGCAGGAACTTTCGATGCGATCTCGGCACTGATCAGTTTATGCGCATTCTGGGCGCTGTTTCGTTACAAGGTGAATGTCATTCCCGTAATCGTTGCCTGTGGTAGCACGGGGCTATTGTTCCATTTCGTCAAAATCTGGCTTGCCCAGCAAGGAGTCGTTTTATGAAACGCATGCATCAATTTTCCGCTTTACCCTTGCTCATGGGATCACTATTGACTGGTAGTGCGATGGCCCAGGAGCCCACACAACATGCGATAGCCACATCGCTGGATACCGCCAAAATCGAACAACTCACCGGAGCCAAAGGCAAACTGGATAGCGCCGAAAATGTATTTAGAGTAGCTGTGCCGCGTAGTGATCTGGCTGTCAGTGTCGCTGGAGTCAAAATGACAGCCGCCACCGGTTTCACCTCATGGGCCAGTTTTACGTCAGCAGGCGACAAGACCATGGTCATGGGCGATATGGTGCTGGAGGAAGACCAGATCAACACGGTGATGAGTACCGCACTGGACAATGGCATCGAAGTAACGGCCTTACATAACCATTTTCTGTGGGATACGCCCAAAGTGATGTTCATGCACATCGGCGGCATGGGCGATGTCGATGCCTTGGCAATCGGCATTGGCAAAGTCTTTGCCAAAATTCAGGAAACCAGCGGCACTAAAACGAAAAGCAAGCCCAAATCATTTGATGCCGCCAAAACCTCGCTCGATCCCAAACCGCTCGAACAAATCCTGGGCGTCTCGCTCGAAAAGGCCGGAGAAGTGTATAAGGTGACGATTGGCCGTACCACACAAATGGACGGTCATACCGTCGGCAAAACCATGGGCGTCAATACATGGGCCGTATTCGCGGGCAGTGACGACAAAGCCATCGTCGAGGGCGATTTCGCCGTATTGGAAACTGAACTGCAACCTGTCTTGAAATTATTGCGGGCTTCCGGCATTGCCATTACCACGATTCATAGTCATATGGTTGGTGAGTCGCCCAGAATCGTCTTCCTGCATTATTGGGGCGAAAGCCGTGCCAGTGACTTGGCCAAAGCCTTTAAATCTGCATTAGACACCCAAACCAAAAGTTGAGGTATTGATCATGAAATGGATCACCCGCGAGCGTCCCAAGATTGACCGCATCGCTTGTCCTTGGCTAATCGCCCGATTTATCGATGCCGAGGCCGAGTTTCTCTATGTATCCAGCGATCAAGTCTTTACAATCGCCGAGGAAACGGGCGCCATTCCCTACGATATTCCCGATGCGGCGCTCAGCCATGTCGGCGAGCTGTGCAGTTTCGATGCCTTTTTGAACCACTATCAGCTCGACGATCCGGCCTTAAAACAATTAGCGGCCATTGTACGTGGGGCTGATACATCGAAATTGGATTTGACACCGCAATCATCGGGTTTGTATGCCATCTCTTTGGGGCTATCACACGTTTTCAAAGATGATCTGGAAATGCTTGCACATGGAATGGTCATGTACGATGCGCTATTCGCTTGGTGCCAACATTGCCAAGCTGAAACGCACAATTGGCCGCCAATCCTAATTTAAAAAGTGGGTTTGGTTTTTGGTTGAATTGTCTTTTGAATGCTGAAATTAGGCTTTCATTTGCAAATAAAGCGAGCCTGAAAACATCAAATGCAAGCCGGAACCGATGAATGCAAGCTCATTTGCATTTAATCTGAGCCGGACGGGATTTTTAGTTGCAGTTAATTTGAGCCGAGCTCGGCGATAAATGCGAGTCGGGCCGTGTTCAATTGCGAGCCGTTACAAATAGCCATCGCTGCAAGAATTCCTGATTCACTTTGAGGTCATCTTGGTTTCTATTCCATCTCAATTGGTATTCACAATCTTCTGCTCTGAATTTCTCAAGATCCTCTTGGCATGTTGCGCAGAGCTTTGGAAACCATGATGTGTTCTTCTTTTGAATTTCGTATGCGCTCTTTTGTGCCTCGGCGGTAAAAACAAATGAGGCTTCGCACTTCCTACAGCGATACGCCAAGTTTTCGTAATGTAGCGCTCGATCATCGTAGTTCGCAGCGCCGAATTTTTGGCTTGATTTTGGCCACTGGGTTCTATCGATAGAGATGGTCATACGTAGGCTCCGGCGCGACGACGGCTAACGTAAAGTTGAGGGGCGCCGCGCTTTTGCGGCGTCCCGCTCGAACGACGGGTTGGGCATCGTAATTAATTTCCCAAATGATCGGATTTCGAATTAACAATATTCACAATTTGAACGACCGTAATATTGTCGCCTGAAATAGTATTTCCATTGAGTGTCACGTAAGACTCTTTCGTTTTTGCGTTGCCACCGCCATTCTTGAGCTTGTCATATAGCCACGATGCGAATAGATTTACTCCAACTCCAGAAGAAAACGTGAGAAATAGCTCTATTAGTTTGGGGGCATCAATATCAGAATCAAAAGCCATTTCGACAGGCTTATGACGGTAGACAAGACCATCTACAGTTTTTAGGAACGACGTTACCTCAGCACTTTTACCGTAGATTGAGAATGAGACAGGACTCGTCATGGATTGCCACCGTGTTGTTTGCTGGAAATATCATTGACTTCGCTATCTGTAAAAGTGCGCTTACATTTACTGCAACGGAAACCACAGTAATCGTCGAAATCGTTATAGGGCTGAACTGTTCCTCTTGTATCGATAATCTCATTGCCGCAGTCAGGGCAGGAAAGTGCTGCATGGTTCATGATGTCTCCTCAAAATGTAAGCTGGGGGGGGCAGCTAACGTTTTTTCTGCAAAGGCGAAAGGCAAGGCATTACACCGTTGGTTTGTATTCATTCTGCAAAATGTTTTGGGGCGCTGCCAAATTGCGTAACAACGCCATTTTGTATTACATAGTAAACGGTTGCTCCGTCTTTACCCCATACGGCGGTGCATTCCCCGGTTTCTGTGCAGTCAGCAAGTTCTGGCTTGAGTTTATCGCATGTTGAATTTTCAATTAGGCAGTTGCCATACAATTCCTTGGTGTTAAATTTATTGCCGTTGGTGTAAAGCCGCCCTGTCTTTATAAGAATTGGTCGCATTGCCGAAGGAGCGGGGGACCAGCCGAGGCTTTCAACTATCTTTCGTGTTTCCTCATAGGTCTTACCTATGTTTTGCGGGGGTTCTGGCTGTTGCGATTTGCATTCGCCTTTATGGCAAACGGTTTTGCTTCTGTCTTTGTTTTGAACAATATATTCACCATCTGTATTTTTGCTAAATGCTTTTTTTAAATCGACAACATAGAAATTTCCAACTTCTCGCTCAGGATCAAACATGCAGCGTCTGTAGTAAGCATCTTTAATTTCTATCATGTCATTGGGTGAATATGTCGGCGGCCTTAAAACGTCATACACATACTTCACTATCCTACGAATCAATGCTTCACTTTCCTTTTTCTTCAAATTTTGATTAGCGGTCTGTTCAATGACGTAATCTACGGCACCTAGTTGTGATCGGACTTTTGCAACCCACGCTTGGCTACCATAAGCGTCAATCGAAAGTTGAATGAAAGTGGATCTAATGCCACATTCGGCCATGTTCCTGGTATTGGTATTGATTTCTTGCTTGGTTTGCGCGCTCGCCTGATTACTTATCATCATTGCGACGAAAATCAGGAGCATCTTATACATTATGCTTCTCATTCTTTGGAGCATATCAAACTCCCCTATTTTTGTACCCAGATCGGTTGAATTATCCGTGGCCCAACTATTGATTATCAGGCAAATCTGCCCGATAAATTGATATTACCCGACTTTTCAGGCGCTTTTGCCCTGATAACTCCCAAACCGGGCAAATGTGCCTTGATAATCTGATATTAGCCATAAATTCGGGCAGATTTGCCTATATAATATATTTTCGCCTGACTATAGCGGTTAATATTCTGATGTCAAGTTCAAAATCGCCGACTTTGTTGGAAGATGTTCGCCGCGTCATGCGGCTCAAGCATTATTCGCTGCATACCGAACGTACGTATTCCGAGTGGATCAAGCAGTTCGTGAAGTTTCATCAACTGAATGAGCGAGCCGGGCTGTTTGAAAACAGCGAGGCCAAGATAGAAGCGTTTTTAAGCTATCTGGCAACAGAGCGCAAGGTGGCATCTGCCACCCAAAATCAGGCGATGAATGCGCTGGTGTTTTTATACAAGCAGGTTCTGAATATGCCGCCGACCCAGCGCATTGAGGCTATCCGTTCCAAAACCAGTCGCCATGTGCCGGTGGTGTTGACGATAGACGAGGTCAAGCAGGTTTTGCCGCGCGTGGAAGGCGTGGCGCAGTTGGTGGTCAAGCTTTTATACGGCAGTGGTTTGAGGATTACCGAGGCTGTCCGGTTGCGGGTGCAGGATTTCGATTACGGCTATAAGCAGATTACCGTACGTTCCGGCAAAGGCGACAAGGATAGGGGCACCACGTTCTCTGCTAGCTTGATGCCTTTATTGCAAAATCATCTGGAAAAGGTCAAGGCGATTCACGAACAGGATTTGGCAGACGGTTTCGGCGCGGTGTATTTGCCGTATGCCTTGGCTAAAAAGTATCCCAATGCCGAGCGAGAGTGGGGCTGGCAATATGTGTTTCCGGCGCGTTCCTTATCGGTCGATCCCTTGTCCGGCGCGACTCGACGCCATCATATCGATCAATCGTTGGTGAATAAGGCTATCAAGGCCGCGGTTCGGCAAGCGGGTATTGCCAAACGGGTTTCCGCGCATACCTTTCGGCACAGCTTTGCCACGCATTTGCTGCAACGCGGTACCGATATTCGAACCATTCAGGCGTTATTGGGGCATAGTGATCTGGAAACGACGATGATTTATACCCATGTTTTGAATCAGGGCGGGCAGGGCGTCATCAGTCCGCTGGATGATTTGGCTATTTGATTGCTTAGTGCGACGATTTATGGAGAAAACTTGAACACTATTTTCGATTTAGCCGAGCGCTGTTTATTCGACACCGACATTACGCACAAACTGGAAGTTACCCATCAAGCCCGGCAGCTGGCGCAAGCCGGGCAGTTGTCGTTCGAACCCGCCGCCCCGCCCAGGCCGATTGCCGACACGCTGTTTCCGGATAAGCCGCTGTTGTTGATGCCGCGCGACATGCCGCGCCGGCGGCTGGATACCCGCGACGGCAAGGCGGCTTTTTTTCATGCCTTGGCGCATATCGAGTTTATGGCGATTTATCTGGCCTGGGACATTATTTACCGGTTTCGCGGCTTGCCGGATGCGTTTTACCGGGATTGGCTCAAAATTGCCGATGAAGAGGCGCTGCATTTCGAGTTGCTGCGGCGGCATCTTTCCAGCTTTGGCGTCGGGTACGGCGATTTGCCGGCCCACAAGGGGTTGTGGACGCATGCCGAGGATACGGCGGATGACATTCTGGCGCGGCTGGCGGTGGTGCCGCGCTGCATGGAGGCGCGCGGGCTGGACGTAACGCCGGCCATGATCGAAAAATTGCGCGGCTTGGGCGACGATGCCGGGGTGGCGATTTTGCAGCGGATATACCGGGACGAGGTCGGGCATGTCGAACGCGGATCGTATTGGTTTAACGTTTTTTGCCGGCAAGCCGGGTTGGACCCCGAGCAAACCTATAAGGAAAAAATTCTGGCCTGTTACCAAGGCAAACCCAAGGGGCCGTTTAATCGAGAAGTGCGTATAATCGCCGGCTTCACGCATAACGAAATCGACTGGCTGGAGGAAAGGTTGCATGAATAACAAACCGGTTTTTGATTATCCGCTGTTTGCCATGGGGTTTAGGGCCTTTTTCGCCTTGGCCGGGCTATCTGCCCTGGCTTTGATTGCGGTTTGGAATTCGCTTTCCAACGGTTCGTTACATATCGATAACTATTTTCCGGCCACTGTCTGGCATGCCCACGAAATGTTGTTGGGCTATTCGACCGCTGTGATTGCCGGGTTTTTGTTGACGGCGGTCAGAAACTGGACGGATACCGAAACCACCCGGCCGGATCAGTTGGCGTCTTTGTGTTTTTTATGGATTTACGGCCGGGTGTTGCCTTTTTATTCCGAGTTGGTGCCGGACGTATTGATCGCCGCCGTCGATTTTGCGTTTTTGCCGGCGTTGGCTTTTTTTGTCGGCAAGCCCTTGTTGCGGACCGGCAATTTCAAAAACCTGATCTTTACCGGCTTGTTGTTATTAATGGCGCTGGGCAACGGTTTGATACACGCGCAAATTTTGGGCTACAGCGAAACCGGCGCGATGTTGGGTTTGAATTTGCTGGTGGCGCTGATCGTGACGATGATTCTGGTGATTGCCGGGCGGGTGTTTCCCTTTTTTACCGAGCGCGGTTTGTCCGGGGTGATCTGTATTCGCAATCCTGGCCTGGATGCGGTGACGGTGGCGGTAAGCGCGGGGGTGTTTATTTTGCTGATGTCGGGCGTTTCCGGGTTGATTTTAATGTTGGCCGCGCTGGCCGCGCTGGCGCTGAACGTGATGCGGGTTTCCGCGTGGTACGACAGCCGTATCTGGTTTGTGCCCTTGCTGTGGGTGTTGTACGTCGGTTACGGCTGGGTCATTTTAGGTTTCGGTTTGGTGGCTTTATCGGCCTATGCCATCGTGTTGCCGTCTTTGTCTTTACATGCTTTCACGGTAGGCGGTATCGGGATTTTGACCTTGGGCATGATGGCACGGGTATCCTTGGGGCATACCGGCAGGGCGCTTAAGGCGTCTAATGTTATGGCGCTTGCGTTTGCGTTGATTAATCTGGCGGCATTATTGCGGGTGCTGTTTCCGGCGCTTCTGCCGGGCTGGTACGGCGGCTTTGTGCTGGCGTCGAGCTATTGCTGGCTGGCGGCGTTTTCGTTGTTTGCTTATCGGTTTCTACCCATTTTAAGCGCGTCACGCCCCGATGGCCGGCCCGGCTAGCATTTTATGAGCATAAAAAAGGCGGCCATTGGCCGCCTTTTTTGTAAGCATTGACGCGATTAGTGTGCGCTGTAGTGCGATTCGATATAGCGCTCGACTAAAACCTGAAACTCTTCGGCGATGCGGTCACCTTTCAGGGTAACGGTTTTTACGCCGTCTTCGAAAACCGGCGCCACCGGCGATTCGCCGCTGCCGGGCAGGCTGATGCCGATGTTGGCGTTTTTACTTTCGCCGGGGCCGTTAACCACGCAACCCATCACGGCGACTTCCATGGTTTCCACGCCTTTGTATTTATCTTTCCATACCGGCATTTGGTCGCGCAGATAGGCTTGGATGTCCTGGGCCAGTCTTTGGAAATAATCGCTGGTGGTGCGGCCGCAGCCGGGGCAGGCGATGACCATCGGGGTGAACGAACGGAAGCCCATGGTTTGCAGGATCTCCTGAGCCACGACAACTTCCTTGGTGCGTGCAGCGCCGGGCTCGGGGGTTAAAGAAATACGGATGGTGTCGCCTATGCCTTGTTGCATTAAAACGCCTAGCGCGGCGGAAGAGGAGACGATGCCCTTGGAGCCCATGCCTGCTTCGGTCAAGCCCAAATGCAAGGCGTAATCGCAGCGGTTGGACAAGTCTTCGTAAATGCTGATCAATTCCTGCACGTTGCTGATTTTGCAGGACAGGATGATCTTGTCCTTGCCCAGGCCGAGTTCTTGCGCCTTGGCGGCGCTTTCCAGCGCGGACAATACAATCGCTTCCCGGGTGATGGCTGGCAATTCCTTGGGGTTGGCCAATAATCTGTTTTCGTCCAGCAGGCGGGTCAGAACGGCCTGATCCAGGCTACCGCCGTTGACGCCGATACGCACCGGCTTGTCGTACTTGCAGGCGAATTCTATCATTTGCTGGAATTGCGGGTCGCGGGCCTTGCCCTTGCCGACATTGCCGGGGTTGATGCGGTATTTGGCAAGCGCTTGCGCGCAGTCGGGGTATTTTTCCAATAACTTGTGGCCGTTGAAATGGAAGTCGCCGATAATGGGTACCGAAAAACCCTTTTGTGCCAGCCGATTGACGATGTCCGGCACGGCTTTGGCGGCCTCTTCGGTATTGACGGTGATGCGAACCATTTCCGATCCGGCGGTCGATAATTCCATAATCTGTTGAACGCTTCCCGCAACATCGGCAGTATCCGTATTGGTCATGGATTGCACCACAATCGGCGCGCCGCCGCCGACTTTAATGTTACCGACCGATACTTGTTGAGTGTTTTTTCTGGGGCTAATCGACATAGAATTAATGTTTGTTTGCAAAAAATCAAAGTTATCTGAAAATACCAAGTAAATTACTTAGTATTACGAATTATACCCCCTAAGTTGGAAGACGAAAGAGCAAATTGTGCGGATAAATTATTTTTCTGATGTGCACTTGGAATTCGGCGAACAAAGTTTGCCGGACACGGATGCGGATGTGGTGGTGGCGGCCGGCGATATCGGCGTATTTAGCCAAGGGGTATCGTGGTTAAAATCGATCGGCAAGCCCGTGGTCTATGTGGCCGGCAATCACGAGTTTTACAGCAGCGAATACCATACGGTCCTGACGATGCTGCGGCAGGAATGCGCGGGCTCCAATATCCAGTTTCTGGAAAAAGATCGAACCATCATCCAGGGCGTACGTTTTCTCGGTTGTACCTTGTGGGCCGACCTGCTGATCGACGGCGGCGAAAAAGCCGAGGCTATCGGCAAAACCTTAAACGATTTTCGCAAAATCCGCTTCAACGACGAGGCCTTCAATCAGCGGCATTTTTCAGCCTTGCATACGGAAGCCAGGGCTTGGCTGGAAAAGCAGTTGGCGGAGCCATTTAACGGCCGGACCGTGGTGGTTACCCATCATGCGCCCACGGAATGGAGTTGGATAGAAACGCCCAATGCCTTAAAGAAAATGGCGTATTGCAACGATTTGAAGTGCTTGTTTCACGAATATGAAATCGCGGCATGGTTTCACGGCCATGTTCACAACATGGGCGATTACCGGATCGCCGATGCCCGCATTTTAAGCAATACCCGGGGCTATATCGGGCGTAGAGTCGTGGAAGCTTTCGATATTAATAAGGTGGTGGATATCTGAAACGGCGAGGGATGTTAGCCTCGGCTAATTATGCTTTCGGCGGGCGATTTGACGTTGAGTAAGCCCGTAACTTGTGATGTAATGTCGCGGTTTTATGTCTTGAACTGTCTTTTGAGTTTTGTGGTTCTCAAAGGGCTTTTGGCTGCAATTTGTCTGGAGAGCAGGCGTATCAATTATGCAATTTACAATTAAAAAAGGTTTGGACTTGCCCATTACGGGCAGGCCCGAACAAAAAATAACCGACGGTAACAGCGTCAAATCGGTGGCCCTGTTGGGTAACGATTATGTAGGCTTGAAACCGAAAATGCTGGTGGCGGAGGGCGATAAGGTCAAATTGGGCCAAGTCTTGTTTTCCGACAAGAAAAATCCGGGCGTCAACTTCACCGCTCCGGGTGCGGGCACCGTCAAAGCCATCCACCGTGGCGAAAAACGCGCACTACTTTCAGTCGTCATTGAATTAAAAGGCAATGAACAGGAAAAGTTTGCCAGCTATAAAGAAGCCGATTTGGCTAATTTAACGGCGGACCAAGTCAAGGAAAATCTGTTGTCTTCCGGTCTTTGGACTGCATTCGTTACCCGCCCTTACGGTAAGGTGCCCGGGATTGACAGTACGCCCAGCTCTATTTTCGTCACGGCAATCGATACGCGTCCGTTGGCGGCCGATCCTTCCGTCATTATCAAAGAGCGCGCCAACGACTTTGCCAACGGTTTGAGCATTATCGCCAAGTTGACCGCGGGTAAGACCTATCTGTGTAAAGCCGCCGGCGCCGACGTGGGTAGCCACCCTTCGGTGCAAGTCGCCGAGTTCGCGGGGCCGCATCCCGCCGGTTTGCCCAGTACCCACATCCATTTGGTCGATCCGGTCAACATCAATAAATTTGTCTGGCATATCGACTATCAAGCCGTCATCGCCATCGGCGCCCTGTTCACAACCGGCAAATTGAATGTCGAACGGATCGTTTCCCTGGCCGGGCCTACCGTTAAAAACCCGCGTTTGGTGCGTACCCGTGTCGGTGCCAGCCTGGACGATTTGGTGGCCGGCGAATTGCAGGATGTCGAGAATCGGGTGATTTCCGGTTCCGTACTGTACGGTCACGAAGCGGCCGGTCCTCTGGCCTTCCTGGGTGCTAACTGCTTGCAGGTTTCGGTGCTGAAGGAAGGACGCGAACGCGAGTTGTTCGGTTGGATCGTGCCGGGTCAAAACAAATATTCGGCGATGAATGTATATGTATCCAGCAAGGATCGCCAAAGCGGACGCCAGTTCCCGTTAACCACCGACAAAAACGGCAGTAATCGCGCCATTGTGCCGGTCGGCGTATACGAGTCCGTGATGCCGCTCGATATCCTGGCAACGCCGTTGTTGAAAGCGATAGTCGTTGGCGATAGCGATACCGCGCAGGCATTGGGCTGTCTCGAGTTAAACGAGGAAGATGTCTCCTTGTTCACTTTTGTCGATCCGGGTAAACATGATTTCGCGCCTGTGCTCAGAGCTAATTTAACTAAAATCGAGAAGGAAGGATAAATGTCGGCTAGAGATATTTTAGATAGCATAGAGCCGCATTTTACAAAGGGCGGCAAGCTTGAGAAGTATTACGGTCTCTATGAGATGGTGGATACTTTCATCTACACGCCATCCGATGTAACGCGCGGTAAAACCCATGTTCGCGACGGCAACGATCTGAAGCGCACCATGACTTTCGTGGTGATCGCCACGGCATTCTGCGTTTTAATGGCTTGGTACAATACCGGTTACCAGGCCAATCTGGCCATGAAAGGCATGGGTCTGGAAGAGACCAACGGCTGGCGCAGTCTGATCATGGCCTTGTTCGGTTACAATCCTTACAATCCGATTTCGTGCCTGGTACACGGCATGTTGTATTTCTTCCCTGTCTACTTCACCACGCTGGCCGTGGGCGGTATTTGGGAAGTATTGTTTGCAACCGTGCGTAAACACGAAGTCAACGAAGGCTTTTTGGTATCTTCGATGTTGTATACATTGATCCTGCCGCCCGATATGCCTTTGTGGCAAGTGGCGTTGGGCATCTCCTTCGGTATCGTGTTGGGTAAGGAAGTTTTTGGCGGCACCGGCAAAAACTTTTTGAATCCCGCGCTGACCGGCCGTGCATTTCTGTTCTTCGCGTATCCGGCGTCTATTTCCGGCGATGCGGTCTGGGTGGCCGTCGACGGTTTCAGCGGCGCCACTGCGTTATCGCTGGCATCGGCAGGCGGATTGGAAGGTATTCAAGCGAGTTTTAGCTGGATACAAGCATTCCTGGGTTTCATTCCGGGTTCCATGGGCGAAACCTCGACTCTGGCTTGCATGCTGGGCGCGACTTTTCTGCTGTACACACGGGTAGCGTCTTACCGCATCATGGCCGGCGTGCTGATCGGCATGATTGCGATGTCGACTCTATTGAATGTAGTCGGCAGCAATACCAATCCGATGTTCGCGATTCCCTGGTATTGGCACATGGTACTGGGTGGCTTTGCCTTCGGTACAGTCTATATGGCTACCGATCCGGTTTCCGCCGCGGTGACCGATACCGGTCGCTGGATTTATGGTGGCTTGATCGGCGTCATGATTGTCATCATTCGAGTTATCAATCCGGCTTTCCCGGAAGGTGTGATGCTTGCAATTCTTTTCTCAAACATGTTTGCACCATTGATTGATTACTTTGTTGTTCAAGCAAATATTAGAAGAAGGATTAAACGCCATGCTTAATGCCGAGAAAAAAACCTGCAAGTATAACGAGCAGCTCTGCAAATATTATGAACAGTTCAGAGTCTATGCCGACCGTATCCTGGCTTTAAGCAACGACAGTCTGGAAAAAACCATCAACGTCGCTTTGGCGCTGTGTCTGGTTTGCGCGGTGCTGGTTTCGTTGGCGACCGTCGCATTGCGTCCTTTGCAAGGCTATAACAAAGCGCTGGACATGAAGAAGAACATTCTCGATGTAGCCGGCTTGCTGCAAGACGACACTAATATCGACGAGGCTTTTAAAGATAGAATCGAAGCTAAATTGGTTGACCTGGCAACGGGCGAATACGTCGATGGCAATGTTGATGAATACGATCAGCGTAAGGCCGCTAAGGATCCTGCGACGAACGAATCGATTCCGGTCGACAAAGATATCGCCAGTATTCGCATGAAAGCCAAGGTTGCCAAAGTATTTTTGGTGAAAAACGGCGGTCAGTTACAATCCATCATTCTGCCGATCAACGGATATGGCTTGTGGTCGACCATGTACGGCTTCCTGGCCTTAGAGGCCGATGGTCAAACCGTACAAAGCATCAACCTGTATGACCAAGGCGAAACGCCTGGTCTGGGTGGCGAGGTGGTTAACCCCAACTGGCGCGCGCTGTGGAAAGGCAAAAAAGTCTACGGCGAGAACGGCGAGGTGGCTCTGACCTTGGTCAAAGGCACGGTCGATACCAGTCGCCCGGACGCCGTCAACAAAGTCGATGGTTTGGCCGGAGCCACATTAACCAGTCGCGGTGTCAGCAATTTGATTCTGTACTGGATGGGACCGGAAGGTTTCGCGCCTTATCTGAATAAAATCAAATCAAACGGTTAGGATTCGTCATGGATAAAGAAACTAAAAAAGTATTATTTGAGCCGTTGGTGGATAACAACCCGATTACCTTGCAGGTACTCGGTGTTTGTTCCGCGCTGGCGGTGACTTCGCAAATGTCGACTTCGCTGATCATGGCCTTGGCCCTGACCTCGGTCACGGCGTGTTCCAGCGCGGCGATAAGTGCCGTGCGTCAGCACACGCCCAGCAGCATCCGGATTATCGTGCAGATGATCATCATCGCCTCGCTGGTTATCGTGGTCGATCAGTTGCTGAAAGCCTTTGCTTTCGATGTCAGCAAAAAACTGTCGGTGTTCGTCGGTTTGATCATCACCAACTGTATCGTGATGGGCCGCGCCGAAGCGTATGCGATGAAAAATCCACCGCTTAAAAGCTTCATCGACGGTATCGGTAACGGCCTCGGCTACAGCTTGATTTTGATCATGGTGGCCTTCTTTAGAGAAACCTTGGGCTCGGGTAAATTACTGGGCTTCGACGTGTTGCCTCTGGTCAAGGACGGTGGTTGGTATGTACCTAACGGTATGATGTTGCTGCCGCCTAGCGCATTTTTCATCATCGGTTTGATTATCTGGGGATTCCGTACCTGGAAGCCAAAACAGGTTGAACATAACGAGTTCAAAATCATGGCTATTGCTCACGGCGAAGGAGGGCACCACTAATGGAAGCCTATATCAGTCTTTTTGTTAAAGCGGTTTTCATCGAAAACCTGGCGCTGTCGTTCTTCCTGGGGATGTGTACCTTCCTGGCGGTTTCCAAGAAGATTTCCACGGCCATGGGTTTGGGTATTGCGGTGATGGTGGTGCAAACCCTGACCGTCCCCGCCAACAACTTCATTTATCAAACCTTGTTGAAGGAAGATGCCTTGTCCTGGCTGGGCATTACCGGTGTCGACTTGAGCTTCTTGAGCCTGTTGAGCTGTATCGGCATGATCGCCGCGATCGTGCAGATTCTGGAGATGATCCTGGATAAGTTTTTCCCGGCTCTGTATCAAGCTCTGGGTATCTTCCTGCCGTTGATTACCGTTAACTGCGCGATTCTGGCCGGTAGTTTGTTCATGATAGAACGCGACTACAACTTCACAGAAAGTGCGGTTTATGGCGTAGGCAGTGGTTTCGGCTGGGCCTTGGCGATCACCGTCATGGCCGGCGTGCGCGAGAAACTCAAATACAGTGATATACCGGCTGCGTTGCAAGGCCTGGGGATCACGTTTATTACAGCCGGCTTGATGTCTCTGGGCTTCATGGCTTTCTCTGGAATTCAATTATAAGGGTATCGTAATGCTGGAAATTGCATTAGGTGTTATTTTCTTCACGGTCATCGTGATTGCGCTGGTGTTTATGATCATCGGCGCCAAGAACAAACTGGTGGCCTCCGGAGATGTGGAAATTCTGATCAACCATGAGAAGAAAATCCATGTGCCGGTAGGTTCTAAATTATTGACGGCGCTGGCCGACAATCAACTGTTCGTATCATCCGCCTGCGGCGGCGGCGGAACTTGCGGACAATGCAAGGTCAAAGTCCATAGCGGCGGCGGCGATATTTTGCCGACCGAACAATCCCATATCACCAAACGCGAAGCCGCGCACGGCGAACGTCTGGCTTGCCAAGTGTCCGTTAAACAAAACATGGACATCGAAGTCGAAGACAGCGTATTCGGCGTGAAAAAATGGGAATGTACCGTTAAATCCAATGATAACGTGGCCACCTTTATTAAAGAACTGGTATTGGAATTACCGGAAGGCGAATCCATTAACTATCGGGCCGGCGGTTATATCCAAATCGAATGTCCGCCGCACGTTTCAAAATATGCGGATATGGATATCGCCGAGGAATACCGCCCGGATTGGGATAAATTCAACCTGTGGCGCTATGTTTCGGAAGTAAACGAGCCTGTGTTGCGTGCGTATTCTATGGCTTCCTATCCGGAAGAAAAGGAAATCATGCTGAACGTGCGGGTCGCATCGCCGCCGCCTGGCGCGCCCGATAGCGTACCGCCCGGCAAGATGTCGTCTTTCATCTTTAACTTGAAACCCGGCGATAAAGTGTTCGTTTCCGGTCCCTACGGCGAATTCTTCGCCAAGGAAACCGATGCCGAAATGGTCTTCATCGGCGGCGGTGCCGGTATGGCGCCGATGCGTTCGCATATCTTCGATCAACTGCGCAGACTGAAGTCCAAACGTAAGATGACCTTCTGGTATGGCGCGCGTAGCAAGCGGGAAATGTTCTATGTGGAAGATTTCGATATGCTGGCCAAGGAAAACGATAATTTCGAATGGCATGTGGCGTTGTCCGATGCGCTGCCCGAAGATAACTGGAAAGGTTATACCGGCTTCATTCACAATGTGTTGTTCGAGGAATTCATCAAGAAGCATCCGAACCCCGAAGATTGCGAATACTATATGTGCGGGCCTCCAATCATGAACTCATCGGTGATCAACATGCTGTTGGCTAACGGCGTCGATCCTGAAAACATCATGCTGGACGATTTCGGCGGCTAGTCGGGCATTTCGCCTAACACGGAACGGGGAGCGATCTGACGATTTCTCCTCGTTTTTTGTTTTATGGGAATCGAATAGATTTTAGGAGTACAACAATGACTTACTTTCTAATCACTTTTGTATTTATGTCGATTGTGGTTGCCATCATGGCAATCGGTGTAATCTTTGGCCGGCATGCCATTAAAGGTTCTTGCGGCGGTACCGGCAATTGCGTTTGCGAGGAAAAATGCGATAAACGTAAAAAACTGGAGGCCGAGCAAGCCGAACAAACCATCGTCCTGGATAGCAAAATCAAAATTTAGGGTTATGTAACCGGCATTTTGAACTTTGTATACGGATTGTCCGTATACGAGGTTATACCTGTAGTGTGCCCTTCCTTAAACCCTACAGCGGTCGAAGTATTATTGCGCAACAATTACTGGCGGGTTTGCGTGCGCCAATTATTGACGATACCTTCCACATCCAGGTCGTCCGGACCTTCCCGCCAGCCGGTAAAATAATCCACGTCATTGCTTTTCGGCTCCGGATTCGGCCGATAAATCTGCACCCGGGTAGGTAAGGGCGCGGCTTCGCCTAATACCAACGCCTCGCCGCGGCCCAGCGAAGTCAGGATGTCGGTCAAGTCCCCTTCCGCTTCCGGCACTAGGCCGCGAATATACTCCTGGTCGTCCGGATTGGTGGTCCTGAGGCAAATAAACGAGCTGCATTGCGCCAGCATGGTTTCCGACAACTCGGTCGGGCGTTGACTGACCACGCCGATGGAAACGCCGTATTTGCGGCCTTCCTTGGCGATGCGTTCCATCATCTTTTTGGTACCGTCGAATTGGCCGCCTTTTTCGCGCGGTATGTAGGCGTGCGCCTCTTCGCAAATCAAGGTGATGGGAAATTCCCGCCGCTTGGGGTTCCAATAGTTGAATTCGTAGGCCAACCGGCCCACCTGCGCTGAAACCGCCGGCCTGACGTCGGTGGGTACCGAACTTAAGTCGACTACCGTGATATTGGCCTTTTTCTCGCCCAAACCGATGAATTGCCGCAATAAATCCGCCATGCTGGCCGAACTGTTGCGTTTTTTGGGCTTCAATAAAAAGTCGTACCGCACATCGTTGAAACGGCTTTGCATGCGGACCAGAAATTGGTCGAACTGGCCGAATAATGCACCATGCGTTTTGCCGAAATCCTTACGCTCCTCGTTGGCATTTTTGAACTGCATATACATTTCCGCCAGCGAAAAATAAATCGGCGTATCGATGGAGACCACGCCCAAGCCTATTTCCTTGGCTTCCTTGCGTTTCAATTGTTGCAACACCTCGCGCATAAAGGCCATTTGCATCGATGCGCCGCGGTCGTCCTTGTCGATGAACAGATCCACCAACTCCGCATAAGACATCATCCAGTAAGGCATTTCCAGGTCCAAGGCATCGACATAATTGACCAGTTCGTCGGGAAACGCCGATTCGATTTGGCCGTTGTCATTTTTCCAGCAGTATTCGCCGTGCAAATCCAACATGATCAAATGCGTTTTCGGCATGGCTTGGATGGTATGTTGAATCAAACTGGTGACGGTCCAGGACTTGCCCGAACCCGATTGGCCGAGGATGGCGAAATGGCGGCCGAACAGCGCGCGCGGGTCCAGGCTTAAGTGATAGTCCTTGTGCGACGCCAGTTGGCCGATGAAAAATTGGTACTCGCGGAATTTGACGAAAATCGCGTTGATTTCATTCAGGCCTACCGCATAAACACTGGCGCCCGGGGTGGGGTAATGGCGAACGCCGCGCACAAAAGTGTTGTTATCGCTGAGTTCGCCAACGGGAATCAAGGAAATAAACCGATCGGTTGCGCGGTTGCCCAAACTGTCGAAACGGTCGCGTTCCCACATCTTGAATACCAAGGCCAACACGCCGATATTGGTTTGCCGAATCATCACGTAAGAGCCCAAATTGCCGGCCAGGATTTCCTCTTCGCCGACTTTGATCACCGGCGCCGCCGTGGAATGTTCCTCGGTTAGGCGCGCTTCCATGCCATTGCCGCGCACTTCCACCAACTGGCCAATCAGAATCTGTTCATTTTCCGCCATCGTCATTCCGCCTGAGATAAAATTATGGGCTTAAGCTTAGCTGATTTTTTCAGCCCAATAGTATTGATAGCGGATTTTCCAACTCATTTCACACTCGGTTAAGGTCTTCAATGTTCAACTCAAATACGCCGCCTCGACTCATGGGCATACTGAATGTTACCCCGGACAGTTTCTCCGACGGCGGCCGTTACACCCGCCTTGACGCGGCGATGCGGCAGGTTGAAACGATGCTGGCGGAGGGGATGGATATCGTCGATGTAGGCGGGGAGTCGACTCGGCCCGGCTCGGACCCGGTAGCGGCGGAGCAGCAAATCCAGCGGGTGCTGCCTGTCGTAAAAGCCATTCATGCCGATTTTCCCGCGTTACCGATCAGTATCGATACCACGCTGAGTCAGGTGGCCGCGGCGGCTTTGCAAGCCGGCGCGGCCATCATTAACGACATTTCCGCGGGATTGGACGACCCTTGTATGTTCGCGGTGGCGGCGGACTATGCTTGCCCTGTCGTTCTGATGCACAAGCAAGGCTCGCCTAAAACCATGCAGGATGATCCCCAATATTCCGATGTGGTATCGGAAGTCCAAACTCATTTACGGCAACGCATTGATGCCGCGCTGACTGCCGGCATTAAACCCGGACGGATTGCCATAGATCCGGGTATCGGCTTCGGTAAACGCAAACAAGACAATATTGCCTTGCTGGCCAACCTTAACCGGTTGGTTGAAATGGGCTACCCGGTGTTATTGGGTGCTAGCCGTAAGCGCTTTATGGGCAGCATATGCAATGTGGCCGAAGCGGATGAATTGGTCACGGCAACGGCGGTAACCACGGCCTTGGGTATTATGGCCGGCGTGACGATGTTTAGGGTACATGACATTAAAGCCAATCGGCAGGCGGCGGATATTGCCTGGGCGATCAAGCGGGCGTAGCAATGACTTCGTTGCATCCGCGCTTACGGGCGCTGGAAAGTAGCTTTGGCTTGTCGACCCTATCGCCTATTGTCGATCCAATCTTATCCGGTTTGCGGATACAGCTGTGGATCAAACGGGATGATTTGTTACACCCGGTCATCTCCGGCAACAAATGGCGCAAACTGAAATACCTGCTTAACGACGCGCTGGTTGACGGCGCCGATACCTTGGTCAGCATGGGCGGAGCGTATTCCAATCATCTGCATGCCTTGGCGTTCGCCGGTAACAGCCTGGGTTTGAAAACCATAGGCTATGTGCGCGGCGAACGCCCCAACGTCATCAATCCGACCTTACGGGATCTAATGCTATGGGGCATGGAATTGCGGTTCGTATCCCGTAGCGATTACCGCCAGCTGCGCGCGTTTAAAAGCGGGACCATGCCGGATTTGCAGGCCAACCAATGCTGGTTGCCGGAAGGCGGCGCCTCCGCATCGGCATTACGGGGCGTGGCTGAAATTATGGATGAGATTCCCATACGCTACGATCATCTGCTGGTGGCTTGCGGTACCGGCACCACCCTGGCGGGATTGATAAGCGCCGCGCCCGCGCATTGCCGGGTAACCGGAATCTCGGCCTTGAAAGGGGCGGATTTTCTAAACCATGATGTCAAGCGGTTATTATCCCCCGATCGGTTCTATACTCATTGGCAAATCCTCCAGGACTATCATTTCGGCGGGTTTGCCAAATCCAGCCCCGAATTGAAACAATTTATGCGACAATTTTACGCCTCGCACGCTATAGCCTTGGAGCCGGTCTATACCGGAAAACTGCTTTTTGCCGTGTTTGACTTACTGAAAAAAGGCTATTTCAAGCCCGGGCAGCGTATTGTGGTCTTGCATACGGGCGGATTGCAGGGAGCAAGGCATTGATCATCCATCGAGTCGAACGTGTAACCATGAGAAATTCTGTCATCCGCTCTGCCGATACCTACCTGTTACTTACGCCGTGGCTGAGCCTCGTATGCCCCGTACGAGCGCTTGCCGCCGAACCGGTGGTTTTGGAAAAGATGGTGGTAGAAGGCGCGGCGGTGCCCGGTAACGGTCTGGTAACGCCGCAGAATTCGACGCGGGCCGCCAGCACGATCACGCGCCCCGCCATAGAACAGAAAAACAGCCAGAACAATATTTACCAAGCCATGGATATGGTGCCGGGCGTCAATACCTACAGTTTCGACGCCACGGGTTTATTCGGCGGCAACATTCGCATGCGCGGATTTAACAGCGACCAGATCGGCGTCAGTATCGACGGCGCGCCCATGAATGACGCCGGCAATTTTGCCGTCTATCCTTCCGAACTGGTCGACCTGGAAAATCTGGAACAAATTGAAGTCATTCAAGGGGGTAACAATACCGACACCCCCATGACCGGAGCCGCCGGCGGTTCCATAGGCATGCGCACCTCGAATCCGACCGACCGGGCCCGCTTTCGGGTACAGCAGAGTTACGGCTCTTTCAATGCCTATAAAACCTTTTTGCGCGCCGATACCGGTTATCTGGGCGATAAAAGATTCAAGGCTTTTTTATCGGTTTCCAAGGCCGAGGCCGACAAATTCAAGGGCTACGGCAGTGCGGACCGCGAACATCTGGATTTTAAGGGTGTGCTGAACCTATCGCCCGGGAACAGCATTACCGGCGGTTTTTTGTACAACGAGTTATTCAATCATAATCTGCTGACTCTGACCAAACAGCAAATCCAAGCCCTAGGCCGCGATGCCGATTACGGCATAATCCCGCCTAATATGAATAGCAGCAAACCTAGCGATAGTTTCTATAACCTCAGTCTCAATCCCTACCGCAATTATCTGGCTACCCTGCAAGGCCGCTTCGAGCTTGCGCCGAATTTAAAGTTGGATATCGATCCCTATTACAATTACGGTTACGGTACCGGCGGAGATGAACTCAGAGCCCTTCGCGAAGGAACTACACTATTAAGAGCCGGCGACATCAACGGTGATGGCGATACATCGGATAATGTCTTGGTTTATAGCGGTTTTTTAACCGAAAGCGAGCGTCCCGGCGTTACCGCCCGGTTACACAGCCAGTTGGCCAACCATAAACTGATGGCGGGCTACTGGTTCGACTACTCGCATCACCGCCGCACCATGCCGGCCGTTCGTTTCGATGCCGCCGGCAATGCCGCCGACCCCTGGCTGGAGGATTCGTCGCAATTCATATTACGGCAGGATGGTTCGGTCTATCAAAACCGCAATATGTTGACCGAAACCACCTCCCAATCCTTTTTTGCGCAGGACGATATTGGTTTTTTGAATAACGACCTGTTATTGTCGCTAGGATTCAGGTACACCACGGTGCAGCGGGATTTTTATAATTACGCCAGCGAGAGTTATGCCGGCAATTACAACGAGAAAGCCCGTTATGACAGGCCTTTGCCTAATGTGGGCATTCGCTACCAATTAGACGAGCAGCAGCAGATTTTCGCCAACCGCGCCGAAAACTTTAAAGCGCCGCCGGATTCAATCTACTACGGTTTGGTGAGCGGTAACTCGCGCAGGGCGGTGAATGTGAAGGAGGAAGTCTCGACCAATTGGGAACTAGGCTACCGTTATTATCAGAACGACCTATCGTTGACAGCTACCTTGTTTTATATCGATTACCGCGACCGCATAGCCACGGCATTCGATCCGATCAACAATACCCGGACTAATTACAATGTGGGGGATTCGACCACCAAAGGTATAGAGTTGGAGTCGGCGTGGCGGTTTTTACCTGAGTGGAGCATCTACGGCTCGTTTTCTTATACGCATAACAGAATGGAGCAAAATCTGCGGACACAGTTAACCACCAATGGGCCCGTAGTCACACTGTTAACGGCAGGCAAGGCATTTCCCGATGTGCCCGAATATTTGGCCGGCGCCGCCTTGCAATACCGTAACGGGCCTTGGTCGGCCGATTTGTCAGCCAAATATACCGGGCATCGCTATTCCACTTTGGTCAACGATGAGTCGTTAAGCGGCTATACCCTGGTGAGTTTCGATGCCGGCTATCGATTGCCCTCTACCGGCTGGTTCCGCGACCCCATGGTCAAATTCAACGTTTACAACCTGCTGGACGAAGATTACCTGAGTCTTAACGCGCTCAGCGGCAGTTCCTTTACGCCAACAGCGTCTCAGGGCCCCTCATATTATGTTGGCGCCCCCCGCAGTTTCAGCGTCATGCTGTCGACCGACTTTTGACCTTAATATTCCCTATTTCATGCTGCGCCGTATTCATTTATTTTTAACCCGATACTGGTTTACGGCATTATTGGCGGGTGTTGGCGTACTTCCGCCGGCCGGCCACGCCGCGGCAACCGAGATATTTATCAAGGAAACGGGCATACCGAATGCCAGCGCCATCACCTCCATGATTCAGGATAAGCAGGGCTTTATCTGGATGGCCGGCTTTGCCGAACTGCAACGCTATGACGGCTACGACACCAAGCAATACAAAAAGACTCCGAATGTTTCCGGTGCCTTGCAGTTCGATTCCATTACCAGTTTATTCGAAGACCGGCGGCAGCGTATCTGGATCGGTTCGCGCGATGGCTTGGCGGTCTTTGAACCGGAAACGGAAATATTTAAAACGGTCATAAAGGCCGAAGCCGAGCAAGCCCACCGGGAAGCCGGCAATATCCGCACTATTATTTCCGATGGCGCCGACGGCCTGTGGTTGGGTACCCGGGGAGGACTTAGGCACTTCAATCCGGAGACAGGCCAATCCGAAATTTACCGGCACGATCCGCGGCAGCCCGATAGTTTGTCCGTCAATAATATCGAAACCCTGGCCAGGGATCCGCAAGGCGGATTGTGGATTGCCACCTGGCCTTCCGGGCTCGATTATCTTCCGCCCGGCAGCCGGCAATTTCAGCATTACCGCATTAGTAGCGACAGTCAATCGACTCTGGAAAATAATATCAAAATCCTGTTTTTCGATAATGATCGGCGTCTGTGGCTGGGTACCGAAGCGGGTGTCTTCGTCTGGCAATTCGGCGACGACTGGGCCAACAGGAAAAAATTGCCGCTGCCCGGGACGACGGAAGAAGCCAGGGTTTACCAGTTTGCCGAAGATTCGAATGGCACTATTTGGGTGGCTACAGCCAAGGGCCTATTGCGTTGGGATGAGCGCCAGCAAAAATTCGACCTGTATCAACAAAAAATGGAAGATCCCACCAGTTTGGCCGGCAATATCGTAAAAGTGTTGTTGGCCGATCATTCCGGCAGCCTGTTTATTGCCACCACCAATGGCATGAGCCGGATCGATTTTACCAGCGGCGGTTTCGGCAAACTGACGCCCAGGGCTTTAAAGGATGCCGATGACGGTGTTAACAATGCCATTCGCTCCATCGCCGTTAATGATGCACGGCAACTTTGGCTGGGCACTTGGGAAGGCGCCTTGCTGGTCGATGACAAGCGTCGGCAAATTTTAAAAAAATTAACCAGCGTACCGGACCGGAATGGCAATGCCGGCATCGGCATGGTGTATAGCGTCTATCAGCAACCGAACGGTTTGCTGTGGCTGGGAACCCGGAACGGCCTGATCCGGTACGAAGAAAAAAATCAGAAAATTCAGATTATCAATTTAGGGGATACGGCGAATAATTTTGTCAATAAAATCGTACCGGGTGCCGATGGCGTGCTTTGGCTGGGCACGGGAGGCGGGCTGATCGAATACGATCCGGGCAGCGGGATAAAACGGCATTTTCGGCATGATGAGCACAATCAAAACAGTCTCGGCGACGATTCGGTAAATACCCTTTTTATCGATAGTCACGGCAGGGTATGGGTGGGCGGAGCCTATATCGCCGGCAGCGGTTTAAGCGTTCTCGACCCCAAAAACGGCCGGTTTCATGGCTACAATTTCGACTCTAGCGATGAGAATAGCTTACCCAGCGATATGGTTTTTAATGTCGTTGAAGACAATCAAGGACGGATATGGCTAGCCACGGGCCGCGGAATATGCCAAGCCATTGAAACAAGCGACGGTTTCAGGTTTCAAAATTTCGGGGCCGACAACGGCTTGGCCAGCGGATCGGTGCAAAACCTGCAAATTGGGGATGAGGGCCGGTTTTGGTTTACGGGTATCAAGGGAATTTCCAGTTTCGATCCGGACAACGGCGAGTTTTTGCATTATGCCTTTCCGGTAGGCTTTGCCAGCCGGATCGAACCCGGCGGCATGGTCATCGATAGCGCCGGCTTGATCTATGTCAGCACCTCGGATGGCGCGATTGTTATCGATCCTCATCGGCTGCGTTCCAATAACATTTTGCCTAATCCCGCCATTACCGAGATCAATATCGATAATCGTACTTTGGATTTGAACGCAAACGACCTCAATATCGGCTTGGAAGGCAGTATTACGCATCCCAAGAGTCTGAGTTTCCCCTGGCGCGCTAGGATTTTGTCTCTACACTTTTCCGCCCTGCATTACGCCGATCCGGCCAGAAACCGCTATGCGTATAAACTGGACGGCTTCGACCAGGGCTGGATCGATGCCGACAGCAATAATCGGGTCGCCACCTATACCAATTTAGATCCCGGCCGTTATGTGTTTCATCTTAAGGCCAGCAATAATGCCGGCGCTTGGGAAGAAGCGGGGCTTACCCTGCCGATCACTATTATTCCGCCCTATTGGCAGACGGTCTGGTTTCGCGGCTTATTGCTGATCGCCTGCTTTTCATTGTTGTTAACCGTCTATTTTTGGCGGGTGCGGCAATTGCAGCGCATCCGGCAGAATCTGGAAATTCAGGTAGCGAACCGTACCCGCGAATTGACCGAAATGCACCAGCAGGCATTGGCCGCCGTTAAAATTAAAAGCGCATTTTTGGCCAACATGAGCCATGAAATCCGTACCCCCATGAATGCCATCATCGGCATGAGCGAATTGGCCCTGGAAACCGATCTGGATCCGAAACAGCGAAATTATCTGGAAAAAATCAAAACGTCTTCCAAATGGCTACTCGGTATCGTCAATGACATTTTGGATTACTCCAAACTGGAAGCCGGTAAATTAACCCTGGAACACACCGAGTTTTATTTGGATGAAGTTCTGCAATATTTAAAAGACCTTTCGCCGACCTTGCTCGGCGGCAAGCCGTTGGATATCTTTTTCGAGGTGGACAGGGCCGTCCCGCCCGCATTTTGGGGCGATCCGTTGCGGCTTGGGCAAGTGTTGCTGAATTTACTGAGCAATGCCATCAAATTTACCGAAACGGGACAGGTGATTTTGCGGGTGCAGTGTTTACGAATTAGCGATAAACGGGCCAATTTGCATTTCAGCATTACCGATAGCGGCATCGGATTGTCCAGCCGGCAACAAAGCCATTTATTCGAAGCGTTCAACCAAGCGGATAATTCCACCACCCGCAAGTACGGCGGTACGGGATTGGGATTATCGATTTGCAAAAATTTGATCAGTGCCATGGGCGGCAATATCGGCGTCTCCAGCGAGTTGGGCAAGGGCAGTTGTTTTTATTTCAACATCGAGTTGGCAATGGCGGCGGCCGACCGGGTCAAAACCGCCGCCCGGGAAGCGCCAAGCCCCGCCGTGATGGCTTCCCTGCAAAATGCCTGTTTATTGGTGGTGGAAGACAATCCCATCAATCAGGAATTGCTATTGGAGGTGCTGGCAAATAAAGGCATTCAGGCCGATTTGGCTGTCAACGGCGTGGAAGCCTTACGCATGATCGATCTTAAAACCTATTCGGCCGTTTTGATGGATTGCCTGATGCCGGAGATGGATGGTTATGCGGCGACGTGCGCGATTCGCGGCAACCCCCGCCACGCCGATTTGCCGATTATCGCCATGACGGCCAATGTGATGACCTCGGACCGGCAACGTTGCCTGGATAGCGGCATGAACGACCATGTCGGAAAACCGATCGACTGGACCCAGCTGTTTCAAGTGCTGGCCCGCTGGATCAAGCCGCGCGGAGAGACCGTTTTCGAACCGGCCGGTAGAACGATAAGCCTCGACGAATCGGGGTTTCCGCAATTGACGGGCGTGGATAGCCGGCAAGCCCAGCTTCTGACGGGGAATAATTCGGCCGTATACCGCAAACTGCTGGGTTTGTTCCGGGACAGGCACAGCCAGGACTGGGAGCAAATCCAAAGCTTTTACCGGGCGGGCGATTACGAAAACGCGACGCATTTGATTCATAAATTATTGGGCAGCGTGCAGTCCGTTGCCCACCGCGCGCTGGCGGATAGTTTGTCCGAGCTGGAAAAGGCATTCAGACAAAAGCCCCCTTTAGTGCCGGAACCCCAATTGCAGCAAGCGGAAGCCTTGTTATGGCAGTTATTTACCGAAATCGGCCTGCTATTCGAGAAGACGGAGTCCGAACAGGTGCAAACCGTTAGGCTCGGTGGCAACCGAACCCCGTAAAAGCCCGCTTGCTGTGGTTTCGGCAGCGCTATGCGTGCGTTTAATCCCGTACCCAGTTTTCGGCCAGCCGGCTGGGGATATGCGCCGATTCGCTGGATTGCGGATAGCTTTTGCCGCCGATGATGCAATAAATAATGCGCAAGGTATCCCCCAGCAGCAGCCATGTGATCAGCATGAAGGTAGCGGTAAGGCCGGCATTCAGATAATCGTTGAATATCAGATGAGGCGCTTTGGCGGCCAAGTCGGGCGCCAGCAAACCGCCGCTCAACTTGTCGGACAAATCGGCGGCATGGGTTAGAAAACCTACCCTTAAGTCGGCCGAAAACAGCTTCTCCCAGGCTGCGCTGCTGGTGACGATAATCAACCAGGACAAGGGCAGGGCGGTGACCCAGACATACTTCAATTTGGCCGATTTCACCAATATCGTCGTGCCGACGCACAAGGCAATCGCCGCCAGCATTTGATTGGCGATGCCGAACAGCGGCCACAGGCTGTTGATGCCCCCCAGCGGGTCGATGGTACCCATATACAAAAAATAGCCCCAAGCGCCCACGACCAAGCCGCTGGTCAACAGAATGCTGGGATAGCCGTTGGACTTGCCCGAGCCGAGTTTGAAATTACCCAGCATGTCTTGCAGCATAAACCGGGCCACGCGGGTGCCGGCGTCCAGGGTGGTTAAAATGAACAGCGCCTCGAACATGATCGCAAAGTGATACCAGGCGGCCAGTAAATGCGCGCCGAAGACCTGGGCGAACAGGCTGGCCATGCCGACCGCCAAGGACGGCGCGCCGCCGGTGCGGGCGAACAGCGTCGACTCGCCCATGGTTTGGGCCAGCGTTTGCATCTGTTCGACCGTCACCGGAAACCCCCAGGCGCTGATTTTAGCGACCGCATCCGCGGCTTCCTTGCCGACAATGCCGGCCGGGCTATTGATGGCGAAATACACGCCGGGTTCCAGCACGCTGGCGGCGATCATGGCCATGATCGCCACAAAAGATTCCATCATCATCGCGCCGTAGCCGATGAAGCGGGCATCCTGTTCGTTGGCCAATAATTTCGGGGTGGTGCCCGAGGAAATCAGGGCGTGAAAGCCGGAAATGGCGCCGCAGGCGATGGTAATGAACACGAACGGAAACAGTTTGCCGCCGAAGATGGGCCCGCTGCCGTCGATGAACTGGGTTACAGCCGGCATTTTCAGCTCAGGGCGCAACAGCACAATGGCGACGGCCAAAGCGGCGATGGTGCCCAATTTCATAAAGGTGGATAGATAATCGCGCGGGGCCAGTAATAGCCACACCGGCAGTACCGCCGCCGCAAAGCCGTACAAAATCACCATTACGGCCAGCTGTGGGGCGTCGTAGTCGAACCAGCCGCGCAGTTCCGGATTCCGGTCGATCCAGCCGCCGCCCAATACGGCGAAAATCAACATCGATACGCCGATCAGGGTGGCTTCCAAAACCCGGCCGGGGCGCAGATGATGTAAATACATCCCCATCAATACCGCAATCGGGATGGTGGCGGCCACGGTAGCGGTGGCCCACGGGCTATGTTTCATGGCGTTTACCACCACCAAACCCAGTACCGCGATCAGGATGATCATGATCATCATCACCCCCAGCATGGCGGCGCTGCCGCCTATGGGGCCGAGTTCGTCCTTGGCCATTTGCCCCAGCGAACGGCCGTCGCGGCGCACCGAGAAAAACAGCGTGACAAAATCCTGCACGCAACCGCCCAGCACCGCTCCGGCCAAAATCCATAAAGTGCCGGGCAGATAACCGAATTGCGCCGCCAGGGTGGGGCCGATCAAGGGGCCGGGGCCGGCGATGGCCGCAAAATGGTGGCCGAATACCACCCATTTATGCGTGGGCATGAAATCCCGGCCATCGTTGAAACGTTCCGCCGGCGTGGCGCGGCCGGCGTCCAGCATCAATACCTTGGCGGCTATGAAAGCGCTGTAAAAACGATAACCCAGGGCGTAGACGCATACCGCCGCCACGACCAGCCACATGCTGTTGATGGTTTCGCCGCGTTGTAAGGCAATGCCGGCGACGGCAAACGCGCCGATCGCGGCAATACAAATCCAAACGAGGGTATAGGGTAGACGGTTATGTGTGCCGGACATGGCGGGTTCCTTCGTGTAATGCAATTTTTTGCGTTAAAAATTGCGCGAATGGTAGCACGAGGACGGGGGAGATGGGGTCCGCCGGTCAAGCTATTGAGTATAAGCTTGTGATTTTGTTGAAAATAAGTTCCGGCATGCTAGGCGCATCGTTCTCGCGCTCAGCACTTATGTTATACACAAGTGCCGCCATCGCCGCTGGATGCGGTTCTCCAGTGCCAAGGCCGGTGAGTTTCAATCATCCCTGAAGCCTGGATTCCGGCAATCCCTGCCGGAACGACGGTTACAAACATAGATGCGTATAACGATGGGTGCTCGGCAAGGGAATACAGCTTGAAGCGCCCTGATGGGTTCGCACGCAGAGCCTGGGAGCCCTAACCGTAAGTGGCGGATATTTCCGACGAAAGCCTCGGCCGGTAAGACCGCGAAACGGGCGCCTGTAAGCGCTCGTTTGACAGTCCGGCAAAAATTACAGCGACTTATACAGTTCCAGGGCTTTGTTCAAGTCTTCGGTAGAGCTTTTGATGTCGCCTTTTTTAGTTTTAATTTGCCCTTGAATAACCAAGCCATTGGCTTGTTTAACCACATCGTCGTGGCCCGAAATCTTTTCCGCGGATGCGCGCGCGGCTTTTAAATGTACCCGGGCGGTATTGAAATCGCTTTTTTGGATTTCGGCAATGGCTTGCTCGATGTGTGAAATAGCTTCGCTGATATTGGAGGCCGGATTGCCGGCGGTTTCCTCGGCGTAAGCCATGCCGCCGGTTACGCCCGCGGACAAGATCAAGGAAAAGGCCAACAGGGTGATTTTGATGATATTCATAATGTAATTTTGATTTTGAGGAGTGAAAAGGAGGTGGGATAAAAGGGCCGAAGGCTTTCAATCCGCGCCCATCATAGCCGAATTATGCTTGGCGTAAGTGACAGATTGGTTAAGAATTCCATTTACGCATGGTTTGGCTACGGATATGTTTGCCGGCTTTTGGGCGATTTAGTTGGCGGGCCGGCGGGCAAATGGTTAAAATCACGACTGCTTTACCCACAAACCGATTGCCGATTACGGAGGATGACCATGAAGAACGCTTCTACCGCTGCATTGCTGCTCGCAGCAGCTGCTTTCACCACTGCCACGGCGCCGCGCGCCGAAACCCAAGCCGCCAAGCCGGTGCATGGGGAATATAAGAATTGGTCGACCCTGAGCGTGTCTCATCGGCTGGATAAGCATCTGGTGCGGAGCATTCTCGGTAACGACATAGCTATCAAGGCGGCGCGCGCCGGCAGCACCAAACCGTGGCCGGACGGCACCATTTTTGCCAAAGTGGGCTGGAAGGAAAAAACCGACCCCAACTGGCCGCAAGCCGTGGTGCCGGGCGAATTCGCGGTCGCCGAAGCCATGGTCAAGGACAGCAAGAAATTCGCCGAAACCGGCGGCTGGGGCTTCGGCCATTGGGAGGGCGAGAAACTGGTGATGAACGATAAGGAAAAGTCGGCGACTTGTTTCGCCTGCCACACGCCGATGAAAGACAACGATTACGTCTACACCGTACCTGTTTTGCAATAATCCCGCGGGGGGCGATTCAATCGCCCCCATCCAGTCCGGCCAGGCTGCCGACGTGCGCGGCGACGCTGGCCGGCAAGGCCCGCAAATCGTAGCCGCCTTCCAAAGCGGAAATAACGCGTCCTTGACAAACAGCATCGGCGATCTCCTTTATCTGCCGCGTCACCCAGGCATAATCGTCTTCCACTAGCCGTAGCGAGGCCAATGGGTCGTCTTTATGCGCATCGAATCCGGCGGAAATCAGAATGAGTTGCGGGTTGAATTTGCGTACGGCCGGTAAAATGGTTTCCGAGTATTTGGCCCGGAAAGTCTTGCCGTCGGTACCGGTCGGCAGCGGAACGTTGATGATATTGCCCACCCCGTTCTCCGACGGGTGGCCGCTGCCGGGATAATGCGGCCATTGATGACTGGAGGCGTACAGCACTTGCGGTTGGCTGTAAAACGCCGCCTGGGTACCATTGCCGTGGTGTACATCGAAATCCACAATGGCGATACGTTCCAAGCCGTAGCGGGTACGGGCATATTCCGCGGCAATGGCGATGTTGTTGAACAGACAGAATCCCATGGGATAACCGGGCATGGCATGGTGGCCCGGCGGGCGCACGGCGCAGAAAGCTTGTTGGGCCCGGTCCGTGCAGATTTGATCCACCGCATCGCAGACAGCGCCTACCGCGCGCAGCGCGGCGGCTTTCGAACCCGGCGAGGCCACGGTATCGGCGTCGAAATAACTTAATCCCTCGGCGGGAATGCCCGCCAATACGCGCGCGATCATGGCCGGCGTATGAATCAGGGCCAGCTTGGTTTCGACATCGTCCGGCAGCGGCGGCGAGACGCGGCGTATGCCCTGAAATCGGGGTACGTTCATTGCTGTTTCTATGGCGCGCAAGCGGTCGGGACTTTCCGGGTGGCCGGGACCGGTATCGTGGGACAGAAAATCGGCGTGGCTGTAATAGAGCAATGTCATAAGGCCCCCTCTAAAAATTCGCTAGCTATTGCGTGTTATGAGGCATGGCTGGTTTAAAATCAAGTCGACCGCTAAACTCGGTTTTCTTAACCCTACGGAGGATCAACATGGCCAAGCCTATTACCCCGCTGCTCGCCGCCGATATTTTGATCGAATTGATAGATGTGCCGGAACGGCCTTTCGTCTTGATCGAACGCGCCTTTCCTCCCTACGGCTGGGCCGTGCCGGGCGGTTTCGTCGATGTCGGCGAAACCGTGGAGCACGCCGCCGTCCGCGAGGCCAGGGAAGAAACCGGGCTGGATGTCGAGTTAACGGCGTTGCTGGGGATTTATTCCGATCCCGCCCGCGATCCGCGCAATCACACCGCCACGGCAGTCTATGTCGGGGAAGCGCACGGACTGCCGCTGGCCGCGGACGATGCCAAAAACTGCGGATTGTTCACGTTCGACAACTTGCCGGCCCAACTGGCTTTCGACCATGCCCAAGTGCTGGCCGATTATCGAGAGTTTTTGCGTAGCGGCCGGGTAACGCCGTTACGCCTATAGACAAATTTGGGAATCTCCTTAACGGGCTTGATTAGCCGCGGTATGGGTCTACTATAGTGTATGGAATATCCCGGCATTTCAACTGACAGGGCTTGCATATGATAGAGGCGAATATCGAGCGGCTTTGGGAACAGCTGATGGCGTTCATAGAGGAAGGCCGGGTGATACCCGTTATCGGGCCGGAGCTGCTGATGCTGGATATCGACGGCAAACCGGCCCTGCTGTACGACTACTTGGCCGAGCAACTGGCAAAACGCCTGGGAATTAAGTCCGAAGCGGACGACACCTTAAATACTGTCGCCTGCCGTTATCTCGCCCAGGGCGGGCAACGGGAAGACATGTATCCCGTGCTGAAACGCGCGCTGGCCGAATTGTCGCAGGTTAAGCCGCCGGAAACCCTGGTGAAGCTTGCCGAAATCAGGCCGCTGAAACTATTTGTCACCACTTGTTTCGATCCCTATCTGGTCCGGACGCTTAACCAAGTTCGGTATCGGGGTAAGGATAGCACCCAGGTTTTAGAGTTCTATCCCGGTTCCGGCAAGGATTTGCCGGAGGAAATGGAATATTTGGCCGGCACCACGGTATTTCATCTGTTCGGCAAATTAACCGCCGCGCCGGATTACGCGGTGACCGATGAAGACATTTTAGAGTTTATGCACGCACTGCAGTCGGCGGATACCCGCCCGAAACTGTTGTTCGATGCGTTAGTCGGACAGGGCCTGATGATTATCGGCTGCCAATTATTCGATTGGTTGGGGCGGTTTTTCGTGCGTCTCGGTAACAGGCACCGCTTGATTATTTCCAAGGAAAAAACCGATTTTTTGGTCGGCGACCAAATCCGCAAGGAAATAAACCTGACCGAATTTCTGCTGCATTTCAGTAGCCGTACCAAAATTTTCCCCATGCAATCCATCGAGTTTGTCAACGAGTTGTATCAACGTTGGACGGCAATGCATCCTGCCGGCGTTGACGATGGCGAGCATTTCGATACGGCGGCTCGCGCCCTTCCCGTTGACAAAGCCGAACCGGTCGAGCTTGTTGCCGAGCCGGACGCAAGGGAGCCAATGCGCGGCGGCGCCGTTTTTCTGAGCTACGCCCATGAAGATGAAGAAGCGGTAATAGCCATTAAACATGCTTTGGAAACGGCCGGCATTGAAGTTTGGTTCGATAGGAACACGAACGCCCTGCGGGTTGGCGACAACTTTAAAGCCCGCATCAAAACCAATATCGAACAATGCGCGTTATTCGTGCCTATCATTTCCCGCCATACCTTGACGCAGGAGCGGCGCTTCTTTAGGTTCGAATGGAAGTACGCGCAAGAATGCGCGGATTTTTATCCGGAAAGCCGGCGCTTCATCATGCCTTTGGCCATAGACGACACGCCGCCCGACGATCCCAATTTGGACGAGTATATTCGCGAGTTGCATTGGGAACGGCTGCAAAACGGCCAATGCGGCACGGCGTTTTTAACCGAGCTCAAACAGCTGCAGCGGGCCTACCGGCGCAATTCGGAGTAGCCGTCATGCCAATGTCCGCCGACCCAGCAATAGAATACGCCCTTGTCGATGCGGAACATCCCTGGCCGGGGCTGGCGGCTTTTAAAGAACAAGAGGCGCAATTTTTCAAGGGTCGGACTCAGGATATAACCAAGCTGCATCGGCTGGTCAATCGCGAACGTCTTACCGTGCTGTGCGGCGTTTCCGGCTTGGGTAAAAGTTCGTTACTGCAGGCGGGGCTGTTTCCGCTGTTACGCCGCGATCCCATGCTGCCCGTCATTATCCGGCTGAATTTTGCGGACGATGCGTTACCGCTACGCCGGCAGGTATACGCGGCCCTGGACCGGCAAGCCGATACGCATGCGGTGGAGGCACCGGTGCGGATGGAGAGCGAAACCTTATGGGAATATTTCCATCGCAAACAGTCAGAGTTTTGGGACGCCCGCAACCGCATCGCACTGCCGCTGCTGTGTTTCGACCAGTTCGAGGAGATTTTTACCTTGGGCCGCGAAACCCCAAACCGGCGGCGGGCTACCGATAACTTCATTACGGAGCTGGCGGACCTGATTGAGGGCCGTTGCCCCGAAACCGTGAAGAGGCGCTTGGATGAAAATCCGGAGTTGTCCGAAGACTTCGATTTTAGCCGCCACCGTTTCAAGCTGATTTTGAGCCTGCGCGAAGACTATCTGGCCAATTTGGAAGAACTGCGGCCGTTGATGCCTTCGATCATGCACAACCGCATGCGGCTGCGTCCCATGAACGGAAAACAGGCATTGGCGGTGGTCGACCAGACGCACGGCCGCTTGCTCGCAGCGGAGACAGCCGAAAGCATCGTCCGGTTGGTGGCCGGCGAGCAAGGCGGACAGGCGCCAAGCGAATTAGAGGATTTGCGCATAGAACCGGCCTTGTTGAGCCTGCTGTGCCGGGAGTTGAACGAACGCAGAATCCAAAACCGGGCCGGGCGGATAGAGGCGCGGCTGGTCGACAGCAGCCGGGAATCGATACTGGAGCAGTTCTACCGGCGCTGCCTGCACGATCAAGCGCCGGCATTACGCCGGTTCATCGAGGACAGGCTGCTAACCGTCTCGGGTTACCGGAACAGCGAAGCCTATGATAATGCGCTGGAAACCCCCGGTATTACCCGGGATGCCCTGGATGCTCTGGTGCAAGGCAGGCTATTGATTTTACGCCAGGAGCAGCAGGGCGGCGTCAAACGGATAGAGTTGATTCACGACGTATTGGCCGGCGTGGTGCGTAAAAGCCGGGAACAACGGCAAATGTTGGAGAAACAGCGTCTGGACGAACAGGCCAGGGCCGAGGCCGAGCAGCGGGAGCGGCAGGCCAAGCGCTGGGCCATGGTTTTCGTTAGTTTGGCGGCGGTCTTTCTGTTGACAGCGGCTTGGGGCTGGTGGAACTGGTGGGATGCCAAACAGTCGCGTATTTCGGCCGAGCAAGCGCGCAATATTACCCAATCCGGCAAACTCGCCGCCCAGGCGGCCTTGCTGGCCGATACGGCGGCGGATGACCGCATTGTGGAACGGGCCGCGGCGCTGGCGCTCGAGTCGTGGCGTATTCAACCCAATGCGGAGGCCGCCGCCACCGCCCATGCGCTGCTGCGCATGTTGCCCAATTATCGCATAGGGCATGAGCGGCCGATTTATGCGATCGGCATCGGCCCCGACGGCGGCTTGCTGGCAACCGGCGACGAAGGCGGACAATTGCGCGTATTCAACCGCCAAACCGGCGAGGAGATTTTTTCCATGGCGCATGACGGTTGGATCAACAGCATCGCTTTCAGTCCCGATGGACGCTTTATGGCCACCGGTTGCAGCGACCGCCAAGTCAGGATAATAGACGCGGTAAACCGGCGGACCGTGTTTCGGCTTAGCCTGGACGGCGAAGTCAATACAGTCGGTTTCAGTCCGGACGGCCGGTTTTTGGCGGCGGCCGGCAAGGACGGTACGGCGCGCCTGATCGATGTGTCGGCCGGCCGGGAATTGTGGCAGTTTCGCCATGGCGGCGAAGTGTCGAATATCGCCTTTAGCCCTGGCGGCCGCAGCCTTGCCAGTGCCAGTCGGGATAAAACCGCCAGACTGATCGATATCTCCTCCGGCAAGGAATTGTTGCGGCTCAAGCACGGCGCCGGGGTGACCCACATTGCGTTTAACGCCGATGGCCGTTTGTTGGCCACGGCCAGCCTGGATAATCTGGCCAGCATTATCGATGCCGAAACCGGTAAGGCATTAACCCGCATCAAACACAACGAAGCGGTGGCGAGTTTGGCCTTTAGCGCGGACGGCCGCTGGCTGGCGACGGGCAGCGACGACAATACGGCCAAAATAACCGAAGTGGCCGGCGGTATGGAAGCCGCGCGGTTTAGCGGCGCGGACGATGTTTATAGCGTCAGGTTCAGCCCGGATTCGCACTTGCTGGCGATTGCCGGCCTGGACGGCAGTGTCCGCCTCCTCGAAACGGCCGCTTGGCGGGAGATAGCCGGATTGATGCACGGCGGGGCGGTATGGAATGTCGTCTTCGGCCCGGATAGCCGCACGCTGGCAACCGTCGGCATGGACCGGCAGCTACGCCTGTTCGAAACCGGACAATATCCGGACGATATCCGAATC
>Ga0207952_1000079_pt1 | contig 105206 bp, 94 predicted proteins | sample SubbioR12Aug_8Ca_FD_184831 | JGI IMG/M metagenome (GOLD analysis project Ga0207952, IMG submission 184831) | Serpentinite rock and fluid subsurface biosphere microbial communities from McLaughlin Reserve, California, USA - CR12Aug_8Ca (SPAdes) | ecosystem: Environmental > Terrestrial > Deep...
CGCAGGCCGCGCCGCCGGCCGCTCAGCCGCCGGCCGCTCAGCGCCCGGCGAACCCGCCAGCAGCGGCCGCACCGCCGGCCGGGCAGACGACGACGGGCGCTGCGCCCCCGCCCGTTCCGCTGCCCTCATGGTTCGCCGAGATCGATGTCAACAAGAAGGGCGAGGTGACGCGCGCGGACTTCCTGAAATACCGCATGAAGTCGTTCGAGCAGCTCGACGTGAACAAGGACGGCAAGCTGACGGTCGAAGAATTCCTAAAAGTCGTCGAGCCGCCGCTGTCGCCCGATGGCCCCAACAAGCCGCCGCTCGAGGAGCTTCGCAACCGGGCACGCGCCGAATTCCAGAACCTCGACACCAACCGCGACGGCTTCGTCGAGCGGGCCGAAGCGGAAGCGCTGGTCCACGCCGAATTCAACCAGTACGACACCGACCGCGACAACAAGATTACCGAGCCCGAGGTGCGCCTCATCGTGCAGCGCTCGATGCAACGCGAGGCGACCGAGCGCCAGCAGATCGAGGCGCGCCGCCGCCAGGGCATGGTGACTGTCAACGAATTCATCGACATGCAGCTGCGCAATGCCGACCAGCTCGACAAGAACAATGACGTCAAGGTCAGCCAGCAGGAGTACCTCGCGCTGGCCGGCCCGGCCGACGGACCGCAGGCCAAGAACCTGCTGCCCTTCGACCTGCGCAAGCAAATTGCGCTGCGCAAGTTCGCCGAGATCGACACTAACAAGGACAACCTGCTCGATCGCGTCGAACTGACCGCCTACGCGGTCAAGCAGTTCCTCGAAATGGACCTTAGCAAGGATCGCTTCCTGAGCGAGGAAGAGTTCAAAAAGGCCCAGGAGGCCGAGAGCAAGAAGATCCAGGCGCTGGTCCAGGCCCTGCAGCCGGCGACCCCGCCGCAGCCGCGCCCGGCGCCGGCCCAGCCGCGCGGCCAGCCCGCGCCGCAGCCGCAACCCGCCCCCGGCCTGGCACCCGGCCTGCCGCAGGGCACACGTTAAGAGGGCATGCGCTAGTCGGATTGGACGCCGGCGTCGCGGTCGCTACTCGACCGTGACACTCTTGGCGAGATTGCGCGGCTGGTCGATGTCGGTGCCTTTCGCCAGCGCGGTGTAATAGGCCAGCAGCTGCACCGCGACGGTGTAGAGGATCGGCGCCACGATCGGATCGACGTCGGGCAGCGCGATCGACGTCTCGGCCTTGGCGCCGAGGCGTGCCACGCCGGCCTTGTCGCTCAGCAGTACCAGCCTGCCGCCCCGCGCCCTCACCTGCTCGAAGTTCGAGGCGATCTTGTCGAAGAGCGGATCGGTCGGCGCCACCACGACGACCGGCACCGCGTCGTCGATCAGCGCGATCGGACCGTGCTTCATCTCGCCGCCGGCATAGCCCTCGGCATGGATGTAGCTGAGCTCCTTCAGCTTGAGCGCGCCCTCGAGCGCCACCGGGAACGATGAGCCGCGGCCGAGATAGAGCACGTCGCGCGCGCCCGCGAGCGTGCTCTCGGCGATGCGGCGATAGTCCTCTTCCATGTTCAGCGTTTCGTTGACGTGCGCCGGCAGCTCGATCATGGCGAGCGCCAGACGCTCCTCCTCCTCGCGCGACAGCGTTCCGCGCGCCCGTCCGGCGGCAATCGCGGCGGCCAGCAGCACGACGAGCTGCGTGGTGAAGGCCTTGGTCGAGGCGACGCCGATCTCCGGTCCGGCCAGGGTCGGCAGCACGACATGCGACAGCCGCGCGATGGCGCTTTCCGGCACGTTGACGACCGAGAGCAGCGTCTGCTTCTGCATCTTGGCGTAGCGCAGTGCCTCGAGCGTATCGATGGTCTCGCCGGACTGCGAAACCGCGATGCACACGCCGCCCTCGGGCAGCGGCGGCTCGCGATAGCGCAGCTCCGAGGCGACCTCGACCTCGACCGGCAGGCGCGCCAGCTTCTCGAACCAGTACTTCGCGATCATGCCGGCATAACAAGCCGTGCCGCAGCCGGTTATGGTGAGCCGGCTGACCTTGTTCCAACTGAATGGCAGCGCCGGCAGGCTGACCGAGCGCGTCGCCGGATCGAGGTAGGAGTGCAGCGTGTCGCCGATCACCGCCGGCTGCTCGTGGATCTCCTTCAGCATGAAATGCTGATGGTTGCCCTTGCCGATCAGGGCGCTGCTGAGGCCGCTCTTCTTGATCGGCCGCTTCACCTTCTGCGTGCCCTGGTAGACCGTGGCGCTGTCGGCCTTCAGCACGACCCAGTCGTCGTCCTCGAGATAGCTCACCCGGCTGGTGAAGGGCGCCAGCGCCAGCGCGTCGGTGCCGATGTACATCTCGCCGTCGCCGTAGCCCACCGCCAACGAGCTGCCGCGCCGCGCGCCCATCAGGATGTCGTGGCGGCCGCTGAACAGGGCGACCAGCGCGAAGGCGCCGCGCAGGCGCCCCATCGCCTTGCCCATCGCGTCCTCGGGCGACATCTGGTGCTCGAGGTAGGACGTCAGAAGCTGCGCCACGACCTCGGTGTCGGTGTCGCTCTCGAACGTGCGGTCTTCGGCCAGCAGCTCGTCCTTCAGCTCCTGGAAATTCTCGATGATGCCGTTGTGCACGATCGCCACCCGGTCGGTGGCGATCGGGTGCGCGTTGCGCTCCGACGGCTTACCGTGGGTCGCCCAGCGCGTGTGGCCGATGCCGATGATGCCGGGCAGCGGCTCCTGAGCCAGCCGCGCCTCGAGATTGACCAGCTTGCCCTCGGCCCGGCGGCGGTCGATGTGACCGTTGACCAGGGTCGCGACGCCGGCCGAATCGTAGCCGCGATATTCGAGCCGTTTCAGCGCGTCGACCAGCAGAGGCGTGACGGGTGCTTTGCCGATGATGCCGATGATGCCGCACATTGGGGAAGTCCGTGAGGAGGAGGATCCGGGAGGAGGTTAGCTACTTCTTTTTGGCCCGTTTGGCAGCCGCCGCCCGGGCCTTCAGTTTCGCACGAAGCGGCGCCGCCCGCCCCTTCTTTGTAACCTGGCGCGCCCGCCCGAAGGCCACGGCGCCAGCCGGCACGTCCTCGGTGATGACGCTGCCCGCTGTCACGTTGGCGCCCTTGCCGATGCGCACCGGCGCCACCAGCGAACTGTTCGAGCCGACGAAGGCCTCGGCTCCCACGACAGTCCGCCACTTGCCGTAGCCGTCGTAGTTCACGGCGATGGTGCCGGCGCCGATGTTGCTGGCGGCGCCGATGTCGGAATCACCGAGATAGGCCAGGTGATTGGCCTTGGCGCCCTTGCCCATCTTCGTGGCCTTGAGCTCGACGAAGTTGCCGATATGGACGTCCTCGGCCACCTCGGAGCCTGGCCGGATGCGGGCGAAGGGGCCCACGATGGCGCCGCGGCCGATGCGCGCGCCTTCGATGTCGCAGAAGGCCTTGATCTCGACGTTCGACGCCACCGTCACGCCTGGGCCAAAGCGCACGTTGGGCCCGATGGTGACGTCGGGCGCGAATTTCGTATCGGCAGAGAGCCACGCTGTGGCGGGGTCGGTCATGGTGACGCCCGCTGCCATCGCGGCGGCGCGCAGCCGCTCCTGGAGGGCACGCTCGGCCGCCGCCAGCTCGGCGCGCGTGTTGATGCCCCGGAACTCGCCTTCCTCGCCCTCGACCGCAATCGCCTTGTGGCCGGCGGTGCGCGCAATGGCGACGGCGTCGGTGAGATAGAATTCGCGCTTCGCGTTGTCGTTCCCGATGGCGCCCAGCAGCTCGGCCATCAGACGGCCGTCCAGGCACATGACGCCGGAATTGCAGAAGTCGATCGCCTTCTCAGCCTCGTCGGCGTCCTTGCTCTCGACGATCTTTTCGAGCTGGCCGCGATGGACGATCAGCCGCCCATAGGGCGACGGGTCGCGCGCGATGAAGCCCAGCACGCCCACCGCCGCCTCTTCCTTGCGGCAGGCAGCCACCAGACGCTGCATGCTGGCGGTCGTGACGAGCGGCGCGTCGCCGAACACGACGAGCACCGGCCCGCGATGGCCTTTGAGCGCGCCCAGCGCCGCCTTGGCCGCATCGCCCGTGCCCACGGGCCGCTTTTGGACGACGGACGGATGCGGCGCGAACGCCTGGGCCACCGCCTTGGCTCCCGGCGCGATCACGCCCACGACTCGGCTGGGTTTCAGCCGGCCCATGTTCTCGAGCACGTGGCGCAGCATCGGCCAGCCGGCCAACGGGTGCAGGACCTTCGGAAGCGCCGATTTCATGCGCGTACCGGCCCCCGCTGCCAGCACCACCACGGCGATAGACGATTTCATGCCCGTCCGATGCCACGGGGCGGAACGCCCCGCAAGGCGGATGTGCTATGGAACCCGCCATGCACCCCAATGCCGACAATCTCCTCGCCACCCGCTTCGACACCGTGATCTACGACCTCGACGGCACCCTGATCGACAGTGCCCGCGACATGTGCGTGGCCGTGAGCCGCGTGCTGGCCGACCACGGCCTGCCGCCCATCACCGACCAAGATGCCCGGATCTTCATGGGCCAGGGCAGCAAGGTGACGATGGGCAAGGCCTTCGCCAAGAACGGCCGGACGCTCGACGATGTCGCCCTCTCCGCCGCCACCCGCGAATTCGTGCGCTACTACGAGGCTGACCCGATCAGCAACACCGTCGCGTTCGACGGCGTGGCCGAGGTGGTCGCCCGGTTCTCTCGCCTCGGCCTCAGGCAGGGCGTCTGTACCAACAAGTTCGAGCGGCCGGCGCGCATCATCCTCGAGCACCTGAAGCTGATGCCGCCGATCGCCGATGTGGCCGGCGCCGACACCTTCCCCGTGCGCAAACCCGACCCCCGGCACATCCTGATGCTGCTCGAGCGCATGGGCGGCACCCCCGAACGCGCCGTCATGATCGGCGATTCGATCCACGATGCCGAAGCCGCCCACCGCGCCGGAATCCCGGCCGTTCTGGTGAGCTGGGGCTATACGCTGAAGCCGGCCAACGAGCTCGGCGCCGATGCCGTGATCGACCGTTTCAGCGCCCTGCCCGACACCCTGGGGCAGCTCGCAGCAAGGCCAGGGGACCGTTGACGATTCGGCCGGCACGCCCTATACGCGCCCCTTCCGGGCGCTTAGCTCAGCGGGAGAGCACACCCTTCACACGGGTGGGGTCGTAGGTTCAATCCCTACAGCGCCCACCACCGGTTTCCAGGGGCCTTTGGCGACAGCCAGAGGCCCTTACTTTTTGGCTTCGGCCCTCGGCTGTTCATCCAGCCACTTGCGGGCATCGCGAAGGCTGCGGAAGAGCTTCACCGGCCTGTCGCCCTCGGTTGCATCGGCAAAGGCATGGGCAAATCCAATCCGATTCGGGTTGATGACGAATGCAACCGGACCGCGTCCCGAACCCGGATCCCCGCGCAGCATCGCGGCGATGTGTTCAACCTGCGCCTCGGTGAGATCGGAGGTCGACAGCGAGACATCGATGATCTTGCCGTAGTGCGGGACGTTCGCCTCGACCAGCGCCTGGGTGTTGCCCTTGATTTCTTCCGGCGTGACGTGGCCGATCGCAGCAATGACGACGGTGCGATGCAGTGGCGAGATATCCATACTGATCGGCATGCAATCGGCACCAGGCAAGAGGACCATGCGTCGAAGACACTACACCTCAAGTCGCCTCATTGTACCCAGTCACCCATATACCTGTGTGCGAAATCAAGCCTCGCCATGCTAAGAACAGATCCGCAATCTCCACCGCTTTTCCGGATCAACAGCCGATGACCAACGCGCTATCGCTTCGTCCGGGTGATCGCCTTCCCGATTTCGCGCTGCCCGGCCTCGACGGCAAGCTGCACAAATTCATCTGGTCGTTCACCGGAGATCCCGTCGTCCTGCTGGCGATCGACGATCTCGGCAATCTCGATGGCGGACAGTTCACCACGCTGTCCGGCGCCTGCAAGACCGCCTCGACCGCCCTGGTCGTGATCGTCGGCAACGACGTGGCCGCGGCCGCCGCCCTGTGGTCGAAGCTCGGCGGCGGCGACAACGCCGGGAAGCCGATGCTGTTCTGCGACCCCGGGCGGAAATTCCTGTCCGCCCTGCTGGCCCCGGCGGGCGGCGTCGGTTTCGGCCCGGCCGCTGGCTTCCGCATGCGCGTGATCGCATTGGATCCCAACCAGCGGGTCGCCGCCACATTCGATACCCGCGCGCTCATCGCCGCGGCCGAAGCGATCGGCGGCATCGCCGACAGCGTGCGCGCCGACGGCGGCGGCGATGTGGTGCTGCACACCGCCATGGCGCCGGTGCTGGTGCTGCCCCGCGTCTTCGAGCCCGATTTCTGCACCCAGCTCATCCGGCTCTGGGGTAAGGGCGATCATCAGGACTCTGGCGTCTCCAGCCGCTACGGCAACGTCAACCTATCCCATCTTAAGCGCACCGAGGACTACACGATCATCGAGCCGATGCTGCTGAAGGCGGTCTCCGATCGTCTCGCCTACCGCATCGGTCCCGAGCTCGCCAAGGTCTTCGCCTACGATCGCGAGTTCACCTTCGACTCGCACGTCGTGCTGTCCTACAGCGCCGAGGGTAAGCATTTCTTCGGCGCCCACCGCGACAACGGCGCGCCCACCACGGCCAACCGCTCATTTGCGGTCTCGCTAAATCTCAACGACGATTTCGACGGCGGCGAACTTTCGTTTCCGGAATATGCCGGCGTCCGCGTCAGCCCACCGCTGGGCGGGGCGGCGGTGTTCTCCTGCTCGCTGCTCCATGTCGCCCTGCCGGTGACGCGTGGCCGCCGCTTCGTGCTGACGACCTTCTTCCGCCACAAGCAGTGATCGCTGCGCCCCTATATCGCCGGATCGCAACGGCGGCGCTGATCCTGCAGTGCTTTGCTCCGCTCGCAACGACCGCATCGGCACAGCAGGTCATGGCGCATATGGAAGCCTGCCTGGAGTGGGGCGACCTTGATGGCCAGTTCGGAGCGGTCAACATCTGCAACAAGCCGACGACCGTCCTTTTTATGACGCTGGCCGACGAGCATGTGACCGAACAGGAAGTTCCCCCTGGTGGACGCTTCAATTCAGGCGCGGCCAAACCGGTTGGACTTGACGCCTGGATGTTCACCGCCTGCCCCATCGGCTATGTGCCCAGCGTTCGCTTTTCGGCGGGCAACGCAAATGTCATCTTGCCAAGCCTGTACAATTGCCTGCGGCAGGGCCGCCCTGGCGCTTAGACGGACGGGATCCAGCTCTTCTTCTCGCCGGCATAGGAGGCGCCGGGATTGCCGTGCACGGTGGTGCGCCACATCAAGCGGCCTTCCCTGTCGCCGTCGAACCAGGTCGCGGCATGGACGAGGCAGCGGTTGTCCCAGACCAGGAGATCGCCCTGCGTCCAGTCATGGGCGTAGCAGAAGCGTCGTTCCGTCAGGTGCGCCATGATCTCGTCGAGCAGCGCCGCGCCCGCGCCGTGCGGGCCGGGCTCGAGGCCCACGAACGGCCCCTCGAACCAGTCCATCTGGCCCCATTCGCAGAGATAGAGCGAGCGCTCGCCTGTCACCGGATGCGTGCGCACGACCGGCTGGCGCTGCGAGCGTTCGTGAGCTGCGAATTCGCGCGGCGGACGGCCCGCGAGTGCAGCCTCGCGCGAGCGGCCGCTGCCGGGCTGGGCATGCAGGCCGTCGAGCTTCTCGACCTTGGCCTTGAGCGCCGCCGGCAAGGCCTCGTAGGCCAGGATGCCGTTGGCGAACAGCGTCTGGCCGGTGTCGCGCTGCGACGGCGTCACGGCATAGAACAGCGAGATGTCGGGCGGCGGCCTCCGATAGCTCTGGTCGGTGTGCCAGCCCCTGCGATGCGGATACTGCACCGGGATCAACCCGTCGGTCGCCAGCGGCGGCTCGGGGCGCTTGGGCGGCGCCTTGCTGACCGGCGGCATGTTGGACACCAGCAGGATCTCCGGCACCGACACATGCACCGACTTGAGGTCAGTCAGCGTATGCCGGTAGTCCTCGACCTCCGGCCCAAAGACGCGGCTCAGGCGAATGAGCATGTCGGGATCGTCGGCGATCCCGTTCATGCCCTGAATCAGCAGCAGCCCCTTGGCCTCGGCCAGTGCGGCCGGCAGGGCTTTGGGATCGCGTTCGGCCGCGGCGACGATCTCGCCGGCGGTTTCGCCCAGGCGCACGGTCGCGCCGAAGAAGGCGCCGGGCAGAGGCGCTTGGCATGTAAGGCTCATGCGCGCGCTCCCGCATAGGGGTCGTTGACGCCGTCGAGCGGCCAGATCGGCCGCCGCAGCTTGGTGAATTTCAGCCGCGTGATGTCGGGCGAACAGATGCCGCCGGAATCGACCAGCACGATCTCGCGCGCGATCGGCGCGTAGGCCGCCCGGAAATGCTGCACGCTCTTCACCACCACGACGCTCTTGGTCCTGGGATCGATGCCCTGGCTCAGGAAGACCTGCAGGTCGATGGTCTGGATGCGGTTGGAGATCGTCACCACGTCGATGCCGCCGATGCGCAGCACGGCCGTCGGGCCCATCGAGGTCTCGACGCCGGCATTCATCGGCCCGTCGTTCTTGAAGCTGCCGTCCGACAGCATCTTCACGATGGCTTTCGCCTTCACCGGGCCGCCCATCGACGGATCGGTGTGGCCGCCCAGCACGACGTCGATCGTGGCGCCGACACCGGCCTTGATCGCCTGGCTCACCGTGCCGGGATCGAAGATCGTGCCGAACGCCACGTTCTCGACCTTGGCGTCGATCAGCGCCTGCAGGACGGGTGTCGTATCGTTGTAGCCGCCGCCGCCCGGATTGTCGGTGCCGTCGGCCACGACCAGCGGGCCTTGCTTGCCCACGCCGGCCCTTGCCGCCGCGATCGCATCGGAAATCGGCCGGTAGTCCGACGAGCTTTCGTCGCGGCGCTTCCAGATCTCGTCCAGCATCGCCGCCGCCACCGCCCTCGCGCGCGCTTCGGCGGCGGGCTCGAAGCTCACCGCCACCGAGGGGCCGGTATAGGGAATGTCGGCCCAGGTGAAGCCCGCCTGGACACTGACAACATTGATGCCCGGCTCCTTCTCGAAAGCATCGGCCCTGGCCAGCAGATCCCGCATCAAGCCGGGCTGCGTCGTGCGGCCATGATCGGCGCCCTCCAGCATTGCCGGCTGCACCAGCAGGCACTTCGGCTTCTTCTTGCCTTCCAGCGCCTCCTGCACAAGCGCCGCCGCCTGCACCGCACGCTCGTAGCCGTCGATGTGCGGATAGGTACGGTAGCTCACCAGCGCATTGGCGTGCCTCGCCATCTTCGCTGTCGCATTGGCATGCAGATCGAGCGTGGCGGCGATCGGCATATCCGGCCCGACCACGCCGCGCAGCACCTCGAGCAGCGCGCCCTCGGCGTCGTCCTCGGTCTCCGTCACCGCCGCGCCATGTAGCGAGAGACAGATGGCGTCGAGCTTGCCGGCTTTCTTCGCCGCACCGACGATCATGTCGCGGATGTGCTCCCAGGTCTCCCTGGTGAGCTTGCCCGAGGGCGTGGCATTGGCGGCGCCGGCCCATACCGGCTGCCAGCCGTATTTCTTCACCGCGTCGATATAACCGCCGACCTCGTTTTTGGTGCCGGTGAAGCGCGGCACCATCTCCTCACCCTCGATCAGCCAGCGCTTGCGATAATCCTCCAGCGTGGTCGGCAGCTTGCTGAAGGTATTGGTCTCGTGCATGAACTGCGCGATCAGGACGCGGTACGCCATCGTCGTTACTCCTAGAGCTTCGCCGTCTTCAGCCACTCCGCCTGGCCGTCTTCGCCCTCGACACCGGTCGTCTCGAGGAAGCGGCTGACCATCATGTAGTAGCCGATGGTGAGCGTGAGCTCGACCAGAGCGCCCGGTGTCAGGAACGCCTGTACGGCCTTCAGCGTCCTGTCCGACGCCTTGACGTTGCGCACCACGTCGTCGGTGAAGCGTAGCACAGCCTTCTCGTTGTCGGTGAAGGCGGGCGCCTCGATGGTGGCGTCGCGCAGCGCCGCGATCTTCTCCTCGGCCACGCCGGCCTCGCGACCGATGCGCTCGTGCTGGAACACCTCATAGGCGGCACGGCTCAGCCGTCCGACGCGGATGATCGCCAGCTCGCGCAGCACGGGATCGAGCTCGCAGCGATAGAGCAGCGCATTGCCCATCCGAATGAAGCCCTTCAGGCCGTTCTCCGAATTGGCCAGCATCCGATAGATGTTCATGTGCGTGCCAAGCTTGCCGAGGAATTCGGCGTGCTTGCCCGTGGCGTTTTCGACCTCGTAGTACGGAATGCGCGGCATTGGCTGTCCCCTTCAGGCGCAAATTGAAGGGAAGCCAATCGGCGGTCAACGCCGCATCAAATCCAGTCGCGACGGACCAGCGGATTGAGCCAGCGGCCGATGGGGCCGGTCAGCACGATCGGCTGTTCGAGCACGATCAGCGCAATGCAAGGATCGCCGGGATCGGCGATCGGCTCGTGCTCGCTGTTCGGTCCAAAGGTGAAATCGCCGACGCCGAAGTTGCCGGTCTCGTCGGTGTAGCCGCCTTGCAGAACCACAGTGTGCTCGGTGCCGGCATGGCGATGAACCGGCAGGCCGCGGCCCGGCATCAGCCGCAGCAGCGACACGCGGTGGCTGTCGCCGCGCATGGCGAGACGCATCTCCTCGAAGCCGCCGAGGACACGGCGCCAGCGCGGATTGGGGCCGAGGTAGCGTGCGAGCGGCGGTGGCGCCCATTCGAAGCCGGGACGCGGCACGAACGGCGCCGGGCGCGGCTCCACGGCGATCTTGTCCAGCCGGGAGAGCATGCGCTCCAGGGCGATCTCGGTGGGGGCGCCCTCATCGAGGCCCGCCTCGGGCTCGTGCTCCATCAGCGCACCGCCCAGCGCGTTCAGCCGGTCGACGGTGCGCCGCGCCTCGGGATCGAGCACCACATGCAACCCCACCGCCAGCGCCAACCCTTCGGGCAGCGCGCCGGCGGCGTAGTCGAGCAGCAGCTCTTCGGGGGCCGGATGCCGGCTCATGACTCGTCTTTCTCCAAGGCCTCGCGCAGGCGCCCGAGCGCCAGGCGAATGCGCGATTTTACCGTACCCAGGGGCAGCTTCAGCTCCTCGGCGATGACCGTATGCGTCTTGTCTTCGAAAAACGCCTTCTGGATCACCACCAATTGATCGGCCGACAGGCCGCCCAGCAGTTCCTTCACCCTGGTATACGTCTGCCCCGCCAAGACGGATTTGTCGGCATCCTCGCCCTCGGGGGCATAGACCACCAGCCAGTCCTCGGTGTCTATCGGCCGGGCGCTGCGGCGCAGCAGGTCGATCCGCTTGTTGCGGGCGATGGTGTAGATCCAGGTGGCGGCCGAGGCCCTGAGGCGGTCGAAGCTGGCGGCCTTCCGCCACACCATGACCAAGGCCTCCTGGGCCACTTCCTGCGCGGTCTCTGCATCGGTGCCACCGCGGATGACGAAGGCTTTTACGCGCGGTGCGAAATGGCGGAACAGCGCGGCAAAGGCTGCGCGATCCTGACGGGACGCGATGGCTTCGATCAGGTCGGCGGCCTCGTCGGCGGACAGCATGCCGGTAGTCTAGCCCGGACGGCCCTGCGCGCCGAGGTCCCAGAAAATGCCGGTCATGAGCCGGAGCCCGTCGCGCGCCACGGGCGCCAGCAAATGCTCGTTCGGCGCATGCTGGGAGCAGGCCGCGTAGGAATGCGGGACCCACACGGTCGGCAGACCCAGGATGTCGGTGAAGACCTCGTTGGGCAGCGAGCCGCCGAGATTGGGCAGCATGTTGGGCTTCTGGCCGCCGGTCTTCTCGATCGAGGCCGACGCGAACCTGGCCCACGGATTCTCCGGATCGAGCCGGGTCGCGTTCATGATCACGTCGCGCGCCTGCTCGATCTCGATCTGGCCAAAGCCATGCTTGTCGAGATGACGCTTCAGCGCCGGGATGATGTCGTGCGGGTTGGTGCCGACGACGAAGCGGAGCTGGCAGTAGGCCACCGCGCTGGGCGGGATGGCGTTCACCGGCCGGTCGGGATTGCCGGTCTTGAAGGCCAGCACCTCGAAGCTGTTCCAGCCGAACACGCGCTCGACCGGCGTCAGCGACTTCTCGCCCCAGTCCTCGTTGATCTCGGGCGCACCCTCGCCCGCGTCGACGACGGCGTCGGCCAGCGCCGCCCGCACCGAATTGGTGAGCGTCGTGGGCCGCCACTCCGGCACTTTGATCTGGCCCCGCGCGTCGGTGATGGTGGCCAGCGCATGGGCCATGATGATGCCGGGGTTGGCCAGGAGACCGCCCCAGTTGCCCGAATGATGCCCGCCCTCGCGCATCGTGAGCCTCAGATTGAAGTTCAGCGTGCCGCGCGTGCCGCCGAAGATGGTCGGCCTGCGATGGTCGAGCCGGGGTCCGTCCGAGCCGATCAGCGCATCGGCCTTCAGCGCCGCCTTGTTGGCCTTGCAGAAATCGGCGAGGCCGGGCGAGCCGGTCTCCTCGCCGGTCTCAATCAGGATCGTCGAGTTGAAACCGAGCGCGCCGCGCTCCTGCAGCACGCAGGCAAGGGCTGCAATGTTGATCGTGTGCTGGCCCTTGTTGTCGGCGGTGCCGCGGCCGTACATGCGATCGCCCTCGATCACGATCTTCCACGGCGACAGGCCGGCGCGCCATTGCTCGTCCTGGCCGCGGATCACGTCGCCATGCCCGTAGGTCAGGACGGTCGGCTTGGCGGGATCCTCTACCCGGCGGGCGATCAGGAACGGGCCGTATTCGGCGCGCGGATTGGGCTGCACCGTGCATTCGTAGCCGAGCTTGGTCAGCGACTCGGTCATCTCGCCCGAGACATATTCCTGCAGGGCCGGCATCGAGTCGGTTTCCTGGCTGGTGGTGGGTATAGCCACCCGCCGCTGCAGCTCCTCGAGGAAGCCGCCGTCGTCGAAGTACTTCTCCGCGCGCCCGATGGCGCCATTCCGCGTGCCGGTCATGTGATTTCCTTGGTGGTCAGGCCGCCACGATAGCAAAATACCGCCACCAGGGAGGACACAATGCTGACATCGGGCCGCGTCGTTTTCACCGACATGGAGGAAGTCCACTACGGCAAGCCGGCCGCACAATCGGTCGCGGAACTGGTGAAGACGCATGGCGCGTCACGCGTGTTCCTGATGGTGAGCGGCACCCTCAACCGCGAGACCGACGAGGTCGAGAAGGTACGCCTGGCGCTCGGCAACAAATGCGTCGGCACTTTCGACAGGATGCCGGCGCATTCGCCGCGCTCGGCCATCATCGCCGCGACTGCCCAGGCCCGCGCTGCACGGGCAGATCTCATCGTCACCGTGGGTGGCGGCTCGATCACTGATGGCGCCAAGGCGGTCCAGCTCTGCCTCGCCAATGACATCACGAGCGTCGAGGACATGGACAGGATTCGTGCCACCGACGTGAGGCCGCCGACGGTACGGCAGATCTCCATTCCCACGACGCTGTCGGCCGGCGAGTTCTCCGGCATCTCAGGCGTCACCAACGAAGCGACCAAGGTGAAGGAACTGTTCCGCCATCCCCTCACTATCCCGCAGGCCGTGATCCTCGACCCCGAGGTGACGCGCCACACGCCGATGTGGCTGTTCCTGTCGACCGGCATTCGCGCCGTCGATCATTGCGTCGAGGGCGTGTGCTCCAACGAATCGACGGAATTCACCAACGCCTCGGGCCTGCATGGCCTGTCGCTGCTGGCGCGCGGCTTGCCCAAGGTGAAGGCCGACCCTTCCGACATGAAGGCCCGGCTCGACTGCCAGCTCGGCTCATGGCTCTCGATGGGCGGCCTCGCGGCCGGCGTGCCGATGGGCGCCAGCCACGGCATCGGCTACGTGCTGGGCGCGGTGTTCGACGTGCCGCACGGCCACACCTCGTGCATCATGCTGCCCTCGGTGATGCGCTGGAACAAATCGGCCAACGCCGACCGCCAGGCGCTGATCGCCAATGCCATGGGCCAGCCCGGCAAGGATGCCGGCGACGTACTCGATACCTTCATCCGCGGCCTCGGCATGCCGCGCAGCCTGTCGGAAGTGAAAGTCGGAAAGGAACATTTCGACCGCATCGCCACCCAGGCGATGGGCACGCCGTGGGTGCCGCGCAATCCACGCCCGATCCCGACACCGGCCGAGGTGAAGGAGATTCTGGAGCTGGCGGCCTAGGATCTCGCCGTCACCCTCAATCCCACTTGCGCTCAAGGAAGCGCGCCACGTCATCGCTGAACTGACCAGGCGCCTGCAGCATCGAAAAATGGCTGACCTCGGGCTGCAGCATCAACCCGGCGTTCGGGATTTCGCAGGCCATGAACTCGGTGTTCTCCCGCTTGATCGCCTCGTCATGGTCGGCATCGACGATCCAAGTCCGCGCCTTGATGCCCGCGAGATCGGCGGCGGTCCAGTTCGGCTGGGTCGCCCACATGGTGCTGATCTCCGCAACGAACCTCTTGTATTCCTTTGGCGTCGCCGAGAGAGCCTCGTACTCTTTCTCCGCCCGCGCGATGAACGCGCTGAAGACCGGACTCTTGTCGACGTCCTTGACACCGCTGGGATCGGAATTGGCGGCGAAGGCGAACAATCGTGAGACGCGCGCGGGATGGCTCATTGCCAGGCTGAGGCCGATGATAGCGCCGTCGCTCCAGCCCACGACTGCCGCCTGCGGGACGCCGAGGAAGTCCATCAGCCCGATCACGTCCGACGCCATCAGCGAGTAACCGTAAGGCCGGTTGTCGCGCGTGCTGCGGCCGTGGCCACGGCTGTCCATGACGATGACGCGATGGCTGCGCGCCAGCACCGGAACCTGATGTCCCCAGTAGTTGGAGTTGGCCAGCCCGCCGTGCAGCAGGATCACCGGCGGTCCACTGCCGAAGGTGGCATACCAGATCGAGACGCCGTTGATGGCGGCGTGGCCGCTGCTCGTCGCGGGCGGCAGGGTCGGCGTCGGCGGCAAGGTCATCCATCGCGGCACGGGCTGCGCCGACGTGGAAAAGGCGACGAACCCGACGAGCAGGCCGATAAAAAGCGATCGCAGGCCCATGGGCACCTCCACCACTGGGGAGGCTAGAGCCTACCCTTGCGCTTCGCCACTGATTCGGCGAGCAGGCAGAGGATTTCCCACATCATGGTGACGCCGACGAGGGCGGTGTTGCCGCTCATGTCGAAGGGCGGCGAGACCTCGACAACGTCGCCACCGACCACGTCGAGCCCGCGCAGGCCGCGCAGCATGCGCTGCGCCTCGTGCGGCGTATAACCGCCGATCTCCGGCGTGCCGGTGCCCGGCGCGAAGGCGGGATCGAGGCCGTCGACATCGAAGCTGACATAGGCGGGGCCGCTGCCCACCACGCGGCGGGCTTCGGCGATCACCTTCTCGACACCCAAGTCGAAATATTCCTCGATGGTGATCACCCGCATGCCCTGGTCGACCGCCCACTGGTTGTCGTCGCGCTTGTACATCGAGCCGCGGATGCCGATCTGCACCACGCGCTTGGGGTCGAGCAACCCCTCCTCGACGGCGCGGCGGAACGGCGTGCCGTGGGTGTATTTGTAGCCGCCGAAATAAGTATCCCAGGTGTCGCTGTGGGCGTCGAAATGCACCATGCCGAGCGGACGCGCTTTGTCGGCGATGGCGCGCATGATCGGCAAGGTGATGAGGTGATCGCCGCCGGCCGACAGCGGCACCGTGCCGGCGGCGTGGATCTTGGCAAAGTGCTTTTCGATCCGCTCCAGCGAATCGTCGAGGCTGGCGGGATTGACCGGCGCGTCGCCGAGGTCGCCGCACTTGGCCAATTCGTAGGGCGCCACGCCGGTCACGTGATGAATGCGGCGCATCATGGTCGAGAGATCGCGCATCTGGCGCGGGCCGTGCCGCGCGCCCGGCCGGTTGGTGGTACCGCCGTCCCACGGCACGCCGACCATGCCGATCTCGACCTCGGCCGGGTCGCGGAACAGCGGCAGGCGCATGAAGGTGGCGACATCGCCGAAGCGCGGCACCACCGTGCCGGAGACCGGCTGGGGGAAGTCCTCGGTTTTGGTCATGCCCCTATATGGGTACTCACTTGGGTTGCAGTAGGGCCTTGCGCGCCGTCACGAATTCCTCGACCGCCGCCACGAAGCGGTCACCCTCGCTGTCGCCGATCATGATGTTGAGGGCCACGAAGCCGCGCCGCGCGATCCAGATGCCCGCTGCCATCATGTCGAAGAAGAACAGCTCCTTGGCGTCCTGGCTGCCCGCGGCGATGTCGGCCGCCGTCCTGATCGGCCGGTCGGTCGCGTGCGCCGTCATCATCGAGCCGATGCCGGAGAACTGGAACGCCACCTTGTTCTTGGTGCAGATCGCGTTCAGCCGCTCACGGATCTTCTCGCCGCGGCCATTGAGCTCCGCCGCCACCGCGGGCGTATAGACCTCGCCGTAGCCCGCCACGCCGGCCGCCATGGTCAGCGCATTGTTGTTGAAGGTACCGGCGTGCGGCAGTGAATCGGCCTTGGTCGGGTCGAACAGCTCCATGATGTCGCGCCGGCCGCCGAAGGCGCCGAACGACATGCCGCCGCCGATGTATTTTCCCAAGGTCGTCATATCGGGAATGACGCCGTACTTCTCCTGCAAGCCACCCGGCGCCAGGCGCGAGGTCATGACCTCGTCGAAGATCATCGTGATGCCCCGGGTCTTGGTCTCCTCGCGCACCATCTTGAGGAACCCGACGTCGCCCGGCAGGCAGCCGTGGCTGCCCTGCATCGGCTCGAGCAGGACGGCGAACAATTCCTCGCCATGCTTGGCCAGCAGCGAGCGCGTGCCCTCGAGGTCGTTGTAGGGCGCCACGACGTAGTCGTAGGGGATGTTCACCGGGCTGCCACCGCTCACGAAATAGAGCACGCCGCCGTGATAGCCGCCGTGAAACACCATGACCTTGGTCGCCTTGGTCCGTCCCTTGCGCTGGGCGAAGACGCGGGCGCCGGCCAGCGCCATCACGTTGCCCTCGGTGCCGGAATTGGTGAAGCGCACCAGGTCGATCGAGGGCATGCGGTCGGCGACCAGCTTGGCGAGCTTGGCCTCGTTGGCGTTGCGGCCGCCGTAGTTCCAACCGTGGTTCAGCGCCCGGTCGACGGCGGCGCGGATCACCGGATGCGAGTGGCCGTAGATGCCGGCGGTGTATTCGCCCAGCACGTCGATGTATTCGTGGCCGTCGGCATCCCACAGCCGGCAGCCTTCGCCGCGCACGACGGTGAGCGGAAACGGCGAATTGTGCAGCGTGGTGCGGGTGTTGCCGCCCGGCATCGCCTCGCACGCCTCGTGATGGCGGCCGAGGCTTTTGGGATTGCGGTCGGCGTAGGCCTGGCGCGCCTCGACGAGCGCGGACTGCAGATCCGAATTGACCAGGGCTTGATCGGGCACGTCACTCTCCTCGCGTTACGGCGAGAGTATCACACCACGTTCAGCTCCCGGATAGGCCGGCCTGCGGATATGCGTTCATAACCGAAAGGACTGAGGTCGATCGTGCGATAGCTGCCATGCACGATCAGCTCGGCAACGGCGCGACCGACTGCCGGTGACTGCTGGATGCCGTGGCCGGAGAAGCCCGTGGCGAAAATCAGGCCCTCGCGCTCGGGATGGCGGCCGACGATGCCGTTCTGGTCGAAGGTATTGTACTCGTAGTAGCCCGCCCACGAATTCACGACCTTGGCCGCCTCGAAGGCCGGCACCCGCTCAGCTAGCACCGGCCAGACGATGTCGTCCCACTCGGCGTGCTGGACTTCCAGCGGCGGCTCGGGCGGATCGTTGCCGGCGGCCGGCGTCGTGCCGGCGAGATAGAAGCGACCCTCGGGCCGGAACCAGACGCCCGAGGGATCGATGGTGAGTGGCGTGAGCCCTGGCGGCTCACGTACATCGACCACGAACACCGAGCGCCGCCGTGGCTCGACGGGAAGCGCGATCCCCGCCGTCGCCGCGACCTGCCCCGACCACGACCCGGCCGCCAGCACGACCGTGCCGGCCTCGATCCTTTGTCCCGAACGCAAGGTGACCGCGTCGGGCGCCAGTTCCATCACTTCGTCGGCGATGTACTGGGCGCCGAGCTCCCGCGCCTTGCGCCTAAAACCCTGCATCAGCGCCGGACCGTCGAACCAGCCTTCGTTGGCGGTGCCGTGCGAGGCGAGCGTGATGCCGTCGGTCGAGATCCAGGGAAATCGCGCCGCCAGCGCCGCCGGTTCAAGCAGTTCGACCGAACATCTCTCGCCGCGCTGGACTGCGTGGTTGGCGCGCAGCACCGCCTCCCCGGCTTTCGATGCCAGGAACAGATAGCCCGGTTCCTTCAGGCCCAGATCGATGCCCAGCAAATCCCGTGCCTGCCGCAGGAAGTCGATGCCGTAGCGCGAGAGATGGATGTTGAGCGGCGTCGAGAACTGCTGGCGGATCGAACTGGCCGACAGCGCCGAGGACGCCCGCGCATAGGTCGGATCGCGCTCGATCACCGCGACCGTGCCAGTAAAATTGGGATCAGACTTGAGGTGGTAGGCGATGGACGATCCCATCACGCCGCCGCCCACGACGACGACGTCGAACCCATCGGTTGGAACCTCACAAACCATGGGCTACGCTGCGCTCCAGAAGGGCTGCTAAGGCCGCGCGTACCGAGTCAGCGACCAGCGGACAAGGGGGGTACAAATGGACACTCTCGCGCGTGCCGTCAATGCGATCGACTGGATCAACCGTTGTGTCGGGCGCGTCGTCGCCTGGCTGACACTGGCCACGGTGTTGGTCTGCGGCGCAGTGGTGTTCCTGCGCTATTCGGCCGGACTGGGATACGTGTGGCTCCAGGAACTCTATGTCTGGACCCATGCCATGACATTCCTGCTGGCGGCGGGTTTCGCCTATCTCCTCAATGCCCATGTCCGGGTCGACATCTTCTACGCCAAGCTCGGAGTGCGCGGCAAAGCCTGGATCGACCTCTTCGGCGTGATCTTCCTCCTGATGCCGTGGCTCGTCCTGCTCGGTTGGACATCGTGGACCTACGTCTCCTACTCCTGGCAGACCAGCGAGATATCGGTCCAAAGCAACGGCATGCCGGGGATGTACGTTCTCAAGACGGCGTTGCTGGGCTTCGTCGCCCTGGTGGGACTGCAGGGCCTTGCTTGGGCCGGCCGCAGCATTCTGGTGCTCAACGGCCGCGAACCACCTCCCTCCGAGACCCTGACCGGACCGCTGGGCTGAGGCGCGCGGCATGTACAACACCCTGACCGGCGACATCCTCGCAATCCTCCTGTTCGTGGTCGCCACCTTTGGCGTGCTGTGCGGTTTCCCCATCGCCTTCAGCCTGGCTGGATTTTCGCTGCTCTTCGCCGCCGCCGGCTGGGCGCTCGGCGTCTTCGATCCGGTCTTCTTGACCTCGTTGCCGTCGCGCTACTTCGGCCTGATGACCAACGAGGTGCTGGTCGCGGTACCGCTGTTCATCTTCATGGGTGCCATCCTCGAGCGCTCCAAGATCGCCGAGGCGCTGCTCGAAACCATGGGCCAGATGTTCGGCACCATGCGCGGCGGACTGGCGATCTCGGTGGTGATCGTGGGCGCGCTGCTCGCAGCCTCCACCGGTGTGGTCGGCGCCACCGTGGTCACCATGGGCCTGTTGAGCCTGCCCGCCATGATGCGCGCGGGCTACGATCCCAAGCTCGCCACCGGCGTGATCTGCGCCTCGGGCACGCTTGGCCAGATCATCCCGCCGTCGGTGATCCTGATCTTCGTCGGCGACCTTCTGATGGGTGCCAATCAGCTCGCCGCTCAGAGGACAGGAAAGCCACTCGATCCGGTGTCGGTCGGCGATCTCTTTGCCGGCGCTTTTTTTCCTGGTCTCGGCCTGGTCGTCCTCTACATCCTCTACATTCTCGTGCTGGCCGTAGTGCGGCCGTCGAGCTGTCCGGCCCTGGTGATGGATGCCAAGGAACGGGCCTCGCTCGGCCGGCGATTCGTGCGCGCCCTGATTCCACCCCTGCTGCTGATCGTGGCGGTGCTGGGATCGATCCTGGCCGGCTTCGCCACGCCGACCGAAGCGGCCTCGATCGGCGCGATCGGGGCGATGATTCTTGCCGCCTTCAATCGCGCTTTCTCGCCCGCGATGCTGCTCGGCGCCATGCGCAACACCGCCGTGATCAGCGCCCTGGTGTTCGGCATTGTGCTCGGTGTCTCCGTATTCTCACTGGTCTTTCGCGGACTCGGTGGCGAGCACCTGGTCGAGCAGGTGCTGGTCGACGTGCCGGGCGGCGCCTTCGGCGCGGTGATGGCCGTCATGATCGTGATGTTCGTCCTGGGCTTCTTCATGGACACGATCGAGATCGTCCTGATCGTCGTGCCCATTACGGCGCCGGTCATCATCGCCATGGGCGTCAACCCGGTCTGGTTGGGCGTGATGATCGGCGTCAACCTGCAGACGGCTTTCCTTACACCCCCCGTCGGCTTCGCGCTGTTCTACATGCGTGCCGTGGCGCCGGCCTCGATCACCACCCTCGACATCTACCGCGGCATCATTCCATTCGTGTGCCTGCAGATCGTGGCGATTGCCCTCCTCTGGATGGTGCCGCAGCTCGCGACCTGGCTGCCGAAGGTCGTCTTCCCCGACCCTATCGCCGCCGTCGGCAGCCCGCAGCCCGGGACCGGGACGGTATTCGACGAAATTATGAAGGGTCAGCCCGGGGGCGCGCCCGCGCCATCAGGGTCGCCCCTCGACCAGATCCTCGGGCGGCCGCCGGAGGCCACGCCGTCCAGCGATCCGGTCCTCGATCGGCTGATGAAGCGCAACTAGCAGCCCTGCCAGCCGGGGATGCCAAAAAGAGGCCGGCGTCGCCGCCGGCCCCATCGATGTCAAGCGGCCTCGAAGGTTTCAGGTGAACTGGAACCCGATGAGGCGTGCATTGAGATATTCCTGCAGGCCGATGCGGCTCCATGCCATCTGCTCGCGCTGGAACTTGTAGTACGAGTCCAGCGTCTTCTTGGTCAGCGCATCGCCCGAATCGCGCAGCTCCTTCATGACATCACCGCAAGCCTTGCCATAGGACTTGATGAACTCGTCCGGAAGTTTCTTGAGCTGCACGTTATGCTGCCTGATCAGAACCTCGAGCGCGCCCGCATTGCTGGCGTCGTTCTCCGCCGTGAGCTGGCTGTGCTCATCACCGCAGCCCCAGGCAAAGATCTGCTGCACATCCTTGGGCAACGCCTCGAACTTGGCCTTGTTGACGGTGATCTCGTTCAACGTCGCGGGTTCGTGCATGCCGGGCCAATAGTAGTATTTCGCGACCTTGTAGAAGCCGGCCGCAAGATCCTGCCATGGGCCCACCCACTCGGTCGCGTCGATAGCGCCCGACTGGAGGGCACCGAAGATTTCGCCCACCGGGAGGTTGACGATGGTCGCCCCCAACTTGCGCAGTGCCTCGCCGCCCAGGCCGGGAATCCGCATCTTGAGGCCTTTGACGTCGGCCGAGGACTTGATCTCCTTGTTGAACCAGCCGGCCATCTGGACACTGGTCGAGCCGGCGTGGAATCCCTTCAGGCCGAACTGGCCGTAGGCCTCGTCCCACAGCGCCTGACCGCCGCCGTAGCGTAGCCATGCCACCGACTCGTAGTTGGTCATGCCGAAGGGCACGGTGGTGTAGAGGCTGAGAATCTTGGCCTTGTTCTGCCAGTAGTAGGGCGTCGAGTGCATGACGTCGGCGGTGCCGCGCTGCACGGCATCGAACGCCTCGAAGGCCGGCACCAGCTCGCCGGCAGAAAACACCTTGATCGTGAGCCGCCCGCCGGTAGCCGCTTCGATTTTCTCGGCGAAGCGCACTGCCGCGACGCCGCCACCCGGAAACATCTTCGGCCAGCTCGTGACCATCCGCCATTCCTGTCGGCCCTGCGAGATCGCGGGAGCCGCCATCGTCGTCATCGCAGCCGTTGCGGCAACTCCGCCCACTGCTGCCTTCGTGAATTTGCGTCGCAGAATTTTGGTCATTGTTCGCGTCTCCCAACTGTGAAGTCCCTGAATTCACTCGGAGCAGTACGCTACACTTAGTCTGACTGTTACGATTCGCGCGCCTGGGCGGAACGGCCGATGCTACAGACCGGGTCGCTTGCTTGTCAAAGTGATGTGCGACGCCGACGCGCTCAGGAAGCCGGCACGCGCACCCAGCCTTCCATCAGCCGGCGGGCCGAGCGGCTCATCATCACCTTGCTGACCGTCCATTGTCCGCCCTCCTCGCGCGCTTCGGCACCGACACTGAGTGTTCCCGAGGGATGGCCGAAGCGCACGCGGCCGTCGGCGTCGGCCGGCGCCAGGCGCGAAACGACCGTGCCGGGGATCGCCGCAGCGGCCGCAATGGCAACGGCGCCCGTGCCGGTCATGGCATGGTGCAGCACGCCCATGGAGAAAATTCGTGCCAGCAGGTCGATCGAACCGGCCTCGACCTCGCGGCCGTCCGAGGCCGTGTAGGGCGCAGGCCTGGCCACGAACGCAAGCTTGGGCGTATGCGGCCGCTTCTGCGTCGCTTCCTGCGGCGTGGCGACAAGGCCCATGGCCACGGCACCCAGTGCGCGCACGGCTTCGGCACGCTGCAACATCGCTTTGTCGCCATTGATGTTGCCCTGAAGTTCCGTGCCTTTCAGGCCGAGCCTGGCGGCATCGACGAAGATCGTGGGATTGCCGGCGTTGATCAGCGTCGCCTCGATCCGGCCGACCTCAGGCACGTCCAACGTGTCGATGCGGTTGCCGGTGGGAAACATCGCGCCGCCGGCGCCGTCGCCTTCCTCGTCCGCCGCGGGATCGAGGAACTCGACCTTCACTTCGGCCGCCGGGAAGGCCACGCCATCGAGCTCGAAGCCGCCCAGCTCCTGGACCTCGCCATCCTGCATGGGCACATGGTTGACGATCTTCTTCTCGATGTTGGCCTGCCAGATGTTCACCGTCGCGGTGCCGTCGGCCGGCCCCTCGACCAGGCCCATGCTGAGCGCGAACGGGCCGACGGCCGCACTCAGGTTGCCGCAGTTGCCCGACCAGTCGATCACCGGCTTGTCGATCGCCACTTGGCCGAAGCGATAGTCAACGTCGCAGCCCTGGCGCTCGGACCTGGAGATGATCACCACCTTGCTGGTGCTCGAGGTCGCCCCGCCCATGCCATCGGTGTGCTTGCCGTAGCGATCCGGACTGCCGATCATGCGCAGCAGCAGGCGATCGCGCGCTCCGGGATCGGACGGCAGGTCATGGGCAAGAAAGAAGACGCCCTTGCTGGTGCCGCCGCGCATGTAGACGGCGGGGATGCGAAGCTGTTTCATGGCTGCCTCAATGTCGATGCGCGGATGTTCGCGCAGGATCAGCGCCTCCGCCAGGCCTGCAGGCGGCCGAGCAGGAAGCGATCGGCCAGCAGGTGCAGCGCCTTCACGGTCGCCGAGGTCGCCACGATCACGAGGCAGAGCGCCGCCGCGGCGGCCGTGGCGCCGGTCTCTTCGATGTTCACCGCCGCCACCGAGGCAAGCTTGGTGTCGGGCGCGTAGAGGAAGATCACCGACGACACCGTCGTCATGGCGTTGACGAACAGGTAGATCGCGATGTCGAGGACGGCGGGCAGGCAGATCGGCACGGTGACGCGGCCGAAGGTCCGCCAGATCGGCACTTTCAGCGAGGCCGACACCGATTCGAATTCGGGATCGATCTGCTTCAGCGCCGTCGTCGCCGTGAGATGGCCCACCGTGTAAAAGTGGGCCATCGTGTTGATCACCAGGATGCCCATGGTGGCGTAGAGGAAGTTGAGCGGGTTGTTGGGCGCGTTGAAGAAGAAGATGTAGCCCAGCCCCAGCACGATGCCCGGGACGGCCATCGGCAGGAAGGCCAGCAGCTGGACGGCGCTGCGCACCGCGCCGAAGCCCTTGGTCTTCTCGTTCAGCCAGGCACCCACGAACATCAGCGTCGTGCCGAACACCGCGGCCCCCAGGGCCATCTCGAGCGAGTTCCAGTACGAGTTCCAGCCATTGGAGTCGAAGTTGGCGAACTCGTAGTTGGCCAGCGTCAGGCTAAGGTTGTACGGCCAGTACTTGATCAACGAGCCCCAGGCCGCCATGCCCAGGATGGCGAGAATGCCCGCGGCCACGATGGTGCAGAACAGCGTGAAGAACAGGTCGCGGCCGAACTTGGGCTTGGCGATGAGCGGCACCGCGCGCGCGGTGAGCAGCGCCACCTGCTTTCGCTGCACCAGATGGTCGACCACGAAGGCGAGCGCCGCCGGCGCCAGCAGCACCATGCCAACCACGGCGCCCATCGAGAAATTCTGCTGGCCGATCACCTGCTTGTAGACGTCGGTCGCCAGCACGTTGAAGTTGCCGCCGATCACCTTGGCGATGCCGAAATCGGTGATCACCAGGGTGAACACCACCAACGCGGCACTGATCAGGCCGTACTTGGCCCCGGGCAAGGTGACGGTGAAGAAGACGCGGAGCTTGGAGGCGCCCAGCGCGTCGGCCGCCTCGTAGAGCCTAGCATCGGCGGTCGCGAGCGCCGTCACCAGGATCATGGTGGCGTGCGGCAGACAGTAAAAGACCTGGGCGATCACGATGCCGTCGAAGCCGTAGATCGAACCGCCGATCAGGCCCTTGAAGAAGCCCTGATTGCCGAACAGATAGATCAGCGCCAGGCCGGGCAACAGCGAGGGCGCGAAGATCGGGATCAGCGAGATGCCCTGGAACAGCCATTTGGCCGGCAGCACGGCCCGCGTCAGCGCATAGGCGTAGAGAAATGCCACCGGCACCACGATCGCGGTGCAAACCGCGGCGACATGGAGACTGTTCAGCGCCGAGTTGAACAGCGCTGGCGTCGAGAAATACGAAATATAGTTGGCGAGCCCGACATAGTGGCCGTCGCCGTCCTGGAAGCCCTTGGCCAGCAGCGCCCACAGCGGCAGGCCGACGATGAGCAGCAGAACGCCGATCAGCGCGACCAGCCCGCCGCGCATCAGCAGATCGTCGCGGGACAGGGCCAAGCGCGGGCCAATTCTTGGCGCGAGCACCGCGAGGCTCACGCCGCGTAAACCCTGACCCGATCGGGTGGCAAAGCGATGTCGAGCCGGCTGCCGATCGCGACGCCGAGATCGCGGATCAGGTTGCTCGAGAAATCCGCCACCAGGGCGACGTCGCCCTCGCCCAGCACCTTGAGCGTGGCGCGGCAGAAAGCGCCGACGAAATCGAGTTCGGCCACGTCGACCTCCACCCGGTTGGCGATGTCGGCCGGCAAGTCACGTACCCGGACGTCCTCGGGCCGGATGCTGAGCCGCACGGCGGTGCCCACGGCCAGGCCGTCCTGCGCCGGGCAGGCGAAGGCACGGCCGCCGATCTTGACGCGCTCCGGCGCCTCGAGCGTTCCGCTGAGGAAATTCATCGAGCCGACGAAGTCGGCGACGAAGGCGGTCGCCGGCTGGCGATAGATCTCCTGCGGGGAGCCCACCTGCTCGATGGCGCCATGGTTCATCACCACGATGCGATCGGCCATGGTGAGCGCCTCCTCCTGGTCGTGGGTCACCATGATGGTGGTGACGCCCAGGGTCCGCTGCAGGGCCTTGATCTCGTGGCGCAGTCTCAATCGCACGCGGGCATCGAGCGCCGACAGTGGCTCATCGAGCAGCAGCAGACCGGGCGAGGTCGCGAGCGCCCGCGCCAGCGCAACGCGCTGCTGCTGGCCGCCCGAGAGCTGGGCGGGATATTTCGACCCCGAATCGGGCAGGCCGACCAGGGCCAGCAGCTCGATCACACGCTTTTCAATTTGGGCGCGGCCCTGGCGGCGGCTCACCAGCCCGTAGCCGACGTTGTCGGTGACGGTAAGGTTGGGAAACAGCGCGTAGGACTGGAAGACGATGCCGAAGTCACGCTGGGCCGGCGGCAATCCCGAGACGTCCCGGCCCTTCTGCCGGATCGTGCCGGAAGTCTGCGGGTCGAGACCGGCGATGGCGCGCAGCAAGGTAGTCTTGCCGCACCCCGAGGGGCCGAGGAAACAGACGAACTCGCCCTCAGCGATATCGAGAGAGATATCGCCGAGGGCTGAGAAGTCGCCGAAGCGCTTGGAGAGGTTGCGAACCTCGAGGTAGTTCGTCATGCGGCCTGCGGGAGGCCGATCACTTGGCCTTGGGCGCTGATTTGCCGTCGTAGCGCTTGGTCCATTCGGCCAGGATGCGCGCGCGGTTCTTGGCCATCCACTCGACATCCATCTTGGCCATCATCTTCTCGCCGTCGGGCGGGTAGTTGGCCGGCATCGACTTGACGGCCGGGTTGGCGACAATGGCGTAGTACTTGCCGTAGAGTTCGTTGGCCTTGAGCGACGATGCCCAGTCGGCGAGCTTCTTGGCCGCCTCGAGGTTCTTCGTGCCCTTCACGATGGCGGTCGCTTCCATCTCCCAGCCGAGGCCTTCCTTGGGCACGATCAGGTCGAGCGGCGCGCCCTTGGTCTTCTCGGTGGCGCCGCGCATGTCGAAGCCGATGCCGATCAGGCGCTCGCCCTTGGCGGCCTGCACACAGGGCGCCGAGCCGGAATGGAGATACTGCGCCACGTTCTGGTGCAACGCGTCCATGAACTTCCAGCCCGCATCCTCGCCCATGATGGTGAGCCAGCCGGCGATCGTGAGATAGCCGGTGCCCGACGAGGCCGGGTTCGGCATCACGATCGAGTCCTTGTACTCGGGTTTGATGAGATCGGCCCAGCTTGTCGGCTTGGCCTTCTTGCCCTTGGCAGCTTCAGCAGTGTTGAAGCAGACGACCGCGAGGAAGGCGTCCATGCCGACCCAGATCTCGGGGTTCTTGCCGCTCTTGAACATCGGCTTCAGCGCCGCGGCACCGGCCGGCGTATAGGGCTCGATCATGCCCAGACCGGCGAACAGGCCGACGCTCGAGGCGGCGAGGCCCCAGATCACGTCGGCGCGGGGATTGTCCTTCTCGGCGATCAGCTTGGCTGTCACCACGCCGGTCGAATCGCGCACCCAGGCGATCTCGATCGTGGGATTGTCGGCCTCGAAGGCCTTCTTGAACGGTTCGAGCTGTTCGTTCTCGAGTGCCGTGTAGACCGTGAGCTTGGTCTTTTGCGCCCACGCACCGGTCGCGAAGCCTGTTGCCGCAAGGGCGGTGGCGCCCGCCAGCACCACGCGCCGCAGTATTGAAGTCTTGCCCATTTTTTTCTCCCCGTCCGGCGACATCCCGGTCGCCTCGCTACACGCGCCCTGTGACGCGTCCATGACGGCGCCTATCCCCAGAGCGCCATCCTTCGGAAAACCTTAACATGGGGATGGGGATGGGCAAGGCCGTCATGCTACGGTTCCCTAGCAAGAGGAGAGCCAGAATGGACGGCACGGCGTTGTCGGCGCGTCACTCGCTATCGCCGGAAATCGCCCAGTTGGTCGCCCGGCACAAACCCGGCGGACCGCTGGAACGGGCGTTTTACACCGCCCCGGAGGTCTTTGCCGCCGATCTGGCGCGCATCCAGCACCGCCATTGGCTGTTCGCCGGCTACGCCTTCCAGATCCCCCGGCCGGGCGACTACTTCACCTACCGGGTGGGGACCGAATCGATCATCGTGGTGCGCGGCCGGGAGGGCGAGATCCGCGCCTTCCACAACGTCTGCCGCCACCGCGGCTCCCGGATCTGCAGCACCGAGGCGGGTCACGCCCACCGGCTGGTCTGCCCCTATCACCGCTGGACCTACGAACTCGACGGCGCCCTGGTGCTCGATACGCGCCGCGAGTTCGGCGTCGCCAAGGAAAGCCTGTCGCTGAAGCTGGTGGCGATCGTCGATGCCGCCGGCCTGCTGTTCGTCTCTTTGAGTGACCAGCCGCCAGACTTCTCCGAGGCGCTGGCCACCATCCGGCGCAAGATGGCGCCGCACGCCATCCCCCGCGCCAAGATCGCGCATCAGGTCGATTACATCGTGAAGGCCAACTGGAAGCTCGTGTTCGAGAACAACCGCGAGTGCTACCACTGCCCGCCCAACCACAAGGAATACAACACCGCCGCCTACGACGTGCAGCGCGACGCGGCCATGCTCGATCCCTCGCTGCAACCCGGCATGGACGCCATCGTGGCGCGTGCCAACGCCCGCTTCCGCGCGCTCGGCCTCGACGAAGGCGACGCGCTCTCGACCATGACGGGCGTATCGTGGCGCTGCCATCGCACGCCGGTGGTTGAAGGCTTCGTGACGCAGAGCATGGACGGCAAACCGCTGTCCTGCCTGATGGGCGATATCAAGGAATGGGACTCAGGGACCCTTCGCACCACCGTGTTCCCGAACTTCTGGCAGCACACCAATTGCGACTACGCCGCCGCCGCGCGGCTGACGCCGATCGGGCCCGACGAGACCCACGTGCGCGGCTACTGGCTGGTCGACGAGAAGGCGGTCGAGGGCAAGGATTATACGCTGGAGCGCCTGCTGCCGATCTGGGACATCACCAACAAGCAGGACTGGATGATCTGCGAGGCCCAGCAGGCCGGCGTCAGCTCGAAGTCTTATACGCCCGGCCCCTACTCGCTGGTGCGTGAACGCAACGTGGCGCATTTCCTCGACTGGTACCTGGGCGAGCTCAGAGCGTGACCGTTCCGTCTCAGGCCCGCATCGTCGTCATCGGCGGCGGCGCGGTGGGCTGCTCCATCGCCTACCACCTCGCCAAGCTCGGCCAGCGCGACGTCGTTGTGCTGGAGAAGAGCGGGCTGACGCACGGCTCGACCTGGCACGCCGCCGGCCTGGTGGGGCAGCTCCGCAGCAAGCGCAACCTCACGCGCCTGATGCAGTACAGCGCCCAGCTCTACGGCCGGCTCGAGGCCGAGACCGGGCAGGCAACCGAATGGAAGCCGGTCGGCAGCCTCCGCCTAGCCTCCTCCCCGGAACGCTGGAGCGAGCTCAAGCGCATGGCGACGACGGCGCGCAGCTTCGATTTCGAGCTGCACACGCTGTCGCCCAAGGAAGCGCAGGCAAAATTCCCGCTGATCACACTCGACGGCGTCGTGGGCGCGGTGTTCGTGCCCAACGACGGCTCGGTCGAGCCCACCAGCCTCACCATGGCCTATGCCAAGGGCGCACGGGCAGGAGGCGTGCGCATCGTCGAGGGTGTGCTGGTGACCGGCTTCGAGTTCGACGGCAGGCGCGTCAAGCGCGTGCTCACCGACCAGGGCACGATCGACTGCGAGATCGTGGTCAATGCCGCCGGCATCTGGGCGCGCGACGTCGCAAAGATGGCGGGCGTCGAAGTTCCCGCAGGCGCGGTCGAACACCAGTACATGATCACCGAAAAGAACGACGCCATCCCCAAGGGCCTGCCGACTCTGCGCGACCCCGACAACATCTTCTATCTGAAGCCCGAACCCGGCGCGCTGGCGGTCGGCGGCTGGGAACAGGGCACACCGACCTTCGGCAGCAAAGGCGTACCGTTCAGCTTCGGCCGCGAACTCTTCCAGGCCAACCAGGACCGGCTGGAAGCCTTCCTGCTGCCGGCGGCGGAGCGCCTGCCGATCCTGAACGAGCTCGGCATCCGCACGGTGATCAACGGCCCGATCCCGATCTCGCCCGACGGCGAGCCGATCATGGGGCTGGCGCCGGAACGCGACAATTTCTACCTCGCCTGCGGCTTCACCTCGGGGATCGCGGCGTCAGGCGGCGCCGGCAAGGCGATGGCCGAATGGATCGTCGAGGGCGAGCCCGGCCTTGACCTCTGGGCCTTCGACGTCCGCCGCTTCGGCAGCCATCACATGAGCGCCCGCTATCTCGCCGAGCGCAGCGTCGACAGCTACTGGCGCTACTATCAGATCCACTACCCGATCGAGGAACTGTCGAGCGCGCGCGGCGGCCGGCGCTCGCCGCTCTACCCGCTGCTGGCCGCAAAGAACGCCGTGTTCGGCTCGCGCTTCGGCTGGGAGCGGCCGAACTGGTTCGCCTCAGCCGGCATCGCGGCGATCGACAAACCCTCCTTCGAGCGCCGGCCCAACTGGTTCGGCCCGGTCGCCGCGGAGTGCCAGGCCGCGCGCGAACGCGCCGTACTGATCGACCAGAGCTCCTTCTCCAAGTACGAGATCGCAGGGCCCGGCGCCTTCGCCGCCCTGCAGCGTCTCGCCGCCAACGACCTCGACAAACCGGCCGGATCGCTGGTCTACACCCAGCTCTGCAACGAGCGCGGCGGCATCGAAGCCGACCTCACCTTCGTCCGCCTCGACGAGAACCGCTTCTACATGGTGACCGGCTCGGCCTTCGGCGTACGCGACACCGGCTGGATTACCAAGCACCTGCCGGCCGACGGTTCGGTCACGCTGCAAGATCTGACCTCGGCCCGCACCACGATCAATCTCGCGGGACCCATGTCGCGCCGCATCATCGAGAAGGTCGCCGACGGCGACGTCAGCAACGAGGCCTTCCCCTACATGACGGCGCGCCGCTTGCGCATCGGCTACGCGCCGGTACTGGCGCTCCGCGTCACCTATCTCGGCGAACTGGGTTGGGAGCTGCACTTGCCGACCGAGTATGCCGCCCATGTCTACGAGCAGCTCTCGGCCGCCGGCCAGGAATTCGGCCTGGCCGACGCCGGTTACCGCGCCATCGATTCGCTGCGGCTGGAGAAGCGTTACCTCTACTGGGGCTCCGACATCACGCCCGACTACACGCCCTACGAGGCGGGTCTGGGCTTCGCCGTCTCGCTGAAGAAGAAGAGCGACTTCATCGGCCGCACCGCCCTGGAGAAAGCCAGGACCGCAGGACCGAAGCGCCGCCTGATCACCTTGCTGGTCGATGCGCCGGTCCAGCTCTATGGCGGCGAGGCGATCCGCCGCGACGGCAAGGTGCTGGGAGTGACGTCGAGCGCGGGCTGGGGCCACACGATCGGCAAGGCCGTGGCCTTCGGCTACGTGGCGGCGGAGGAAGCCGGCCACGCTGACTACGAGATCGAGGCGTTTACGCAGCACTACGCCGCGACCCGTATCGCCGGCGCCGCCGTCGATCCCGAGCGGAAGAAGATTTTGGCCTGATCGTCAGCGCAGCGACAGCGTCTCCGCCACGGTACTCAGCCAGCGCCGGATCACGCGCTCCTCTTCTTTGCCGGCCAGCCGATTGAGCTGGTCCTCGACCTCCATGACCCTGACCCGGCAGCGTTTGAGCAGCGCCTGGCCCTTGGGCGTCGCCTGCAGCCGCAGGATCCGGCCATGGACCGCGTCGGCCGACTTCTGGATGGCGCCGCCCTTCTCGAGGTTGCGCACGATCACGTTGATGGTCTGGGGCGTCAGGAAGGTGAGCCTGGCCAGCGCCGCACCCGAAACGCCGGGATAGGCCACAATCATGGTCAGCACCGCGAACTGGGCCGGCGTGGCGTCGAGATCAGCCAGCGCCCGCTCCATGGCCGCCCGCACTGCGACGTTGGCCTGGCGCACCAGATAGCCCAGGTGGCCCTCCGGCCCGCGCTTGCCCTCGCCCGGCCTCGGAATGGGTCGCGGCAGGGCGGGATCGGCCGCGGGTCTTGCCTTGCGATTCATATCAGCCTTCTTATATATTATCAGATATCGAATATAGAGGGGCCGGAACCATGAACCAGGAGCTTGCCGCACTCGTCCGCCGCCACGTCGAGGCCGAGAATGCCCAGAACCTGGAGGCGACGCTGGCGACGCTGCACCCCGAGTGCCGCTTCGAGGACCACGCCACCGGCCAAGTCTGGCACGGCCGCGACGGCGCCGCCGCGCACTACCGCCAATGGTGGACCACCTTCGACGTCACCGTAAAGCGCGAGCCGGGGCAAATCGCCGCCTGGACCGACGACGACGGCTACATTGGCGAGACGACCTGGCGCGGCCACCATATCGGCCCCTTCCTCGGCATCGCGCCGACGAAGCGGCCCGTGATCATTCCCTTCGTCGTCGTGCTGGGCTTCAGGGACGGCCTGATGTCGAGCGAAGGCTTCCACTACGACCTCGCCTCGCTGCTGCGCCAGATCGGCGGCGAGCCGATCCCCTCGCTAAGCGATATGGAATACCGTGCAGCGGCATAGTTCTGGGGGAGGCGCGGCCCGTTTGCGTCGGGTTCTGTTAAGGAACGCCGATGGACATGACAGCGCAACGGGAACTCGCCCGGCTCCTCGCCTCCCTTCGTCGTGACGGCCGCCCGCAGAGTGGCCTCGATCCCAGGCTCGTGCCGCCGGACAAGGCCACGGCCTATCGCGTGGCCGCCCTGGTCGCCGAGGAGCTCGGCTGGCCGGTGCTGGGCTGGAAGATCGCGGCCTTCAAGGAGGAGCTGCAGCGGGAGTTGCGCACCGACTCGCCGATCTACGGCCGCACCTTCTTTCTGAAGGAAACGCCGGTTACCGTCGTGCACGCCAAGCTCGCGAGCCCGATTCCCGAGGTCGAGTATCAGGCGAGGCTCGGCGCCGACCTGCCGCCGCGCGCAAAACCTTACAACCAGGACGAGGTGACGGAGGCCGTGGCCTCGCTGCACCCCGGCCTCGAGCTGGCGGAATGCCGCTTCATCCATGACGCGGCCTTTCCGCCGCTGCCCGCCATCCTGGCCGACGGCGCGGGCTCCGGCACCATCATCTACGGATCCGCGATCGCCGACTGGAAGACGCGCGACATCGCGGGCCAGGAGGTAACGCTGTCGTCCAACGGCCGCCTGCGCCGCCAAGGCACGGCGGCGGCATTGCTCGATCACCCGATGGCGCCGCTCACCTGGCTCGCCAACGAACTGTCGCGCACCGGCGTCGGGATGAAAGCCGGGCAGATGGTGAGCACGGGAACGCTGACAGGCATGCTGGCGCCCAGGCCAGGCGAGACCTACGTCGCCGACTTCGGCCCGTTCGGATCAGTGACTGTCACGTTCAACTAGCCTCAGGAGACAAACGCGCCGCAATAGCGGGATTTGCCCGGCGGCAGATCGGTCCGGATCACGCGCATCGCAAGGCCCGTATCGACGGTCAGCCGCGGCAGTGGTGCCGTGTAGCCCATTTGCCGGACCACCTGCTGCGCGTTGGCGTTGCCGAGTTGCGCCGCTTTGATCAGCCATTGCATCCCCTCGCTCCGGTCGAGCGGCTGGTCAGGTCCGTTTGCGAGCGACTGCCCGAGATTGAACATCGCCTGCGGATTGCCACGCTCCGCCGCCTGCCGCCAAAGGTTGCGGAACTCCTCGACGTCGCGCGGCACTCCCTCTCCCCGCGAATGGAGAATGCCGAGATTGTTCAGCCCGCGCGGATCGCCTGAAACGGCCGCCTGGCAAAACCAGTGCACCGCCTGCTTGATGTCCGGATCGATGCCCGTACCAAACCAGTATTTGTAACCTACAGCGTTCATGCCCTCGGCATTGTTCTGCCGCGCGGAGAGGAGATAGAGGCGCAACGCTTCCTTCTGGTTTGCTTCGACACCATGACCGCGGGCGTAAAGATAGCCGAGATTGACCTGCCCGTCGGAATCGCCGGCATCCGCCGCACTCTTGAGCAGTCGAAAGGCGGTGGCAAAGTCCTTCCTGTTGTAGGCTTCGATGCCCGCGATCACCGGCGCCGGTGGATACTGGGCGGCCGCATCAGCGGCGGCGCCAAGCGACAGAGCGAGGATCGCGCTTCGAAGGAGCCTCACCACCGTCACTTCATCGGCCGGGATTCGTAAACACCATCGCCCGGTCCTTCACCGAGCCGTGGCGCAGGGTGACGAGGTCGAGTGCGTAGTTCTGGTAGAGCTTCCACGGACGCTTGCTGCCCTGCTTGGGCTGGTGCGCCAGCGCGCGCTGGATGTAGCCCGAGGAGAAGGTGACCCACGGCTCCTCGGTGAGCGTCGGATCGTCGTTGCGCGGCGTCGCCTGCCTGAAGCCCTTGCGGTCCATATGGTTCAGCAGCCGGCAGACATACTCGCAGACGAGGTCGGCCTTCAGCGTCCACGAGGCGTTGGTGTAGCCGAACACCGAGGCGAGGTTGGGCACGTCGGAATACATCATGCCCTTGTAGATCATGGTCTTGGGCGGCTCGACCGGCCTACCGTCGACCACGAACCTGGCGCCGCCGAACGGCTGCAGCACGAGCCCCGTCGCCATCACCACGATGTCGGCCTCGAGCTCGGCGCCCGACTTCAGCTTGATCCCCGTCGCCGTGAAAGTCTCGATCTGGTCGGTGACCACCGACACTTTCTTCTTGCGGATGGCGCGGAACAGGTCGGCGTCGGGCACCAGGCAGAGCCGCTGGTCCCACGGATTGTAGCGCGGCGTGAAGTGGGTATCGACGTCGTAGTCCGGCCCCAGCATCTGGCGCACGCCGCCCAGGATCAGGCTCTTCACCTTGTCCGGCTTGCGCTTGCACATCTGGTAGAAATACATGCCTAAAAGCACGTTCTTCCAGCGCGTCAGCATGTAGGCGAGTTTTAGCGGCAGCCGGCGCTTCAGCTTGTTGGCGATCGGGTCCTGCGCCGGGCGCGCCACCACGTAGGTCGGCGAACGCTGCAGCATGGTGACGTGCTCCGCCGTCTCCGCCATCGCCGGCACGACCGTGACAGCCGTGGCGCCGCTGCCGATCACCACGACCTTCTTGCCAGCATAGTCGAGATCGCGAGGCCAGTGCTGCGGGTGCACCACCCTGCCTTGGTAGCCGTCGATGCCGGCAAACTCCGGCACGTAGCCCTTCTCGTAGCGATAGTAGCCGCTGCACATCCACAGGAAGCCGCAGGAGATCTGCACGCGCTCCTTGTCCGGCCCGCGCTCCAGTTCGACCGTCCACTTCGCCTCCGGCGTCGACCACGCGGCGCCCACGACGCGATGTTGGTACCTGATCTTGCGATCGATGCCGTGATCACTCGCGACCTCGCGGATGTAGGAGAGGATCGCGGGCCCGTCGGCGATCGCCTTGGCGTCCTTCCACGGACGGAAGCGGTAGCCCAGCGTATACATGTCGGAGTCGGAGCGGACGCCGGGATAGCGGAAGAGATCCCAGGTGCCGCCGCTTGCTTCCCGCGCCTCGACGATGGCGTAGCTCTTGCCCGGGCACTCCTTCTGCAGATGCCAGGCGGCGCCGATGCCCGAAAGGCCGGCCCCGACGATCAGTACATCGACGTGCTCGATGCGTGCAGCAAGGGGGGCCGGGGCGAGAATTGTGTCCATGACCGCAACATCTTCGACTCCGTTCCGCCGCGCAACCCCGCCGCGAATTGGGGGGATTCCCGTGCTATCGTACCGGCCGATGGAACATTCGCCGGAAAACCAGCGCACCGAACGCAAGCTCGCCGCGATCCTGGCAGCCGACGTCGTGGGTTTCAGCCGGCTCATGAGCCGGGACGAGGAAGGCACGCTCAACCGGCTGAAGGCGCACCTCGGCGAGCTCGTCGAGCCCCACATCGCCGCCCACCGGGGACGCATCGTCAAGCGCACCGGCGACGGCCTGCTGGTCGATTTCGCCAGCGCCGTCGAGGCGGTGCGCTGCGCCGTGGCGATCCAGGCCGGCATGGCCGATCGCAACCGCATTGCGCAGGACGACCGCCGCATCGAATTCCGCATCGGCATCAATCTCGGCGACGTGATCATCGAGGGCGAGGACATCTACGGCGACGGCGTCAACATCGCCGCGCGCCTGGAAGCGCTGGCCGATCCGGGCGGCATCTTCGTCTCGCGCGCGGTGCGCGACTCGGTGCGCGACAAGCTCGGATTGGTGCTGGAGGACTTGGGCGAAAAGCCGGTGAAGAACATCCCCCGGCCGGTCCGCGTCTTCCGCATCGGCCGGGCCGGCGGGGCCGCACCCGGGTTGCGGCCACCGGTCGTTCCGGACAAGCCGTCGATTGCTGTCCTGCCCTTCGCCAACATGAGCGGCGACGCCGAGCAGGAATATTTCAGCGACGGCATCTCCGAGGACCTGATCACCGACCTGTCGAAGGTCTCGGCGCTGTTCGTCATCGCCCGCAACTCCTCGTTCACCTACAAGGGCAAGACGGCCAAGGTGCAGGAGATCGGCCGCGACCTCGGCGTGCGGTTCGTGTTGGAAGGCAGCATCCGCAAGGCCGGCAACCGCGTCCGCATCACCGCTCAGCTGATCGACGCCATGACCGGCGGGCATCTGTGGGCCGACCGCTTCGACCGCGACCTGACCGACATCTTTGCGACCCAAGACGAGGTCGTGCAGCAGATCGTGGGGGCGCTCGCCGTCAAGCTGACGCAACGGGAGACGCAGCAGCGGCGCCGCGGCACCAGGAATATCGAAGCCTACGAATGCTGGCTGCGCGCCCGGGAGCTGCTCGGCCGGGGCAACCGCGAGGCCGTCGTGCAATGCCAGACCCTGCATCGCCGGGCGATCGAGCTCGACGCGAATTTCTCGGCGCCCTATGCCGGCCTGGCATTCGCCTCGGTGTCGGACTACGTCAATGCCTGGGTCGACGAACCGGCGCTGGCCCTGGACGCGGCCGAAAAATGGGCGCGGCAAGCGATCGAACTCGACGATCAGGAACCGGGCGGCCATGTGGCGCTGGGCAACGTGCTGGTCTGGCGCCGCCGGCACGACGATGCGCTGGTGGAGGTGAACCGCGCGGTTGAACTCGATCACAACTACGCCCAGGGGCATGCCCTGGTTGGCATGACGCTGACCTATTCGGGCCGCGCGGCGGAGGCGCTGGCGCCGTTCGCGATGGCGATGCGGCTGGACCCCCACTATTCCAACATATTGCTGCATCTCCTGGCGCAGGCGCATTTCAGCCTGGGACAGGACGAGATCGCCGCCACTCATCTGGTCGAGCGGATCGCCCGCAATCCCAACACCGACGCCAGCCGCATGTTGCTGGCCGCCTGTTACGGCCATCTCGGCCGCACGGAAGATGCGCGCGCCGCCTGGCAGGGACTTCTCGGCGTCAATCCCGGCTTCTCGCTGGCACAGCGCGCCCAGGTCCTGCCCTACAAGGATTCCAGCGATTTCGGCCGCATCGTCGCAGGCCTCGCGAAGGCCGGCTTGCCCTGAGGGGGCGGCGGCGCGTCACACTTCACCTTCACTGCAACATGGCATAGTCTTGGCGGCCATTTCGGTGCCGGAAAATCGGATCATGGGACGAAAGCTTGCCGCCTGTACGTTGACGCTGTCGTTCGCGCTTTGCCTGGCGGCCGGCCAGGCCCACGCCCTGTGCGACGAACTCGACGACAGGAACGCGACGCTCGCGGGAAGCATCCGGAGCGTGTCGGACGTGGGCGTGATCCTGTTCGTCGACAACAAGTCCGGCTGCGAGGTCGGGCTGGTCGAAAGCAAAATCGATCCCACCTGCCGCAAGGGCGGACAGATCGAAGTCACTGGCCACGTCGTGAAGAACAAGTACGTCGCCGGCACCTACAGCATCAGCCGCGGCCGCAAGGCGCCCGCCGGTTCGCTGGTCTGCAAATAGGAGCGCAGCTCAGCTCGGCTTGATGTTGCCCTTCCGGATGACGTCGCTCCAGCGCTTGATCTCGGACGCCATCTTCGCCTGAGCCTCGGCCCGCGGGCCGCCGGTCGTCACGATGCCGAGCTTCAACATGCGCTCGCGGAAATCGGCCTCGGCCACCACCGCATTGCCCGTCGCATCCAGCTTGGCGATGACGTCGGCGGGGACTGCCTTGGGCACGAACAACGTATAGTTGGTGGCCGATTCGAAGCCCGGCACGCCTGCCTCCGCCATGGTCGGCACCTCGGGCAAGAGCGGCGAGCGCGTCTTCGAGGTGACGGCCAGGCAGCGCACCTTGCCCGAGGCGATGTGCGGCAGGTGCGCCAGCACGTTGTCGATCGAGACCTGCACCCTGTTTTCGTAGAGGTCGGCCTGGAAGAACGACGTGCCCTTGTAGGGAACGTGGGTCATCTCCGCGCCGGTCATCTGCTTCAGCATCTCGTAGTTGAGATGGATCAGGCCGCCGACGCCCGACGAGGCATAGGAGAGCTTGCCCGGCTCCTTCTTGGCGAGCGCGATCAGCTCCTGGACGTTCTTCACCGGCAGGCTGGGCGTCACCAGCACGCCGATGGTGCCGTTGCCGATCTCGAGCACCGGCACGAAGTCCCTCGCCATGTCGAAGCTGAGGTTCTTGTGGAAGAACGGTGCGATCGAATAGTCGACCAGGCTGCCCACCATCATCGTGTAGCCGTCGGGCGCGCTGCGGGCGAGCGCTGCCGCGCCGATGGTGGCGCCGGCGCCGGGCTGGTTGTCGACCACCATGGTTTGGCCAAGCTTGGCCGAGACCCTCTCGGAAAAGGCACGCGACACCGTGTCGATGCCGCCGCCCGGCGGATAGGGCGCGATCACGCGGATCTGCCTGGCGGGCCAGGCCTGGGCGTGCGCGCCCGAAAAGGCGAACGCTCCGACAACGGAGGTCGCCATCAGGCGGCGCCGCGACAGACGCGGATTGCTTGGTGACTTGGCTTGCATTTTTCCGTCTCCCCTTATGGAATGAAATGGAGCTTCTGGATCGCCATGATGACCTTGGTGAGCTTCGCAAGCTCGCCGCTGTCGAGTGGCTTGTCGTCGGGCTGAGCCTGCAGCAGCAATTCGGATTCCTCGAGCTGCTTGACGAGTTCGAAAGCCTCCGCCGTCTTGTTCTTTGCGGTCCCGGCCAGCAGCGGCTGAATCGTAAGGTAGAGCGACGCCAGGCTGCGGTTCTGCAACTCCGGGGTCAAGGGGATCGAACTCTTGAAGACGCCGTTGAGCGCGTTCTTGGCGTCGCCAACGGTCTTCGCCCGCTTCAGCAGGAAGGTCATGCTGTCGAGCCGGTGCTGGATCTCGAATTTATGGCTCGTCAAATCCTCGCGGTTCTTCAGGGCGATCTCGTGATCGTGCTGGATCTGCTGGAGCACCGCCGCGCCGCCGGTCAGGACGACCGACGACAGCAGCCACATCCCGACCGAGCTGTTGAAGAAATCGAACAGCTTCTTGCCGAAGCCGTGCTTCTCCGGGACCGCGGGAGCGGCCGGCTCCGCAGGCGCGGCCTGTGCTTCGAAAGTCTTGCGGATGGTATGGCGATAGTGCTCTTCAGCGGCGATCCGCTGAAGCTCGGCATCGGTCAACATCTGGCGAGCTATTCTTTCATGAAGGCATTGAGATCGGGTGTCGGTATCGAATGGTCGAGATAACCGAACGTACCCTTCTCCTTCACTTCCTTGGCGGCATCGAGCAGCCCGGTCATGGCCGCGCGATAGAGTGAGGTGGCGAGGCTGATGCGCTTGACGCCTGCGGCTTCGAGCTCGACCACGCTGAACGACCGGCCTTTTATGCCGGCCATGAAGTTGAACGGCTTCTTGAGCGAGCCGCAAACTTTCTTGACCGCGGCGAGGTCGGGCAGGCCCGGCGCCATCAGCACATCAGCACCGGCCGCCTCGAAGGCTTGCAGGCGCTTGATGACGTCATCCAGATCGGGAGAGCCGCGGAGAAAACCCTCGGCGCGGGCGGTCAGCACAAAGGCGAACGGCAGCGCACGGGCGGCCTTCGATGCCGCGGCCACGCGTTCCGCCGCCGCGCCGATGTCGAACAGCGGCTTGTCCTTGTTGCCGGTCGCGTCCTCGATCGAGCCGCCGACCAGGCCGATGCCTGCCGCTTGCCGGATCGTCTCCGCCGCCGCATCGGCCGAATCGCCAAAACCCTTCTCGAGATCGCCGATCACCGGCACGTCCACCGCCTCGGCGATCATCCGGGCGTTGGCCAGCGCCTCCTCGCGGCTCACCTTGCCGTCGCGCTTGCCGAGCACGCCCGCCTTGGCGCCGCTCGAGGTCGCCAGCGCCTCGAAGCCGAGGCCGGCCAGCATGCGGGCCGACCCGCCGTCCCACGGGTTGGGAATCACGAAGGCGCGCGGCGCCTCGTGCAGGGCACGCAACTTCTTGGCCTTGTCGGCCTGACTAACGCTCATCGGACGTTTCCCCTTACTTGCTGCGGCCGTCCCACGGCCGCGGGCTCAGTTTGTCGACATCGATGGCCTCGATGCAACGAAGATTAATGCCGATCGAGGCGGTGCCGTCGGGCGCCGTGCCCTCGGCATAGCTCTCGACGCCGCACTCCGTGCAGAAGCGGTGGTGCAGGCTCTTCTTGCCGAACTGGTAATCGCCCTGCTTCGTGGCGCCCGAGGTCAGCTTGAACCTGATCTTGGGCGCGAAGGCCCACACGGCACCGAGCTTGGTGCAGATCGTGCAATTGCACTTGAGCGCGCCAGAGAGATCGAGGTCCACGTCGAAGGCGACGGCGCCGCAGTGGCAGCTTCCGGAATAGGACTTCGCTTCGGCCATGGCTTTCCTCCTGAAGGCTTGAATTCGGACTGTATGTTCCCTATATGTTCCTATCGAATGAACAAGTCCAGCCCCCTTGGCCAGCCCGACGACCCCAGCGGTCACAGGCTGCAAAAGACGGGCAAACACCATTTCGAAAATGCACGCTTCTGCCGCGCATCGACCGCTACCTGCCAGAAGGAGATTTCCAAGGCATTACAGCCCCTTACAGGGCGAAGTGTGGGACATCCGACCTCCGCGGGTCGTGGAGGTCGCCTAGCCCGGCCAGGGAAGAGACCAGGTCTTCACGTTGGTGAAGCTCTTCATCGCTTCCAGCACGCCTTCCTTGTAGCCGAGGCCCGAATCCTTGATGCCGCCGAAGGGCGACATCTCGATGCGATAGCCCGGCACCTCCCAGATGTTCACCGTCCCGACCTGCAACTCGTCGACCAAGCGGGTGATGTAGTCGAGCCGGTCGGTGCAGACGCCCGACGAGAGTCCGTAGGCGGTGCCGTTGGACACTCTTATGGCGTGGTCGATGTCCTTGACCCGGATGATCGGGATCGCCGGACCAAAGGTTTCTTCGCGCACCAGCTCGCACGTCGGGTCAACATGATCGACGACGGTGGGCGGAAACAGCGCGCCACGGCGGTCGTTGCCGTGCAGCAGCTTCGCGCCATGCTTGGCCACCGCTTCGCTCACACGGTTCTGGAAGAGCGTGGCAGCGCGTTCGTGGATCACGGTGCCGACATCGGTCTCGGGATCGAGCGGGTCGCCGGCCTTGAGCTTTTTCGCCTTGGCCAGCACGCGCTCGACGAAGGCGTCGGCGATCTTGTCGACGACGATGATGCGCTTCACCGCCGTACAGCGCTGGCCGGAGTTCTTGGTGGCGCCGGCGACGGCGAGGTCGGCCGCCTTGTCGAGGTCGGCATCCTCCATGACGATCAGCGGGTCGTTGCCGCCGAGCTCGAGGACGACGCGTTTGTAGCCGGCCTTGTCGGCGATGTATTTGCCGACCCGGACCGAGCCCGTGAAGGTGATCAGGTCGACGCGCGGATCCGTGATCATGGCATCGCCGATGTCGGAGGGATTGCCGGTGATGACCGAAAGCATCTCGGGCGGCAGGCCGGCCTCGTAGAGCGTGTCGGCCAGGAACAGCGCGGTGAGCGGCGTCAGTTCGGTGGGCTTCAGCACGACGCAGTTGTTGGTGGCGAAAGCCGGCGCCAGCTTGTGCGCCACCATGTTGAGCGGATGGTTGAAGGGGGTGATGGCGCTGATGGCATTGAGCGGCTGGCGCAGGGTGAAGATCTTGCGCGGCTTGCCGTGCGGGGTGAGGTCGCAGGAGAAGGTCTGGCCGTCATCGAACAGGCAGAGCTGGCCCGCGAAGGTGAAGACGTCGTAGGCGCGGCCGACCTCGTAGAGCGAGTCTTTCAGGCAAAGCCCCGACTCGAGCGTGATGAGGCGGGAGAGCTCCTCCTTGCGGGCGACCAGCAGCTCCGCGGTTTTTAGCAGGATCTGCTGGCGCTGATAGCGGGTGAGCTTGGGCTTGTGGTCGTGGGCGATCCTGAAAGCCTCGGCCACCAGTTCGGGCGTGGCGCGCGGCACCGTGCCGACCAGGCCGTTGTCCCAGGGGAAGCGCACTTCGAGGCGCGCCTTGGTCTCGACCTTCTTGCCGGCAATGCGGAGGTATTCGTGCCGGACATCGGAGTCGGCGCGCGTGCCCGAGTTGGCGATCGTATCCATGATGGTCTCTCAGGCGACGAGGTTGAGGGCAAGATCGAAGGCGTCGAAGTTGCGCCAATGGCGCGAGCCGGCGCCGTTCGCCAGCTTGCGGTTGCAGAGGAGCGGCACCTTCTGCTCGGAGACGCCGCCGTGGCTGCGCAGCGGCTCGGTGAGGCCCGAGAGGTCGTGACGCGAGGCCGACGTGCCCAGCACCTTGTGCTTGGTCGAGACCACGATGAGATCGCCGAGCCGGTCGGCTGGCAACTCGAAGCGCCTGGTGGCCTCGTCCTTGGTGAGCGCCGCCTCGATGCCGGGGATGGATTTTAGCTTGGCCGCCCACTCCTGCGGGTTCGGGCAATAGACGACGGCGAAGGAGCCCAGCGCGCCGTGATGCACGACGTAAGGATCGGTGATCGGCAGGATGACGCGGGCCTTGTCGGTGCCGAGCCACTTGTCGAACAGGTCCTGCAGGTAGAGGACGTCGGGCTGGCCGTCGGCGCCGAACTTGGCGTTCATGCCGTGGTCGGCGGTCAGCACGATGGTGCAGCCCATGGCATCGAGCTTGGCCATGTAGCCGTCCATCATGGCGTAGAAGTCGTTGGCGACAGGTGTGCCGGGCGCGTGCTTGTGCTGGATGTAGTCGGTGGTCGAGAGATACATGATCTCCGGCCGGTCGCGTTCCATCAACTTGACGCCCGCGGCAAAGACGAACTCGGAGAGCTGGGCGCTATAGACGTCGGGCACGGCCATGCCAACCAGTTCGTTCACGTTCTCGATACCGTTTTCGGCCAAGGTGGCCTTGTCGGACTTCTCCGAGGAGAAGCTGCAAGCCTTGCCGACGCCGAGTTCGAGTCCCTTGCCCAAAAGGCCGCGCAGCTTGTCCTTGGCGGTGACGACGACAATGCGCAGGCCGGCGCGCTGGAAGGCCGGAAACAGCGTCTCGACTCGCAGGAATTTGGGGTCGTTCATCATCACCTCTTTCCCGGTGTCAGGATCGAGGAAGTAGTTGCCGCAAATGCCGTGCACCTGGGGCGGCTGGCCGGTGACGATGGAGAGATTGTTGGGGTTGGTGAAGGAGGGAACGACGCAATCGCCGATCAGGCTGGTTCCCTGTTGAAATACCTTGGCGAACCACGGCGCCCGGCCCGCCTCGACGGCGCGCTCGATATAGCCGGGCTCGGAGCCGTCGATGCAGACCACGACGACGGGCTGCTTGGGAAGCCGGTAGGTGCGGCCGTTGACTGTCAGATCGCCAATCGTGCTGATCGTATCCATGATTTACTCCGCTGCCAGGGCCGGGCCGCCGTTACTGACACGCAACTCATCCAGGACTTCGCGCACAGCGGCCAACGCGCCCTTCATATGCTCGGGGTACAGGCGGCCGATGCAGCCCATGCGGAAGGAATCGGCCACGGTGAGCTTGCCGGGATAGATGACGTAGCCGCGATCCTTCAACCCGTCATAGAAACGCTGGAAGACGAACTTGGGATCGGTCGGCATGTGGAAGGTGACGATGATTGGCGCCTGCAGCTCGTTGGGCAGCAGCGTCTGGAACCCCATGGCGCGCATGCCGTCGATCAGCACCTTGGCGTTGTCGCGGTAGCGCTTGCCACGGCCGGCGACGCCGCCCTCGACCGCGTGCTCCTCGATCGCCTTGCCCAGCGCCACGATGACATGGATCGGCGGCGTGAAGCGGTACTGGCCGGTCTTGGCGAAGCCCTCGGCCTGGTCGAACAGGTCGAGCACCAGGGTGGTGGCATTGCCCTTGCACTCGGCAAGGGCGGTGTTGCGGCAAACGACAAAGCCCAGACCCGGAACGCCTTCGAGGCACTTGTTCGAGGAGGCGGCCAGCGCGTCGTAGTGGATCTTGCGGGCATCGATCTCGATTGCCCCAAAGGCGCTCATCGAATCGACCAGCAGGCGGCGGCCCTGCTTCGCCACGATCGCTGCGATCTCGGCGATGGGATTAAGGATGCCCGATGTGGTCTCGCAATGGACGGCGAAGACATGGCTGATGGCCTTGTCGCCCGCGAGCATCGCCTCGAGCTTGGCGAGGTCGGGTGGCGTGTCCTCGGGCGTCTCCAGCGAGGCCGTAGCGCGTCCGGCGATCTGGGCGATTTTGAGGGCCCGCTGACCGTAGGCGCCGTTGATCAGGACCAGGAGCTTGCCCGCTTTCGGCACGAAAGAGGTGATCATCGCCTCGACGGCGAAGGTGCCGGAGCCCTGCACCGGCACGGTGACATGGCTGCCCTGGGCGCCGGCCAGTTCGACGATCTTCTCCAGCACCATCTTGTTGATGGCGATGAAGCCCTGATCGCGCGAGCCCCAGTCGTGGACCATGGCCTGCTTGACGCTGGCCGAGGTGGTGAGCGGACCGGGCGTCAGCAGCAGCGGATCGCCGGTTTCGGAGGCGGCAGGTTTCTGGGTGGTCATGGCGGCGATGATCGGCTCGCGTCTTCTATCCGTCCAGTATATATTCGATATGCTACCTATAGGTTTTACATATATGACGCCCACCCAGCTCCGCGCCTTCCATCTCGTGGCCGAATCCGGCTCCTTCTCCGCCGCCGCCCGCGCCTCGGGCCTCAGCCAGCCCAATCTCTCGGGCCAGGTGACGGCGCTGGAGAAGGCCTATGGCGTGCATCTGTTCGACCGTCGCGGTCGCAGCGTCACGCCCACTGAAACCGGCCGGCAGCTGCACGGCGTCACGACGCGGCTGTTTGCCCTCAACGACGAGGCGCGCGCGCTCCTTGCCGGCGAACAGGCGCTGACCCGCGGCCATCTCAGGATCGCCGCCGACTCGGCCCATCACGTCGTGCCGATCATGGCGGCGCTCCGCAAGCGCGCCGGCGGCCTCACCTTTGCGCTCTCGATCGACAACTCCGCCGTCGTGCTGGAGCGCCTGCTGCGCCACGAGGCCGATGTCGCCGTTATGGCCAAGAGCGTGTCCGACCCGCGCCTGCACGCCGTGCGGCTGCGCACCGACCGGGTGGTGCTGTTCGCGCCGGCCAGGCACCCGCTGGCCAGGAAGGGCCGCGCTCCGCTCGCCGCCCTCAACGGCCAGGAGCTGGTGCTGCGCGAGCGCGGCTCGATCACCCGCGAGGTGCTGGAGCAAGCGATGGCTGCAGCCGACGTCCGACCAAGCTCCATCGTCGAGGTGCAGACTCGCGAAGGCGTGCGCGAGGCGGTGGCGGCAGGCTTCGGCGTCGGCGCGGTGTTCGCGAGCGAACTCGGCGAGGACCGCCGCTTTCGTCGCATCGCCATCGCCGACAGTGACCTTGCGGTGGCCGAATATGCGGTGTGCCTGCAGGAGCGCCGCCGTGTTGCCTTGGTGCGGGCGTTCATGGACGAAGCGACGCAGTTGGCGTCGTAACAAAATCGTCAAAAAACTTTCATCGCCGATCTGCGAGGCGTAGGGTTCTCCGATCATGCATGGCGTCGAGACAATCCTGAACGTCCTGGGCAGCGTCTGCCTCCTGCTGTGGGGCGTGCGCATGGTGCGCACCGGATTGACGCGCGCCTTCGGCGCCACCCTGCGCCGCGCCATCGCTGCCTGCTCGCGCAACCGCTTCACCGCGTTCGCGGGCGGGCTCGCCATCACCGGCCTGCTGCAGTCGAGCACGGCCACCGCGTTGCTGCTGTCTTCCTTCGCCGGTCGCGGCCTGATCCCGCTCAGCATCGCGCTGGCCGTCATGCTGGGCGCCGATGTCGGCACCACCATCGCCGCCCAGATCCTGTCATTCGACCTCGGCTGGGTGTCACCCCTGCTGATCGGCGCGGGCGTGATCTCCTTCCTGTCGAGCGAATCCGACAAGGCGCGCCATCTCGGCCGCGTTGCCATCGGGCTCGGCCTGATGCTGCTGTCGCTGAAGCTGCTGGCCCTCGCCACCCTCCCGCTGCGCGACGCACCGGCCTTCATGGCCGCACTCCAGGGCCTGCAGGACGAGTATGTGATCGCCGTCGTGCTGGCCACGCTCGCCACCTGGTTCGTGCATTCGAGCCTGTCGATCGTGCTGCTGATCATGTCGTTTGCCGCCAGCGGCCTCGTCGAGCCCAGGCTCGCACTGGCCCTGGTGATCGGCGCCAACATCGGCGGTGCGCTGGCGCCCTACATGGCGCAGGCCGGCGCGGACGTGAAGGCGCGCCGCGTGCCGCTCGCCAACCTGATCACGCGCACCATCGTGGGCCTCGTCCTCCTGCCCTTCCTGGGCCCGGTGCTGCAGGCCATGACCTCGGTCGATCCTTCGGCGACGCGCCTCGCGGTCAACTTCCACACCGCCTTCAACATCGCCACGGCAATCCTGTTCCTGCCCCTGATCGACGTGGTCGCCTGGGCCTGCCGCCGCCTGCTGCCCGACAAGCCGGTGGCTGACGATCCCGGCAGGCCGCGCCATCTCGACCCCAACGTGCTCGACTCCCCCGCCGAGGCCCTGGGCTGCGCACTGCGCGAGACACTGAACCTCGGCGACCACGTCGCCGACATGCTGCGCCAGACGATGAATGTCTTCGAGCGCAACGACCCCAAGGCCGCGAAGGCGATCGAGGCCGCCGACGACGGCGTCGACCGGCTTTACGAGGCGATCAAGCTCTACCTCATCCAGACCTCGCACAACGAACTCGGCGACGAGGACGGCAAGCGCTATGTCGAGATCCTGACCTTCACGACCAACCTCGAGCATATCGGCGACATCATCGACAAGAACCTGATGGAGCTCGCGGCCAAGAAGATCAGGAACCGCTATGCCTTCTCGTCCGAGGGCACCGCCGAGCTCAAGGCCTTCCACGCGCGCGTGCTGGAGAACCTGCAGCTGGCGCTGAACGTCTTCACCACCCGCGATATCGCCCTGGCCCGCCGCCTGGTCGCCGAGAAGACTGCCATGCGCGAGGCCGAAGCGCGGGCCGCCGACAGCCATTACGCGCGCCTGCGCGAAGGTCGGGCGGAGTCGATCGAGACCAGCTCGATCCACATGGACGTGATCCGCGATTTCAAGCGCATCAACGGCCACCTGACGTCGGTGGCCTACCCGATCCTCGAAGCCGCCGGCGAGCTGGCCGACACGCGCCTCAAGGAGGCTCAGCCCTTGATACGGGCTCCGGTGGGGTCGTAGGGGCAGCGCAGCGACACCTTCGCCACAAGGCGTGTGCCGGCTAGGTCAACCTCGAATCTACCGGCTTCGAGCCAGGCGGCATCGATGCCGGCGCCATCCTCGCGGTTCACGTAACCAAGCCCGACCGACGTGCCGATGGTGTGGCCGAAGCCCGCCGACGTGAGATCGCCGGCTGGCTTGCCGTCGCGCAGCAGCGCCTCGCCGCCCCACAGCAGCGGCTCGCCATCGGCCAGCACGACCGACACCAGCCGCCGCGCCAGCGGCTTGGCCTTGGCCTCGAGCAAAGCCTTGTGGCCGATGAAGCCGCCCGACTTGTCGAGTTTCACCGCCCAGCCGAGGCCCGCCTGGAAGGGATTGTCGTCGGGCGTGAGCTCGCGACCCCAGGCGCGATAGCCCTTCTCCAGTCGCAGCGATTCGACGGCATAGTAGCCGGCATCGCGCAGGCCGAACTCGATGCCCGCTTCGTGCAGGGCCTCGAACACCGTCGCGGCGAACTCGACGGGCACATAGAGCTCCCAGCCGAGCTCGCCCATGTAGGTACGTCGCGACGCGAACACGGTGGCATGGCCGACGCCGATCTCGCGAATGGTGGCGAAGGGGAAAGCCTCGTTGGAAAGGTCGGCGCGGCTCGCCTTCTGCAGCAGCGCACGACTCCGGGGCCCCATCACCGACAGGACGGTCCACATCGCCGTCACATCGGTCAGGACCGCGTGTGCCCCCTCGGGCATATGACGGCCGATCCAGTCGGCATCGCGCGTCGGCTGGGCCGAGCCGGTGATGATCAGGAATCTGTCGCGCGCCAGCCGGGCGATGGTGAGATCGCTCTCGAAGGTGCCGCGCTGGTTCAGGAGACCGGTATAGACGGTGCGACCCACCGGCACGGCGACGTCGTTGGCGGCGAGATGCTGCAGCACCTTCTCAGCATCGCGGCCCTGCATGAGGAATTTTCCAAACGAGGTCTCATCCACGACCGTGACGCCCTCGCGCGTCGCCCGATGCTCGGCGGCGACGGCATCGAACCAGGCGCCGCGGCCCCAGCCATATTGCATGTCAGGCGTCTTGCCGGTCCCGGCGAACCAGTTGGGCCGCTCCCAGCCCATCTTGTTGCCGAACCAGGCGCCGCGGGCCTTCAGCCGATCGTAGAGCGGCGAACGGCGGAACGGCCGGCCGCTTTCCTGCTCCCGCTGCGGCCACGGCATCTTGTAGTGCAGGCCGAGCGTCTCGGCGACGCGGGCCCGCAGCCAGGAATCGTTGCCGTGAAAGCCCGCGAAGCGGCGGATGTCGACCGGCCAGAGATCCATGGTGGGCTCACCGGCCACGATCCATTCGGCCAGCGCCATGCCGGCGCCGCCCGAACTGGCGATGCCCATCGAATTGAAGCCGGCACCGACAAAGAAGCCTTTTAGATTCGGGGCCTCGCCCAGAATGTAGTTGAGGTCCGGCGTAAAGCTCTCGGGGCCGTTCATAAAAGTCTTGATGCCGGTCTTCTCCAGCGCCGGGACGCGGATCAGGGCATTGTCCATCAGGATCTGGAACTGGTCCCAGTCGTCCGGCAGCATGCCGAACTCGAAGTCGTCGGGAATGACGTCCTTGTTCCACGGCTTGGCGTCGGGCTCGAAGCCGCCCATCAGGAGGCCGCCAACTTCCTCCTTGAAGTAGATGTAGCCGTCGGGATCGCGCATCACCGGCAGATCGCGCGGCACGTTCTCCATTTTCTCGGTGACGATGTACATATGCTCGCAGGAATAGAGCGGCACCGTGACTCCGACCATGCGCCCGACCTGGCGCGCCCATTGGCCGCCGCAATTGACAACGATCTCGGCCGTGACTGGTCCTTCGGTCGTCTGCACGCCGGTGACGCGGCCCTCCTTGGTGTCGATGGATGTGACCCGCGTCTTCTCGAAGATGCGGACGCCGCCGTTGCGCGCGCCCCTGGCCAGCGCCTGGGTGATGTCGGCGGGATTGGCCTTGCCGTCACCCGGCAGCCACACCGCCCCCACCAGATCGTCGGTGCGCATGATGGGATATTTGTCGCCGGCCTGCTGCGGCGTCAGCGGCTCGCAGGCGACGCCCTGGGCGTTGGCCATGGCAACCGATCGACGCAGCAGCACCATGCGTTCCTCGGTGCGCGCCACCGAGAGCGAACCGCATTGCTTCCAGCCGGTGGCGAGCCCGGTCTCGGCCTCGAGCCTGGCATAGAGATCGGTGCTGTAGCGGATCAGTCGCGTCAGGTTCTGGTAGCTGCGGAGCTGGCCCACGAGTCCGGCGGCATGCCAGGTCGTGCCGCCGCTAAGCCTCCCCTGCTCGAGCAGCACCACGTCCTTCCAGCCGAGCTTTGCCAGGTGATAGGCCGTCGAGCAGCCCATGATGCCGCCACCAATGATGACGACGCGGGCCTGGGTGGGGAAAGAACTCATACGCCTCCCCATTCAAATGGGGAGGTGGCGCCGTTACACGGCGACGGAGGGGTCAGAGGCCCCAGCCCGTAACTCGTGACCCCTCCGTCGGCGCAAGACGCCGACACCTCCCCATGTGAATGGGGAGGAAAGCTTGAGCGCATCAAAGCCTCCCACTCACTGCCGCTTCGTACATCTTGCGCATCTCGGGCACGCCCGCCTTTACCGGATTGCCGCCGGCCGTCGGATCGACGGCGGCCATCTCGGCGAACTTGTCGAGATGCTCGACCTTCACGCCGAGCTCGGCCAGCGTGTGCGGGATGCCGACTTCACGGCGGAGATCGAGCGTCCACTGCATGAAACCGTCGAAGGTCGGGCTGCGCAGGTCGAGCCAGCGCGCGAGGCGCACGATCTTGTCTTCGATGGCGGCCCGATTGAACTTGACCACGTAGGGCATGGCGACGGCGTTCGTGAGCCCATGATGCGTGTCGAGCACGGCGCCCACGGGATGGGAGAGTGAATGAATCGCGCCCAGGCCCTTCTGGAACGCGGTCGACCCCATCTGCGAGGCCGCCAGCATGTGACCGCGCGCCTCGATATCGCGTCCGTCCTTCACGACACGCGCGAGGTTCTCCTTCACGAGGCGCATGCCCTCGACCGCGATCCCCTCCGCATAAGGGTGATAGCCCGGCGCGCAATAAGCTTCGAAGCAGTGGATGAAGGCATCCATGCCGGTGCCCGCGGTGAGCTTGGCCGGCAGGCCGACCGTCAGCTCCGGGTCGGCGATCACGATCGCCGGCATCATCTTCGGATGGAAGATCACCTTCTTCGTGTGCGTCTTCTCGTCGGTGATCACCGACGCACGGCCGGTCTCCGAGCCGGTGCCGGCGGTCGTCGGCACGGCGATCGAGGGATAGATGCCGGCCGGATTGGCGCGCGTCCACCAGTCGCCGATGTCCTCGAAGTCCCACATCGGCCGGGTCTGGCCCGCCATGAAGGCGATCGCCTTGGCAGTGTCTATGCCGCTGCCGCCACCCCAGGCGATCACGCCGTCATGCTTGCCGGCGCGCAGCACGCGGATGCCGGCCTCGACATTGGCCGCGACCGGATTGGGTTTCATCTCGCTGAACAGCGCCACCTCGATGCCGGACTTGCGCAGGCTCATGAGCGCATCGGAAATCATCGGCAGCTTGGCCAGACCCGGATCGGTGACCAGCAGCGGCCGCCTGAGGCCGACCGCCTTGCAGGCATCGGGCAGTTCCTTGATGCGGCCGGCGCCGAACCTGATCGAGGTCGGATAGTTCCAGTTGCCGACGAGGGACATCAGATGATTTCCATGTAGCGCTCGAGTTCCCAGTCCGTGATGGCCTTGCGGAACTCCCGCTCTTCCCACTCACGCGTTGCAGAATAATGATCGACGAAAGCGTCGCCGAACAGGTTGCGCGCCGGTTTGGAGCCCTTCAACCGTCCGGCCGCCTCCATCAGTGTTCGCGGCAGCTGCGATTTCACCGGATGTTTTACCGCGTAGGAATTGCCCTTGATCGGCTCACCCGGATCTATCTTGTTCTCGATGCCCCAGAGGCCCGCGCCGACCGCGGCGGCCAACGCCAGGTACGGGTTGGCATCTGCGGCGGCGACGCGGTACTCGACGCGGGTCGACTTGGCCGAGCCCGGAATGACGCGTAGCGCCGTGGTCCGGTTCTCGGCGCCCCAGGTGGCATCGGTCGGTGCCCAGAAGCCCGGAATGAGGCGGCGGTAGGCGTTCACCGTCGAGGCGACCATCGCCAGCGTCTCCGGCATCAGCGCCCGCTGGCCGCCGACGAAATGGCGCATCGTCGTGCTCATGCGATGCGGCGCCTTCTCGTCATGGAAAGCCGACTTGCCGCCCTTCCACAGCGACATGTGCATGTGGCCACCGCAACCCGGCCAGTCCTTCGACCATTTGGCCATGAAGGTGGCGAGCCAGTCGCGCTTCTGCGCCAGCACCTTGGTGAAGAGCTTGAACAGCGCCGCGCGATCGGCCGACGGCAGCGCGTCGCCGACCCGAAGGGCCGCTTCCAGCACGCCGGCGCCGGTCTCGGTGTGCAGGCCCTCGATGCCCATGTCCATCGTCTCGCACATGGCGAGCAGGTCCTTGTAGAAATCGGACAGGACGGAATTGCGCAGCACCGAGTAGCCGAAGAAGCCCGGCGAGATCGGCTTCAGGTTCTTAAAACCCTTCTCGCGGATCGAGAAGGCGGTCTCGGCGAAGACGAAGAATTCGTACTCGAAGCCGACCTTGACCTCGAACCCCATCTTTTCGGCCCGCGCCAACACACGGCGCAAGGTGGCACGCGGACAGATCTCCTCGGCCCTGCCGATGAACTCGCAGAGGAACATCAGGTTGCCGGGCTCGGTCGCGATCTCGCGGCAGGTCTCGGGCAGGATGCGGACGTTGGCGTCGGGGTAGCCGCTATGCCAGCCGGTGTAGGTAACATTGTCGTAGAGCTGGTCGTTGGAATCCCAGCCCAGCACCACGTCGCAGAAGCCGAAGCCGCCTTCCAGCGCCGAATGGAACTTGTCGATGTGGATGTACTTGCCGCGCAGGATGCCGTCGATGTCGTGAACGCCGACCTTGATGTGGGTCAGGCCCCGTTCCTTGACGATCTTGCGGGCATCAGCCGCCGTCTTGACCTGGCGCGGATCCATGCCGTCCCCCGATTGACTTCCACTTTCCGCAGTTTGTCAGAGGCCGGTCTATCTCGACAGTATGAAATCGACCGGCCAGGTCACGAACTGGGGGAAGATCGTCAGGACGGCAGTGAAGATCATCATGATCAGGAAGAACGGAATCACTTTCCAGGCGACGTAGGTCTGGGAATCGCCGGTGATGTTCTGGATCACGAACAGGTTGAAGGCCACCGGCGGGCTGATCTGCGCCATCTCGATGGTGAGGATCAGGAAGATGCCGAACCACAATTTGTCGAAGCCGGCGGCAAGCACGACCGGCAACACGATCGGCAAAGTCAGCACGATCATGGAGAAGCCTTCCAGCACCGTGCCGAGCAGGATGTAGAAGAACATCAGGAACATGATCAGCACGAAGGGCGAGAGCTGCCACGAGGTGATGGCGGCCGACACGAACTGCGGCACGCGCAGGTTGGCCAGCACGGTGCCCACCATGAAGGCGCCGATTACGATCATGCCGATCATGCAGGTGGTCTGCACGGAGCCCAGCAAGGCATCCCGGATGCCCTTCCAGCTCAATGTCTTCTGGAAGGCGGCCACGGCGATGGCGCCCAGCACGCCGATAGCCGAGGCCTCGGAGGGGCTGGCGATGCCGGCATACATGGTGCCGAGCACGGTAAGGATCAGGAAGGCCACCGGCCCCAGCTCGATCAGGCTCCTGAAGCGGTCGCCCCAGGTCCAGGTGGTGTGATCGTCGGCCGGTAACAGCTTGGGATTCAGGACGCACCGGAAGGCCATGTAGCCCATGAAACAGCTGACGAGCGCAAAGCCCGGCAGGAAACCGGCCGTGAACAGCCGCAGCAGCGATTCCTCGGCCAGCACGGCGTAGATGATCATCGGGATCGAGGGCGGGATGAGGAAGCCCAACGTGCCCGCCCCGGCCAGGCTGCCGACCGCCAAGCCCTTGTCGTAGCCTCGGTTCAGGAGCTCCGTGAGGGTGATACGACCGACCACCTGGGTAGTCGCCGCCGATGATCCCGAGATCGCCGCGAACATCGAGCAGCCGATCACGGTGGTGTGAAACAGGCGCCCCGGCAGAAAACTCATCCACGGCGCGATGCCCGAGAACAGCGACTGCGACAGGCGCGTGCGAAACAGCAACTCACCCATCAGGATGAACAGCGGCAGCGAGACGATGTCCGACGAAGTCGCCACGTTGAACGCCCAATTGGCGATCAGCTTGTGCGTCGGCAGATTGGTGAACATCTCCAGCAGCACGACGGCCGTGGCAATCAGCGCCGGCCCGATCCAGATGCCGACGCAAAGCAGTCCCACCATCAGGATCAGCAGCCAGGTCAGGACAGCAGTCATGTGCTTACTCGATGTCCTGACCGATGCGCAGGCTGGCATCGTCGCCCGGCTCGCCGCGCAGCAGACGGCCGAGGCGTGCAATCGCCTGCAGAGTGAAGAGAAGCGATCCCAGCGCCAGAGGGAACTGCGTGATCCAGCGCAGGATCTCGCTCTTCTCCGGCGAGCGTGACTCGCGCAACCAGGAGAACCAGGTCATCTCGGCCAGCGCCCAGGTGAGATAGGCGGCGATCGCGATACCGCAAACCGTGGAGAACAGATCGAAGAAGCGCGCCACCGGCCTGGGCACGTTCTCGAGCAGCACATTCACTCGAATTTGCGCGCCGGCGCGTAGCGCATAGGCGGCGCCCAGCAGGAAGGCGGCGCCCATCAGGTAGGCGCTGAACTCCCAGGCGAAATAGAGACTGACATTGAGCAGATTGCGGCATGCGACCTCGGCCACGATCAGGCCGAGGATGGAGGTGATGCAGACCGCCGACGCCCAGCCACCCCACAAGGACAGCTCTTCAATCGCGTCGAGGACGCGACCGACCGGATCGGCCGGACGACCTGAAGAACCGACGGTCACGATCAGGAGCGTCCCAGGTCCTTCTTGTACTTGGCGATGATCTCGGCGGCTGTCGGACCGGCGCGGTCGACGAAGGCCTTCTCCAGGCCCACGGTCTTCGCACGCATTTCCTTCAGCATCGGTTCCGGCACGATGATCATTTCCATACCACCCTCGGTCAGGCGCTTGGAGCTGGTCGCGTCGGCCTCAACCGAGACCTTCCAGAACTCGGGCTCGAGCTTGGCCGCCAGATCCTTGATGATCTTCTGGTTGGCGGGCGAGATCTTCTTCCAGGTGTCGTTGTTGATGGTGACGATCTGCGAGCTCCAGACGTGGTTGGTCTTGTAGAAATACTTGAGGAACTCCCAGAACTTGCCGTCGACGCCCGACACCGACGACGTGGTGACGCCGACCACGGCGCCCGACGCCAGCGCCGGCACCGTCTCGCCCCACGGGATCTGAACCGCCGCCATGCCGAGCGAATTCACCATGTCGCCGGCCTGGCGATCGGGCACGCGGATCTTGAGGCCCTTCAGCCCGTCCAGCGTGTCGGACTTCGTCTTGGTGTGCAGGTACTGCGTCGGCCACGGCACGGTGTAGAGGATCGTCTGGTTGAACTTGGTGGCGATCTTGTCGAACTCGGGCCGCGCGTATTTCTGCAGCACCTTCAGCTCTTCGGGATTGGCGACGAGGAACGGCACGCCCTCGATGCCGAGCAGCGGTGCTTCGCCGACCTGCTGGATGTTTAGGATGTCGGCCATCGGCACCAGCCCGTCGCGCACGGCGTTGAGCTGTTCCGGCCCCTTGTAGCCCAGCGATCCGCCGGAATGGACGGTGATCACCACCTGGCCGTTGGTCGCCTTGGCGACTTCCTCGGCGAACCGCTTGGCGTTCTTGGTGTGGAAGTTGCCGTCCGGCCACACCGTCGCCAGATCGAGCTTCATCGGCGCCTGCGCGCCCACGATCGAAGGCGCGCCGATCATCATCGCCGCACCCGTTCCCACGCCTGCCTTCAAGGCGGTCCTGCGTCCCAGTTTCATAGTAGCCCCCATTTGCTCGTTGATTCCCCGACCCACTACTCAGCCGCCCGCAGCGGCTTGTACGCATAAAGCTTCTCGGCGCTGTCCGACGAGATCAGTTCGTCGGCAAGATCGTTGGCGACCTGGCCGCGGTCGCGCTCCGCCGGCGCGCCGATGCCGCCGCCGCCCGGCGTCAGGATCATCAGGCGGTCGCCCGGCGGGATGAGCTGGAAGCCCTTGCCCTTGAGGGCCTTGCCCGACTTCAGCGACAGGAAGCCGGCCACGCCGTCGCCGCCACCGTCGCGGCCGCGCGCCGGATGGTCGATTCGGTCGAAGGCCGCGAGCAGGTCGAACGGCTCGGTGATGCCGCTTTCGATTTCCATGATCTGGCCCAGCCCGCCGCGGGTGCGACCGGCGCCACCTGAATCAGGACGAAACTCCTTGCGCCAGAAGATCAGCGGCGTCTGGGTCTCGGCGATCTCGACCGGGGTGCCGCGGACGCCGCTCGGGTAGGCAGTGGCCGAGAGGCCGTCCTTGTCCGGCCGCGCGCCCGTGCCGCCGTTCGAGGTGATGGTCATGCCGAAGCCGTAGTTGCCGCCCTCGCCGCCCGCCACATGACCGCGCACGTTGATGTTCCATAGGCACGACGTGCCTTCGGCCGGCACGCGATCGGGAATGACCTGACGCAGACACCCGAAAACGACATCCGGCAGCATCTGGCCGATGACGTGGCGTGAGGCGACGGCCGTCGGCTTGGGCGCGTTCAGGATACAGCCCTCGGGCGCCGATACGGTGAGCGGCTCGAGCGAACCGGCATTGTTGGGAATGTGGGTGGCCACCACGCAGCCCAGGCCGAACACGGTGTAGGCGGTCGTATAGGCATGCGGCACGTTGATGCCGCGCGCGGAAACGCCGGTGGTGCCCGTGTAGTCGACATGGATGCCGCTGTCGGAAACGGTGAGCGAGGCGGCCAGCGTCACCGGCTCGTCGTAGCCGTCCACCGTCATGGTGTTGTGCCAGGTGCCCTTGGGGAGCTTGGCGATCTCGGCCAGCACCGCCTCGCGCGACCGGGCGATGATGTGGTCGCCGAGCGGATCCAGCGTGTCGATGTCGAACTCATCCATCATCTCGACCAGGCGGCGGGCGCCGACGTCGTTGCAGCCGGCGAGCGAGTAGACATCGCCCTCGGTGTCGACCGGCTGGCGGGTGTTGGCGCGGATCATCGCCATCAGGGTCTCGTTCACCTTGCCCTGGTCGAACAGCTTCAGCATCGGGATGTAGAGGCCTTCCATGAACACGTCGGTGGCGTCGGGGCCGAAACCGATGCCGCCGATGTCCATGAGATGGCTGGTGCAGGAAAACAGGGCGACCAGGCGGCCGTTGCGGAAGCAAGGCGTGGTGATGACGAAGTCGTTGAGATGGCCGGTGCCCATCCAGGGATCGTTGGTGATGTAGGCGTCGCCCGGCTTCATGGTCTCGACCGGGAAGTAGCGCAGAAAATGCTTCACCGACTCGGCCATGGAATTCACGTGGCCCGGCGTGCCGGTGATGGCCTGGGCCAGCATGCGGCCCTGGAGGTCGAAGATGCCGGCCGAGAGATCGCCTGCCTCGCGCACGATCGGGCTGAAGGCGGTGCGCATCAGCGTCTGCGCCTGCTCCTCGACCACGGCGATCAGGCGATTCCACATGATCTGCAGATCGATCAGCCCGACGCTGTTGGACTGGCTCATGATGCTCTCCTCACCCGGCCCGCCGGTCCATGACGATACAGCCGGAGGCGTCGATGTGCGCGGTAAAACTGGCCGAAATATAGGTCGAGGTCTCGTCCTCGGCCACGATCGCAGGGCCCGGGAAGGCGCTGCCGGGCGGTAATGCCTCGCGGCGGTAGACCGGAACGTCCGTGGTTCGGCCGCTGCGGCCATCGAACACCGGGCGGCGCCCGACCGGCACCGGTTGAGGCACGGCAGGCGCGGCGCCCTGCACGGCCGGCAGATTGGTCTCGGTCGAGACCTGCACCGACCAGCTCAGGATTTCTATGGCGGCATTGGGAATGTGCCGTTCGAACAGCGCCGCATAGTCGCGCTCGTAGGCCGCGCGCAGCGCTTCGGCGTCGCCGGCAACCAGTGGCCGCGACGGCAGCACGACCATGATCTCGTGGCCCTGGCCGATGTAGCGCATGAAGGCCACGCGGCGCTCGAAGGTCTTCACGCCGCGCGCACCGGGCACCACCAGCGCCGTCGCCTCGGCACTCATCTCGTCAAGAAGCTGCGAGGCCGAGGCCGCATCGAACGCGTCAAGCCGCATGTAGCGGCTGCGCACCAGCTCGAACGACACCGGTGCAGCGAGAAAGCCCACCGCCGAGCCGACACCGGCATTGGGCGGCACGATCACGCGCTGGACACCGATCTTTTCGGCGACCCGCGCGGCATGCAGCGGCGCGCCGCCGCCGAAGGCGATCAGATTGTACTGGTTGACCACGGCGCCGCGTTCGACGGCGTGGACGCGGGCGGCGCTGGCCATGTTCTCCGACACCATCTCGTAAACGGCATAGGCCGCCATGTCGGCGGACAGTCCGAGGCCGAGGGCAACGTCGCGCTCGAGCGCACCCTTGGCGGCCTCGAGATCGAGGACAATCGTGCCGCCGGCGAAATCCTTGGGATCGATCGTGCCCAGCACGACATTGGCGTCGGTCACCGCCGGATGCAGGCCACCGCGGCCGTAGCAGGCAGGCCCGGGCTCGGCGCCAGCGCTCTCCGGCCCCACCGTCACGCGCTTCAGCGCATCGAGGCGGGCGATCGAGCCGCCGCCTGCGCCGATCTCGACCATCTCGATCACCGGGATACGCACCGGCAGGCCAGATCCCTTGAGGAAGCGGGCGGCGCGGTCGACCTCGAACAGCCGCGCGGTGTGCGGTGTAAAATCGTCGATCAGGCAGATCTTCGCCGTCGTGCCCCCCATGTCGTAGCTGAGCGCGCGATTTTCGCCGGCGCGCGCCGCCACCTGCGCTGCAAAAATCGCGCCGCCCGCCGGGCCCGATTCAATCAGCCGCACGGGAAAGCGCCGCGCCGTCTCGATGGCGGTGAGGCCGCCGCCGGAGGTGACGAGGTAGATCGTGCCCTTGAAATTCTCGACAGCAAGGGCTGCCTGCATGCGCTCGAGATAGGAGTCCATGAGCGGCTGCACATAGGCGTTGGCCACTGCCGTCGACGTGCGCTCGTATTCCCGCACCTCGGGGCAAACTTCGCTAGAGAGCGTCACCCGGAGATTGGGCTGTTCGGCCATGAGGATGTCGCGCGTGCGCCGCTCATGGGCCGGATTGACATAGGCGTGCATGAACGCCACGGCGACGCTTTCAATGCCCTGGGTCCCGAGTTCGGCTGCCACCGCCCGCACGGCGGCCTCGTCGAGCGCCAACCGCGCCTTGCCGTGCACGTCCATGCGCTCGGGAACGGTAAAGCGCAGGGCGCGCGGCACCAAGGGTCGCGGCTTCTCGATGGTGAGATCGTATTGGTCGTAGCGGCTTTCGTTGGCGATATCGAGAACGTCGCGGAAGCCTTCGGTGGCGATCAGGGCCGTGCGTGCGCCCCGCCGCTCGATCACGGCATTGGTGGCGAGAGTAGTGCCGTGCACGAACACCGCGACGTCGCCGAAGCCACGCCCGGCGTCGTCCAGGATCAACCTTACGCCATCGAGAACCGCCTCTTCCGGTCGTTGTGGCGTCGTCAGCAGCTTGCGCGTCAGCCGCCGCTCGCCCTCTTCCAGCACCACATCCGTAAACGTGCCGCCGATATCGACGGCAATGCGCAAATCCTTGACCACCTTTGCTCCAAACCCCTGTCCCACAACGCCGGCACGACCGTAGACCGGCGTCCGCCGCGTTGCAATTCGCAGGCCAGGGCGCCTATGGTCGTTCCGTGACGGCCACGGCCTCCAGTCTTCGCGCGCGCTTTCATGCGTCGCTGCACTTTACCGACCCCAGCGACGCCGGGCGCCGTTGGCGGGCGCTGCACCTCGCGGTGCTAGGCATCGGCATCTTCGCCGTCATCATCCTGTCGATGGACGGCATCCCGCCCGATCTGCGGAATGCCCTGCGCTACGCCATCTGGTCCGTCGCGATCCTGTTCTTTCTCGAGTACGTCCTGCGCCTTTGGGTCGCGCCCGAAGCGGCGCGCTATGGCGAAAGCTCATCCGCGATGGCGCGGCTGCGATGGGCGGTGTCTTTGCCGGGCCTGGTCGGACTTTTGGCGACCGTGCCGGTGTTCATGTGGCTGGCCGGCTACCGGATCGTCGACTCGGACGCCGCCTCGATCTTCTGCGTTCTCTGGATCCTGAAACTCGGCCTGCACGCGCCCGCTCTGGGCACGTTGGCCCATGTCATATCCAACGAGCGCGCGCCGATCGCCAGCGTCCTGATCCTGTTCTTCATCCTCCTGGTGATCGCCGCAACCGGAGCGCATCTCCTCGAGCGCGAGCACCAGCCCGCCGCCTTCGGCAGTCTGCCCAATGCCCTGTGGTGGGCGGTGGTTACCCTGACCACGACCGGCTACGGCGACGTGGTGCCGCTCACGGCCGGCGGACGCATGGTCGGCTCCGTGCTGATGATCAGCGGCATCACCGTGCTCGCCATCATGACCGGTGTGCTGGCGACCGGCTTCGCGCAGGAAGAGCGGCGGCGCGAGTATCTCAGGGTGTGGGAGCAGGTCGCGCGCGTGCCGATCTTCACCTCCCTGGGAGTCGTCACCCTGTCGGAGATCGTGGGCAAGCTGCGAACCCGCTACTACCCCTCCCGCATCACGATCGTTCGGCGTGGCGATCCCGGTGACTCGATGTTCTTCATCTCGAGCGGCGAGGTCGAGGTCCGCCTGCCCGCCGGCGGGACGATTCAATTGGGCGAAGGTGCGTTCTTCGGAGAGATGGCGCTGCTGGAGCGCCAGCCGCGCAGCGCCACAGTGGCGACCACGCGACCGACCACGCTGCTGGTCCTCTATGCCAGCGACTTCTACGAGATCGCCTCGCATATCCCGGCCCTCGCCGAGGTCGTCGAGAACGAGGCCAAGCGCCGGCGCAACGAGAACATCGATCGGACCTCGGGTGACCCCAAAAGATGATTGAACCAGGCGCCAGATGCAGTCGTACTGCAATGGACCATTGCGCACAAAAATGCCTATTTCCGGCCTCTATGCTGCAGCCAACGATATGACCGCCATTGGCCCGGACCTCACCTTCGGCTATATCGCCGCCTGACACGCGGCCTCGATCGTCCGCTGAACGCCCGCTCGCCAACGAAAGCCGTCCGAATGTCGCTCATCACACCCGTAATTCTGGTCGGTGGCTCCGGTAAGCGCCTGTGGCCGCTGTCGCGCGAGAGCATGCCCAAGCAGTTCGTGCCGCTGCTCGGCAAGTATTCGACCTTCCAGCAGACCCTCGAGCGGGTGGCCGACCGTAGCCTGTTCGCCAGGCCCGTGATCGCCACCAACGACGCCTACCGCTTCATGGCCGAACAGCAGGCCAAGGACATCGGCGTTGAGATCGACATTCTGGTCGAGCCGTCGCGCCGCGATTCCGGGCCGGCAATGGCCGCTGCCGCGGCCTATGCGCGGAACCTCGGGGCCAAGGCCGTGCTGGCGCTGGCGTCCGATCATCTCGTCATCGGCATCGAGGAATTCCTCGATGGCTGCCGTGAAGGTCTCGCCGCCGTCCGGCAGGGCGGCATCGTGACCTTCGGCATTCCACCGACGGAACCCAAGACCGACTATGGCTATATCCGGCCGGGCAGCGAGCGCATCGGCCCGGTGCAGAAAGTCGCGGCCTTCGTCGAGAAACCCAATGCCCAGACGGCGCTCCGCTACATCGCCGAGGGTCTGCTGTGGAACAGCGGCAACTTCCTGTTCCCGCCCGAGCTGTTGCTCTCCGAGATGGCGCGCTTCGAACCCGTCATGGCCGCCGCCGCCGAAGAGGCCGTGGCCAAAGCCAAGAAGACCGGCTCGACCGTGTTCCTCGATGCCGAGGCCTTCGCCAAGGCGCCGGCCAAGTCGATCGACTACGCGGTCATGGAGCGCACCGACAAGTGCTGGGTGGTTCCGGCCAGGTTCCGCTGGTCCGACCTCGGCACCTGGGACGCGCTGCTCGATGTCGGCGAGGCCGACAGCGCCGGCAACGTCACCGAAGGTCCGGTCGAGATCGACCACGTGCGCAACTCCTATATCCGCTCCGACGGCCCGCTGACCGCCGTGATCGGCGTCGAGGACGTCGTCGTGGTATCGATGAACGACGCCGTGCTGGTCGGACATCGCGACAACCTCCCGCGCCTGAAGGACGTCGTGCAACGCATGTCGGACGGCAAGCACCGCGCGGCCACCGAGCATGCCGTGATGCATCGCCCGTGGGGCAGCTACCAGGACATCGACCGCGGCGAACGCTTCCGCGCCAAGCGGCTCACCGTTAAGCCTGGCGCCAAGCTCAGCCTGCAGAGCCACAATAGGCGCGCCGAGCACTGGGTCGTCGTGAAGGGCGTCGCCGAGGTGACGCTCGACGGCAAGGTCACGACCCTGCACGAGAACGAATCGACGTATATCCCGATCGGCGGCATCCACCGTCTCGCCAACCCCGGCACCGAGCTCCTGGAAGTGGTCGAAGTCCAGACCGGCGAGTATGTCGAGGAAGACGACATCGTCCGCTACGAAGATATCTACGCCAGGGTCTAGCCGTGCTCTTCGGCGCCCACCACGAGTGGGGCAGGCTGCGCGAAGTCGTCATCGGCATCTCGCCGGCCGGGGATTTCGTCGTCTTCCACGAAGAGTCCCAGCGCTGGCTGGTCCCGCCAGGTGACGCCTTCAGCCGCCAGCATGCCGGCCGTCACCTGATCGACATCGATCCTGAGCGCGCCCACCGGATCGAGCGCCAGGTCGAAGCGCTGGCCGAACTGGTCGCGCGCGAAGGCGTGACCGTCCACCGCCCGCGGCGGCTCGAAGGCGACGAACGTACCTTCCTCGCCCCCAACGGCGAGGGCGCCCAGCTTTTCGCCCGCGACGGCATGATCGTGGTCGGCAACCACGTGATCGACGCCTCGATCCGCCTTAGGTGCCGGCAGCGCGAGCGCTACGGGCTGCGTCCGATCATCCAGGAGGCGGTCCGCAAGCATGGCGCCCATTGGTCGAGCGTGCCGCTGGGTTCGCCGGGCTGCGTCGACGGCCCGTTCCTCGAGGGCGGCGACACGCTGCTGAACGGCCGCGAGGTCTATGTCGGCATCTCCGGCTGCGCCTCCGATCTCGCCGGCGTCGACTGGCTCCAGGCGCTACTGGGTGACAAATACAGGGTGCTCGCCGTGGCGATGAGGTCGAACGTGCTTCACCTCGATTGCGCGTTGGCCCTGATCAAGCCGGGCTTGCTCGTCTGGTGTCCGGAGAAATTCATCGATGGCCTGCCGATGTCGCTGCGCGACTGGGACGCGATCACCGTCTCCCGGGACGAGGCGAACATGCTCGCGACCAATGGCCTCGTGCTCGAGGAGGGCCGCGTCATCATCGACGCCGACAATGCGCGCGTGATCGAGGAGTTGCGCAGGCGCCGGATCGACGTGATCCCTCTGCCCTTCGACGGCCCGATCTCGACCGGCGGCGGCCTGCGTTGCGCCCACCATCCCCTGCTGCGCGAAAGCGTGCTGGGCTAGGCGCCCTTCTTGGGCGTGCGGTCGAAGACGACCGGCTTGGGCTTGCTGAAAACCTTCTTCACATGGACGCCGAGCGATCGAACGACGGTCGCCACCTGGCCGCCCGCGAAACGCAGCAATACCGCCCCGAACGCGAGCGGCGGAATCTCGCCGCCGCGGATGAAGTTATGGCCGGCGCGCAGGAAGGTCGTGGCGCAAATCAGCACCCACACGACGGTGACGACAAACAGTGTCAGCAGCAGCGGGATGAGCTGTGGCGCCAGCAGGGCCGCCAGCAGGCCCGAAACGACACCGACCAGCAGCACCGGCTGGTTGAGCGACATGCAGAGGTGCAGGAGCGCGGCGGCCTTGGCCGACGGCGTGATCGAGCGGCTTTTCAGGATCTCCGGGAACATGCGCATCGAGACATGACGAAAGCCGTCCTGCCAGCGCTGCTGCTGGCGCAGCCACGTCTTGGTGTCGGCCGGCAGCTCGCCCGGCACTCCGACGCTCGTCAGGAACAGTGCGCGCCAGCCTTTCACCCAGCCGCGATAGGTGAGGTCGAGGTCCTCGGTGACGGTGTCGCCCTTCCAGCCGCCGCCGGCCTCGATGGCTGCACGCTGCCAGATGCCGCAGGTGCCGTTGAAGGGCAGCGGATGCCCTGCCCAGCAGCGTGTCGCCTGCTCGATGCCGAGGTGGGCGTCGAGCGTCACCATCTGCATTTCCGTGAGCGCATTCTCATGCGGATTGAGAAAGTCGAAGCGCGCCTGCACGAAGGCTGTGTGCGGCTCGGCAAAGAACGGCCGCATGCAGAGGCGCAGGAAGTCCGTCGGCGGAACGTAGTCGACGTCGAAGATCGCGAAGAAATCATGGGGCGTCTTCTGCATTGCCTCATGCAGCGCCCCGCCCTTGTAGCCGCTGCGATCGGTGCGCTGCAGCGCCACCACATCGAAACCCTTGGCCTTGAGCTCGGCCGCCACCGCGCGGACCATGTCGGCCGTCTCGTCGGTGCTGTCGTCGAGGAGCTGGATGTGCAGCTTGTCGCGCGGCCAGTCGAGTGCCGCGGCCGCCTCGGCGCCGCGGCGGATCACCGCCCCTTCGTTGAAGGACGGGATCTGCACGACGACATGCGGCAGGTCGGCGTCGGCCGGTGACGGCGTGGACAGCAGCCTCTCCTCGCGGTCCAGGCCGGCGGCCTTCAGACGATGGTGCAGAAACACCATGTAAAGCAGGCTGCCGATAAAGGCTGCCAGCAGCACGCAGCACACGACGAACACCGCGCCGAAGAAGAGAGCCAGGGTGGCGAGAATGGCCATCGATCGTCAGCCGCCGGTCTTGGGCGTGCGGTTGAACTCGGTCTTCTTGCCGAACCCCGCCCCCACGATTGCGCCTGCATTGGCGATGGCGAGATAGCCGATCAGGACCGGCACGCTGGCCGCCGTAATCGCGTAGTCCAACACGCTGCCGCGCCGGAGGCGGCGATGCGCTCCCCAGGTCATGCCAATCAGGACCGCCAGCATTCCGGCCAGCCACAGCCACAGAAAGAATCGGAAGCCGCCCAGCAGCCGGCCGTGACCCAGGATCGACAGCACGAGTGCCACCGCGCCCAGCACCAGGACCGGAAAGATGAGCTGCTGGCCGAGTTGGACCGTGGTCGCGAGCTTGGCCTCGGTGGGCCAATCCGACTGCCAGATCGGACCAATGAGTTTGCGGGCAACCTGCACGAAGCCCTTCGACCAGCGGCTCTGCTGGGCGCTGAAATCGTCGATCTTCTGCGGCAGCTCGCCGACCACGTGCGGCTCCATCAGGAAAACACCATTCCAGCCCTTGAGATGGGTGCGTAGTACCAGATCGAGATCCTCCGACAGCGTGTCGTGCGACCAGCCTCCGGCTTCTTCCACGGCGGCGCGACGCCAGATGCCGCCCGTGCCGTTGAACTGGAAGGGCACGCCCCGCCGTGCCCGGACGTCCTGCTCGACGGCGAAATGCGCGTCCTGCATCAGCCGTTGCGCGCGGGTCAGCCAGTTGCGCCCGCCATTGCCCCATTCGATGCGGGTCTGCACGAAGGCGGCCTTGGGGTTGGCAAGCATCGTCGCCATGGCGCGGCGCAGCCAATCGGCGGCCGGAACGAAATCGGCGTCGAACACCGCGACGTAAGGCGCATCGCAAAGCGCCATGCCGGCGGCCAGTGCGCCGGCCTTGAAGCCACTGCGATCGGCGCGCCGGACGTGGACGACGTCCCTGCCATCACGGCGAAGGCGTGCCGTAGCGTGGACGGCGATGTCGGAGGTGATATCGGTACTGTCGTCCAGAAGCTGGATCGTCAGCCGGTCGGATGGCCAGTCGAGCGCCGCCGCCGCCGCCAACGCCCGTTCGACCACGAGCGGCTCGTTATAGACCGGGATCTGGACCAGTACGCGGGGGAGATCCGAAACCGGAACCGGTGGGCCGTCCGCCACCGGAGGAAGCGCCGCCAGCCAGTAGATCAGGTAGAGAAAATAGCCGGCGATGGCGAACTGCACGGCTAGACAGAGCACCACGACGATGTCGACCAGGAGCAGCACGCCGCCCCGCCGATCAGTGGTAGTGGATGGGCACGTCGAAACAGCGGCCATCTTCGATATGAAGGCGGCGCGATGCCACGTCGAAGATGCGTTCGTCGTGCGTCGATAATACCACGGCGCACTTGGCACGCATGGCGAGGTCCTTGAGCTGGTCGACGACCAACCGGCCGGCCACCCGGTCGAGTGCCGACGTCGGCTCGTCGGCGATGATGAGATCCGGCAGGCCTATCATGACGCGGGCAATGGCGACGCGCTGCTGCTGGCCGCCCGACAGCTCGTCAGGCCAGGCATCCGCCTTGTCAGCGAGCCCCAGCAGGCCCAGCAGGTGGCGCGCCCGCGGTTCGTCCCAGGCGACATCCGACAGGGGTGTGGTCGAAACGCCGGCAATCACGTTCTGCAGTGCCGTCAATGACGACAGGAGATTGCGCTTCTGAAACAGAAAACGCACCCGGTTGCGCAGAATGTCCAGTTGGGACCCGCCGACGCCCACGATGTCGGTTCCGAGCAAGCGGAGCTTGCCCTCGGAGGGGCGCCGCATCGTGCCCAGGATGGTCAGCAGTGTCGTCTTGCCCGAGCCGGATGGCCCGGTGACGATCACCAGCTCGCCCTCGCGGACCTGCATGTTGATATCGAACAGCACGTCGACGCGCTGAGGTCCCTCGCCGTAGTGGTGGTGGACATCCACCGCCTCGACGACCGGCGGTCCGAAACCATGGGGATTGGCGGTCATGGTCATTCGAACAACATGATCGGATCGACTTTCCACAGGCGGCGGATGGCGAACAGGCTCGACACCACCGTCATGACCACGCAGGCCACGAGCGCCACGGCCATTTCACGCAAGCCCATCGACATGCCGAGGTGCATGGCCGCTTCCGTCGCTCCATAGACAAACCGGGCCAAGGTGAAGGCCACCAGGAAGGCCGGCGTGATGATGGCAGCGCCGATCTGGCCGATCATGAAGAGGAAGAACCACCAGTCGTAACCCAGACTCTTCAGGATGGCGTATTCCGGCAGATAGAAGCGGATGATCTGATACTGGGCATAGTAGATGAACACCATGCCGATCATCACGCCCATCACGAAGCCCAGATCCGTGATGTAGCCGACGGGCGTTTCGCGCGACCAGTAGTTCCGCTCGCGCTGCTCGAGCTCGGCGGTAGTGATCACCTCACCACGCCCGATCAGCGCTCGATTGAGGTCATGCCGTACGGTGGCGGCATCGGCTCCGGGGGCAAGCCGGATGGCGATGAACGCCGGCCGATCCGACCACCAGGCACCGAAGACTTCGGCCATGGTTGCTTCGGACATCAGGACTGCGCCGTCGTTCAGGACGTTGGGGCCGACCGCGAAGGTACCGACAACGAACAGCTGGCGCAAAAGCCCGCGATTGTCGGGCGGACCGAGGACTGGCACTTCCGGCCCGAGTTCCGCACTCTGGCCGAGATCGCCGAAGTAGGGGCGCGATTCACGGTCATAGAGAAGGCGGCGGGCCTCGCGCAGCTTGTAGAGATTTTCGCGCAGGCCGGGCACGTCGATTGCCGGCCGTTCCACGTCGACGGCATACCAGGCTATGCGCCGGGCCGTCGGCATGCCGGCGTGACTCATCGACATGACGCCGAACCACAACGGCATCGTGCCGGCGACCGAGGGGTTGGCCGATACGACGTCGGTCATCGCAACCGGGACCTCGGCATGGAGTTGCAACGACTTGAAGCCGTGCGGCACCAGCACTAGATCGGCGGCCACTGTGCGATGAAGACGGATCGCCGAATCATAGACCGCGCGCTCGATACCGAGCTGGGCAAAGATCACGAGAAGGCTGGCAGTGACGCCGGCCAGCGACAGCAAAGTGCTTGTGCGCTGGCGCTTGAGCTGCTGGGCGCCGAGCGGCATCGTCGTGGCGGTCTTTGCCGCCGCACGCAGGCGCGCCAACGAGAAGTGCGGCCGCCAGCCACGCAGCTTCAGCGACGGAATGGCGGGTAGAACCAGTGCCATCAGGGGAAAGTGACGCGCGTCTCGCGCCCCAGCACCTGCGGCATGCTGGAGGGATCATCGAGTTCGATCTCGACCTGGACCACGCGGCCGTCGGTCGAGGAGCCGCCATCGGGCTCGACGCGCTGCATGCGTTTTACCGTAGGAGCGACGCGCGCAATCTTCCCCTTGTAGACAGTTGGGCTGCCGCGGAAAGTGACCTCGACCTTGCCTCCCGGCACGACGCGGCCGACGTGTAGTTCGTCGACATCGGCAAGGATCCGCAGCTGGGCCAGGTCGACGATCTTGGCGATGCCGCTCGCCGACACCCGCTCGCCCTGGCGTGAGTAGATTTGCACCACCACGCCATCGAGCGGCGAACGCACCAGTGCCTGCTCGCGGTTGGTCCGCGCATTGTCGAGTTTGGCCGTGATGATCTTGATCTCGGTCTCGATCTGCGACAGGTCGGTCTCCAGGGTCTCCTTCTGGACACGGAGTTTCATCTGCTCGCGGTCCAGATTTTGCTGGGCGATGTTCAGCTCGAGCTGCTTCTGGTCCGGCGGCAGGCCGGAACGCTGCATCTGAAGCGCCTTGAGCTTGTTCGACTCGGTCTCGGACTTGACGACGACTTCCTGCATGGCGATTTCGGCGGTGCGGAACCCCGACACCATCGCCTCGCGCTGCTGCTTGGCCTTGCTCAACTCGGCCTCGGTCGAGCGAACGGCGACGTCGGCCTTGGGATAATTCGACAAGACAGCGATTATGTCGTCTCGCTTGACCTTCTGGCCGTCCGTGATGCGGAGCTCGAGAAGGACGGCGCCGCCGCCCGGATCGCCGGCGATCACCGCCGTGCCGGCTGGGGCATCGGTATAGCCACGAGAGATCAGAGGCGTCGCCGGCTTGGCGCCATCTTGGGCGCTGCTGGTCTGACGGCTGGGGGCAATCCACATGGCCAGGATGGCGGCGACGACCAACGCCGCCGCACCCGCCGCACCCCACGTAAATTTTCTTGTGTGCGCCATGGATTATTATACCAGATCTTGCCCTAGCCGCCTGCCATATCCATCAGAATGCCGGCAGCGATACCGATGTGCCACTGCTCCGAACGATGCTAAGGATCGAGAAAGTACGGTAAATTGATGTCAGAACCTTGTCGTACTCGTACAGGGGCGCATTCGTGACATAGACCACGTCTCGGGGCTGTAGGCCAAATTGCTGCCCGACGAACATGGAGACCGGCTGCAACAGGTCCAGCCGAAAAACCCGGGCGCGCGCCGCGGGATTGTTCTGCAAATCTCCCATTCTGAACACGTAGACGCCCGTCTTGTTGGCACGCATATCGTTCAGGCCGCCAACTTGGCCCAGCGCTTCGATGAGCGGCAAATTGTGCTTGGTCATCTCGACGTTGCCCGATTTCATGACCGCACCGAGAATCGTAAAAACGCGAGAGTTCGGGCGAAGGACAATCTCATCGCCCTTCTGGACGGCGATATCGCCGCCAGCCAGAAGTTCGGAAAACTGCGCTGTCAGGATGACCTGGCCTTTACGACGCACCACGACTTCAACCTGCGTCGGTCCACCACTACCACCGCCTGCGCCGCCGCCGCCTCCGGTCGGACCTCCGGCCCGGTTGATAGCATCGACGACAGATCTCACGCCTTCGAGAATGGAAACGCGTCCGGGATTCTTGATGTCGCCCGAGATCATCACGGTGTGCGTTCGATCGGCCACGAACTCGACGATAACCTGCGGATCCTGGGCCTTGCCTTCCAGCTGCTTGGCGATACGCCGCTCGATCTGCAGGAGGCTGAGGCCGGCGACCTGGACGGTGCCGACGAAGGGAATGTTGATCGTGCCGTCGTCAAGAACGCGTTGGACGCCGAAATCGGCGCCCGGCTTCTGGATTGTCGGGAAGATGCTGCCTTCATAGGGCTCGAAAATGCGCACCTTCAGGGCGTCGCCAGGCGCGACCGCAACCTGGCCGCCAGCCGACAGCGAACTCGTGATCGACGGTTTGTCGATGCTGGCGGGCTGCATGTAAGCGGCAATGTTGGTCGGCGTGAGATCGATCACGTCGAACGGCAATGCCTCGCTACTGGTCCCCTGGGCGCCGCCCATCCACGGCCCATCGCCGGGCAATGCTGTGCACCCGGCAATACCAATACCCAAGCCGAGGACAATGGCGGTAGGTCGCGCGACAGCGCGCAGCCAGCTCCAAATTGTCAAATCCCGATCTCCGTCCGGAACGGTCGCACGATGAGGTGCCGCGCCTCGTCCCTTCCCATAATCCTGCCTCAGCTCGCCTTGTAATTAGCCTGTGGCGCCATGCCGGTGCAAGCGGTCCTCAAGGCTCCCTCCGAGCTTCGGACGCAGCCTCGAAAGAGCTTCCTCCATCGAATTGGCCACATCAAACAGCTGCGAAAACCCACTGACCAGCAGGCAATCGGCCGCCGGACCGCTAAAAGAACAAAATACGATCCTCGCCGACAGCTCCGCCGCCTTGTGGAGCACGATCGCCAGCGCCCGCACGCCCGCCGCGCTCATATAGGTGACGGCGCTGCCGTCGACGATGACGCCGGCCTCCGGACGCAACGCGCCGACCATCAATGCCTCGACGGACGCGGACGTGGCAGAATCGACCCGCTCCGGCAGCATGATCGTGGCGATCTTGGCCTCCATGCGTGGGTTATTCATACGGACTTCTCCGTCCTATCATCCCCGCGGGCATTCCCGCGCGAACTCCAGTGGCCTCCGAGGTCGGTTCCCCGCCAATAGATGGCCCGGCCGGCCAGTGCACTGGTCATCAATACCGGCGCCAACACCTCGCGGAACAGAGCCGCCGTCGCCGCCCTTGGCCCAAAGGCGAGCCCGCGGCCCGACATGAACCATTTTTCGCCCGCCAGCCATGCCGCGGTGTGGGCGATCAGCCCGGCCGTGACACCACCCGCTCCCGCCCCGGCGCAGGCCAGTGCCGCCGCAGCGGCGGCGCCCGAGGCAGCCCAGCCGATCACGGGTTCCCACAGGACCAGAGGCCACACGGGCAGGCGCAACCGGGTACGTGCCCAACGAACCTGCCGCCGCCACACCGTCGGCCAGTCCCGCCGCCCCAGCGGCAGCCGCAGCATCCCATCTCCCAGGCGCGTCGCAAGGCCGAGTTCGCGCACAGAGCGGACGACGGAGTAGTCGTCGGCGATCCAGCGATTAAAGCCGCGCCAGTTGCCGATCCGCTGCAGGGTATCATGCGACAATAGGGTCACTCCCCCCGATGCGACGGCAAGGCCGAGTCGGTCGGCTGCCAGCAGAAACCTTGCCTGATGCCCGTCGATGTAGGCCCGTTCCATCTCGGCAGCAAAATTTTCCGGCGCGCCGGCGGCCTTGAGGGCCAACACGAGCCCAACGGTGGCCGACAGCGGCGCGGCAGCGCGGCACAGCTCGTCGGCACTCAGTATGATACCGGCGTCGCACAACGCCACGATCTCCCGACTGGCCGCCTCGAGTCCTTTACGCACGTTGTTCATCTTCGGATTGAAGGTATCGTCGTTGCCGATCAGGATCGGCGCGTCCGGCCACAGCGCGCGGACCGGTGCCACCGCACCATCGTCGGCGGTGGCGACGCAGATCAGAATTTCGACGCCCGACCCGGCAAGTTCGGCAAGCGCCCGGACATAGGCGGCCGAGGCGTCGTCCGTGCCGTTCATCGGAGCGACGACGCTGAAGTCGGCCGGCCGGTGCCGCAAGGTCGGAGTCCGCCTAGGTTTGCGGGCGAGCGCCGCGCTCACCCAATGCACGGCAGTGCTCAACGACCACCAGCCGAGCCCGAGCCAGACGGGGGCACTGGCATCCATGCGTCATCGCTCGCCGCCCGCCGAGAAGCGGTGCACGTCGTCCTTTTCGACCAGAAGGGCGCGGTGATATGACCGGATGACCTCGTTGGGATCACCCTGTTCCCGGATCCGGCCATCTTCGATCCAGATGGCGCGCGTGCACAGGCGCCGCACCTCGGCCATGGAATGGGACACGAACAGTAGCGTGCCGGTCTTGCGGAAATTGTCGATCCAATCGAGGCACTTGCGCTGGAAGGCGGCATCGCCGACCGACAGGGCTTCGTCGACCACCAGGATTTCGGCCTCGACGTGGGCACAGATCGAAAAGGCGAGACGCGTACGCATGCCCATGGAGTAGTGCTTGACCGGCTGATCCATATAGTCGCCGATGCCGGCGAATTCCGCGATAGAATCGAACTTCCGCAGCACCTCCGCCCGCCTGAGGCCGAGAACGGCGCCGCCGATCAGGACGTTCTCGCGGCCCGTCAACTCCTGGTCGAAGGTCGAACCGAGGGCCAACACCGGCGCAATCCGCCCGGAGACCCGCAGTTCGCCGTGGCTCGGCAGGGTCATGCCGCAGATCACCTGCAGCAGGGTCGACTTGCCACAGCCGTTGCGGCCGAGGACGCCGATGCTCTCGCCCCGTTTGACGCTGATATCGATGTCACGCAGCACCCAGAACGGCTTGAAGTAGGCCTTCCACCAGCCGAACAGGACCTGCTTCAGCCAGTCGTTGCGGTGGGCGTAAAGCTGGTAGGCCTTGCCGAGGTGCTTCGCCTCGACGACGATCTCAGATGACGTCGACGATGACATTCCGATACCTGTCGAAGAACCAATAGCCGAAATAGAAAGTGACGACCGACGTGAACAGGGTCCACCCGTAAACAATCAGGTTCGGCACCTTCCCCAGCAGGACGATGTCACGCATGACCTCGACGTAGCCCGTCAGTGCGTTGGCATAGATCCAGAAATCGAACGGCGCCGGCAGCGTACTGTGCTGGTAAAAGATCGGCGTGGCGAACATGAACAACGGCACCACGTTGATCATGAAATAGCCGGCGTCGCGGGTGAAGGCGCCGATCGCGCACAGGAACCACGCCATGCCGATCAGGAAGGCCATGAAGGGAATGAAGATCAGCGGCATCAGCAACACGGTCCACGGCAGGCTGCCCGTGATCGCCAGCTGGAAGATCAGCATGACGCCGATGGAGATCAGGGTGTAGGCCGTCGCGCGCAGGGTCGAGATCACGGCCAGCATGTCGCTGGGAAAGATCGTCTGCTTGATGAAGTGGGTGTATTCGTGGAGCAGCATCGGCGCGCGAAACGCCATCTCGGACCAGAAATTGAAGACGATGATGCCGCTGAAGATGAACAGCGAGTAGGTAACGATTGCTCCACCGCCCTCGGAGCCCGGCAGTTTCAGGTTCGTGGAAAAGGCGAAGGAATAGACGGTGATGGCAAGAAGCGGTGCAACCACCGCCCAGATCCAGCCGGCGACCGACCCCTTGAAGCGCTCGCGGATCTCGCGCCGCAGGATGGCGGCGATCAGGTCCTGATGCTGCACCATCTGCTCGAAAGGTCTCGTGATGAAACGGGAAGCGCGCTGCAACGGGCCAAGATTCTCGACCACGATCTGCTTGCCGTTGACGACTTTCACCGACGGCATGAGCCGCGTCTCTCCTTCTCGATTCCAGTGGTGAGCCCGGTGGGGTACGATCCCACGACCCTCTGATTAAAAGTCAGATGCTCTACCGCTGAGCTACGGGCTCGCTCCGGTGCCGCGCCGCAGGCCGAAACCTCGCGCGGCGCCCGTATAAGGTGCGCCAGCGCCACGGTCAACGCGGTCGCTGGGGGCAGTGTCAGGCTTTGCCGAACTTCGCCTTCAGGCGTTGAAATACCCGTTTGGAGACGAATTGCGACGTATCTCCACCCAGCCGTGCAATATCTTTGACCAGGGACGAGGCGATGAACTGGTGCCGGTCGGAGGCCATCAGGAAGATGGTCTCGATGTCCGGGTCCATGCGGGCGTTCATGTTGGCCATCTGGATCTCGTACTCGAAGTCGGAAACCGCCCGCAATCCGCGGATGATCACCGACGCGCCGACCCCGCGCACGAAGTGGATGAGGAGCCCCTCGAACGGCACAACCTTGATGCGCTCCCGGTCCGACGGCGGAAATTCCGCGATATCCTCGCTGATGATCTCCATCCGCTCTTCGAGCGAAAACAACGGCCCCTTGCCGATGTTGATGGCACACCCAATCACCAGACTGTCGAAGAGCCGCAACGAGCGGCGCATCACTTCCATATGCCCGCTGGTTATGGGATCGAACGTGCCCGGATAGACCCCGGTGCGTTCTGAGGCCATGTCTCCCCCTTGTGCGCCAGATGCGGCGGCGGAGTCTTAGCGACACGGGCGATCCTTATCCACCGTTTGTTTCGGAATGGCTCTCGCCGTTGCCGTTGCCGTTTCCGGCATCGTCCTCGCCAATGCGCACCGCCGACACGACGCGCTCGCCGTCACTTACGTTGACGATGCGCACACCCCGGGTGGCCCGTCCCGCGATGCGAATTCCATCGACCGGGCAACGGATCAGGGTGCCGCCATTGGTGACCAGCATCACCTGGTCGCTGTCGAGCACGGGGAAAGCCGCCACGATCTCCCCGCCCTTGGCGAGGTTCATCAGCTCCACGCCCTTGCCGCCGCGGCCGGTCACCCGATACTCGTAGGCCGAGGTGCGCTTGCCGAAACCCGACGAGGCGACGGTAAGCACGAATTCTTCCCTGCCCTGCAGCTCCGCGAAGCGCGCCGGCGACAGGATCGTCGAGGGCGCCGCCGCGTCGTCCGGGGCCGCTGCTTCCTCCTCCGCGCTCTCGGCGGCATTCTCCGCCTGGCGCTGCGCCCGGGACTGGCGAAGATAGACGTCGCGGTCCTCGGTCGGAATGCCCTTGCCGCTGTCGAACAGCGACATCGAGATCACCTCGTCGCCCTCGGCCAGCGCAATGCCGCGCACGCCGGTCGAGGCGCGGCTCTGGAACACACGCACCGTAGCGACCGGGAAGCGCATCGACCGCCCCTGCCGGGTTGCCAGCAGCACGTCCTGGTCCTCGCCGCAGACGCTGACGCCGATCAGCCGGTCGCCGGCATCCTCGCCCTCGAATTTCATGGCGATCTTGCCGCTCTGGTTGACGCTGACGAAATCGCTGAGCTCGTTGCGTCGCACGCCGCCCCGCGCCGTGGCGAACATGACATGCAGCGTCGCCCAGCTCGCCTCGTCCTCGGGCATCGGCATCACGGCGCTGATCGTCTCGCCTTCGCTGAGCGGCAAAAGATTGACGAAGGCCTTGCCCCTGGCCTGCGGGGCGCCGAGCGGCAGTCTCCAGACCTTGAGCTTGTAGACGATGCCCCGGCTGGAGAAGAACAGCACCGGCGTATGGGTATTGGCGATGAAGAGGCTGGAGACGAAATCGTCCTCGCGCGTGGCCATGCCCGAGCGGCCCTTGCCGCCGCGGCGCTGGGCGCGATAGGCCGACACCGGCACGCGCTTGACGTAGCCGCCATGGGTGACGGTGACCGCCATGTCCTCCCGCTGGATCAGGTCCTCGATGTCCTGCTCGAATTCGTTGTCGAGGATCTCGGTGCGCCTGGGCGTCGCGAACTGCTCCTTGATCTCGAGCAGCTCCTGGCGCATCAGCGCGAAGAGCTTGTCGCGATCGCCCAGCAACTCGAGATAGCCCTCGATCAGCCTGGCGACCTCGCCCAGCTCCTCGGCGATCTTGTCGCGCTCCAGGCCGGTCAGGCGTTGCAGGCGCAGTTCCAGGATGGCCCGGGCCTGCGCCTCGGAGAGCTTGTAGGTGCCGTCGGCCGCCACCTCGCGGCCGGGCTCGGCAATCAGCAGGATCAGCGATGCCACGTCGGACGCCGGCCATTCCTTGGCCATCAGCCGCTCGCGCGCGACCACCGGGTCGGGCGACCGGCGAATCATCGCGATCACTTCGTCGATGTTGGCGACGGCAATGGCGAGGCCGACCAACACATGGGCGCGATCGCGGGCATGGTTGAGCTCGAACTTGGTCCGCCGCGTGATGACCTCGGCGCGGAAGCGGATGAACGCCTCGAGCAGCTCCTTGAGGTTCATCAACTTCGGCCGGCCGCCATCCAGCGCCAGCGAATTGACGCCGAACGATGTTTGCAGGGGCGTGAAGCGGTAGAGCTGGTTCAATACGACGTCGGCCATGGCGTCGCGCTTCAGCTCGATCACCATGCGCACGCCGTCGCGATCACTCTCGTCGCGCACTTCGGAGATGCCCTCGACCCGCTTGTCGCGCACCACTTCGGCGATGCGCTCGTGCAGGCGTGCCTTGTTCTCCTGGTACGGAATTTCGGAAATGATGATCGACTCGCGGCCGCCACGTCCCTCCTCGATCCTCGTCTTGGCCCGCATGATCACCGAGCCACGGCCGAGTTCATAGGCGGCACGGATACCGTTGCGGCCGAGGATGGTGGCGCCGGTCGGGAAGTCCGGCCCCGGCACGTGCTCCATGAGCTGGGTGATCGTCAGCTCCGGATTGTCGATCAGCGCGCAGCAGGCATCGATCAGCTCACCGAGATTGTGCGGCGGGATGTTGGTCGCCATGCCGACGGCGATGCCGCCTGCGCCGTTGGCCAGCAGATTCGGAAACGCCGCCGGCAGGACCGTGGGCTCCAGCGTGGTCTCGTCGTAGTTCGGCTGGAAATCGACGGTGTCCTTGCCGATGTCCGCCAGCAACGTCTCGGCGACACGGGCCAGGCGCGCCTCGGTGTAGCGCATCGCCGCCGGCGGATCGGCGTCCATCGAGCCGAAATTGCCCTGCCCCGCGATCAGCGGCAGGCGCATGGAGAAATCCTGCGCCATGCGCACCAGCGCGTCGTAGATCGACTGATCGCCGTGCGGATGATACTTGCCCATCACTTCGCCGACGATGCGCGCCGACTTGCGGAAGGCGTGCGTCGAGTCGAAGCCGCTCTCCTTCATCGCGTGCAGGATGCGGCGCTGCACCGGCTTCAGGCCGTCGCGCGCATCGGGCAATGCGCGCGCCACGATCACGCTCATCGCGTAATCGAGGTAGGAGCGACGCATCTCCTCTTCGATCGTGATCGGCGCGATATCGTGCGAAGGCGGCTGCGGCGGGGTCGCGTCGGAGGGCGGCGGTGGTGGCGGAAGGATCGTTTCGTCGCTCACGGAAACCTGGTTTTTACTCGTTATTTTGGCCCCGCCAGAGGGTCCGGCCGAACAAGGCGGCACCCTACCAAACTAGCTCCGGAACACCAACAAAAAACGCTTTGGGGACTGGTCTTTAACCAATTGATTTTATTGGTTAAATTGTCACGCTCAACGGCCCTCGGAAAGGTCTCGGATTGCCCCAGGAAACAGCCCAGAAAAAGCCCTCGGTCGCGGTCTTCGATATGGGCGGTGTCCTGCTCGACTGGAACCCGCGCCACCTCTACCGCAAGCTGATCCCCGATCCCCAGGAAATGGAACGTTTCCTTGCCACGGTGACCACCTCCGAATGGCACCAGGTGCAGGACCATGGCGGCGACCCGGCGGCATCGACACGCCGCCTGCAGGCGGAAAATCCGGGCCAGGAAGCACTGATCGCGGCCTTCTACGACCGGTTCCACGAGATGTGCGATCACGCCTTTCCCGAGATGGCCGACCTGGTCGAGCGGCTCCACCGTGCCGGAACTCCCCTCTATCTTTTGTCCAATGCTCCCGGGTTCCTGGACGCCTGGCTGCGGGGACCGGCCCACGGCCGGCACCCCTTCCTCGGCCGCTTCCGCGACTACGTGGTATCGGGAGCCGTGGGCTGCTCCAAGCCACAGCCCGAGATCTACGATCTCGTCTGTCGCGCCGGCCGCTTTCATCCGGGCGATGCCGTCTTCATCGATGACGTCCTGACGAACGTCGACGGCGCGCTGTCGTTCGGCATGAGGGCCGTCCACCACCGCTCGGCCGACGAGACCGCCCGGGCGCTACGCGCGATGGGACTGCCGGCGTGAGGGCACCATCGGCGCTGTCCGATCTGCCCCGTCCCCTCTACTTCTTCGACGGCTACTGCGTGTTGTGCAGCCACTTCGTGGCTTTTTGTCTGGTGCGCGACCCGAACGGCCAGCTGAAGTTTGCCAGCGCGCAATCGGCCTTGGGGCGACGCGTACTCGACGCGCTGGCTCTGCCGGACAACACATTCGATCGAACCATCCTGCTGTTCGACGGCGACGCCGTATATACAAGGTCCACAGCGGTCCTGCGCGCGCTGCGCTACCTAAGCGGTCCCGTCCGGTGGTTGCAGCCGTTACTTCTGGTCCCAGCCATCTTGCGCGACCCGATCTACGACATCATCGCGCGCAGCCGCTATCGCTGGTTTGGACGCCGCGACGCGTGCTTCGTGCCGACACCACAAACGCTCGATCGCTTTATCGATCTGTGAGCCACCCGCGATAACGCACCAATCGACCGAGCAGAGGCAGGCCGATTTCGACGTCGAACAGGAAGCGTTCACCTTCGGCGGCCTCGAATGCCCTGATCCTTGGCCACAGCACGCGCGGCAGCGGGATGCCGAAACAGCGCGCGCCCGACATCACCAGGTCGACGCGCCCGTCGCTTTCCGACAACGCAAGATCGAAGGCAAGGGGGCCGAATTGCTCGACAATCCATCCTCGCGGCTTGCGCAGGCCAATGTACTGCTGCGAGCGCATCGTTCGGCCGGCTACCCGCCGTGTCCAGGTCTCGCGGCCATCGTGGACGGCAAACTCGACGGCGATCGGCGTATCGGCCGAGGCCGACGGCAGCTGGAACAGCCACGATACGACGCGACCAGGAAGGGTTCGCGCACCATCCACCGAGCACTTCCCCTTCCAGACCGACGGGCCGCAGTCGTGCAGCCTTTGCCAGGCGGGCGGCATCCGGTCGTAGGCCTGTCCGAGAGCACGTCGATAGAGCGAGGGACGAAGCGTCGAGCCCTCCTCTCCCCAACCGGCGGCAATCTGCAGGCCTGACCGGCGCCACTCTTCCTCGATTTCGGACAAGGACAGCAACCCAAGGCAGGGAATGGCGCCCCGGGCCGTCATTTGGCCACGCGCCAGCTTGCGGACGAGGGTCGCAGCAGGGGTTACGGGAACAAACGGACCATCACCGCCTTCGGCCAGCAGGCACCAGGTACGACGGCCTCCAGGCCCGTCGAGATCGATCCGCAGGCCGCCGCGATCCGTCCCGAAGCCACGCAGGCGATCGGCGACCGCGGCAAGCGGCTGTGCGATGGACTCCAGTGTCCGAATGAGTCCCAGCCGCACCAGGGCAGCCAACAGCCAAAGGCCAAGGTGGAGCACCGACAATTCGAGGCCGGCGCCGGCGTAGGTGTCGCGAATGCCGAAGCGCTGGGCGAACAGGGGTGGCTCAGGAAGGTCGCAGGCTGCGACCCAACGTGCGCCAAGGCCCGGAACACGCATGCGACGCAAGTCGCTCCACACGCGCCGGCCCGGTTGACCGGCGATCGGCTTACCCACTCCGGAGAGAATTGCCTCCACCAGCGCGCGGCCGCGCGGTGCGTCGTTGCCCGGCATGATACCGAACGCGACGTAGTCGAAAGGTGCACCCTCCTGTCTCGCCGCCTCGACGACCGCACCCGTGATCGCCGGCACGGTGCTCGCACCAGCGCAAACCAAAACACTGGCGGCCTTCGCCGCAGCGTCCAAGCGCTCAATCCCACAGACGAAAGCTCGGTCGTCCGCGAGATCTACATAGTGCAGGCGATGACGGATGCATGCTTCGGCAACCGTGTAATCTTGGCCCTGAAATGGCCCGGCCACGTGAATGAGCGCGTCGTACTTGCCCACACCGAGAACCCGATCAAGGTCCCGACGCCAATCCAGCGCCATGCCCGCGATCCCAAGGTCGGCAGCCAGAGCCTGAACCCGAGTGCCGTCACGCGCTGCGACCGTCAGGGCGATCTGTGCATCGCCCGCGAGAAGACGGCAAAACCTGCTGCCAAAGACGCCGGTGCCTCCAAGGACGAGAACGCGGAAGGGCCCGCCCAAGCTTACACCGGCCGTCACCGCCTAGAACGGAATGTCGTCGTCCAGCTCGGCCTTGCCGCCGCGTGCCGCCGGGCGACCACCGCCACCGCCCGATGCCGGAGCACTGCCGCCCGCATCGTCGTCCATGCCGCCGGCCGGGCCGCCACCGCCGCCCTCGCCGCCACTGCGGCCATCGAGCATCGTCAGCGCGCCGCCGAAGCGCGGGATCACGACCTCGGTCGTGTAGCGCTCCTGGCCGCTCTGGTCGGTCCACTTGCGCGTCGAGAGCTGGCCCTCGACGTAGATCTTGGAGCCCTTGCGCACGAACTTCTGGGCGACTTCCGCCAGCTTCTCGTTGAAGATGACGACGCGGTGCCACTCGGTGCGCTCCTTGCGCTCGCCGCTCTGGCGATCCCGCCACGTATCCGACGTGGCAATCGACATGTTCACCATGGATCGGCCGTCCTGCATGGACTTCACTTCCGGGTCGCGACCCAGGTTGCCGACGAGAATGACTTTGTTGACGCTGCCCGCCATGGGGGCCTCCTTCGCTTTCCCGGTGCCGCGGGTCGCGGCACCTACCTCACGGCGCGCAAGGTAGCCCTACCCGCCTGTGGGCAGCCACCAATTTTGGGTTGTGTCGGTCCGGAGACCCGACGTGAGGCTGGCTCATGGCAGCCCTCCGACAATTCATTGGCCGTGCAAGCAAGCCCTCCCCTATCCTCCGGCTCATGAGCAAATCCTTCCACGTTTCCGAGGTCTCCCGAGGCCAGGCTTACGCCATGCTGGGCGGGGCCGCCCTGATGATGACCCTCGCCATGGGCATCCGGCAGAATCTCGGCCTGTTCCAGGCACCGGCGTCCAAGGAACTGGGCATTGCCATCTCCGACTTCGCCCTCGCGATCTCCGTGCAGCAGGTCGCCTGGGGCATCAGCCAGCCGATCGCCGGCGTGTTCGCCGACAAGCATGGCACGCGCTGGGTGGCGCTGATCGGCAGCGCCCTGTTCATCCTGGGCATCTGGCTCACAGCCACCGCGCAGGGCGCCCTTGCGATCGTGCTGGGAGCTGGCGTGCTGATCGGCGTGGCACTCGCCTGCACAACATCGGGCATCACGGCCAATATCGCCGCTCGCGTGGTCGAGCCGAACCGGCGCACGCTTGCCTTCGGCCTCGTCTCGGCCGCGGGTTCAGTCGGCACCATGCTGACGGCGCCGATTGCCGCCTACCTTCTTAATACCGACGGCTGGCGGGCCGCCGTCTGGGCCTTCGTCATTCTCGCCTTCGCCATGCTGCCGGCCGCCTGGATCGGCAGCCGCGCCGACAAGCTGCCCAACAGCCTGCCGACCGACCGCGACCTGACGCTGATGGGTGCCCTCGAGGAAGCGCGCCGCCACAGCGGCTACGTCGTGATGGCGATCGCCTTCTTCGTGTGCGGCCTGCAGCTCGTGTTCCTCACCACTCATCTGCCGACCTATCTCGCCCAGTGCGGCATGGATGCGAGCTACAGCGCCATCGCCCTGATGCTGATCGGCGGCTTCAATATCCTGAGCTCGTGGCTGTTCGGCTGGCTGGGCGATCGCTACCCCAAGCGCCTGCTGCTGGGCGGCATCTATCTCCTGCGCTCGCTTACGCTCGCCCTGTTCTTCATGTTCCCGCCGACGCCGCTCAGCGTGATCCTGTTCGGCGCCGCCATGGGCACGCTGTGGCTGGGCGTCATCCCCCTGGTCAACGGCCTGGTGGTGCAGATCTTCGGCCTGCGCTTCCTCTCGACCCTGACCGGCATCGCCTTCCTGAGCCACCAAGCAGGCTCCTTCCTCGGGGCCTGGGGTGGCGGCTATCTCTTTGATCTGATGGGCTCCTACGACCTCGCCTGGAAAATCGGCGTCCTGGTCGGGCTGGCCGCCGGTACCCTGCAGTTGCTGATGAACGACCGGCCCACGGACCGGGTGCTAGCAGCGCAAGCACAAACGGCCTGATGCCGAAATCTGTCAGCACTGGCGAAGCTGGGGGTTAATCGCCATATGCGCTGATCCCGCGCATACCCTATTCTCCGGTTCACATGGCCAAGTCCCGCTTACCCGCCGCCGAGCCGCACCGCTTCATTTCGATCCGTGGTGCGCGCGAACACAACCTCAAGAACGTCGACCTCGACCTGCCGCGCGACCGGCTGGTGGTGATCACCGGCTTGAGCGGTTCCGGCAAGTCCTCGCTCGCCTTCGACACGGTCTATGCCGAGGGCCAGCGCCGCTACGTCGAGAGCCTGTCGTCCTATGCGCGCCAGTTCCTGGAGCTGATGCAGAAGCCCGATGTCGATTCCATCGAGGGCCTGTCGCCGGCGATCTCGATCGAACAGAAGACGACCTCGCGCAACCCGCGCTCGACGGTCGGCACCGTCACCGAGATCTACGACTATCTCCGCCTGCTGTTCGCGCGCGTTGGCGTGCCCTACTCGCCGGCCACGGGCCTGCCGATCGAGAGCCAGACGGTTTCGCAGATGGTCGATCGCATCAAGGCGATGGCCGACGGCACGCGGCTCTACCTGATGGCGCCCATCGTGCGTGGCCGCAAGGGCGAGTACCGCAAGGAACTGCAGGAGCTGCAGCGCAAGGGCTTCCAGCGCGTGAAGGTCGACGGCAAGCTCTACGAGATCGCCGAGGCGCCGACGCTCGACAAGAAATACAAGCACGACATCGACGTGGTCGTGGACCGCATCGTGGTGAAGCCCGATCTCGGCAACCGGCTTGCCGACTCGATCGAGACGGCCCTCACGCTGGCCGAGGGCCTCGCCATCGCCGAGAACGCCGACACCGGTGAGCGCACGGTGTTCTCGGCCCGCTTCGCCTGTCCGGTCTCGGGCTTCACCATCGAGGAGATCGAGCCCAGGCTGTTCTCCTTCAATGCCCCGCAGGGCGCCTGCCCGGCGTGCGACGGTCTCGGCGTAAAGATGTTCTTCGATCCCGAGATGGTGGCGCCGGACGATCGGCTGTCGCTCGGCGAAGGCGCTATCGCGCCGTGGGCCGATTCCTCGGGCCAGTATTACATGCAGACGCTCGAGAGCATCGCCAAGCACTTCAAGGTCAAGATGTCGACGCCGTGGCGTGATCTGCCCAAGAAGGTGCGTGACGTCATCCTGCAGGGCAGCGGTGGCGAGTCCATCGCCATGCGCTACGACGACGGCATTCGCCAGTACCAAACCACCAAGCCGTTCGAGGGCGTGATCCCCAATCTCGACCGCCGCTGGAAGGAGACCGATTCCTCCTGGGTACGCGAGGAACTCGAACGCTTCCAGCACGAGAGCAAGTGCGAGGTCTGCGGCGGCGCGCGACTAAAGCCCGAGGCGCTGGCCGTGAAGATCGGCGGGCTCCATATCAGCCAGGTCACCGAATTCTCGATCGGCGATGCCGTGAAGTGGTTCCTCGACCTGCCGCCCAAGCTCACCGCCAAGCAGCGCGAGATCGCCGAGCGCATCCTGAAGGAGATCAACGAGCGGCTGGGCTTCCTCGACAACGTCGGCCTGAGCTACCTCACGCTCGACCGTGGTTCAGGCACGCTGTCAGGCGGCGAAAGCCAGCGCATCAGGCTCGCCTCCCAGATCGGCTCTGGCCTCACCGGCGTGCTCTATGTGCTCGACGAGCCATCGATCGGCCTGCATCAGCGCGACAACGACCGCCTCCTGAAGACGCTGACCCGGCTGCGCGACCTCGGCAATACGGTGCTGGTGGTCGAGCATGACGAGGACGCGATCCGCTCGGCCGACCATCTGGTCGACATGGGGCCGGGCGCCGGGGCGCACGGCGGCCACGTCATTGCCCAGGGCACGCCCGAGGAGGTGATGCGCAACAGTGCCAGCCTCACCGGCCAGTACCTCTCCGGCTTCCGCCAAATCCCCATTCCCAAGGTGCGCCGCGAGCCGCCGCCGCAGGGCAAGGGCGGCCGCTGGCTGACGGTCAAGGGTGCCAAGGAGAACAATCTCCAGAACGTCACCGCCAGCATCCCGCTCGGCACTTTCACCTGCGTCACCGGCGTGTCAGGCAGCGGCAAGAGCACGTTGATCGTCGAGACGCTCTACAAGGCGCTCGCCAAGCGGCTCAACAATGCCCGCGAGCATGCCGGCGTGCACAGCGGCCTCGACGGCGTCGGCCACCTCGACAAGATCGTCGACATCGACCAGTCGCCGATCGGCCGCACGCCGCGCTCCAATCCCGCCACCTACACCGGCGCCTTCTCGCCGATCCGCGACTGGTTCTCGCAACTGCCCGAGTCGACGGAGCGCGGCTACAAGCCCGGGCGCTTCTCGTTCAACGTCAAGGGCGGGCGCTGCGAGGCCTGCCAGGGCGACGGCGTCATAAAAATCGAGATGCACTTCCTGCCCGACGTCTACGTCCAGTGCGATGTCTGCAAGGGCAAGCGTTACAACCGCGAGACGCTGGAAATCGTCTTCCGCGGCAAGTCGATCGCCGACGTGCTCGACATGACGGTCGACGAGGGCTGCGAGTTCTTCAAGGCCGTCCCGATCATCCGCGACAAGCTGCTGACGCTCCAGCAAGTCGGCCTCGGCTATATCCACATCGGCCAGCAGGCGACCACGCTCTCGGGCGGCGAGGCGCAGCGCGTGAAACTAGCCAAGGAGCTGTCGCGCCGCGCCACCGGCCGCACGCTCTACATTCTCGACGAGCCGACCACCGGTCTCCATTTTGAGGATGTGCGCAAGCTTCTCGAGGTCCTTCACCGCCTGGTCGAGACCGGCAACACGGTGCTGGTGATCGAGCACAATCTCGAAGTCATCAAGACCGCCGACTGGGTGCTCGACCTCGGTCCCGACGGCGGCGCCGGCGGCGGCCGGCTGGTGGCCGAAGGTCCGCCCGAGGCGATCGTGAAGGTGGCCGAGAGCTACACCGGCCAATATCTCGCGCGCCACCTGCCGCGCAGCGCGACGGCCAAGAAGCGTGCCTAGAGCGAGATAGCTCTGGGTCGGGTCCGTCGTCCCGGCCGAAATCCGACTCTCCGCAGCCCAGAGAGCCAACGTTTCAGGGGCTCTCGCCCCGTCCCATGTCACACCAGGATGTCACACCAAGTTGTGTCAAATGTTGTGACAGGGACGTGTGACATCGCGTGAATCCTGCGGTCCGAGCGCCGCAGCAGACCGTCAATAGTTCCTTCTGGGATGCGTTGTTCGCACCTCGGTCCACCCCACCTCTGGACGGTCTCCAGCGGGGGCAGCCTTTGCTTGCTACTCACGACTCGATGATCGCGGGACGACCCCTCCTCCTCGATTGGAGCGTACCCGGCGGGTGCGCCGGGCGGGGTATGGTCTTTATTATTGGCGCCGGCGTTCGGCCATCTGGACAGGCCTCGTGCGACGCTACCCGAAACATAGCACGAAACCTGCCGAACCTGCACATCACATTCGCGTGAGCGGATGCTGGCAGTGCATGCACTCCGCTTCCGAGGAGGATGACGGGATCACGACAACCCATGCGGCGATTCAAACAAGCCGGCATGTGCTCGCAACGTCTACTGCCTATAGGGGCGTAGCGGACCCATGGGCTCGAACTCGGGCTGGTCGCTCCAGCGCAGGCCGAACTTGACGCGATCGTAGTTGAACGAGTTCAGATTGCGATAGACAAGGGTGCCTCGGGGAACTTCGCGATACTGCCCCGTGAACCCATCCACGAGGATTTGCCCACGCCCGCCCGTGAAGTTTTTCATCCCGAGATCGAGGAAGGCATAACGCCCTCCGGGCAGAACATTGGCATTAACGTCGTAGATGCCGTCTACATAGTGACCCTTGAGCGGTTCGACCGCGCCATTGAACTGGAAGATCGCTTCATCGGGCCTATCCTTGGAAAAGAAGCCCCAGCGGCCGTTGTAGGCACGGATAGCGAAGCCCGCCCCCGTAAGCCATAGCCCACCTCTCGACCATCGAAACGAAGCGAATGGCCTTCCTTCGACGCTCGTGCCGTCGTCCATCACGACGCGGTGCTCCTCGATCATCTTCGGCGACTTCTCCGCGCCCTCGACGGCGCACCTCCAGATGAGGTCGCCTCTGTTGATTGCCCGCCGAAAGCAAATGGCTTCGCTACCAACGAAATAGGTGCCGAACGCATTCATATCGTTGGTGATTTCGACGATACTGGTCGGGTTTGTAACGTCGATGCGCAGAAGCGCCGAGTGCGACGGATATCGATCTTTCCACACACCCCGGGGGATGTAGATGAAACGGCTCGAAGCGTCCCATTGCAGCGCCCTATAGTCGAAGACAGGTTTGCCGATCGGTCCCTTCATGGCACCCTGCCCCGTTATCACGTCGTAAGCTTCTCGAAGCAGAAGAGCCGGCGGCTGGCCAGGTAGCGCCAAGTACAGATTCCCGCCACTCGCAACCACGGCCTTCGTTTCGTCGGGGCTTACATAGACGGCCCGTATTCCACCGTCCGACGGCTTGGCCTCGAAGAGGGTCGGACCCTTGTCCTCAATGATGCTGCCAAACCTGAGCCTGTTTCCAACCGAGTAGAAGAAGGGCGCCGTCGGCTGCTCGACGAATGTCGAGGGCTTGTAGTCGACGATCCCGAAAAAGTCCTTTGCCCGGGCAGGCGTTGCGAGCGCGAGAACGAGAGCCGGGACCAAGAGGAAAACCCTGGAGAGAACTCTCAGCTCGACGGTCATGAAAAATCGCCACGGTTGGAGTCTGCAGGAATAATGGTGAAGGCGGTCGCAGGTGTGGCACTGCCGCGCCCGTCGGCTTCCCAGCCCGCCACCTTCAAAGTCCCGGCGGCCGGACACATCTCGACGGTGAGCCGCGTCTTGGCATTGAGCACGGGAGCAGTCGCCCAGCCGAAATCATCGGCATCGCGCCCGCTCCAGCTGAATATGGCCGTCGTCCGGCGACGGTTGTTCTCATCCGGTGGGCCCTCGCCGCAGACGCGCGGCCGCCAGCCATCCGAGAGCTGTCGCCAAGAATTGGCGATCGCCGCGTCATCCAGATAGGCACGCGCGCAGGTGCTCTCGCGCTCGATCACGACGCGCTGGCCTCGATGGCATCCAACGAGGATGAACAGCACCGGGCGCGCGACCGGCGTCGTTTCGAGAAGCTGGCGCGCGTCGTCGAAGCTCGTGCAGAATTCGAAGACATGACGCAACAGATGCTCCGGCGGCAGGCGTCCGCTGCCGCGCAGACCGTCGAGCGCGTTCAGCGCATAGTCGAGCCACAGCAGCATCGAGTTCCGCCAGCGCCGTCGCATCGGCGCCTGGTTGATCGCGGCAGCGAACCGTCCCGGCGCGACGGCGGTCAGCACGCCGACGAAACCCGGCCATGTGATGTTGAGATAATCACCCGCGGTCCCGCGCCGGCGCACCACCTCGACCAGCCGGCCAAGCCCGGGGAACGGCCAGTCGAGCGTGCGCCGCAGCCGCGGCCCTTCAGGTCCCTCGTCGCCGAGTGCCGTGCAGCCGAACAGATAGGCGCCGTGGAGCAGCCAGATCCCGGGCCGGCCGAGCGCACGGGCGACGGCATCGATCTCGTCCAGGTACGGCGTACCCGAGCGGCGCATCCAGCGGCGAACCACAGGATCGGCCAGGCGGGCCAGCAGGCCGCCCAAGGGCAGCCAGCCCAGACAGGCCTCGCGGACCGCCAGAGCTCGCTCCCGGCTCGTGACGGGAGCCGCATCTGAGGCGTCGACGAGAGGTACGGCAGAATCCATAAATAAGTGATTACTCACTTATTATCTGAACGTCAAGCCTGTCGCCGCTCCCAACCGATGGCGCCCAGGTCGTAGCCGAACTGCCGCTCGATGACCTCGGGCGTGGCGTCCGAGGCATCGCGCTCGCGGGCCGCCACCCTCTCCTGCGCGACCTGCTTGGGCACATCGAGCCAGATACCCTGGAACGGCACGCCGACCTTCCGGGCCAGCGCCTCAGCAGCAGCTCGCTCGGCCGGCTTGGCGAAGACCGCGTCGAGCACCACGCTGTGGCCAGCGCGCAGCACGCGCTCGGCGCGCGCCATGAAGGCCGCGTAGACCTTGGCGGACGCCTCGGGCGTGTAGCTGCCGGCAGGCATGCGTTCTTCCAGCGCGACACCCGCCTCCCGCTTCCGCTCGACGTCGCTGCGCACGACCACCGCGCCGGGAGTCCGACCGATCTCCGGCGCGAGCTTCAGCGCCAGGGTCGTCTTGCCGCTGCCCGACAGGCCGCCCACGGCGAGCAGACGCGGCGGCGCCGGCTGCAGGAAGGCAAGTGCTGCCTGCTGATAGGCGCGCGCAGGCGCGTTGTCGGTGCCGCTGACGGCGGTTGCCGCCGAATCGACATAGGCGCGGATCGAGGCGCGCCGCGACAGGAAGAGCGGCAGCAGCGCCAAGGCTTCGTCGTGTGGCGCCGCCGGCACGTCGGCGATCCGCCATAGCCATTCGTTCAACAACCGGTTGGCAAGCGCGCTGAGCCCCTGGCGCGAAAGATCCATCAAGGTGAAGGCGAGATCATAGAGCACGTCGATGTTGGCGATCTTGTCGGAGAATTCTATGGCGTCGAACGGCACCGGCTCACCGCCCAGCAGCACGATGTTGCGTAGATGGAGATCGCCGTGGCAGCGCCGCACCGCCCCCGCCGACTGGCGCCGCGCCACCAGATCCACGAACGGCTCGAGCGCGCGCGGCATCGCCTCCGCCAAGGCCTCGCTGGCCGGCGGATCGAGGCGCTCGCCCGCCTCGCGCATCTGCCGCACGTCGGCCGCCACCGAATGGCGGTAGTCGTCGGGTCCGCTGAAGCCCGCCGTGATCGCCGGCAGTCCGCCGTGGAAGCGGGCGACGCGCGCGCCCAGCGCCGTCATCAGTTCCGGCGTCAGCGCGCCGCGCACGGCCATGCGGTCGAGCAGACCCGCCTCATCGAAGCGACGCATGACGACCAGCCAGTCAACTGCATCGTCTCCGGTCTCGCCCGGCTCGCCCAGCACGAGCCCGCCGTCGCGGCCGCGCCGGACCGAGGCAACCCCCAGATAGACCTCGGGGGCGAGCTGGCGGTTGATGTCGATCTCGGCGGCGCACATGGCGGCGCGCCGGTCCCGGGTCGAGAAGTCCATGTAGGGGAATTTGACCGCGCGCTTCAGCTTGTAGGCGCGCGCGCCCGAAAGGAACACCACGGCGCCGTGGGTGTCGACGCGGCGCGCTGGCGACAGCCGGCGTTCGAGGAAGGCGATGACTTCCGTTTGATCCTCGACGACGAAGGATGGCCGCTCGGTCATCGCCCCTCGCGATCGTCCCAGCCATCGACATGCAGGATGATCTCGGCCTGCGGGAAGGCCTGCCGGAGCGCGGTCTGGATGCGGTCGCTGATGGCGTGGGCTGCCGCCAGGGTCAGGGCCGGGTCGAGCACGACGTGCAACTGGATGAACTTGGTGAGCCCCGAGGAGCGCGTGCGCAGTTCGTGGACACCGCGCACGTCAGGATCGCCGCGCACGATGTCGAGGACGCGCCGGCGCTCGTCGCTGGGCAGTTCGCGGTCCATCAACACATCGAGCGATGCGCGCCCGACCAGCCAGCCGCCGTGCAGCAGGTAGATTGCCACCAGACCTGCGACGCCGCTGTCGATCAGCGGCTGGTCGAGTTGGCCCGCGGCGAACAGCCCGACGCCCGTCGCCAGCGTTGCCGCCAGGTCCGTCCTGTAGTGCGCCATGTCGGCGCCGATGGCGATCGAGCCGGAGCGCCGCACGACATGGTGCTGGAATGCCACGAGGCCAAGCGTGAGAGCGATCGCGAGCGCGCTGATCACCAGGCCAAGGCTCTCCTCACGCACCTGCCGGGGATTGCCCAGACGCTCGCCGACCGCCACCAGCAGCGCACAGCCCGAGGCGGCGATGAAGCCCGCCTGCACGAGGCCGGCCAGAGCCTCCGCCTTGCCGTGCCCGAAGCGATGGTCGGCATCGGCCGGCACCAGCGCCTGGCGGACCGCGAAGAATGTCACCAGAGAACCGATCAGATCGAGCGAGGTGTCGACGAGGGACGACAGCATGCTCATCGAATCGGTGGCCAGCCAGGCCATGCCCTTGGCGACGATCAGGATCACCGCCACCGCCGTCGAAGCCATGGTGGCCAGACGCATCAGGCGCTGTGGCTCCATCGCCATTGCCCGTCTCAGGGATAAAGGGTGCGCGTGGTCCAGGGCTCGGCGGGCGAGCCGCGCCGATACTCGAGCCGGTCGTGCAGGCGAAACGCCCCGTCCTGCCAAAACTCGATCAGTACCGGTTGCAGGCGGAAACCCGACCAATGGGCCGGCCGCGGCACGGTGCCGACCAGATGCCTGGCGGTATATTCAGCCACGCGCTTTTCCAGGGCAAAGCGGCTCTCCAGGGGGCGGGACTGCTCCGACGCCCAGGCGCCGATCTGGCTGCCGCGCGCCCGGGTCGCGAAATAGGCGTCCGCCTCCTCCGGCGTGGTCTGCGACACTGACCCTTCGAGGCGGACCTGGCGGCGGAGCGACTTCCAGTGGAACAGCAGCGCGCCCTTGGTATGGGCCAACAGGTGCTGGCCCTTGCGGCTTTCGTAGTTGGTGTAGAAGACGAAACCGGCGGAATCATAGTCCTTGAGAAGGACCATGCGCGCCGAGGGCGTGCCGTCAGGCCCGACAGTGGCCAGCGCCACGGCGTTGGGCTCGTTGAGTTCGGTCTTGGCGGCCTCGGCATACCAGTCGCCGAACAGCGCCAGGGGGTCGGATTTTTCCTGGATCATGACAGCCACAATATAAGGGGCCGCCAAAGCCTTCCACCACCGGCATCTTGTCCCAATGGCCATCCCCCGCTAAGAACAAGGGATGACCGTTGCTGCACAATTAATGGCCGGAAAAAAAGGCCTGATCATGGGCGTTGCCAACGAGCGCTCGATCGCTTGGGGTATCGCCAAGGCTTGCCACGATAACGGCGCCAAGGTTGCCTTCACCTTCCAGGGCGAGGCCCTGGAGAAACGGGTCCGGCCGCTGGCCAGTTCGATCGGCAGCGACATCATCCTGCCCTGCGATGTCACCAACGCCGCCAGCATCGACGCCACCTTCGCCGAGATCGAGAAGCGCTGGGGCGAGCTCGATTTCGTGGTCCATGCCATCGCCTTTTCGAACAAGGACGAGCTGAGGGGCCGCTACCTCGACACCAGCCCCGAGAACTTCCAGCTCACCATGAACGTGAGCTGCTACTCCTTCACCTCGGTGGCGCAACGCGCCGTGCCGCTGATGAAGAACGGCGGCAGCCTGCTCACGCTCACCTACTACGGTGCCGAGCGTGTCATCCCCCACTACAACGTCATGGGCGTCGCCAAGGCCGCCCTCGAGGCGAGCGTGCGCTACCTGGCAGCCGACCTCGGCGAGCAGAAGATCCGCGTCAACGCCATCTCCGCCGGACCGATCAAGACCCTGGCCTTCGCCGGGATCAACGACGGCCGCTATATACTCAAATGGAACGAACTCAACTCGCCGCTCAAGCGCAACGTCACGACCGAGGAAGTCGGCAATGCCGGCCTCTACCTGCTGTCTGACCTCGGCACCGCGGTGACCGGCGAAGTGATGCACGTTGACGCCGGCTACCACGTCGTCGGCATGATCAACACCTCGTCGGCCAAGCAGATTGCCGAGTTGCTCGGCAATTTCGAGGGCGAGTAGGCCGGCGGCCATGGCCGGCAACAGCTTCGGCACTCTTTTCCGGTTCACGAGCTGGGGCGAAAGTCACGGGCCGGCGATCGGCTGCGTCGTCGACGGCACGCCGCCGCGCATTCCCCTCGCCGAGGCCGACATCCAGGTCTGGATGGACAAACGCCGGCCCGGCCAGTCGCGCTTCGTCACCCAGCGCCAGGAACCCGACACCGTAAAAATCCTGTCCGGCGTGTTCGAGGGCGTCACCACCGGCACGCCGATCGCGCTGCACATCGACAATGTCGACCAGCGCAGCCGCGACTATTCGGAGATCAAGGACCGCTTCCGCCCGTCCCATGCCGATTACACCTACCTGAAGAAATATGGCGTGCGCGACTATCGCGGCGGCGGGCGGCAGTCGGCGCGCGAGACCGCCGTGCGCGTCGCCGCCGGCGCCATCGCGCGGAAAATCCTGGGCGACACCGTTTCCATCCGTGGCGCCGTGGTCCAGATCGGTAGCCAGAAGATCGACCGCACCAAATGGGACTGGGATGCCACCGGCGACAATCCCTTCTGGTGCCCCGACCGGCAGGCGGCCCAAGGCTGGGAAGGCTATCTCGACGACGTGCGCAAGCGCGGCAGCTCGTGCGGCGCGGTGATCGAGGTCGTGGCCTCGGGCCTGCCGGTGGGCCTGGGCGATCCGGTCTACGACAAGCTCGACGCCGAACTCGCCAAGGCGCTGATGAGCATCAACGCCGTGAAGGGCGTCGAGATCGGTGACGGTTTCGCCGCCGCAGCCATGAGCGGCGAGGACAATGCCGACGAAATGCGCATGAAGGACGGCGCGCCCGTCTTCCTCAGCAACCACGCCGGCGGCATCCTGGGCGGCATCTCGACCGGTCAGGACGTCGTCTGCCGCCTGGCCGTGAAGCCCACCAGCTCCGTCCTCTCGACCGTGCGCAGCGTCGACCGTTTCGGCAACGAGGTCGAACTGCGAACCAAGGGCCGTCACGATCCCTGCGTCGGGATCCGCGGCACGCCGGTCGCCGAGGCGATGGTGGCGTGCGTGCTGGCCGACCATCTGCTCCGCCACCGCGCCCAGTGCGGCTGAACTCGGAGATGGCCGCACCCAAGCCCGTGGAAGTGCGCTACGGATTGCTGCACAACATCAGCATGGTCGCCGTTTCGGTTGGCATGATCGTCTTCGTCACCTTCCGCTTCGTGACGGATCCGGCCAACGCACCCACGATCTCGCTCAACGATACGCGTTTTGTGATGTTTGCCATACTTGCGCTGGCGATGGCCTACTACGTGTTCATCGGCCTCAAGCGCTGCCTCGATCGCACGCCGCAGCTCGTCATCGACCACGATGGCATCACGCTGGGTTTCGGCCGCGACCGGCGCATTCCCTGGAGCGACATTCCGTGGGTAGGCGTGCGTCGCCTCGCGATCCGACCACAGTTTCAGATCGGCATAGCGCCCGAGACCTTCCTGGCCGCCGATCTCAAACTGTCGAATTGGAACCTCGACGACAACCTTCGCTCGATCCGCGGCGCCCCGGCTGCCGTCATGGTGCGCGACAATGGGCTCGACACCACGGCTTCGGCGATGCTTGACGCCGTGAAGGCATTTCGGCCGAATCTGATCAAATCCTGAGAGCTGAACGGAGACTGGCCATGTGGCGATACATCGTTGGCCTGCTCGCGACCGTGGGCGTCTTCACCCTGATTGCCGTGGGCGGCGGCATTGCCCTGATCGCATCTGGCCCCTTTTCGCCGGCGCCGCTGCCGCGATCCATGGTGCTGTCACTCGACCTGCGCAACGTGCCGGCCGAAGCCGCGTCCTCCGATCTGCTGCGTGGCGGCCTGTTCGGCAGTTCGCGCGACCTCGTCGAAGTCGTCCAGCTCCTCTGGCAGGCGGCCGACGATCCGCGCGTCATCGGCATGTTTGTCGAGATCGGCGACGACCAGGCCGGGCTCGCCCGCGTCCAGGAGCTGCGCCAGGCAATTTCCAACTTTCGCGGCAAGGGCAAGTTCGCGGTCGGTTTCGCAGAATCGCTGGGCGGCGGTGGCAGCCATCTTGGCGACTATTACCTCGCCTCCGCGCTCGAACAGATCTGGCTGCAGCCGAGCGGCGGCTTTGCCGTGACCGGAATAGCCGTCGAAACCCCTTTCCTGAAGGGCGGACTGGACAAGCTCGGCGTGCAGGTCGAGGGCGGCAAGCGCTACGAATACAAGAGCGCGCCCGACAGTTTTCTGGAGACGGGCTATACCCGGCCCGCCCGCGAAAACCTGCAGCAGCTTCTCGACAGTCTGTTCGGCGAGTTCATCACCGATGTGGCGCGCGATCGCCGTCTCGATCCCGCCCAGGTCCGCCGCCTTGTCAATTCAGCACCATTCGATTCGGAACGGGCGCGTGAAGAAGGCCTGGTCGACCGGATCGGCTATCGCGGCGATGCCCTCGAGGAAGTCTGGCAGCGGGCCGGCACCGTTCGCGACCTGATATCGCTCTCCGATTATGCCAGCGACGATGCGAGGCCGAAGCCGCGCGGCGATGTTATCGCCCTGGTGCGGGTGAATGGCCCGATCGTCTCCGGCCCCGCCGGCGACGGCGGACTTCTCGATGATGACGTCATGGCCACCGCCGAAGGCGTGGTCGACGCCCTCGATGAGGCGGCGCGGGCCAAAGACGTGCGGGCGATCGTGCTGCGCATCGATTCGCCGGGCGGTACCTATCCGGCGGCCGACGCAATCGCCGACGCGGTCGGTCGCGCCCGGGCCACCGGCAAACCGGTCGTCGTCTCGATGGGCGATGTCGCGGCGTCGGGCGGCTACCTCGCCGCCATTCGTGCCGACACAATCGTGGCCCAACCGACCACCATCACCGCATCGATCGGCGTATTCACCATCTGGCCGGTCGCCTCCGAGTTGCTGTCGTCCCTTGGCATCAAGGTCGACCGGATTTCGGTCGGCGCCAACGCCGGCATGTACTCCACCTTCCAGCTGCCGACGGCGGCCCAGCGCACGATCGTCGCCCGCGAGCTGGATGTGATCTATCGCGAATTCACGCGGCAGGTCGGCGAAGCGCGCAAGCTCGACAGCGGCCGGCTCGACGCCGCCGCCCGTGGCCGTGTGCTGAGCGGCGTCGACGCCAAGCGCGCCGGCCTGGTCGACGAGCTGGGTGGCCTGCAGCTGGCGCTGAGCATCGCCAAGGCGAAGGCAGGCATCGACGAGACGCGCCAGGTCGAGATCCGCCGCTACCCCGACGAGCACGATCGCTGGCAGCGCGTGTTCGAGCGTCTGTTCCGGCTGGTTGGCGTCGATGCCGGACCAACCGTGCGCGCGCCACGCGAAGTCCGCGAAGCGCTCGCCCGGATGGGCGTCGTGGCGCGCCCCGGCAATGTGCGACTGCCGCCGCTGCCACCGCTCTGGCGCTAGCGCCAGCCAACTTCACGTCAGGCAAGGGACCACATGTCGAATATTCCCGACGACATCTTCACCGAACCCGAGGATTTCTCACCGGACACGCTGGCCAATCTTGGCCCGCTGCGTCGCCTTGCCGGCGTCTGGCAGTCCGATCGGGGGGTGGACGTCAGCCCCAAGGCGGAAGGCCCCGAACGACGCGTCTACCGCGAACACATCCGGATGGAGCCGATCGATCCGCAGCCCAACGGGCCCCAGCTTCTCTATGGGTTGCGCTACCACGTCCATATCAATACGGCCGAGGAAGCCATCACCTTCCACGATCAGATCGGCTATTGGCTGTGGGAGCCGGCCACCGGGCTGATCATGCAGAGCATCGCGATTCCACGTGGCCAGGTGGTGCTGGCCGGCGGAAAGGCGGCGCCGGAGGACAAACGCATTTCGGTGGAAGCGCGGCGCGGCGATACGCGCTTCGGAATCTGCTCGACGACCTTTCTCGAGGAAGCATTCCGCACCGACTACTACCGCATCGACATCACCTTCAACGATGACGGTAGCTGGACCTATGTGACGCGCACGGATCTGGCAGTCCGGGGCAAGGAACCGGCCTTCAACCACAACGACACCAACACCTTGCGGCGGATCGCACCTCCCGCGCCGAACCCAATGCTCGGTCTGCTGAAGGACGACAAAGCGGGCTAGCGCCGTTCGTCGAGCAAGGCGACGATCGCCCGCCACATCGTCCAGGCGTTGGCCAGGCTGACGGCGGTGAACTCGACGTGGCCGATGTCGTCCATCAGGAACAGCGAGACGCGCGCGCCCGATGCCGACGCCGCCAGACTCTGGCTCTCGCTGTGGGGCACCAGCGGATCACCCTGGCCATGCACCAGGATGAGATGGCCGCGCAGCCTGGAGAGGTCGTAGAGCGCGAGATTGAGCCCGTCGATTTCCCGGCGAACGTTCACGGGCAGCGCGGCGATCAGGGCGGCGACGGCATCGGGGTCGCGATTGTCGACCACGGCCAGCACGGCGCGGCCCTGCGGCCCCAGGGCCCGCGACAGCGGCGCGATGTCGGCGTCGGCATCCCGGAAGCGACGCTGCGCGATTTCCTGCAGCAGGCGTGTGTCGTCGGCATTCTCGAGCCGGCCGGCATTGGCCTGGAGGAACGCCCAGCGGCCGTATCTGTTGGGTTCCCGCCGGAACTCCCGGCTGTCGCCCATCGGGCGAAAGGCGCCGGTCGTGATGAAGCGGATCGCCGCCGTGATGTCGTGATAGCCGCCGATGCTGACCAAGAACGCGACCCGTGACGTGAGATCGTCCTCCAGCATGGCAATGACTGCGGGCCCGACGGCGTAGGAGATGGCCGCCACACCGAGCGGGATATCAAGCTGCCACTTGCCCAGTTGCCGCAGCGCGCTCGCCACCCGTCCGCCGTCGGCCCGCGAAAGCGCGAGCTGGCGCACCTCGGGCAGCTCGGGAACGAGCACGGCAAAACCCGCCCGCGCGAAAGTTCGCGCCAATGCCCTGAGGCGCGGCTCCTCGCGGCCCAGCACCGCGGCGCCGGGCACCAGGACCATTGCGGCACGCACCTTCCCGGCCGGCAGATAGAGATCGCCTTCACCGCTGTCCCAGCGCGTCGGATATTCGCGGGGCGCTTCAGTCACCTCCTGCCACAGGGTAGGCGCTCCGCCGGCCGCGAGATCCCACATGACCAATGCAGCCTCTGCCCATGTGAGCGGACGGCCAAAGACGAAAAGCAGCCCGACAACCGCCGCCAGCCCGATCGCCAGCCGGCGCAGCGTCTTCATGCGGCAAGGCGATGGGTGGCGAGCGTGTCGAGCCTGTCACCCTCGCGGCGCAGCAGCGCCAGTTCCTCAATCCGGCCAGTCATCGGCAGATGCTGGCGCCCGACGATGCGCGCGACCTGCTCGGCCTCGGCCGCCTGCTGGAAAAGGCCGAGCGTGATGTGGGGTTCGAACGGCTCGACGCCGGGTGCCGGATTGAGTGTCTCATAGAGGTCGGTCAGTTCGGCGGCGCCATCGGACGGTTCGGCATAGAGATAGAGATCGGACCGCACGATGCGGTCGATCATGAACCAGAAAGGCCGTTGTCCGATGCCGCCGAGGGTGGCGCGCAAGGCAGCCTCGCGGTCGAGTGCTGCCCCAAACACCAGGGTGAAGTGCGGCCCGATCAGGCCGGCCTCGCGCGGATGATATTGCGCGCGCAGGCGCCTCAGGGCGGTGTCGTCGGCCTCCGCCAGGACCGGCCAAGCGACGACATAGAGCATCTCAGCTGTAGCTTTTGGCCATGCCGAGTGCCGGATCCATCACTGCGCCGTAGGGCGGGAACGGATAGCGCAGCCCGTTCTTGCCGAGATGGCCCATGCCCTCGACCGCGCGCAGGAGCTCGTCCGGCGGGCAGGCCATCAGCAGTTCGTCGTCGGCCACGCCGCCGTAACGGCGTTCGGCGAAGCACGGCAGCGACAGCGAGGTCTGCCGGGTGGCGAGCGCCCTGCCCCAGGAGTCCGCACAGGCGCTCTCGCCCGTCACCGTGAAGTCGTAGCGACGGTAACGGTGATACTGCAGGCCGTTGATGAAATAGATCATCTGCCCGGGCGTGCCGTAGAACATGCAGATGTCGGGCGGATCGAGGCGCGCCGAGCGCAGCGGCGAGACGACGAGGCCATTGTACTTGCCGTCGGGCACGCGCGGCATCTGCGCCTGATGCGCGGCCGAGGCTTCCTTGTTGCCGAACCACACGCCGTTCATGTGGTCTCCGGAGAGGAATCCCTCGCCGGGATGGTTGAGCCCAACCACGCCGCCGCAGTTGCCGCCGCGCGTGTTGTCGACAGTGATGCCGAGTGTGAAACCGTACCAGCGCGACTGCGTCACCATCTGGCACATGGTGAACTTGAAGCCCTCGGTCGGCTTGCGCACGCCCTGGATCTTTTCCATGTCCGTCGGGTCTTCGAACAGCCGCATGCCGATCGGGTTGGTGCGGATGCGCAGCAGCTCGATCAGCTTGCCGCTGGCTTCCGCCAGCATGGCGCCGGTGATCTTCTCCGGCGGCGTCCACGGCGCGGTCTTGTAGCCGGGCGGCAGGGTCTGGACGTTCATGGCTTCCTCCGTGTCTGGCTAGGTGAGGCCTATGTCAGGTTTAGGCCACCATCGGCGATGACGATCTCTCCGGTAACGTAGTCGTTGGCGACGAGGGCGGCCACCAGATCGGCAATGTCTTCCGGTTTCGCAGGTCGCTTCATCGGCGACTTCGTGTTCCAGGTTTCGAGCATGTCGGGCCAGTTCGCCGTCATCGGCGTCTCGACCAGGCCGGGCGCCACGCAGTTGACGCGGATGTCCGGTCCCAGCGACAGCGCCAGGAGGCGCGTGACATGATGGAGGGCCGCCTTCGACGCTGCGTAGGGAATGGACGAACCTTTTGGGCGCGAACCGGCATGGGTGCCGATATTGACGATGCTTGCCGGCCGACCGCTGGCGGCGGACTTGCGCAAAGCGGGCTCGGCCTCGGCCGTCAGCACGAACGGTGCGATCAGATTGACGTCGAGCATCTGTCGCCACAGCGCCGGAGTCGCGGCCTTCAGGTCGGCGTGCGGAATGCGGATCGAAAGGCCCGCATTGTTGACCAGCACATCGAGACGGCCCTGCCGCTTCAGCACATCGGCGACCAGATCGCGCGCCGCGGTCTCGTTGCCAAGGTCGGCCTGATGGTAGCTGGCGCCTTCCAACTCCGCCGCCATCGCCCGCCCGACATCGACGGAGCTGCGCGAATGAAGGGCTACGCGATAGCGGTCGCGCGACAGGCGCCGTGCGATGGCAGCGCCGATGCCGGACGTGGAGCCAGTGACGAGAGCGACACGTTCAGACACAGGATTTCAAAGCCTCCAGGGTCTCGTCGGGCCGTTCGACCATCATGAAGTGCCCGCAGTTGTGGATCACGACCGTCTTCGATCCGGCGATGGCGGCGGCCAATGGCTTGGCCTTGGCGGCGGGCGTCATCAGGTCGCCGTCGCCCAGCACGAGAACAGTCGGGCACTTCACCTCAGGCGCGCGGGCGGCCGCATCCTTGTAGACGTTGCAGGCCGTGAGATCAGTGTGAATGACACCGGGCTTGTTGCCCGACAGCACCGCCAGCGACTCGGCCCGCAGCCACAGACCGGGCGAGACCATGCCGCCCTTGTGCAGCGCGTTGCCGATGCCCCAGAAGGTCATCAGCTCCTGGACTTTCAGCGTGCCGGCCTTGGCCGATTCCAGCATCTCCGGATGCACCGGCATCTCGGTGGCCACGCCGCAGAGGCCGAGCGCCCGGACCTTGTCGGGATAGCGCCCCGCCACATCCAAAGCGACCAATGCTCCCATCGAGTGGCCGACCAGCGCCGCGCTCTTCAATCCGGCGGCCTCGATCAGCTTCGCGGTCCAGTCCGCAAGTGCTGCGACGCTCGCCAACGCCGGTCCGTCGGACCAGCCATGGCCGGGGAAATCGACCGCCAGCACGCTGCGGTCATGGTGGGCGAAGAAGCGCGTTTGCAGCCGCCAGGCCGTGCGATCGAAGCCGGCCCCGTGCAGGAAGATCACCACGGGCCTGGCCGGATCGAAAGGGGCGCCGCCCGTCGTCGCAAAGACGGCGCGGCCGTCGACGTTGATGTGCATCGCCTAGGCCTTTTGCGAGGCGCGCAACGCCTGGCCGAGATCGTCGAGGATATCCTCGGGATCTTCCAGGCCGACCGACAGCCGGATCATGCCCTCGCCGATGCCGGCCGAGGCGAGGCCCGCGGCATCGAGCTGGGCGTGCGTCGTCGAGGCGGGATGGATCACCAGCGACTTGGCATCGCCCACGTTGGCGAGATGCGAGAAGAGCTTTAGCCGCTCGATGAAGCGCCGGCCCGCCTCGCGGCCGCCCTTGATGTCGAAGCTGAAGATCGAACCCGCGCCCTTGGGCAAGAGCTTCTGCGCCAGCGCATGGTCGGGATGCTCCGGCAGCTCGGGCGAAGCGATGCGCTCGACGGCGGCGTTGGTTTTCAGAAAGGCGATCACCTTGCGCGCGTTCTCGCCGTGGCGGGCGACACGCAGCGGCAGCGTCTCCAGTCCTTGCAGCAGATAGAACGCCGTTTGCGGCGCCATGCAGCAGCCGAAGTCGCGCACGCCCTCGGTGCGGGCACGCATGACGAAGGCGTGCGGGCCGAACTCCTCGGCGAAGTCGATGCCATGGTAGCCGGCGTAAGGCTCGGTCAGCGTCGGGAATTTGCCCGAGGCCTCCCAGTCGAAGCGGCCGGACTCGACGATCACGCCGCCGATCGCCACGCCATGGCCACCGATGAACTTGGTGGCGGAATGGAAGACGATGTCGGCGCCGAGCGTCAGCGGCCGGCACAGCACCGGCGAGGCGAAGGTATTGTCGATCATCAGCGGGATTTTTGCCGCGTGGGCGATGGTGGCGATCGCCGGGATATCCAGCACCTCGCCGCCGGGATTGCCGATGGTTTCGCCAAGGACCAGCCGCGTGTTTGGCTGGATGGCCTTGGCAAAGCCCTGTGAATCGCGCGGACTGACGAAGGTCGTCTCGATGCCGAAGCGCGGCAGGGTGAGCGCCAGCATGTTGCGTGTGCCGCCGTAGAGCGACGTCGAGGCCACGATGTGGCTGCCCGCATCCATCAAGGTGGCGATGGCAATGTGCAGCGCCGCCTGCCCGCTCGAGGTCGCCAGCGCACCGGAGCCTTCCTCCAACGCGGCCACCCGTTCCTCGAACACGGCGACGGTGGGATTGGAGATGCGGCTATAGATGTGGCCGCCAACCTCCAGGTTGAACAGGCTGGCGGCGTGGTCGACGTCGCGGAAGACGAACGAGGTCGTCTGGTAGATCGGCACCGCCCGCGCCCCGGTGACGGGATCGGGATGCTGGCCGGCGTGCAGCGCCAGCGTGTCGGGCTTCAGGAACTTGGCGTCGGCCACGAGGCCCTCACTTCTTGAAAAACGATGCGGCAGCCGAGGCGTGGCTCTGCTTGGCTTTGATCTTCTCCTCGACGCGGGCAATCTCCGCCTTGAGGACCGTGATGTATTCCCGAAGCTCCTCGACCGACATTGGATCGAGATTCCTCGGCTGTGACTTCTTCTTGAGAGGTTCGAGGTCGTCTGTTTCGAAGGCCATGGCGCGGCTCCACGGAAGCGGCTAAGGACACCTACCATTGCTCCCATCGCTTCGAAAGGCCGACCATGAGCGCTCTTCCCGCTACGATGACCTGCGTCGAAATCACCAAGGCGGGCGGGCCCGAAGTCCTCGTGCCCACGACGCGACCGGTGCCGGTTCCGAAGCCGGGCGAGATCCTGATCAAGGTCGCGACCACAGGCATCAACCGGCCCGACATCGCGCAGCGGCAGGGAACCTATGCACCGCCGCCGGGCGCCTCCGACCTGCCCGGCCTCGAAGCCGCCGGCACAGTGGCGGCGGTGGCGGCCGACGTCACGGGCTGGAAGGTGGGCGACGCGGTCTGTGCGCTGACGCCCGGCGGCTCCTATGCCGAGTACTGCACCGTGGCCGCGCCACAGTGCCTGCCGATCCCCAAGGGCTTCGACATGCTGCAGGCGGGGGCGCTGCCCGAAAATTATTTCACCGTCTGGCACAATCTCTTCGAACGCGGTCTCCTCGCGTCGGGTGAATCGGTCCTGATCCACGGCGGCGCCAGCGGCATCGGCACGACGGCGATCCAGCTCGCCAAGGCCTTCGGTGCAACGGTCTTCACGACCGTGCGGACGCCCGAGAAGGCGGCGGCGGTGAAGGCACTCGGCGCCGATCACGCCATTCTCTACAAGGACAACGACTGGGCGGCCGAAGTGAAGAAGCTGTCGGGCGGCATCGACGTCGTGCTCGACATGGTGGCCGGCGATTACCTGCCCAAGAACCTGATGCTGCTGAAGCAGGACGGCCGTTGTGTCATCATCGCCGTGCAACTCGGGCCGGTGGCCACGGTCAGCGCCGGCATCATCATGGTCAATCGCCTGACCGTCACCGGATCGACGATGCGGCCGCAGAGCATCGCCAACAAGGGGCGGATGGCGCGCGGGCTGAAGGACAAGGTCTGGCCGTTGCTCGAGAGCGGCAAGGTGAGGCCGATCATCTACAAGACCTTCCCGCTGCCTGAAGCTGCGGCGGCGCACGCCGAGCTGGAGCGCGCCGACCATGTCGGCAAGGTGATGCTGACGGTCTGAGCTGGCCCAGACTTCCCCCTTCAGAACTTGCCGGTCACGAAGTACATCGCAATCCAGGGCTGCCAGAGCACCAGGCCGAGGCCGACCATCATCAGCAGGATGAACGGCAGTGCGGCCTGGCACAGCAGGCCGAACTTCTGCTTGAAGGCGCTCATGGCGACAATGAGGTTCAAGCCGACCGGCGGCGTCAGATAGCCGATCTCCAGGTTAAGGATCATGATGACGCCGAACAGCACCTTGTCGAATCCGTAGGCCACGGCGACCGGCGCCAGCAACGGCCCGAGCACCAGGATCGCCTCACCCGTGGTCATCAGGCAGCCAACGATCAGTAGCAGGGCGTTGATCAGCAGGATGAAGACCAGTGGACTGTCGATGTAGCCCTGCATGAGCGCGACCATGCCTTGCGGGACGCGGTGTTCGATCATGATGATGTTGAGGCTGAGCGCCACCGCCAGCACCGGAAACAACGAGCCACCGAGCTTGGAAGCGTCGAGCACGACGGCGTAGAAGTCGCGAAACTTCAGTTCCTTGTGGACGAATATTTCGATCACCATGGCGTAGGCGAGGGCCACGGCGGCCGCCTCGGTCGCGGTGAACCAGCCGCTGTAGATGCCGCCCAGCAGGATGACGGGCATCAGTGCCGCCCAGATGCCGCGGCCGAAGGAGGTCTTGCACTCGTCGATATCCAGCGTCTCCCGTGGCCGGTCGCGGTTCACCCAAATCGCGTAAGCCGAGAGGAGCACGGTCAGCAGGATACCGGGGCCAAAACCTGCGAGGAACAGGTCGACGATCGAGGTCTCGGTGACGAGGCCGTAGATGATCATCGGGATCGACGGCGGGATGATGATGCCGAGCGTGCCACCCGACATGATGGCACCCAACGTGAACTTGTTGTCGTAGCCGGCACGGATCATCGCCGGATAGAGCACTGAGCCGACCGCCAGCATGGTAACGATCGACGAGCCCGAGATGGCGGCAAACACTGCGCAGGACAGCACGCAGGCCACGGCGAGGCCGCCGGGCAACGGTCGGGTGATGGCCTGCAACATGTCGACGAGGCGCTGGGCGATCGAGCCGCGCGTCATGACGTTGCCGCACAGGATGAACAGCGGGATCGACAGGATGAGCTCCTTGTCGATGCCGACCCACATGTCCTCGACGATGAAATCGAGCTGGCCACGCCCCCATACCATGTGGATGAAGGCCGCGACCGCCAGCAGCACGACGATCAGCGGCTGGCGCAGGACGAGCAGCAGGACGATCAGCCCCACGAGCAGCAGGCCGCTCATTCCTGGAACTCCGGTGGGCGCGGACGGATCGCGGGCCAGGCGGCGTAAACGAAGTAGCGCAGCGCTGCCGACAGGAAGCCGATCGGGATGGCCGACTGCAGCGGCCACACCAGCCAATCGAGCACCGGCATGCGAAGCTGGACCTCGGCCGTCGAGATCACAAAGACGACGCCGAAGCAGGTGAATCCCAGCAGGAACAGGCCGGTGATCAGGTCGGCAACGCGGTCGAGCGCCGGCCCCCAATGCGGCGGCACCCAGCCGAACGCCACGCGCGGAACCAGATGGCTGCCGGTCGCGGTGGCGATGCCCACCCCCATGAAGCTGCCGATGATCAGCGCGACCATGGCGAGGCGCTGGGCCGCGAAGATGCCGGTCGGGCCGATGTCGATACCGAGCGCCGCCAGTGCCGGGCCGAGGATCTCGCGCCCGAATACATCGACCACCATGATCAAGGCGATGAAGGCGAAGCAGACGACTGCCACCCAGCATTCGATCCTGTGCCACGCGGTCAGCAGGGGGGGAACCCATGACGGCACGGCGGGTGGTCCGGGCTCGACCCCGGCTGCGGGCGCTTGGTTCATGGATGCCGAAGATCGAGGGAAATGCGAGGCCGGCGCACACACGGTGCGCCGGCGGTTCGATGGGGTTCGATCAAGGACGCGCTGGTGATCAGGCGCCGCACTTCTTCTTGGCGTCTTCCATCAGCTTGAAGAAGGCCTCGGCATTGCCACCCACGGACTTGACGATCTGCGGCCACGCCGGCTCGAGCGCCTTCTGCCATTTCGCCCGTTCCTCGGGCGTCAGGGCGACGATCTGGCCGCCGTTCTTGAGGTGCAGCTCGAGGATCTTCTCCTCGAAGCCGCGGATCTCGGCGCGCAGCTGGGCGGCCGTGCGCTTCGTCATCGCCGCCTGCAGGGCGTTGCGCTGATCGGCGCTGAGCTTGTCGTAGACCGTCTTGGACATCACGACGATGCCGCCCGAATCGACGTGATTGGTGCGCGTGTAGACCGGCGCGATCTTGCCCAGGCCCGACGGCACGTAATAGGTGACCGGCGCATCGGACACATCGACCAGGCCGGTCTGGTGCGCCGAGGCCCATTCGGTGATTCCCAGCGGATTGGGATTGGCGCCGAGCGCCACCCAGAATGCCGCCGCCGTGTTGGTCGGCGCCGAGCGCGCCTTCAGGCCCTTGACGTCGGCCGGCGACTTGAACGGCTTCTTGCCGACGATGTTGCCCGAGCCGACATGCGTCCAGCCGAGGAACACCACGCCCTTCTGCGCCAGCGCATTCGTCGTATAGGGAATGAGATAGTTGTCGTAGACGCAGTCCTGTTGCCGGGCACTGCTGAAGTAGAACGGCAGGCTGGTCAGCGACAGTTCCGGCACCAGGGCGGCCGCGGCGGCGACCGAGAAGCCGCCCAGATCGATGCGGCCGCGCGCGGTCTGCTGCATCGTGTCCTGCTCGTTGCCGAGCTGGGCGTTGATGAAGGGGTTGATCTTCATCTTGCCCTTGCTCTCCTCTTCGACGTCCTTGACGAAGCGATCGAGCTGCATCACCCACGGCGTGTTGGGTGGCGCGCCGGTCGTGTAACGGAACTCGACGGGCTTGTCCTGCGCGAGCGCAGCACCGGCGAGTGCAACTATCAGCGTGGCGCCCACGGTAGCGAGCGCTCCAGTCAGTCGGGTCATATCGACGTCTCCTCCTCCTGCACACAGGCCGGCGCACTTGCGGCGCCGTTTCTCCCGGTGCGCAGTCTGCCGAGCTTCGCGCGCGATGGCGAGCGCGAAGTTGGCGGAAGCGTCAGTTTTGCGTGGTCTCGCCGACGTCCGGCTGATCGGCCTCGGCCGGATCGACTGCCGCCGGATCGTCCGCTGCAGCCTTCGCCGCTTCCGCCGCCGCGCCGGCCTTGGCCTGCGCCTTCTTCTTGGCGGCGTCCTCGCGGGCGGCCTTGCGGCGCGCCTTGTCGACGGCGTCGTTCAGGTCCTTCAGCATGCAAAGGCCGAGCGTCACGGGATCGCGCGGCCGCACGTTCTGCATGTTCCAATGCGAACGGTCACGCACCGACTGGACGGTGCTCTTGGTCGAACCGACCAGCTTGGCGACCTGGCTGTCCTGCAGTTCGGGATGAATCTTCAGCAGCCAGGCGATGGCATCGGGACGGTCCTGGCGCTTGGCCACCGGCGTGTAGCGCGGCCCCTTGGAGCGCGCGACCGGCATCGGCACGTCGCGCGGCGTGAGCTTCAGCGCGGCGTTCTTGTCGGCCTCGGCGCGCTTGATCTCTTCCTTGGTGAGCTGGCCGTTGGTCGTCGGGTCGAAGCCCGTCATGCCGCCCGCCACCTCGCCGTCGGCGATCGCCTGGACCTCGAGCGGATGCAGGCCGGTGAAGGCCGAGATCTGATCGAACGTCAGGGTCGTGTTCTCGACCAGCCAGACGGCGGTCGCCTTGGGCATCAACACTTGCGACATGACTACATTCTCCTGCGCCCGGATATAGAGGCCGCTTCCGCCCCCGCCAACCCGAAAAGCGCCTGCCCCGACAATTGGTATGGGGCCTGAAAAAAGGAAACGGCCGGGAATTACCCGGCCGCCCCTCGAAAGCTAAGATCTTAGATCGTCTTACTGGATGACGATCTCGACGCGGCGGTTCTGCGGCTCGCGGACA